>Ga0181518_10000068_pt1 | contig 113336 bp, 97 predicted proteins | sample PEATcosm2014_Bin_28_FD_119751 | JGI IMG/M metagenome (GOLD analysis project Ga0181518, IMG submission 119751) | Peatland microbial communities from MTU Mesocosm Facility, Houghton, MI, USA - PEATcosm2014_Bin01_60_metaG | ecosystem: Environmental > Terrestrial > Soil > Wetlands > Peat | place...
ATACTGAGCAGCACCAGCGTGAACGAAGTGCGCGCCATCGACTTATCGTAGATCTCCTCGACCGTGCGCACGTTGGCGATAGGCAGGTTCGGATTCACGGACCACACCGCCTGCCGGACCTCGCTCAGAAAGCCTGCTGACCCGGTGCGTGTGCTTCGTATGGCGAATATCTGGCCGCGTTGGGCTTCCAGGTCCTTGTCCCAGAGATGCTCCACCAACATCGGCCAGTACACGATGGTTGTAGCTTTCTGATTGACGCCGTCGTCGCGCTCATTTCCCACCACGCCGATGACTTCTCGCCAAGGCGCCTTGGGGCTCTCGCGGACTTGCTTGCCGAGAGCCGCGTCAGGCTCCTGCCATAGCTCGCGCGCCAGGTTCTCGGAAACCATTACGACCGGACGCTTCTCGTAAATATCCGTCCAGGTCAGATCGCGGCCGGCCACCAGAGGATTGCCCATGGTCTTAAAGAAGCCTGGTGAGATGAACTTATAACGTCGCAGAGGCGGTATCTGCGACTCGGCATAAACCTTGTCGGAGGCATAGATCGGATCGTTGTCGTTCTCTCCGTCCATGGTGATGGAGTTGGAAAGACCGACAGTGGTGACGCCCGGAATCGCCGCAACCTTCTCCATCATGGTGTTGTAAGTGCGGATTACTTGTTCGGGCTTGGGTACCTGCGCGTCCGGAATGGAAACACTGAGCGTGAGGATCTCATCGCCTCTGGTGAATCCGGGCGGAACCTGCTTCAGCGCCCGCACGGTGCGGATCATGAGTCCCGAACCGATCAGCAGGACCAAAGCCAGCGACACCTGCACGACCACCAACACGCTGCGCGCGCGGTGACGTTCCCGGCCTTCGCTCATGCTGCGGCCGCCTTGGCGCAGGGCGCTCATCAAATGCGGGCCGGCATATTTGAACACCGGGATCAAGCCGAACAGAAGGCCGGCCACCAGCGAGACCAACAGTGTGAACAGCAGTACGGGTGGATCGATCGAGATTTCCTGCAGTCGTGGAAGCGACGGGCCCATGGAGACCAGCACCTTGAGTGCGGTGTAGGCGAGTCCCACGCCCAGAGCGCCGCCCACCAACCCCAGAGTCACGCTCTCGAGCAAAAGCTGACGCGCGATGCGGGCCCAGCCCGCTCCCAGAGCGGCGCGTATGGCAAGCTCCTGCTGCCGCCCTTCCGCTCTCACCAGCATCAGGTTGGCGACATTGGCGCAGGCGATCAACAGCACAACGCCGATGGTCCCCATCAACACCCACAGCATCTTTCCGGTGTCGCCGACCACATCCGCCGCCAGCGGACGCAGATTCGGACCAAAGTGCGCTTCCTCCACCATCTGCATACTCATTCCCGCAAACGGAGCGAACTTCCGCTGCATCATCGGGAGCATACGCGCCTCGTCCGCATTGGCCTGCGCGAGCGTTATCCCAGGCTTGAGGCGTGCGATCCCGAGGTAGCTGAAATTGCCGATAAACGTCTTGCCGCGGTCGAGCTGCAACGGCAGGATCAGCTCGAATTTGCGGTCCATGAAGCGGAAACTCTGGGGCATGACGCCGACGATCTCGCGCGACTTGCCGTCGATCATGATTCTGCGGCCTATGACGGTAGAGTCGCCGCCGAATTTGCGCTGCCAGTAGCCGTAGGTCAGCATCGCGGTTTCCGAACTGGCGGGCGCATCATCCTTGCGCGTGAACCAGCGTCCGCGGACAGGCTGAATGCCGAGGACGGGGAGCGTGCCATCGGTCACCGACAGGCTGTCGACCCGTTCCGGCTCGCCGTTGCCCGTGACAGAGACGGAATCGCTGCGCCACGCGCCGCTGTCCTGGAAAGTGCGGCTCTCCTCGCGGAACGTGAAATAGGTGGCGGGCGACGCATTCACCACGTTCAGGCCCGGGATCCGGGTCGTTTCCCAGACTCCCACGAGCTGCTCGGGATGCGGAAAGGGGAGCGGTTTCAGCAGGACGCCGTTGACGACACTGAAGATGGCGGTATTCGCGCCGATGCCGATGGCCAGCGTGATCAGAGTGATGACGGCAAACATCGGCGAACGCGCGAGCCTGCGCAAAACAGATTTCATGGAACCCTCTACAGACTAATACGTGGGTTGCGCACGATAGTTCCGGAAGTTTCGGGGCAATTCTCGCCAGCAAGCTCGCCGTGGGCTGAGTGCTTCTCCACCAATGGTCTCAACCTGTTGGTCCGCCGTGGTATTACAGCTCGCACAATTCTTCTCGGGATGGGAAGAATTAGGGTTCATGCGGCGATTGCGGTGATCTGCTGGACGCTGATGCGATGGGCCAACAGAATAGCGTTGATGATGAAACGACCCCTGCGGGTGACGCCGTAGCGGTGGGATCTGGAGCGTTTGCCGAATCAACCCGTGAACGCGGAGCAGGCGAAGTTTGCGGCTGATCGCGGCCGAACGTTTGCGTTGCTCGGCCGGGGTCTTGAGCGGTGCGGAGTAGAGCAGAGGCTGCAGATCCGATTGCGCAAGCCGTTGATCTGGAACTCGCCGCGAAACACGGCCTGGAGTAAGGCGTGGTCCTGGGGATCGAAGGGCTGGAGGGCGCGCACCGACTGGCCCTTCCAACGGCGACGGCACTCAATCAGGGCAATTAGTTCCTCCAGTGTGCTGCTGTCATCGACGGTAGCCAGTGCACAGCGGTAGGATTCAAGGCGGCGTTAGAGACTTGGGCGCGGAGAGGCATGTCGGCAGTGGTTTGGCGTAGCGGTCGCCAATCCAACGTGGAGTGGGGGTCGTAGGTGCGGCGATAGACACAGAAGTATTGGGTCGCGTGATTTCGGCGCGCCGCGCGGCCCCAGTTCGTCGAACGCCTTGTCGTAGAGTTTGATGGAATTCGGCCCCAGCCGGTGCTTGACGCGGGCCCCGTTGCTGCGAATCTTGAGATCGCTGCCGAGAGGCAGTTTGAGGCCGCCGGCCGCGTTGCCCAGTCGGGTGACCTTCTTGCCCATGAAACGCAGCACATCCGGGCTGGAGAAGCTGACCACCCCCAGATGTAACAGCCGGGGAACCAGCCGGCGCAGTTAAGCGCCGTCCCGGAACATGAAATCCGTAGCCCATTCGCTGTCCTGACAGGTCCAGAAATATCGCATGGGGTATTGGAGTCACAGCTCGGAAGCCAACAACGGATGCACCCGCTGGGCGAGGGCATCGAAGCATTGCGCCCAGTTGATTTTCAGTTGCTCCTGCAGCAACTTCTGCGCTTCGGTGACCTGCTCGACCCAGGTGAAGCAGTTGTCGTGACGTCGAGCCAATCCCGGCCCGATCCATCTACCGCGCCAGCCACTCCCGGCCGTTGAGGTAGATGTGAACGGTAGAGGGAAACCAACTTTGCAGCCGAATACTCATGAAGCCGAACACCGGATGCATCCAGTAGTGGTACAGAAACAGACACTTGCGTGGCGCGATCGCCAACTCCGGCAGGTGCGTGTCGGGATTGACTTTGATGGCGTAACTGCGGCACAGTTCCACGGCCGTGAGCGCGCAAATCGGCCCTTCCACAATGCCATCCCGGGCGGCAATCTCCAGGGCGATCTGCTGCTTGTTGTCTTTGCCAGAATTTAAGTAGCGCACCTGGCGGCCGGCTGCAATCAGCGGCGCCAGCGAGGCTTCCGTCATCCGTTTGGAGATCTGCTCCGCATGCCTTCCGAAGTCCTTGGCGCCCAGACCGTAAGCCCGCAAATAGCCCTTCATCCCACTGAGTTGGTTTTTCCATACCGAGCCGCGAAATACGAGACGATCGAAGCCCGATAGCACTCCCGTCAATTCAGCCTCATACTTGGCGGTAAAAATCATTCATGGCGTTTCCTTTTTCGTAGAGTTTGTCCTCGAACAACAAACCATACTAAGCCAGGGGGAACGCCTCTTGTTTTGGTTCCGGCTGTGCTGCTATGCGGGGCAGGCGCTTTCGCCTGCCAACCAAATGGCCAGGCCCACGGATCGCCGCATCGCCGCGTCCAAATATATAGCGCACTCCACGGGGTACAATGAACAGCCGGAGGGGATCGGAAATGTTTAGACGCATCGTGTGGGTTTGGCTGCTGGCCGCGACGGCCTGGGCGCAGGAAGCTGTCACCAAGAACGTAGAGATTTACGGCCAGAAAATCTACTATCAAGAAGCCGGCGCCGGGCCAGACGTGATCCTGCTGCACGGCCTGGGCGGAGACCGTACCAACTGGGGCCCGACTGTGCCGGCGTTGGCCGGCAAGTTTCACGTCTGGGTGCCGGACCAGGTTGGTTTTGGCGAATCCGACAAACCGCCAATCAACTATCGCGTCGGCACGCTGGTGGACTTTCTGAACGCATTCTATAAGAAGCTGGGAATCCCGAAAGCCACGCTGGTGGGTAATTCGCTGGGCGGCTGGGTCGCGATGGATTTTGCGTTGGCATATCCGGATAAGGTGAACCGCCTGGTGCTGGTGGATAGCGCGGGTTATTCGCAGAAGCGCACAGGCGGGCCGCCGCTGACCCGCGAACTGCTGCTGGGGCTCAACCCAGCGACCCTGGCGGGCACCAAACGGCTCATGGCCGCGGTGTTCTATAACCAGGCCTTCGCCAACGATGCGGTGGTGGAGGCGGCGTTTACGCGACACCTCCACAAGAACGACAGCCCCACGATCGACAGCTTCATCGATTCGATCCTCCGTGAAGAAGACGTGGTGGATGGCAAACTCGGCGCTATCAAGGCGCCGACGCTGGTAGTCTGGGGCCGCCAGGACGCCTTAGTCCCGCTGGCGGCAGGCAAAGCTCTGGGAGAAGACATAGCCGGTTCGCAGACCGTGGTGCTGGACTCTTGTGGCCACGTGCCGCAAGTGGAGTGCGCCGGGGCATTTAATCCGGCAGTAGTAAAATTTCTAACGCAGTAGTTGGTCTGAAACGTGTCTGCGTGCAAGTGGTTGATTCCGTCGTGGCGCACGCTTCAGACGGTGCTGCCGTGGGCTTCAGCCCACGGTCGGCCGAGCGGCCGTAACAACTCGGACCGCACGGCAGCGATGCTCCGGTGGGAGCGCATCGTTTGAACGAGGCGGAAAGAGCATCCGGCGGCCATCACCGCGCCTCAAGAGAAGTGCGCGAACGGGAGTTGCGAGTGTTCCGTCTCCGGCCCCGCTACAGCCCTAAGCCCACAGGTTCAGCGTCCGCACTAACGGCTCCGGCTGCTCATCGAACACCAGAGTCACTTCGTGTCCCACGCGCCAGCGATACACAGCCAAGGCCAGCCGCACCAGCAACACCAGTCCTGCTAACCAGACGAAGCGTACGGGACTCTGCAGCATCCAGTACTCCAAGGTCAGGAATAGCGACACATAAGTGGTAAAGCCGAACAGATAAATCGGCCAGGACACTTTCAAATTTGCCTTGCCAGGCAGATAGGAACATGTAAATGGGAACTTATCGAAAGTGACTAACAACACTTCCACCAATAACAGCGAAACAACAATGCCGAACAACATATGTAACATTGCCGTCCGCCAACCCCACAGCAACACGTGCAACGGCAGCAGCGCCGCGAATAGCGGAACCACGCCCAGCACGATCATGGCTTTCCTGACGCCCGCCAGGCACCGCCGGGCTTCGCCGCGGTCCGAGACCTGGAACACCCAGTTGGCCCGCAGTTCGGCCGGCACCGCAAACACGTGCCGCATGCCGCATAGAATGAAGAAGGCCAGTATCAAAGGCGCGGGCAGCAGTTCGGGTATGGGGTGATACATCCAGGAACCCGTGCCGCGCGCCACCAGCACCGCCAGACCTTCGAAGATCAGCGCGCAACCGGCCGCCACGTAAGCCGCGAAGAACAGTTTGTGGCGGCGGCTGCGCGTCATAGTCTTCCAGATGAAGTAGAACGAAGCCTGCTGCAGGCTGTCCCGTAGCACAAAGCGGTCGAGCAGCCGGCTCATGACTCGCTCCATCGCCGATGGCTCCATCGAGAAGTCATCCGCGCTTTCGAGCGATCTTCGCACATGTCTCTTGTAGCTCAACAGGTAAGTGGTCAAAGCGGCGGCGGTAGTCCATCCCGCGGCCAGGCGCGCCGACGCCGCTAACTCGCGGAACACCGGGTTGGTCCATCCTAATTGAGTCTGATAAAGCCCCAGGAACCAAAGTGGCGGAAACAGGTATACAGTCGCGGGATTGATGGCATGTCCCGGCTGTAACTCAGACACAATGCGCCCCGACAGCAGGAACATGAGGATCAACACCGCCACCAGTCCAAACTGCACGTAAGGCGAGATACGCCGGAATGCCCTGTATCCCAGCAGGTTCATCAACAGGCCCTGCACCGCCACGCACAGGAAAAATACGAACGTATTAGCGGCCAGGATGCTGATCGCGTGGCAGCGTGCGAACCCCACCAGCGCCGTCAACGATCCCTTCTGCATCACTACTGCCGGAAACATCACCGGGGAGAATGCGTTGATTGCCAGCGAAAAGATCGCCAGGAATGCCACCAGCGCGGCGATCTTCGCGCCGAACATGGTCCCTAGCCGGATAGGCAGCGGAGTCAGGTTCGCGTAGTCCCGCCGGTCGGGAAACAGCATCTCCCACTCGATCACCGTCACCAGTCCCATCACCGTCATCGAGAAGCAGATGAAGAACTCTTTCTCGCCCAGCGACGCCAGATCGCGCACGTACATGGGCTCGTCTTGTAACTTCACGTACTTCGACATGAACAGGAACGGAAGCAACATTCCAGGCCCCGCCAGCAGCGCCAGGATGTTCACGACCGTCGACCGCATGTCCGCATCCAGCGACACCAGGTCGTTGTCGAAGAACCGGGCGAAGAAGTGCCGCGCGAGTTCACGGAACTGACTGACTTCGTTCGTGCGGGAAAGCGTCATGCGGATCCTTCTACGCCTGCATGACTTCCACGATGTCTTCGGCAATCTGGTCGGTATCTTCCTGCAGCACCAGTTGGGAGAAAATGTCCTCGAGCGAGGGCAGCTCCATTAGGTCGCGCAAGTGCTCGACCGAGTCGTTCGCCACCACGGTTCCCTTGCGCAAAATGATGACGCTGGAGCAGACCTTTTCCACCACCTCCAGTACGTGTGAGCTGTATAGGATGACCTTTCCCTCCCGCGCCAGGGCCTTGATCAAGCTCTTGAACACCAGGCCGGTGGTGACGTCCAGGCCCGAGAGCGGCTCGTCGAACACCAGCACATCGGGGTTGTGGAGCAGGGCCGCGGAGATCAGGATCTTCTGCTTCATCCCCTTCGAGTAAGAAGAGATCGGCGAGTAACGGTGCTCATGGAGCGACAGCAGATTCAAGAATTGATCGATCCTGGATTCCAGGGCCTGAGCCGGAAGGCAGCGTAGCCGCCCAACGAGTTGCAGGTACTCGCGTCCGGTCAGATAGGGATACAGGTTGGGCTCCTCGGGCACGTAACCGAGGACCTTTTTGTAGCCAATCAGGTCCTGCCGGATGTTGCAGCCCTTGTACTGGATCAGTCCGCGCGATGGCTCCAGCAGGCCCGTCAGCATCTTGACGGTAGTGCTCTTCCCGGAGCCGTTGGGCCCAAGGTATCCCAGGATCTCGCCGGGCCGAATGGTGAAGCTGACGTCGTCCACCGCGGGGCGCCGTGTGTACAGCTTGGTGAGGTTGCGGACCTCGAGCATACTCTAAAGACACCTGCCCGCCATCAATTGTTCCCACCGGACGTATAATGCATGTGAAATGAATCGAAGATCCTTCTTGAAGACCGCGCCTGCCCTGGCCGCCGCTCTCGGCGGACGCGGCGCCGTGGCGGCCAGCGACCGCGTCACGATGGGCGTGATCGGCGTTGGAAACCAAGGCACCAACGACTTGTGGGACTTGCTCGAAGACGAGCGCGTCCAGGTGGTCGCGGTGTGCGATGTGAACCGCGAGAGTCCGGGATACTGGGACGGCGCCATCGCCGGGCGCGAGCCTGCCCGCCAGATCGTGGAGTGGACCTACGCCCGCGAGAAGCGCTCCGGCGCTTACAAGGGTTGCGCGGCCTACGAAGACTTCCGCCAGTTGCTGGCGCGCACAGACATCGACGCGGTGTTAATCGCGCTGCCCGACCACTGGCACTCCATTCCGGTGATCGAGGCCGCGCGCGCCGGCAAGGATATTTACGGCGAGAAGCCGCTATCACTCACCATCGCCGAAGGCCGCGCCATGAGCGACGCCGTGCGCCTGTACAAGCGCATCTTCCAGACCGGCAGCCAGCAGCGCTCCGACTTTCGTTTCCGGCGCGCTTGCGAACTGGTCCGCAACGGCCGCATCGGCAAGTTGCAGACCGTGCGCTGCGGTCTGCCGGGCGGCACTCCGGACCTGGCCAAGACCGGAAACCGCAAAGATCCCGAGCCCGTGCCCGAAGGTTTCAACTACGATTTCTGGCTGGGCCCCGCGCCGGAAGCGCCCTATGCGCCCGCGCGCTGCCTCGTGAACTTCCGCTGGATTCTGGATTATTCCGGCGGCAACATCACCGACTGGGGCGGCCACCACCCGGACATCGCGCAGTGGGGCATGAACACCGAAAGCACCGGCCCCATCGAGATACGCAACGCCAAAGGCGAGTTCGCCAAGGACAAGCTCTGGAACACCGCGACCCGCTTTTATTTCGAGTGTATTTATGAAAACGGCGTGACGCTGATCGTCTCGAATCAGGAGCGCAGCGGCGTCACGTTCGAAGGCTCCGAGGGCTGGGTGTGGGTCACCCGGGGTGCCATCGATGCGCATCCCAAGTCGCTGCTCGAAAGCACCACTGGCCCGGACGAGATCCATCTGTATCGCAGTAACAACCATTTCCGCAATTTCATCGATTGCGTGCTTTCGCGGAAGGAGCCTATCGCGCCGATCGAGACCGCGCACCGGTCGATCACCATCGGGCACTTGGGCAACATCAGCCTGCGCCTGGGCCGCGATTTGAAGTGGGACCCGGTGAAGGAAGCGATCGTAGGCGACGAGGAGGCCAATCGCATGCTGTCGCGCCCGATGCGCCCTCCGTGGAAGATCGCGTAAACCGGTGAACCACCGCTCCCTGACGGTCGCGGCTCTGAATCAATGCTTCGGAGCCGCGCGCGTTAGCAAGCGGTGTTCGGAAAACTGCGCTACTCCCACTCGATGGTGGCCGGAGGCTTGTGCGTCAGATCGTAGAATACGCCGCCGATCCCCGGAACCGCGAGCAGCTCATCGGTGATGGCGCGCAGCAAGGCTTCCGGCATGCCGACGGACTGCGCGGTCATGCCGTCTACGGAATCCACGGGACGCAGGACCACCGCATCCGGAGCGGCGTCTGAGCCAAACGGAATCAGCACCACCGGAAACTGCCAGATCTCGCGATCGAAGCCGCTTTGGTGCGAGAGGCGGCGAACGATGGCATCGGCATGCCGCAGGTGCGCCAGGCGCTCCGGAGTGAGCGCGCTCACCCTCACGCGCAGGCTGGCGAGCGGCTGTACCGTCCACACGCTGGCGATGACGCGGTTCACGCCTGCGATCCGGTTGATCAGTTCCGTGGCGCGTGCCTGGTCGAGCGAGTCGATGCACAACACCGGCGCATAGCTGCGGCTGTCGCCCTGAACGCCGACGGAATGGACCGGCAGGATGTACCCCTCCGCAGTGGCCGTGACGCCCGCATCGGTATCCGAGCAGAGGCAGCGTATCGCCAGGCCGGGCCCCGGAAACGGGTGCCTGTCGAGCACCTCCGCAGGCAACCCGAGCTCCCGCCCGATCTCGCGCACTTCGTCTTTATAATAGGAACGCAACGGCTCGATTAGGCGGCCGGCATCGATGAGCTTCTGTATGCCGGGCACGCGATTGTGATGCGTCTTGATGACGGCGGCCTTTTCCGTGCCGCCGGATTCGATGGTATCCGGGTAAATCGTGCCTTGGCCGAGAATCCAGTGGCCGTCCAGCAGGTGGCGCGATTCGATGATGCGCTCCTGCACGCGGACGAACTCCTCGCCGATGATGTGGCGCTTCTGCTCGGGATCCCTGACGCCGGCCAGCGCGCTCAGGAATTGCGTCTCGGCCATTTCGACCGACACGCCCGCCATGCGTCCCACATAATCGGTTTCGCCTTCGCGCATCAGGCCCGTATCCACATAAACGCCGCGCACGCGGTCCGGGCCGAGGGCGCGCTGGCAGAGCGTGGAAGCCACCGTAGAATCCACGCCGCCGCTGACGAAGAAGAAGACATTGCGATCGCGAGCACACTGCCGAATCTCGTTTTCGATCTGCGGGACGCGGTTGCGTGGATCCCAATCGCGTTCACAGCCGCAAATGCCGAACAGGAAATTGGAAAGGATCTCGCGCCCGCGCGTGGTGTGGACCACTTCCGGATGAAACTGCACGGCATACAGGCCGCGGGCAGGCTCCTCGATAGCCGCGATGGCGCAAGTTGCGGTGCTGCCCAGTACCGAGAATCCGGGCGGCACGCCAGTCACCAGGTCGCGGTGGCTCATCCAGATTTGCTGGCTGCCCGAGATGCCGCTGAAAAGCGGGCTGGCCGAGCCATCCAGGTCGAACTCAGCCATGCCATACTCGCCCTTTTCGCCTTTCTGGACGACGCCGCCCAACAAGTGCGCCATGAGCTGCTGCCCGTAGCAGATCCCCAACACGCATGCGCCGCCCTGGAAAATGGCGGGATCGACCGTGGGGCTGGAGGGGTCGTAAACGCTGCTGGGGCCGCCTGAAATGATCAAGCCCTTGGCCCCTGCGAGTTCGGCCGCGGGCGTTTCGCTGGGCCGGACCTCGGAGTAAACCCCCAGGTCACGCACTTTGCGCGCAATCAGATGGCAATATTGACCGCCGGCATCCAGAACGACGATCTGCGCGGCGGATTTCACCTGGCGAATGCGGGCTGCGGCTGCATGCGTTCGACCACGATCTTACGCGCCGTATCCAGCAGGGCCTTCGCTTTGGGCATGGCGTCGATGGCCCGTTCCACTTCGGGATCGGTCTCGACGGCCACTCTGTCGCTCTCATCCAGGTTGAAGGCCGTGATGTACATTTCGCGCTTGAGGAGCCGCTTGATCCAGTCGGTGTCCTGGGCAAACTCGGCTTCCGTGAAGTCGTAGTTCTCCTTCAGCAGATAATCGTGGAACTCGTTCTGCGTAGTGGCGTCGGGAGCCCAGCCCTTCGCCAACTTGGCGTCGTGCTGGCCGAAGTAATAGCGCGTAAAGTTGAAGAACGCCGATTTGCTGATGAGCTCGCCCTGCAGATGATCGAGCTTGGGCGCGCTGTACTTCTCGTCGGGCGTGATACCGCCGCCGCCATAGACCGTGCGGCCGCTGTCCGTCATCTTCACGTCCGAAAGATCCTTGGCGTTGTCGTCCTTGTGATAGTAGTAATCGAAAAACGACTTGTTCGTATAATCGCGCTGGATGAGCCGGCCGCTGGGAGTATAGAAATGGGCCGTGGTCAAAGCCAGGCCGGTGTTCTCTGAAAGCGGATAGACGGTCTGCACCAGCCCCTTGCCAAAAGTGGTCTCGCCCAGCACCCACGCGCGGTCATGATCCTGCAACGCGCCCGCTACGATTTCTGCCGCGGAAGCCGAGAGCCGGTTCACCAAAACCACGATGGGATAATCGTGCCCGTGATTGCCGTTCCTGGCGGTGTAGACCTTCTCGGGTGAAGTGCGACCCCTGTGGGAGACGATGGACTGTCCTTTTTGCAGGAACTTGTCCGCCACCGCCACACCTTCGTTGAGCAGGCCGCCGGGGTTACTGCGCAGGTCCAGCACCAGCCCGTGAATGTTGTTCTCGCCCAGTTTCTTCAGGCTGTCTTCGAGCTCCTTGCTGGTGGTTTCGTTGAACTGTTCGACGTCCACGTAGGCGATACCGGGTTTCAGCCAGATGGCGTTTTTCACGCTGTTGCGCGAGATCTCGTCGCGAATCACGGTGAAGCTGATGGGCTGATCGCTGCCCTCGCGCGAAACCACGATGCTAACTTGCGTGCCCCGCGGACCCTTCAGCAGATCGGCCACCTCGGTGGTGGTGAGGTTGTCGGTGGCCTTATCGTTCACCTTCATGATGATGTCGCCCGGCCGCAGGCCCGCCTTGTAGGCCGGCGAACCGGGGAACGGCGCCACCACAACGGTCTTCCCGTTGAACGGCCGCACTTGCATGCCGACGCCGAAGTAGTGGCCCTTCTGGTCCTCACGCAGGAGTTGGTAGTCGCGCGGGTCGAAGAAGTTGGAATGCGGATCGAGCGTCCGGAGCATGCCCGGGATGGCGCCCTTGTAGATGGCTTTGTCGGGGTCGACCTGGTCGGCGAAGTTCTCTTCCACCAAGCCATAGGCGTTGGTGAAGGCCTTCAGGCTGGCGCCGATGTCCTCACCCTCGCTTACGGTGGCGGGCGCCGCCTCCACCCGGGGCCCGTAGATCCCCCCGAGAACCGAGCACAGTACGATGACTAGCAAAAAGAACAAGAAAGAGCGCCGCTTTTGGGCCATCCGGAAAACCCGTCCTTATAGAAGAGTATACCCTACCCTGCCTATTGGACGCGCGCCGGGCGAAAAGGATGTACGGAAAAGAAGGGTGCTGGGTTCTGGGTTCGCTCTCCGCAGCCGGAACTGGACCGGTCCCGGCACTGGTTTGCGGCATTCGACGCCGAGGGGGGCCGCCAGATTGAGGACGACATCGCTGCCGGGCGCCTGGAGACAAAGCCCTGGCGGACCTGCGAGCGGGCCTTTTCCGCGCGGGCAGAGCAGGTGGATTGGAACCACGTTAGCGCAATACCGTGAACCCCGCTGCGCCTGCCATCCTACGATCGAAGGTAACGCAGTCTTCACAACCTGCCTCGCGGCATACCTCACTAATTAGGTAGTCTGCAAAATCGCCTCGGCCGGTTCGGAAAGCGTCCAGGCCGCGGCGCATGAGCGAGTCGTTCTCTATCTGGAACAATTCTGTCTCCAGGATCTGCTCCAGCACGCGGGCGATCTGCGGTTTGGTCTGCCCGTATCTTCGCGACAAGACCCACACGCACTCGCATAGCACCACCAGAGGAATAAACAGCGGCTCGCCCTGCCTGCTGGATTGCTCCATCAGTCTTTCAGCGATGGCTGTCTGCCGGGCGTCGTCCCCCGCGATGTAGCGGACCAGGACGTTCGTATCGATACCTCTCATGTCCCGGACCAGCCGCGAGCGATGGCTTCATTCATCTCCTCGACGGATACCGGCGTTTTTCGCCTGCTTCGAACGATGCCTTTCAGGGAATGGAAGTCCCGGTTGCGGGCTCGCATAATTACTTGCCCTTGCCGGTTGAGTTGGAACTCCACCCGGCTGCCAGCCTGAAGCCGTAGGCGGTCGCGAATCTCTTTCGGGATGGTGATCTGCCCCTTGCTGGTAACAGTGCTCAGCACGATAGTGTCCATACTCCTTACATTGTAACCAATTCCTTACCTGCACAACGCCAGCCACGAGCCGCCGACTACTGGCCACTGCGGGCGATCCCCGCCGCCGTGTCACAATAAGACCTTGTGGTTCTGGCGCACAACGTCTCCAAGCTCTACAAGCTGTACCCCCGCCCGTCCGACCGCTTGCGCGAGGCGCTGCCGTTCGGCCGGCGCAAGCTTCACACCGACTTTTGGGCGCTGCGCGACATCAGCTTCCAGGTCGAAAAAGGCGAGACGCTGGGGCTGGTCGGGCCGAATGGCTGCGGCAAAAGCACGCTATTGCAGATCGTGAGCGGGATCTTGCAGCCCACGTTGGGCCGGGTGGTGACGCGCGGGCGCATCGCGGCGCTGCTGGAACTGGGCGCGGGCTTCAACCCCGAATTCAGCGGGCGCGAGAACGTGTTTCTGAACGGCGAAATCATGGGGCTGAGCCGCGCGGAAATTGAGCGCGCCATGCCTTCGATCGAGGCCTTCGCGGAGATTGGCGAGTTCATCGCGCGGCCCGTCAAGGAATATTCGAGCGGCATGTACGTGCGGCTGGCCTTCGCTACGGCCATCCACGTGGACCCCGAAATCCTGATCGTGGATGAAGCGCTGGCGGTGGGCGACGCGGTCTTCGCCAATCGCTGCGTGCGCAAGTTCGAGGAACTGCGCGAGCGCAAAATCACGGTGCTGTTCGTCTCGCACGACCTCGGCCTGGTGAAGCAGCTTTCGGATCGCGCCATTCTGCTGCTGAACGGCCGGATCGAGGCGCAGGGCGCGCCCAGCGACGTGATCAACCGCTATATCGGACTGGTGCTGGAGAAGCAGCAAGCACGGCAGGAGCGGCAGCAGCGCTTTGGGGCCAGTTACCGGCACGGCGATGGCGCGAGCGAAATCCTGGGCGTGGAACTGCTCAACGCCGCGGGTGAGCCGGTCACTTCGGTGGCCAGCGGCGAGACCGTCACGGTGCGCGTGCGCACCCGGTTTCATCAGCCGAAATGTGACCCGATGGTGGGCATTTTGATCCGTACGCGCATCGGGATGGACGTGTACGGGACCAATACCCGCATCGAAAAGGCGCACCTGGGGAGCTACCAGGCCGGCGACGAGCTGGAGGTGGATTTTCACTTCGCCTGCTGGCTGACGCCGCAGCCTTACACCCTGACGGTAGCCATGCAGAACGCCGACGGATCGAGCCACGACTGGCTGGACGACGTGATCCCGTTCGAAGTGGTGGATACACGCGTGGCGGCGGGCGTTGCGAACCTGAGAGCGCAAATCGAATGGCGCGTATCACAGTGAAGGTGCATCCGCGCGCCAAGCGGACGCGGGTGGCCGGCAAAATCGGCGGCGCGTGGAAGCTGGACCTCGCGGCGCCGCCCGTGGATGGCAAGGCCAACGAAGCCTGCGTGCGGTTCTTCGCCGAGTTGGCCGGCGTGCCGCAATCGCGCGTGCGGATCGTGATAGGCTTGACAAGCCGGACCAAAGTAGTCGAGATAGATGGAGCTACGCAGGAGGCTGTGGAAAGCAGACTGGTGGGACAGGCTTGAGCGCGTGTGGGACAGGCTTCAGCCTGTCAAGGCGCGGATTGTCCACGCGCAACCGTGCGCTTTTTGAAAGCAGGCTGAGCGGATGATCTACGTCGCAGTTCTGTCGGTGATCGTGGCGGTATTGCTGGGGACCGCCCTAGTGCGCTCGTTAGGCGTCAAGAACCAGGCCGATTTCCTGGTAGCCGGCCGCAAGCTGACCTGGCCCGTGCTGGTGTTCACGCTGCTTTCCTCCTGGATCGGCGCGGGCAGCCTGTTTGCCGGCGGCGAGAACGCCTACCGCAACGGCTTCTCGGCCTTGTGGCAGCCGGCGGGCGGCTGGGTCGGGCTCGTGCTGATCGCGCTCATCGCGGGACGCGCGCGGCGCTTCGCTCAGTTCACCGTGCCGGATTTGCTGGAGACGCGCTACAACGCAACGGCGCGCGTGCTGGCCACCGTGGCCATTGTGATTTCGTACACCGTCATCACTAGCTACCAGTTCAAAGGCGGCGGCGACATCCTGCACCTGATCTTCCCAACGCTCGATCCGAAGACCGGAATGAACATCATCGCCGGGTTCGTAATCACCTTCACGGCGCTGGCGGGCATGGCTTCGGTGGCCTATCTGGACCTGATCATAGGCCTGCTGGTGACCACCATCGCGCTGATTTCTCTCCCGATTCTGTTGGCGCGCACGGGGGGCTGGCCGGCTGTTCACGCGACTTTGCCGGCCGATCACTTCACCGTGTTCGGGCCGCTCGGCTGGGTGCACTGCCTCGGATACCTGCTGCCGACCATGCTGCTGCTGATCGGCAACCAGGGCATGTACCAGAAATTCTTTTCCGCGCGATCCGAACGCGACGCGCGCTGGGCCGTCTTCGGATGGATTGCCGGCACTTTGATCCTCGAAACCGTCATCATCACGATCGCCGTCATCGGCAGCGCCACGCTGCATACGGACCGGCCGCGCGAGATCATTCCGCTGACGGCGCGCATGCGCTTGCCGGAGATCGTGGGCGCGATCCTGTTGGGCGGAGTCTTCGCCAAAGTGATCTCGACCGCCAACAATTACCTGTTCTCGCCGGCCAGCAACCTGATTCACGACGTCTACAAGCGCTTCATCGATCCGCAGGCGGGCGAACGGCGCACGCTGTTCGTCTCGCGCGCGCTGGTGATCCTGCTGGGACTGTTCGCGCTGTTGCAGGCGGCCTATTTCGAGTCCATTCTGAGAGCGGCGCTGTATGCGTACACGGTTTACGGCGCGGCGGTCACGCCCTCGGTGATGGCGGTATTCTTCTGGAAGCGGGCCAACAAGGCGGGAGCCATCAGCTCGATTATTCTGGGAACCGCAATCACGGTGGCGTGGCAACTTCTGGACATACAATGGCTGGATGCGGTGTATCCGGCGTTGGGCGTTTCCGTGCTGGCGCTGATCGTAGTGAGCCTGGCGACCGCGCCGCCCACGCGCGCCAATCTGGAGCCTTTTGAAAAATGAATCTCACAGCAATTCAGCAAGAGCTTCGCAAAGAAAGGTTGGATGGATGGCTGTTCTTCGACCACCACCAGAGAGACCCGCTGGCGTACCGCGTGCTGGGCTTTCAGCCGGAATCGCACGTGACCCGGCGCTGGTATTACTGGATTCCGGCGACCGGTGAGCCGCGCGGGCTGGTGCACCGCATCGAATCGGCGCGGCTCGACGATCTGCCCGGCGACAAGATCCGCTACTCCAGTTGGAGTGAGCAGGTCGGCGGGCTGCGCACGCTCATGGGCGGCGCGCGGCGGGTGGCCATGCAATATTCGCCGATGTGCGCGATCCCGTACGTCGCCATGGTGGATGCGGGCACGGTGGAGCTGGTGCGCAGCCTGGGCGTGGAGGTGGTCAGCTCGGCGGAGTTGATCCAATATTTCGAGGCCTGCTGGACGGCGGACGCGCTGGAATCGCACCTGGAGGCCGGCCGCCGCGTGGATCGCGTGCGCGCGCAGGCCTTCGATATGATCCGCCAGATCACGCGCGGCGGCGGCGCGGTGCAGGAATTCGCAGTGAACCAATTCGTGCGGAATGAGTTCACCAAGGCGGGCCTGGTGACGCCCGACGGGCCGATCGTGGGCGTCAATGCCAACGCCTCAAACCCGCACTACGAGCCGTCCGCCGAGGTCACTTCCGAGATCCGCAGCGGCGATTTCGTGCTGCTCGACATGTGGGCCAAGCTGGACCGGCCCGGCGCGGTGTACTACGACATCACCTGGACGGGCTTCTGCGGCGACCGGCCGAGCGACGCCATGCGGCAAGTGTTCGCAGTGGTCACCGGCGCGCGCGATGCGGCCATACGCCGGGTGCAGGACGCGGTGGCGGCCGGCCACGAGTTGCGCGGCTTCGAAGTGGACGACGTGGCGCGCGGTTACATCGAGAGCCGCGGGTTCGGCGAATACTTCGTGCATCGCACGGGCCATTCGATCGGCGAGGACGTGCACGGCAACGGCGCCAACATGGACAACCTGGAAACGCACGACGAGCGCCGCATCGTCCCGTGGACGTGCTTCTCCATCGAGCCGGGCGTTTATTTGAAGGAATTCGGGGTGCGGTCGGAGGTGAATGTGTTTGTGGGGGAGAGGGAGGCACGGGTCACGGGGGATATGCAGAGGGAGTTGGTTCTTTTGTGACGGCGCGTGCCGATTAGTGTCGCGGGTGGTGAAGCCGAAAGCCCGAGTTCCATGGTGGGCGTCGATGCGAATGATCCATCGGAATGCCGTTCGGGGACGCTCAGGCCACGAGTCCGGCTTGGCGACAACCCTCCAGGCGGCTCACCGGCATCAATTCGCCGCCTGCGTGGAAGCAGTATCCGCCTCCCGCTCGCGATATCCCGTTCATCGATACCGCCGATCCAGAAGCAGTAGTCACACAACATCATCAGCCATGCTGACCTGTCACCGCCGAATGCGGCCGCATAGCTAAACGCACGTCCAACTGCCCCATCTGGGCATTCGGGAAACACGGCAAAGACCTTGGCGATGGTCAGCATGTCCGAATGTTCCGCATTAAGCCCGGTCTGGTGTTCGACTCGAATCGCTGCGTCTCTTCGTATCGGCCTTCTTTTCTCGACAAAGTAGGTCCCCGAATGATGTGTTCCCCCGTAGCATTGAGCCGCTTGTGATCCTCTGCCATCCTTCCAATGGGTGCGCCATTCGCACCAAAGATCCTCGTCGGACTTACTTGGCGATCGAGATATTGCGAGAACTGCCGCCCCTCAGGATAGCGAAGGGAGTGAGAAAGTGTTGACAAGCTCCCGATAACATCCCTGTAGGAAGCTGCCCTGACATCTACTACAAGAGCCGCACACTATACCCGCATCTGACCGATTCCGGGCTGCGAATCGCCCGCGACAACCTGAGGCGCTACACCGCGGTGATCGTCGGCATCCACGACCGTCTCAAAGCTGAAGGCAAACAGGGGCCCAGGCGGCGCGAATAGATCTTTGAACCGACATAATAAAGGAGGACGCTATTGGGAGTGAACGAGACGAAAGAAATCCCAACCCGGCATTGGATCATATACCAGCGCTAAATCTGACCGCCGGCGTTGCATGCCGTCAACCGTGAGCTTATGACTCCAGAACTCCGGGTCAATTGTCTCCAAGGCAGCGGCTTCAGCATCCAATAATTTACGGCCGATCGGACGTCCGTTGAGCCTTACATTGCTGCCAATCAAGCGCCACTCCCTCTGGCGGTAATACCCAAGTTGATTATTCCTGTATGTATTGTCGGTCGGATAAAACATGTCCAGGAAATAGCCGCGTATGCCGCTGCTGTGATCGAATGGTATGCTATTGAAGCCCACGTATTGGGGGACATGTATAATGTCAGACGATTAGCCGCTGAGCCAATCGCAACGCATCGCTATTTTCCTTCAGGTCATTTAGCATAGAAAAGACACCTTTCGTATGATGGGCACCATGAACGCAAAATGTGGCGAATGCGGGGCGCGCCGCCCTTATCGCCCCACCCAACACGCCGCCCGCTTTTCCAGAAACGCGGAAATGCCCTCCTGTGCGTCCACCGTTAGCGAATTCATCGACATGACCTCCTTCGCATAAGCGTAGGCTTTGGGCTGGTCGAGATCGATCTGCGTGTAGTACGCTTGCTTGCCGAGCGCCACCGTGAGCGTGCTGGCATCCGCGATGCGCGCGGCCAGCTTGCGCGTTTCCGCCTGCAGCTCCGCCGCAGGAACCACCCTGTTCACCAAGCCCCAATCTGCCGCCGTAGCCGCGTCCACCATCTCGCCGGTCAGCAGCATCTGGAGCGCGCGCTTGCGTCCGACGGCGCGGCTCAATGCCACCATCGGGGTCGTGCAAAACAAGCCTATGCGCACGCCGGGCGTGGCGAAGACCGCCTGGTCCGACGCGATGGCCAGGTCGCAGGTGGCCACCAACTGGCATCCCGCCGCCGTGGCGATACCTTGCACCTCCGCAATCACCGGCTGCGGAATCGACTGGATCTTCATCATCAATTCCGTGCACACGTCGAACAGCCGCCGGTAGTCGTTGATGTCGCGCCCCACCATCTCGGAAAGATCGTGCCCCGAACAGAACACCTTTCCCGCGGCCGCCAGGATTACCGCTCGAATGGCCCGATCGCGCCCGATTGCATCGAGGCAATCGATCAGCTCCAGCATCAACTCGAGCGCCAGCGCATTGCGCCGCTGCGGACGGTTCAGTGTGACGACGGCAGCCGGCCCCTCGTTCTGCAGGCAAAGACTCTGATAACCCATATCGCGTCTCCTCTTTCAGTAAAGCACGCGCGAGCGGGCTGCTGAGAAAGGCAGTGTCTGAAATCTGCGTCGGCCATCTCTTTGGGTACTGACCCAGCGCTTGCATCACCGGCGTTCGACGACGCGCTCGGCCGTATTGAGCCGTAGCATGCGCGCGGTCACCTCGCCAACTGCCGTTAGCGGCTTGATGACAGAACCCCGCAGCCTGAAATGTGCTTCCCACGAGTCTCGCCGGAGATCGAAGAATCGGATCGTCTGGCCCGAACCGTCGATCGATGCGAGATCCGTCCCTTTGTACCGATTGCAAAGCATACAGGCGTAGGCCAGATTGCCTATACCCGAGGACCCGCCGTGCTTCCGGCTGATATTATGATCGATCTCGTGAGGAAATCAGGTATTCGCAACGTCGACACGCGCACTCGGCCACGAGATAGCGCACGGCGCCGTCTACATCACGAGCCACTGGCCAGGATCTGCGCGCGCGCTTTGGCCATCCGGAGGATGTGTTCCAGATCCATGAAGTGATCCAGTTCCGCCTTCTCCTCGGGCGACAAACCGCCCTCTTTTTCCCGCGCAATTAGTTCGGCAACCCGCTGTTGGGCGTCTGCGGACGGGTGGTAATCGACCACGGCTTGCGGCGTAGTGCCGGCAGCAATGAAATCGATGATTTCCAGGTACGAAGGAATGGCGGCGTCGCTCATGACCTTCCCTTCCCTCACGATAGCGCAGCAACCATGGCGCTCGCTGTGTATTCCCTTGGTGCGATCAGCCGGCCTAGCGACACATAACCCTGAAAAAGGCTCAGCGGCGCGCGGCCGCCGGCGCAGCACCGTCGCGGCTCCGGGAATTCAATTCACTCTCTGGACCGCAGCGCCACGGTGGTGATCCAGGGTATCTGCCCGCTGCGCGCTCGTATTTTCTCCGCGATGCGCCGGGCGGCCCCAGCGGGGGAGTTGGCCAGCGAGGCTTGCGCTTCCGCCTCTGCGATTTCCGCGCACCGCGCCCGCTCTGCTTCCACCGCATGCTTCACGAATTCCAGACACATGGCCGATTGTCGCTGGATGGTGAAACAAAGCCTGTCGATGGTCTCGTCCGGCTGCTTGAGGGTTTCGGATTTGCTGTCAGTGTTGTCCATCGGTGTCCTTCCGTAAAGTCCGACACACGATTCTAGCAGGTCCGCAACCCGGAATCCGGATACAATATGTACGCATGAGCGATCTCAGCCGCATCGGCGTAGCCATCGATTCGAACCTGCTCGAAAAGTTCGACCGGCATATTGCGCAACGCGGCTACACCAACCGCTCGGAGGCGTTCCGGGACCTCATCCGCGACGAGCTCGTGCAAAAGATGGCGGAATCGCCCGAAAGCAGCGTGGTGGGCACCGTCACCCTGGTCTACGATCACCACGTGCGCATGTTGAGCGACAAGCTGATCGACCTGCAGCACGATTATCACCGGGCCATCCTTTCCACACTGCACGTGCACCTGGATCACGACCACTGCCTGGAGGTGCTGGTGGTGCGCGGCAAGGCGGGAGCGGTGCAGAAGATCGCCGACGCCCTTATCAGCACCAAAGGCGTCAAACACGGCCGCCTGGCGATCACCACCTCTGGAGCGGAGCTGAAATGATTGTGGGCACGGGGGTGGATCTGGCCGAAGTGCCGCGCATCCGCAAGGCGATCGAGCGCCATGGCCGGCGCTTCATCGAGCGGATTTACACGCCCGCCGAGATCGCCTACGTCGAGCGGAAGGCCAACCGCTATGAACGTTTTGCCGCGCGGTTTGCAGCCAAGGAAGCCGGTATGAAAGCCATCGGCACGGGCTGGCGGCGGGGAGTGCGCTGGCAGGATTTCGAGGTGGCCAACCTGCCTTCCGGTAAGCCGACGCTCCGGTTCCACGGACAGGCCGCCCGCTTCGCCGAAGCACTGGGTGTGAAGTCGATCGCCTTATCCCTCACACATACGGCGGAGCTGGGGATGGCGCACGTAATTCTGGAGAGCTAGGCACGGCCCGCAATTGGGCTTCCTCGAGTCGCTTAGTTTCCTGCCAGGTGTAGATCATGCGATGGATCACCGTCAGGTTCGACAGCACCGCAATTACCCATAGGACCGGCGCCATTCTGTCCGTCAACGCTCCGATAATGATCAGCACCACCCGCTCCGGGCGCTCCAGAAATCCGACTTTGCACTTGGGAATGGTGCACTCGGCCCGCGACCGCGTATAGCTCACCATGACCGATCCCGTCATGACGATGGCGGTGAGCACCACATAGAAGTAGCGGTCGATGGAAGCGTAGTAGACCAAAAGCCCCATCAGCAGCGCCAAGTCCGAATAGCGGTCCAGCACGGAATCGAAGAAGCCGCCGAACCGGGTCACACGATTGGTTTCGCGGGCCACGCGCCCGTCCACCATGTCGAACAACCCGGCGCCGATCACCACCGCGCCGGCCCAGCGGAAGCTGCCCGCCGCAAAAAGAAACGCCGCCACGATATTGATAAGCAGCCCAAAAAAAGTGAGAACGTTGGGGTGAATGCGGGAAAGCGACAGCCACCTCACAATCCGGTCGATAGCGGCTCCGAAGACGATACCGATCGCGCGGGTATAGGTCATGGCTTAGTCAGCCGCCTCATGGATCGTGGTGAGCTTCAGAATCTCCAGCTCCTTGACGCCGCCTGGTATCTGCACTTTTACGGCGTCTCCCACTTCCTTGCCCAGCAGCGCCCGGCCGATGGGGGAACTGGTCGAAATCTTGCCGGACGCCGCGTCGGCCTCCTCCGTGGTCACCAGCAAATAGGTGATCTCTTCCTCCTTGTTGGTATCCATAACCACGACAGTGGAACCCAGTCCCACTTTGTTGTGCGGGATCCTCGAGAAGTCTACCATCGACATCTCGGCCAGGCGCTTCTTCAACTGGTTCAGCCGCGCGTTGACGAACCCCTGCCGGTCCTTGGCCGCGTGGTATTCGGCGTTTTCGCTCAGGTCGCCATGCGCCCGGGCCTTGAGGATCTCCCGCGGGAGTTCGTTGCGCAACTCGTATTCGAGCGCAGCGACCTCATCCTGCAATTTCTTTTTTACGTCGTTCGCTCCCACAGGACAATTATAGGCCATCCACATGGCCCGCTCCGGCTTACGTTATATCATACTCGTTGCATGAGCATCATCCTCAAATTCACCTTGGCCGGCGGGTTGTTCGCCTTGCTGGCGGCCGCACAATCGACCGAAGCCGCTCCCGGAAGGCCCCTCCGGATCTGCATCGCCGGGCTGGTTCACGGGCATGTGGACGGATTCCTACGCTTGGCGAGCAAGCGCAAGGACGTGGAGATCGCCGGCGTCTATGATCCCGACTCCGCGCTGCAACGCAAGTATGCGCGGCTTTATGGGCTGGCCGAATCCGTTTTCTTCACCGACCTGGGCCAAATGTTGGACCGCATCAAGCCTGAGGCCGTCGCGACATTCACCAGCACCTACGATCATCCGATGGTGGTGGAAGCCTGCGCCGCGCGCCACCTTGCCGTGATGATGGAAAAGCCGCTGGCGGTGAACATCGAGCACGCCCGCGCCATCGAGCGCGCGGCCAATCGCGGCGGCATCCACGTGATCGTAAATTACGAAACCACCTGGTACCCGAGTCATGGCGCGATGTGGCGCCTCATAAAGGATCAGCACGCCGCCGGCGACATCCGCAAGATGGTGGCGATGGATGGCCACCAGGGTCCGCGGGAGATCGGCGTGGGACCCGAGTTCTTCGCCTGGCTCACGGATCCCGTGAAGAACGGCGCCGGCGCCTTGTTCGATTTCGGCTGCTACGGCGCGAACCTGATGACGTGGATGATGGACAACCAGCGGCCGCTGGCGGTTACGGCGCTTACCCAGACGGTGAAGCCGCAAATTTATCCCCATGTCGACGATCAGGCCACCGTATTGGTCGAGTATCCAAAGGCGCAAGGAATCATTCAAGCGTCGTGGGCTTGGCCGTTCAACCGCAAGGATTTCGAGATCTACGGCGAGCGCGGTTACGCGATCGCCACCGGCGGCGACGCGCTACGTGTGCGGCTGCCCAGCGGGCAAGAGGAAGCGCGCACCCCGGAAGCGTTGCCGGCCGAGGAGCGCGATTCGCTCTCCTATCTGAGCGCGATTGTGCGCGGGAATCGCAAACCCGCGGGCCTGTCGTCACTCGCCAACAACATGATTGTGATCGAAATTCTGGATGCGGCGCGGGAATCGGCGCGGAGTGGAAAAACAATAGTGCTAAAAGACACGAAGGTGAGGTAGACTAGATGCAAAAGGGGAATCGTGCCACAATTTCTTGTCGCCTTTGTATGTCTGACTCTGCCCTCCCTGTGCCTGGCAAGTTCCGCGAAGTTCCTGGATTACAGGGACTACCTGCTGGCTGGCACTCCGCAAGCGCTCGCTATCGCGGATTTGAACCGCGACGGTATCCCGGACATTGTAGTGGGTACGGCCGAAGGAACTCAGGTTCTGCTCGGCCGCGGTGATGGGACGTTCCTGCCTCCGTTAACAACGGGGAAAACCGGGGTCCTGTCAGTTGTGGTGGCCGACTTCAACAATGACGGTGTGCCCGACATCGCGGCCACCCTGTTCTCCAAAGGTACCCATATCTCCCTGGCGTTGGGCAATGGCGATGGCACCTTCCAGCCTCCGAAGCTGCTTCCGATCCCCTGCGTGGATTGCTACTTGGCGGCGGCGGATTTTAACGGCGACGGCAACATGGATCTGGCCGTGGCCAGCACGTCGGTGCTGGTTGTGTTTCCAGGCAACGGCGACGGCACGTTCGGGAGCGGTTGGCCGGCGCATGCCACGCAGTTCGCGACGGCTGTCGAGGCGGGCGATGTGAACCGGGATGGCAAGCCGGACCTGGTGGTGACGGACTTCGGCGCAGGAACCATAGTCGTCCTGTTGGGCAATGGGGCCGGTAACTTCCAGCGCACGGATTACCCGGTAGGCGACTCGCCGTTCCAAACTGTTTTGGCGGATTTCAATGGCGATGGGCTGCCGGATCTGGCGGCTGTGGATCGCGATTCCGATACGGTGGTGGTGCTACTGAACCAGGGAGCGGGCGTCTTCGGGCCTGCCGCATCGTTTGCAGCCGGGTGCGCTCGATCTCAGAGCTGCACGCTCCAGGGGCTGGCCGCGGGCGATTTCACCCACAGCGGCAATATCGATCTGGCTACGCCGGGCGCCATTCTTTTCGGCAACGGAGACGGAACGTTCCAACCCCCCGCGGGGTTCGATTCGGGGGCCTTTCCATGGCAAGTCGCCAGCGCGGATTTCAACCACGACGGTTATGCGGATCTGCTGGTTGCCAACAGCGCGGCCACGAACGTTTCCGTGCTCCTGGCCGACACACGATCCGTGATCCAGCCCTTGCGCGTGGCGGCCGGGAACCAGCCGAAAGCCGTGGCCACCGCCGATTTTAACGGGGATGGCAAGCCGGACTTGGCCGTGGCGGCCGAGGCGGACAACCAGGTGCGTATCTTACTGGGCGCGGGCAACGGTGGCTTCACGCAAGGTACGCCCCTCGCGGTACAGCAGCCTGGAGCCGTCATCGCTCAAGACTGGAACGGCGACGGCAAAAGCGATTTGGCAATCTCCAGCGACTTCGGGACCTCGATTTTCCTGGGCAAGGGTGACGGAACCTTCCAGGCCCGTGCGCAATATGCTAAGTTCTTTGGCGATTGCACCTTCCATGTGGTCCAATCGACAGCGGCGCCGTGCTTTGCGACGGCGGATTTCAATGGCGATGGCATCCCCGATCTGGTGGGGGCGGATTGGATCACCGGCACAGTGTCGTTCCTGCTGGGTAACGGCGACGGCACCTTCCAGCCCGGCACGCAGACGTTGAAGATCGCGGACGTCCCACAGGGCATCGCGGTCGGCGACTTCAATCGTGACGGGAAAATCGATGTGTCCGTGAGCGGCTATTTCGGATCGGTTTCCGTATTTCCCGGTAACGGCGATGGCACCTTCGGGCCGGCGGTGATGCTCAGCGTGGGCGCCACCGGAGCCGGCCTGGCAGTGGGCGACGTGAACGGCGATGGCAATCCGGACATCGTGGTCGGAGGAGGATCGAGCGAATCCGCGATTTCCCTAGGGGTCTTCCTGCTCACCGGCAACGGCGATCTGACTTTCAATGCCCCGGTGGAACTCCTGGCGGACGAGGCGCCCAACGGAGTGGTGCTCGCGGATTTCAACGGAGACGGTCTCATCGATATCGCCTCGGTCAACTTCCTGGGTGACGATGTCGCGATCTTCATCAATCAAGGCAACCTGACGTTCTCGCACGGAGTACTCTATGGAGCAGGGGCCGGACCGGTGGTGCTTTGCAGCGCCGATCTGAATGGAGATGGCAAGCAAGACATTGTGGTGGTCAACCAGAAATCGAGCGATTTGAGTGTCTTATTGCACGCGGCGCGATAGGAAAGCCGTGGCGCAACTCTCAGCCTGCCGCGCACTTATTGTTTGCGTGTCGCTTTGGACTTCTTAATGTCTAGGGATCTCTGCACCCATTCGTCCGCCTTCGCCATGTCTGCCCGATACTCCTCCGGGGTGTCCTCCAGGTCCGCCTTTTCGCGATAGAGCAGATTCATATAAGCCATTGCATCGGCGTTTTCCGGTTCGATCTCGAGCGCCTTATTGATGTTGTCGATGCCCTCCCGGACCACCGGCAGGTACCTCGCGCGTAGAGCCTGCCGCACTTCCGGGTCTTTCAGCGGACCCGGATCATCCGGCTTCATGTCCAGCTTCGCCCGCGCCTCCACGCGCGGTTGATAGCTGCGCGTCCAGGCGATCACCCCGAGCGTATAGAGCGCGTTCGCGTTGTCCGGATTGACCACCGTAAGCTTCTCGTACCAGATCTTGGCTTCGTCCAGCTTCTTCCGATTGAAGTAGAGCGAGGCGATGGCGGCAATGGCGAGTTCATTCTCCGGCTGCTGCTCCAGGACTGCTTCATACTGCGCCGTGGCTTTGTCGGCGAACTCTTGATTCTCCGGTGAATCGGCGCCGGGGATAAACTGCTGCATGTAGGCGGTCGCCAGGTAAACCCGCGCATTCACGCAAGCGGGATCCAATGCAACGGCAGCCTGAAAATGCTGCGTAGCCTCACCATACTGACCCTGCTTGGACGCGGCGACGCCCTCGGCCACTTCCGGCGCTGCCTGGCTGCCAGGGCACAGCGGAAGTAGCTGCGCGGGAAGCGGTACGCACAGGCAGGCTGCGGCGACACAAGTGTTAATGAGGCGAGCACGCATGGCCAGGTTCCCTCTAAGATGATGGCAGGCCTGTAGCAGTGATGCAAGCAGACACTCTCCCCACTATCCTGCAAGCGCCCTGCGCACGGTTCAGTTGAAGGCTGAAGAAGCGAAGAACTCGACCCGAAGGCCCGTAGGGGTCGGACCGCTCGCGTCTGGCGTATTTTGCACCACGAAATACACGTAAGCATAAGCGCCAGCAGTAATCGCATGTGGGTTGGTGAAGCTGAAGTCCCACCACTGCTGGTAATCGCTGTTACCCAGCCCGGCAGGGTTCACGGGAAACTCCTGGCCCGACACAAGAGCGCAGTTGCTGCCGTTCGCGGGACTCTCCATGTAGATCCCAAAGGTCGGATTGTCGGAAACCAGATGGCCATTGATCGTTACACCGGTGGGCACGACGCCGCCCGGCAGAACAGAGGGGACATAGAATGTGGTTCGGTAGACATACCACCCCTCTTCCAGATTATTTTCCCCATCGAAAGGTGTGATCCATTCCGAGACAGTGCTGGAGCTGTTTGAAAGCCAATTGGAATTGGGAGTGTCAACCCAAGCATTGATAAATTGCGTTAGTACACAAGGGCCATGCTGGCCTTCGAGAGTGGAAGGATAGGGATAGGCCAAGTCCCACCTGCCATCGCGGTTAGTGCCCCCGCCAGGTGGGTTGGGAGGCACCAGCACACCGCTGCATGCAAGGGTGGTTCCGTGAGTTTCGCCCGTATCGCAAAGACCCGGAATTTGTGCGGTGGCTATGGCGGCGAACAACAGCATAGCCGCGAAAGCTTGCAGGATCGCTTTGAACTGCATTTTTGTACGAAACATCACTTCGCCTCCTAATTCGAGGTTTTCATTTGGCGCTCGCGCTAACATCGATTGTTCATTCAGTACTTCCAGCTTGTCAAGTCCGCTCCCTTTGGCGCCGTCTCCTCCATATGTTTGACCATCTCCGGCAAATAGTGCTGCTGCAGGCCCACCGCCGGATCGAAGCTTCCGGCATAGCAATGCGGCTTACGCTGCCCGAAGTCAAAGGACCCGTGGTAGTAAGGATCGGTAGTCGTTTCCATGAAGTCCTGCAACAGGTGGACGGCGCGGTCGAGATAGAAGCTGTCCGCGTCGCCTACACAGATATGTAACTTATCCGCTAACTTTGGTCCCAGGCTCTTCCAGTCGCGTTGCATGATGTGGCTGAGATCGTAGCGCTCCTTTAAGTACTCAGCGGCCTTGTGGTCGATCTCTCCTGTGCGCTTATCGAAAATCGGCTTGGGATACCCATCGTCTCCCACGGAGCTGAAAACCGCCTGCCAGGCATCCAATTGTTCGCAGGAGCGGCCCTTGGTGCCCAGCACCAGTTCGTAGCGGTTCATCATCTCCATCGTGGAAACCAGCAGCCCGTCCGCCTGGCGCATGGCGGGCCTGGGCACGCGCGCAAACGGCCCCTCAACCCAAAACGCATTCTTGTCTTCATACAGGTTCATGGTCATGTAAGCGCGGAAATCCACCACGTCCGGACAAAACACCCAAGCCCCGTTATAGAAATCGGGATAGAACACCTGCGAAGCCAGCGCCTCCCAGCCGCCCGTCGAGCCCCCGTAGACGGCCCGCGCCCATCCTTGCCCGATGCCGCGGAATTTCTTCTCTACATAAGGGATCAGCTCCTGCGTGATGGCATCGCCATAGGGACCGATGTTGGCCGAATTCACCGCGTAGGAATCGTCGAAATACGGGTTGGCATGCTGAATCGTCATGATGATAACCCGCGGCAAGCGTCCGGCGGTCCAATCCTGATAGAGCTTGTAACCCGATCCTTTGCCGGGCTCGGTTTGAAACGACAGAGACCCTCTCAGTCCAGGACTGAAATGACCTTGCAGCACGATCAGCGGGTAGGATGCCTTAGGATGCTCCTCCCATCCGTCGGGCAGCAGGATCACCGCGCCTAACTCCACCGGCTGTCCCCAAAACCGGCTCAACATCTCGCTCCGCATCTTGACGTGCTTCACCCACTTGGTGTCCGGCTCAACGGCTGGGACATTCGGGACCTTTTCAGTAAGTGACACGCGAATGACCTGATCGGACGCCGGGTCGAGGTGCACTTTCTGAGCCTTGCTATAGAGGTTGCCCGGCTTCCGCGCCCACTGTTGCCCCTCGCCTTTATCAGGCGGCAACTTGACCGTGTGTCCGTTGGCCAGATGAAAAGTCTCGTAGATATTGAGGAAGCCCTGGACATAATAGTCGCCGGCGGGAATATCGTTCAGGCTGTCTCGCGGATAACCGAGCGTTGCCGAATCCACCAGAGCGGCCGCGCCGGGCGCGAGTCCGTCCACGTCCACGCCGAAGGCCTGCTGCGTGCGGCCCGTGAAGTTGATCTGGAACCGCGGCTCCGGGCTTTCGCTGGTGGAGATCAACAGCAGAACGCGGCCGTCCAGAGGCGCGGCGCTCATCTGGCTGGGAAAAGAGATCTCAAAACGCTGCGCCGCGGTGCAAGGCAGCACCGCAAGGATCAAAACGGTAGACGCGAATGTCGTAGTCTTCATCGATTTTATGACCTGCGTGCATTCTCTGGTCGGGGTCCGAAGACGGATCGCCGGTTCGCCCGCTCGCCCGCTCGTAACATAGACGCCTTGTGTCGATGTTGGCGAGCTTGCTCGCCTCACCGCGGCGTAATCAACCCGCCCAGCTTATCCTGCTCCCCCGACCCCACCCGCGGGAAACGCGTGGCGTAGGCTTCCAGGTACTTCAGCCCCGCCCCGGTATTATAAATGACGATGCGCTCCTCCGGCTTCAGGAAACCCGTGCCGAGCAGTTTCTCCAGCGCGGCCACGCAGGCGGCGCCTTCCGGTGCGGCGAAAATGCCTTCCTCGCGCGCCAACTGAATACCGGCATCCAGCAGTTCCGTGTCGCTCACCGCCAGCGCCGTACCGCCGCTCGCGCGCACGGCATCCAGGATCAGGAAATCGCCCAGCGGCTTGGGCACGCGCAGCCCGGCCGCCACGGTCGAGGCATTCTCCCAGAACTGGCTGCGCGCCTCGCCGCGCTCGAAGGCGCGCACCACCGGCTGGCAGCCCTCCACCTGCACGGCGATCATCTTGGGCCGCTTGGCGCCGATCCAGCCCAGCGCCTCCAGTTCCTCGAACGCTTTCCACATCCCGATGATGCCCACGCCGCCGCCTGTGGGATAGAAGATCGCATCGGGCAATTGCCAGTCGAGCTGCTCGGCCACCTCGAGGCCCATGGTTTTTTTGCCCTCGATGCGATAAGGCTCCTTCAGCGTGCTGACGTCGTACCAGCCTTCCCGCTTGGCGCCGGCCGCCACCATCTTGGCGCAATCGCTGATCAATCCATCGACCAGCGTGACGCGTGCCCCGAACGCCTGGCACTCGATGAAATTCGCCTGCGGCACATCGCGCGGCATGAAGATATGCGCCTCGATTCCGGCCGCTGCCGCATAAGCCGCCAGCGCGCTCGCGGCATTGCCTGCCGAGGGTATGGCCATCTTCTTGACGCCCAGCTCGACGCCCATGGAGACCGCGCACGCCAGCCCCCGCGCCTTGAACGAGCCCGTCGGATTCAGCCCTTCATCTTTGATCCAAAGATCCTGCGCGCCCAGACGCGCGCCTAACCGTTTGGTCCGGATCAGCGGCGTCATGCCCTCCCCGAGGGTGACCACCGATCGATCCGCGGGCGGCAAGATCGGCCCGTAACGCCACATATTGTTCGGGCCATTGCGGACTTCGGCCGGACTCCAGGTGCGGCGAAGCGCTTCCAGGTTGTAGCGGACCAGAAGGGGCCCGCCGCAGGAACAGAGATGCTGCACCTGATCCGCCGCGTACTTCTGCCGGCATACGCTGCACTCCAAATGCGTCGATCTGGCCATTAGTATCGTGGCGCACGCTTCAGCGTGCCGCGGCGAACTTCTAGTTCGCCGCACTCCAGCATAGCAGCCGTCGAGGCGGCCTCTGGGGAACCGCAGCTCAATTCATGTGCACGCCCGGGGCCGGCCGCGCGTCAAACCAAGTAGGCAGGTCCTCGCCTTGCCCAGCAGTTTATAATGTATCTAGTGCGCGCGCTCAGATCCGGTGCAATCCTGTTGGCGCTTGCTTGCTCCGCGATGGCCGGCGAATATGCCGTGCTCACCAGCGGTGGGCGTCTGTATGCCGAGCGCCATGAAGCAGATGGCGGCAAAGTGACGCTCTATACCAAGACAGGCTCCACGGAAATGGAAGCGTCGCAGGTGGTCCGCTTCGAACCCGAAGACTACGTGCCGCCGCCGGAAGCGCATGCAGTCCCCGCTGCGTCCTCCCAAACCGTCAGCGCGGCGGAGTTGATCGACAACGCCGCCCGCAAGTATGGCCTGCCCCCCTCTTTCGTGCGTGCCGTGGTGGCCGCCGAGTCGGGTTATCGCACGGATGCCGTCTCACCCAAGGGCGCCATCGGCCTGATGCAACTGATGCCCGCCACCGCCAAGGAACTGGGCGCCGATCCCACCATCCCCGAACAGAACGTGGATGCCGGAACGCGCTACTTGCGGGACCTGCTGCTCAAGTACGACAACCATGCCTACCACGCGCTGGCCGCTTACAACGCCGGCCCCGGCGCGGTGGACAAATACCATGGCGTCCCACCCTATCGCGAAACACAAGCGTACATCCTCAACGTCCTGCGCCTCTGGCGTCAGCAGCAGCCGGAACAATAACCGCCGGTCCTCACGCCGGCATCGAGAGCAGGCCCTTCTCCCGCAACCCCGACAAGGCCAAGCCGTAGCGGCCGCGAATCCCGGTCTTCTCGAAGATGTGCTTGAGGTGGATCTTCACCGTGCCCGGCTGGATCCCGAGTTGGGCGGCGATGTCCCGGTTCTTCAGCCCCTGCTCGACCAGATCCACGACCTGCAGCTCGCGCGAGGTCAGGTTCGAGCGCGTGCCCCGCGCCGAGCGCTCCGGTTCCTGGAGCACGCCTTCCTCCATCCACGTGTTTCCTAAGGCCACTGCTCGCATGCACTCGAGCAGCGCCTCTGTAGAGGCTGTCTTGCGAACGACTCCCAGCGCTCCGGCTTGCAGCATGCGCAAAGCCTCCGCTTCGTTCATGTTCACGCCCCAGACAATCGGGCCGGTCGGGTGCTCCACGCTGCGCAGCCGCTTCAGGCAATCCATGATGGCGTGGATGCCGAAGCTCTTGTCCAGAATCATGACCGCCGGCGAGTGCTGCCGCACGATCTCTATTCCGCCCAGGAGCGAAGTTTCGGCCGCGGCTAATTGCAGGTCCGCGCACTCATGCAACAGGGCCCGCAAACCCTCGATGGCGATCGGCTCGGTATCGCAGATGACCACGGATTTGACAATGATAGTTGGGTGACTCATGTGGTTCTCAAATCGGAGAATAATTGACTACCCCTCTTTTGCGCCTAGGAATATCGGTTGGCGTTTCGCAAACAACTGTAGTCGCCAAGCGGGGGCAGGACTCTCAGCTTTTTAAAGCCCACTGCAGCAAAACCGCCATTTCCACCCGTCCGGACGTCACGGCGCAACCGCGCGGCCACGCCGCAACGGGTCGCCGGAGGTATACTCACAACACTTCACAAATCCGAAAATCGAACGGAAGTCTTTGACCGGCAGGACGAAGCCATGCCCCCTCCGGATCCGGTTTTGGCCGGTTCCTGCTCAACCCCGTTCTGTCCTGATCAATGCCGCCGGCAATCGGTTTACCTACATTCGGTGCCAAGAAAAAATCGGCTGGCAGGCGAAAGCGCCTGCCCCACCCGCCCCACATGCTTGCAAAGCCTTCGACAACCAGTGGGGCAGACGCTTCGGTCTGTCAACCCGGAAGCACGCCCGCTATAATGCGGAAGCGTGATCCAACTCGCAAACGCCGCCAGTCCCGGTCTGTTTGAAAGCGCCTTCACGCTCGCCGAGCGGCGGCTGCGCGCCCTCATCGAACGCCATCCCGATTTCTATCCCATGTATACCGTCGCAGGCCGCTGGAAGCATGCGGGCGAGGCATGGACCCATTGGTGCGACGGCTTTCTGCCCGGCATGCTCTGGATCCTCTACGCCCGCCAACCAGCCGGCAGTCCGGAATCTGAATGGTGGCGCGAGCAGGCCATACGCTACTCCCGGCCGCTTGAGCCGCGCAAATTCGATCGGTCCGTCCATGACCTGGGCTTCCTTTTCATGCCCAGTTATTACCGCTGGTACGGCTTCACGCGCGATCCCAACCTTAAAGCGGTGCTGGTCGAGGCGGGCCGCACCATGTCCCTGCGCTTCCAGGAGAAAGGCCGCTACCTGCATTCCTTTGTCTCGCCGGATTCCCTGTTCATCGACATCATGATGAACGTGGGCGTCGTTTTTTATGCAGCGCTCGAAACCGGCGACCGCGCGATGCTGGAGACCGCCCTACAGCACTGCCACACAACGCGGCGAGTTTTGGTGCGGGGCGACGGCTCCACGGCGCACGAGGGCCTGTTCGATCTGGAAACCGGCGAATTCCTCAGGCAGACTACGCATCAGGGATATCGCGGCGACTCCTGCTGGTCGCGCGGTCTAGCCTGGTCACTCTACGGTTTCGGGACGGCTTATACCTACGCGCGGGATCCGTTGTTCCTCCAAACCGCGGAAGCTTGCGCCGACTTCTACATCCGACACACGCCGCCCGACGGTGTACCCCCGTGGGATTACGATGCGCCTGCGGAAAGCCGCAAGCTCCTGGACACTTCCGCCGCGGCTATCGCAGCCTCCGGCCTGTTGCAGTTGAGCGATCTCGCGGCGGATGCCGCCAAAGGTCATTTATATGGCGAAACTGCACGACACATTCTCGCCACCCTCTGCCGCGACTGGCTGTCCGAATCCGACGCACAGTGGGAAGGCATCCTCAAAGGCGGCGTCTACCATATTCACAAGAACCTGGGCGTGAACGAATCCGTCATGTGGGGAGAGTACTTCTTCCTGGAAGCCGTGGCGCAGGCGCTCCTGCCCGCGCAAAGCTCGCATTCCTAGCGACTCAATCCAAAGACATAATCCCCCGACCCCATCCGCACCACGAGCACGCCGCCGCCGTCTTGCACGCTAATAATCCCGGGCGCGCCGCTAAGGTAGCCCCCATCCTTCCAAATAACCCGCCCGGATTCACTCACCACTGCCGCAGCCAGCCCGAGTTTGGGAATTCTCACCTCGGCTTCGCTGCCCACCGGGATTCCCACCTCCAACCGCAGGCCATCGTCCGCGCGTCTCCACGACGACGAAACCCGCCCGCGAACGGTATCGAGCGACCCCGCCGCCCACTGCAAATCCCGCACCACTTGCGGCGCGATTACGATGCGTTCGAAGCCCGGCTTTTCCGGATCGGGGTTGATGCCCGCCAGCGCATTGTAGAACCACGCGCCGATACTGCCGAACATCGGATGATTGTGCGAATTCATCGACGGGCCGGTCTTGTTCTGCCAGAGTTCCCACAGCGTGGTGGCGCCGTTCTCCACCATGTAGCCCCAACTCGGATAGGTGGTCTGGGTAGCCAGCTCGTAAGCCAGGTCGGAGTTATTCGTGCGGGTCAACAGCGGGAACAAGTATTTGGTCCCCAGGATGCCGGTAGTCAGGTGCGTGTTCCGCGTGTAGACGATATCGTCGCGCAGCGCCGCCAATACCCCGCCGCGCTTGCCATCCGGCGCCATGTTCAGAAACAGCGGCAGGATTTGCGCCGTCTGCGTGCCCGTTCCGTAAACGCCGGTTTCCGGATTCAGGAACTTGCCGTTGAACGCATCCCTGATCCCGGCCGCCAGCTTCCGGTAAGCGTCCGCATCGCCGGCCTTCCCGAGTATCTCCGCCATGCGCGCGACTAAGTCTGCGCTCCAGTAATAGCAAAAGGTGGAAACCAGGTTGCCGGGCGTCTTCTCGATCGGCACCCAGTCGCCGTAGTAGCTGTAATCCAAAATGCCGGCGTGGCTGCGCGTGCGCAGGAAATCCGTCCATGCTTTCACGCCGTCGAAATGCTGTTTCAGAATGCGCCGGTCGCCGTAATACTCGTACATGTACCAGGTCAGCAGGGGATAAGCCATGCCCCACGCCGGGTCCGCGGGCCGCTCCCCATAACCATGCGGTACCGTATCGGTCACCGTGCCATCGGGGGCTTGTACATCATGTATGTCGCGCAGGAAATTTGTGTAAAACGCAGGCATGTCGAAGTTCAGCATGGCGGTCTCGGCGTAGAGGTGCGCGTCCGCCATCCAGCCCATGCGCTCGTTGCGCTGGTTGCAATCGGTGGGAATGCTTTCGAGGTTATCCTGAATGCCCCACAGGATGTTGCGCTGGATCTGATTCAGGATTTGCTTCGAGCTGGTGAATCCGCCGGCGGGCTTGACGTCGGAATGCACCACCTTGGCGCGCAGCGTGTCGAACTTTGGCGTGCCCGGATACCCGGTCAGCTCCACGTACCGGAACCCGTGATAAGTGAAGCGCGGCTGATAGACCTCTTCGCTTCCATCGCCGCGCAGAACATAAACGTCGGTGGCTTTGGCTTCCTCCAGATTCTCGACGTTCAGCGTGCCATCGTCGTACAGCAGTTCCGCGTGCCGAAGTTGCATGCGCGTTCCCCTGGGCCCGGTGACCCGCATTTGCATCACGCCGCTGACATTCTGACCTAAATCGTAGATATAGACTCCCTGGTGCGGGCTGGTCAATTTGAGCGGCACGAGGGTTTCGACCACCCGGATCGGCGGCATCATCTGCGCCGACAGCACGCCCTTGGGTCCTTCGATCAAAGTGGCCGGTTTCCAATGCGCGTCGTCGAAGCCGGCGCGATCCCAGCCGGGCGTTTCCAGACGCGCGTCGTAGACCTCGCCGTTGTAAACACTGTCGGACTGAATCGGACCGGGCATCGTCTTCCACGATCCATCGGTGGCTAGGTCCACGCTCTGGCCGCCCTCCAGTTCCGCACGGATCTCGATGCGCAGCGCGCGCGATTTAAACCAGCCTTCTCCCAGCGTCACCGCAACCGCATCCGGACCTTGCCGCAAACGCTCGGTGATGTCGTAAACGGAGTAGAGCACACGCTTGTCGTAGGTGGTCCATGCGGGGTCGAGCACGCGATCGCCAACCTTGCGGCCATTGATGCGCAGCTCGTAGTAGCCCAGGCCGGCGATGTACGCTCTGGCACGCACCGGACGCGACGCAAGCGTAAACTCCTTGCGGACCTGATTAGCTCCCCCGATCCACTTCCCCTTCCAATCCGCGCTCTCCAGCAAGCCAGTCTCGAAGCGCGCGGCTGCACTATACGGGCTGGCGCCATCGCCGCTATCCCAGTAGCGCACCTTCCAGTAATACGTCCGGCCGCTTTCCAGCGGCTTGCCGGCGTAGGCCACGTGAACGGGTTGGCTGCTGGAGACCTTGCCGCTGTCCCATTGATCACCCGCCGCGACTTCCGGCTTCAGCGAAACCAGAACTTGATAAGCGGATTGCTTTTGGCCTCGCTGGGAGTGCTCCAGCACCCATGAGAAGCGGGGCTGCCGTACGTCGATCCCTATCGGATCGGTCAAGTATTCGCAGCGCATGCCGGATGGCGCGCCGGCCATCGAGCTTTCCTGCGCGGGCAACCAAGCGCAGAGCAGAATGCAAAGAACCGCGGTTTTCATAATCCGGGCTACTCCTAGAAAAGATTAGTCTATCTGAAATTGGCTGTGCGCCGTATATCTTCTGTGCGTCCTTATTGAGACAATATTCCGGAGTTTTGTGGCTTCGTCGATTGACAAATCGTCCAGTCTCTTTCATACTTGAACACGCTTGGGTGAGCCGAACTCTGAGTGCCGGCCCTACATTCAACCCCAAACTGGAGGTAAAGAAAAGATGCGAAACGTGTGTATGATTGCTGTTGCCGTTGTTCTCATGGGCATTACTCCGCTGCTGGCCGCGGACGCTGCCGTCGTTTCAGTGCCGCGCCCCGTCGTTCGGCCGCAGGCAAGCTTGCCCGATTTCATCGCGAACAGTATTACTGTGGGCCCACAAGACCCCAATGATGCGGTACCCTGCTTCAACTGTATTCCGGGCTCAGGCATCAGCACCCTGGGAATCGGTGCGCCCACGTCCGTCATTGCAGCGGGTACCGCAGTGACGTTTGTTGTGACGGGCGACGATCCGTCTTATAGCGGCGATTGTAGCTTCGCCTATGCCCTTAGCACGACCCTTTCGGGTCCGCCGGTACAGCAGGGTTCAGTCCCGACTTCTTGCTATGCGTCCATCTGGCTCGCATATTTCCCAACAACTGTCCCGAGTACACCTGGCCGCTATTTCCTGAAGGGCTCCATCTACACAGGTTCGGGTGGGACGATCACCCACCAGAGTGTAGTTACTGCATCGCTAATCGTGGAGTAATTCGCGCAGTGCTGGGACCTTCGACCTGACCGTGAACATGGGTCCGGCCGGCATCGCTGATGGTTGAGTAATTCGCGCAGTGGCGGGGCAGGCGCTTTCGCCTGCCTTCCGCACCCAGGGCCGTTCTTCCGCAGTTGGCAGTGTGCCATTGGGGCGCGCCCCGCGCCGGCGGCCCAGGCGCCGGTACTCACCGGTTATAATCCTCGTTTGACACTCAAAATTGCCTTCCTTTTCCCTGGACAAGGTTCCCAATACGCCGGCATGGGCAAGGGCTTAGTGGAGCGCTTCTCCGCCGCGCGCAGGGTTTTCGAAGAAGCCGATGATGCGCTTGCCTTTCCGCTCTCGACGATGTGCTTTGAGGGGCCGGAAGACGCCCTGAAACTCACGGAGAACACACAGCCCGCGCTGCTGGCGGTTTCCACGGCGGCCTGCCGCGTTCTGGTGGAAAACGGATTTGCGCCCGATTATGTCGCCGGACATAGTCTTGGCGAATACTCCGCGCTGGTGGCGGCCGGCAGTCTGGCATTCGCGGACGCTGTTCGCTTGGTCCGCCGGCGCGGCCAATACATGCAGGATGCCGTGCCGCCCGGCGTGGGCGCCATGGCCGCGTTGCTGCGCTTGCCCGAGGGCGCGCTCGATGGCGTCCTGCAGCAGGCCGCGCAGGGCGAAGTCGTTAGCGCCGCGAATCTGAACGCGCCCGACCAGGTGGTGATCGCCGGTCACGCGGGCGCCGTGAACCGCGCTGTCGAACTGGCCAAGACCGCTGGCGCGCGGCGCGCAGTTTTGCTGCAGGTGAGCGCGCCGTTCCATTGCGCGCTGATGAAACCCGCCCAGGAGCGCCTGGCCGCCGATTTGAATGCCACGGACTTTGCCGATCTGCGCTGTCCGCTGGTGAACAACTGGCAGGCGAAAGAGGTGCACACCGCAGCGGAAGCACGCCAGGGATTGTATGAGCAGGTGCCGAATCCCGTGCGCTGGGCGGAATCCGTTCGATATCTGGCTGCGCAGGGAGTCGCGCGGTACGTCGAGGTGGGCGCCGGCGGCGTGCTGACCGGACTGCTGCGCTCCATCGACCCGAACCTGCAGGGCTTCCGGTTCGGAGAGCCGGCCGACCTCGATAAACTCGCCGCGGCGGGTCTGAAAAAATAACGGTTGGCAGGCGGAAGCGCCTGCCCCACATGCCTGCCAGCGCCTAGACAACTGGTAAAATAGAAGTTACAACCCCCGAAGGAGATCACTTGCCCGATCAGGAAAACCCGCCGCAAGGCCCGCCTGCGCCCCCGCCAGGCCCGCAACTGCCGCTGGGGGGAGGCGATAAGAATCTGCTTCCCATCAACATCGAAGACGAGATGAAGCGGTCCTACCTGGATTACGCCATGAGCGTAATCGTAGGCCGCGCCCTACCCGACATCCGGGACGGCCTGAAGCCCGTGCATCGCCGCATTCTATTCGGCATGCACGAAATGGGCCTCGCGCCCAACCGGCCCACCCGCAAGTGCGCCAAGATCATCGGCGAGGTCATGGGTAAGTATCACCCGCACGGCGATGCGCCTATTTACGACGCGCTGGTGCGCATGGCGCAACCCTTCACCATGCGCTATCCGCTGGTCGAAGGCCAGGGGAATTTCGGCTCTGTAGACGGCGACCCTCCGGCGGCCATGCGGTACACCGAAGCCCGCCTGGCGCGCATCGCCACCGCGCTGCTCGAAGACATCGACAAAGAGACCGTCGATTTCCGGCCCAACTACGACGAAAGCGAAAAGGAGCCCGAGGTGCTGCCCACGCGCGTGCCGAACCTGCTCATCAACGGTTCGGCGGGCATCGCCGTCGGCATGGCGACCAACATCCCGCCTCACAACCTCACCGAAATCGTCAATGCCACCGTCGCCCTGATCCAGCATCCCAACACGCCGCTAGCCAAGATCCTGGAGATGGTGCCGGGCCCCGATTTTCCGACTGGCGGCTTTATCCTCGGCCGGCAGGGAATTATCGATGCCTTCACCAAGGGCCGCGGGCATCTCAAGATACGCGCCAAAGCGTCCATCGAGCGGGTCGGCAAGGATCGCGAACACATCGTGGTCACCGAGATTCCTTACCAGGTGAACAAGTCCCGCCTCATCGAGCAGGCCGCTGCCTTGGTCAACGAAAAAAAGATTGAAGGCATCTCGGAAATCCTCGACCATAGCGATCGCGACGGCACCCGCATTGTCTTCGAGCTGAAGCGCGGAGAGCAAGCCGAAGTCGTCCTCAACAATCTCTACAAGCACACGCAATTGCAGATCGGCTTCGGCGTGATCATGCTGTCCATCGTCAACGGGCAGCCGCGTGAGCTGGGCCTGGTCGAGTGCATCAAGCACTTCATCGAGCACCGTGTCGAAGTTGTGCGGAGGCGTACTGAATTTGAGCTGCGCAAAGCCCGCGACCGCGAGCACATCCTGCTTGGATTCCAGAAGGCGTTGCAGAACCTGGATGAAGTGATCCGGCTGATCCGCGCCGCCCGCGCGCCCAGAGAGGCGCGCGAGTCCATCATCGCGGCTTTCCAGTTCAGCGAGAAGCAGGCGCAGGCCATTATCGAGCTGCAGCTTCAGCGCCTGACCGGCATGGAGCAGCAGAAGATCATCGATGAGCTGGCCGATATCCAGCGGCGCATCGCCGAGTATCTGGAAATACTGGCCTCGGAGAAGGTGCTGCGCGACCTGATCGTCAAAGAGCTCAAAGACGTGCAGAAGGAGTTTGGCGACGAGCGCCGCACCCAGATTATCGAAGATACCGGCGAGATTCGCCTCGAAGATCTGGTGGCCGTCGAAGACGTGGCGGTGACGGTCACACATGGCGGCTATCTGAAACGCACCTCCGTCGATACCTACCGCAGGCAGTCGCGCGGCGGCAAGGGCCGCATCGGCATGGGCACCCGCACCGAGGACTTCCTGGAGCACTTGATCATCGCCTCCACCCACAGCTACTTGCTCGTTTTCACTGACAAAGGGCGCGTCTACTGGCTCAAAATCTACGAGATTCCCGACGCGGCCACGGTGGGCAAGGGCAAGCATGTTTCGAACCTGATCAACCTGCAGCCGGACGATACTGTGAAGGCGTTCCTGGCGGTGCGCGAGTTCGTGCCGGATCAGTTCATCGTGATGTCCACCAAGCATGGCGTGATCAAGAAGAGCGAGCTGACCGAATTCGACAACCCCATGGCGCGCGGCATCATCGCCGTGTCGCTGGATGAAGGCGACGAGCTGATCGCCGCCCGCCTGACCAATGGCAAGAATTACATCTTCCTGGGCTCCCACGACGGGCAGGCCATACGCTTCGCGGAGAGCCAGGTGCGTTCCATGGGACGGCCGGCGCGCGGTGTGCGGGCAATGGATCTGGAAGAGGGCGATTACCTGGTCGGCATGGAAATTGTCGAAGAGGAAGGTCTCATTCTTTCCATTTCCGAGAACGGCTTCGGCAAGCGCACCAGGCTGACCGATTATCGTTTGCAGTCGCGCGGCGGCAAGGGAGTCATCAACATGAAGACCTCCACGCGCAACGGCAAGGTAGTAGGCATTCTGTCGGTGAAGGAAGATACCGACCTGATGATCGTGACCAAGAACGGCAAGATCATCCGGCTGGAGTCGGCCGAGATCCGGCAGGCGGGCCGCTCCACGCAGGGCGTGCGTCTCGTGCGGATGGAGGATGACGACCAGGTGGCGGCGGCGTCGGTGATTCCAGAGGCGGAGAATGGCGAGGGTGCCAACGGCAAGGACGGAAGTAACGGCCAGTCAGATCTGCCGCTGCAGTAGCGCGCGTCGAAAATGACGGTGCTAAACGTGGATGTTCGCACATTGGTGGCAAACGGGGGACTTGACGCCCAGTAATGTATCGGTTAAGTTAGGCGAAAGTTTCTCAAAGCGTCGCTTCAGAGCACCACGTCGATTTTCAGTTCGCGTCGGAGGCCCGCACATGCGCACTGCATACGTTCTCCTGGTCAGTTTCTTTTTGGTTCCCGGGTTGGCCGCGCCGGCAGATTCCAACGGCGGCGGACAGGTGGCTGCGACTCAGATGCTCGCGCCGGTGGCAGGCTTGCACGCGACGGGCAGCACTACGCTTAACGGCCTGTTGGTGTCGGGGAACCATCTCGTGGACGGCTCGGGGACCGTGGTTCACCTGCAAGGCGTGAACAGATCGGGAACGGAGTACGCCTGCGTGCAGGGTTGGGGCATTTTCGACGGACCGAGCGACGCTACCTCGGTCGAAGCCATCGCGTCGTGGAACGTCAACATAGTGCGGGTGCTTCTGAACGAGGACTGCTGGCTTAACATCAACGGCATCAACGCGGCTTACGCCGGCGCAAACTACCAAAACGCCATCGTGAGCTTCGTGAATCTACTGCACAGCTACGGAATGTACGCCGAGATATCGCTGATCTGGGGAGCGCCGGGAACCTACCAGGCAACATACCAGCCCGACGCTCCAGACGAGGACCACTCGCCTGCCATGTGGTCGAGCATGGCCACAACTTTCCAGAACGATCCGAATGTGATCCTGGCTCCTTGGGGAGAGACGACGACCGGGTGGACATGTTTCATGCAAACGGGCTGCGACAACGAAGCGACATATGGCCCGCAAAACGAGTTTTATCAAACGGCATCGATGCAACAGGCAGTCGATCTAATGCGGGCGGCCGGATATCACGGCGTGATCTCGATCCCGTGCATCGACTACGCGAACATGTGCGGCACACTGCCGAACGGAATGCCATACGGCGGCTCGACGTGGCTGGAGTCGCGTCCGAGCGATCCGGACAATCAGACGATCGCCGAGGCCCATGTGTACGGCCTGAATGAATGCGATACGGACGCATGTTTCAATTCGAGCATGAAGCCTATTACGGAAGTTGTCCCGATGATCTTCGGCGAGACAGGCGAAACCTACAATGCGTCAGAATGCGGATCGGCTTATATTTCCAGGTTCATGACTTGGGCCGATGCGAACGGCGTGGGGTACGAGGCCTGGACGTGGGATACGTGGGGCGGCTGCGGGGTGCTTATCAGTAACTATAATGGCACGCCTTCCAGCGCATGGGCGCAATGGGTGAGGAAACACTACCTTAGCCAGTAGGATGGGCGTCCGCTGTGAAGGCGGGAGCCGCGGCCCGAGTAACGCTATAATTTCTCTATGACCTCATTGGTCGACCTGTCGAATCCGGCGCGGCTGCACGAGAAGCAGGAAAAATTGTTTTCCGTGCTGCGCGGCCTGGAGCGGGTGATGGTGGCCTATTCGGGAGGAGCCGATTCGGCTTACCTGGCCTGGGCCGCGCATCAAGTACTGGGCGATAACGCGCTGGCCATCACGGCGGATTCGGCTTCCCTGCCCGAATCGCATAAGCGCGATGCCGAGTCCTTCGTGTGGCAGTTCGGCATCCCTCACGAATACATCGAGACGCAGGAATTCGACAATCCGGATTACCTCAAGAACGACGCGAACCGGTGCTTCCACTGCAAGGACGAGCTTTTCACCACACTCGAAGAACTCGGCCGGCAGCGCGGGATACAGCACATCATCTACGGAGTCAATGCGGACGACTTGGGGGATTACCGCCCGGGCCAAAACGCCGCGAAACTGCATCAGGCGAAGGCGCCGCTGGTGGAGGCGGGCCTCACAAAAGCCGAGATCCGGGAATTGTCCCGCATGGCCGGCCTGCCCACCTGGGACCGCCCGGCATCGGCGTGCTTGAGCTCCCGTATCCCCTACGGGACGCCGGTGACCATTCAGAATGTCAAGACCGTGGAAAGGGGCGAGGAGGAATTGAAGGCCCTCGGCTTCCGCCAGTTCCGTGTGCGCCATCACGGAGAACTGGTGCGGCTGGAGATCGCCAAGGATGAAATGGCGAAGGCTTTGACGCCGGAGATGGCCCTGCGATTCACCGCCATCTTCAGGGAACTCGGTTTCCAATACGTCACTCTGGACTTGGAAGGCTATCGCCAGGGAGCCATGAACGAAGTCCTGAACCTCCGCAAGTAAACGCGAGGCGCGCCTGGCATCCGTCACTCATTGCGCGTCTTTCTCGCTAGCGATCGTAGCAGGCGCGCCGGCCAAGTCAGCGCTCTGGCGAGGCGGAAGGTAGGCGACCTGGTAATACCCGCGATCAACTCCGAGAATTCCAACTCGCGCTCATAAAGAAACCGCATGTGTGAGTCGCGGCGCGCGAGCAGCGTCCGTATCTCCGCGGCGTCCTCCTCGCGCAATGTGCAACCCGCCTGGATGTAGGACGGCAACGGACGCTGGTAGTATAGCGTGCCGTGCGAAGGCGCGGTTTCCTGGGCAGGGCGATGCTTGGTATAGAAGTAAACTGCGATCGATTTGCGTGAGATCTCGCGGCCCGGCGGCGTCCTGATGCGCAGGAATCCGTGCCACGACGATTCGGTCGTCTCAAAAATCACCGCACGATTGGCGAGTGGCAGCACGGTCGCGCGCTGTTCACCGCTCTCCGCCCACGGCTCTCGCAATAACTCCAGACAGCCGCCCCAGGCTCCTTCCCATTCCGGATTCAGAAAAACGATTAGATTGAGACGGCGGTGCAGCGGTTTGTGTGGGTGATAGTTGAAGTCCACGTGCGGGTCGAGTTCCTGGCCGTCCAGGTTTTCGTGCGTTCCTCCACCCACATATTCCGGATCATAGAGCAAGCCCGCTATACCCGTGATGCGGCTGAGGAGGGACAGGAATTCGCGGTCCCGCATCAGCCCGTCAAACCGTGCGTAGGCCGGTCCCAGCCGCGCGATCCTGGCGTTGACGGCTTTGCGCCCGAGCTCGCCGCGTTCGTTCTTCGCAAGGCGCGTGTCGAAGGCCGGAAACTCCGCGATCAGTTCCTGGCAGAACCGCGGATCCAGAAACTGCTCCACCACCACGTGCCGGAACGGCTGCGCGCCCTTGAACTGACGCTCGAAATCTTCGATGCCCTCGCGGACGCCCGGATGGAGCAATGAAACCACCTCCATAGTTTAGCCGCCCACGCGGGGTACTTTGCGACGCGACGCGCATTGTCCATGGCCTGTCGTCGATATACAGTATGCTATCCCTATGGACGCGTGGCGCTTGATCGCGGAACGCAAGATCGAAGAAGCCATGGCGGAGGGGGCATTCACGAATCTTTCGGGGGCCGGCGTGCCGCTCTGTCTCGACGAGGACCCTTTCGTAGACCCGTCCTTGCGCATGGCGCACCGGCTGCTCAAGAACAACGGATTCGCGCCGCCGTGGATCGAAGAGGGCAAGGACATCGATCGCGACCTGGAGACGTTGCGCGCCGATTTGCGCGGCGGCGCCGGCGCGGGCGAACGCTTCCACGAACGGGTTCATGCGCTGAACCGGCGCATCGTCAGCTTCAATTTGAAAGCGCCGGGGGCGGTTTGTCACAAGCCACCCATTGATGCGGAACGCGAGATCGCCCGCGGAGTCCGGCCATGACAGCGCTGATCACCGGCGCATCCAGCGGCATCGGCGAAGAACTCGCGCGTATTTTCGCCGCACACAAGCACGACCTGGTGCTGGTGGCGCGCAGCGAAGACAAGCTGAAATCGCTCGCCGACGAATTGTCGCGTACGCACGGCATACACTCGCGTTTGCTGGCGGCCGATCTGACCGATCCAACCGTGCCGCCAAGGCTCTTCCAGGCGCTTCAGGGACAGGGCGTCGCCATCGATGTGCTGGTGAACAACGCCGGCTTCGGTGCGCGCGGCGCATTCGCGGAGCTCGATTACGCAGTCGAGGGCCGCATGATCCAGTTGAATGTCGCCGCCTTGACGCATCTGACCCGGCTGTTTCTGCCGGAGATGATCGCACGGCGCAGCGGCAGGATCCTGAACGTGGCGTCCACCGCGGCATACGTCCCCGGTCCGTTCATGGCGGTGTACTACGCCTCCAAGGCCTTCGTGCTTTCGTTCTCGGAGGCGCTGGCTGAGGAACTGCAGGGAACCGGCGTGACGGTCACCGCGTTGGTTCCAGGGCCCACCCAAACGAACTTCGCCGCCACCGCGGGCAACCAGGACTCGGTCCTGTTCCGCACCGGTACGGTGATGAATGCGCGCACCGTCGCGCAAGTTGGATACGACGGCCTGATGGCAGGCAAGCGCGTCGCAGTCGCGGGCTTCAGCAACAAGCTGACGGTGCTTTCGACGCGGCTGGCCCCGCGCACGATGCTCGCCAAGATCACGCGGAAGCTCAATAGCTGAGGTGGCGCGGGCGCGTGGCGCGAGCTTTAGCTTGCTGCGGCGAACTTCAGTTCGCCGAATTTCAACCGTGAGGGCGCTTGCGGGCGCGAATCCCTTTGCTAGCGCGCGGCTCTAATGGCTCACGCGCTTCTGCCCCGCGCTTGGCAGGCGAAAGCGCCTGCCCCACCTCGCGCCAATCACGCGCCGAACCCGCTCCGTGCGGGCGGATCGACCCACTTATTCAGCTTTTCCGAACTGGTGATCCGCATGCTCGCCGTGTCCCACTCGATCCGCTCGCCAGGAAACCGCTGCGCGATACAGCCGAGCAGGAAAGCCTCCGTCACCGGACTCTGTATCTCGAAGTTCGCTAACGGCGCAGGCGCGCCACCCTTGCACGCCGCCACAAACTGATCGATGGCAGCATCCCGCGGACGCTCTCCGCGTGGCTGCCTTGGCGGCGGTTGGTATTTCTTGGACTCCGGATAAACGCGCGGCCCGTTCCCGTTGAACCCTGCAACGATCATCCCCTTGTCGCCGACATACATGATGCCTTCGTTGTCCTCGCCGGCCTGGAAGAAGTGCTGGTCGTCCGGACGCAAGCCGGCAGGCCGCTTGGGCCGTAGACCGCCGTCGTACCACGACATGCGCACCGCGGGCCGGTCGCCGGCGGCCGGGAAATCCAGGTGCACGATGGAAGCCTTCGGAAAGGTCTCGTCGTAAGATTCGCTGGAGCAGGACTCCACGCCCACCGGCGGCGTGAGGCCCAGAATCTTGAACACACCGGCGAAGCTGTAGCAGCCCATATCGCCGAACGAGCCGCAGCCGAAATCGTACCAACCGCGCCAGACGAACGGCAGGTAGGCATGATTGAACGGACGCTCCGGCGCGGGCCCCAGCCACAGGTTCCAATCCAGCCCTTCCGGGACCGGCTGCGCCTCTTTGGGCCGGTCGACGCCTTGCGGCCAGAAGGGCCGGCTCGACCAGTTATGCACCTCGCGCACGTGCCCGATCGCGCCGTCAGCCAGCCATTCCGAGATTAGCCGCGTCGGCTCGCTCGACGGATTGTTGACCGGCAGCGACGTCGCCACTTTCATTTCGCGCGCCATCTGCGCCATGCGCCGCGCATCGCCGATGGTATGCGTCATCGGTTTTTGACACAGCACGTGCTTATGCCGCCGCATGGCCGCCAGCGAGATCGGCGCGTGCCAGTGGTCGGGCGTCGCCACGTAAACCGCGTCCACGTCTTTTTCCTTCTCCAGCAGCTCACGATAATCGTTGTACGCCGCGCAGCCTTTGTACGCGCCCGAGCCGGAGCCTTTGCGCGAGCCGTAATAAGCCTCGATCAGGCGCTTGGCCGGTTCGCGTCCGCCCATGCCGAGGCTGGTGTGGAACTCGTGCGTGAGCTGCACCTCGCCGGGCGAAGCCAAATCCTCGCCCCAGCTTTCGTAGCCCGCACCGAGCAACTTGCGCGCCGACTTCAATAGGTCGTTCGAACCGTATTCCACGTAGTCTTTGCTGTAGCGGTTGCAGTCGCACACCGCCACCACCTGCACGTCCGGATGCGCCAGAAGTTCCATCGTGACAGCCTGGCCCTGGCGGCCCAAGCCGATGCTCGCCAGCGTGATCCGGTCGCTCGGCGGGACGAATGGAGCGCCCAGCACGTGACGCGGAACGATCATAAATGTCGCCGCCGCGCCGGCGAATGCGCGACGTGAAAGTTGCCGATTATCGGAGCCGTCCATGATGACCTCCTGCGCGGCGAAATAGGGGCAGAGCCGCACGAGAATCATTATAGTCCCGGTGCGCGAGCAAGGCTTGCCAGCCGGGCCTCCTAGCCGGTTTTGCAGCGCGCCGCGAGCAGGCCTGTCGCCTTCGTGATGTCGATGTCCGCGATCAATAACCCTTCTTTACCGTATGGCTGGTAGCAAAGCAGCGTCCCGTCGGGACGCACCACCGCCGAAGTAGTCGGCGACCCGGCGCTTGCACAGTTTACCGTTGCGAAATAGCAGGTGTTCTCCGCGGCGCGGCACAGGACCGCTTTCTCATGGAATGTGTTTGCGGGATCGGCGAAGGTCGAGGGCACATAACTGCCCGGTTCGGCTTCGTGGAAATGCGGGTGAAATACGATGTGTGCGCCGCGTCGCACGGCCCAGCGAACCGTTTCAGGATAGCGCCAGCCCTCATGGCAGATCGCTATGCCAAATGTCAGCGGCCCGGTTTGAAAAACCCGCCTCCCCGAACCGAACGAATAGGTGCCTTCTTCGGAAGGGTCGATTTGGACTTTGTCCTGGAAACCGGCGATCGTTCCATCGCGACTGACGACCAGTGCGGTAGCCAGCAAGGCGTTATCGACGACGCGTTCGGTGCCGAGAACCACCGCGAGATTTGCCTTCGCAGCGGCCGCGGCAATGACGGACCACGCGCGTTCTAGGAACGCCGGATCGGGGGGCGGCACGGTCTTGCCCATTCCCCGGTAGCCGGGGATGTAGCATTCCGGAAAGCAGACGATGTCAGCGCGCTCGATGGACGCTTGCGCGATAGCCTGTTCGGCTAACGTGACCGACTCCTCGGGAGTTGCCGGGAACCGGATATTGGCGAGTGCGATTCGAATTGTGTTCATCGGCGTCCAAATTTATAGCTTATGCGATTCCCAAATCCCCACGGGCCATATCCTGAAAGCCGCGTTCAGCACGGCTTTATTCCTCAGTGCCGATGCAGCAACATACGGAGACCTATTGAGCGCTAAATACGGCACGCGCGATAAAGGCGCTCGACACACCAAGCCCAGTAACGAATTGAAATTCGCCGAGATCTACCGGAAGAAGTCGGATTCGCCAGAGAAGGGTTTCGGGTCTTCGGTAAACCGGCGCTATGGAAGCGTGGCGTCCGGAAAAATGGCACGTGCCTTTCCGGCCTGGCAGGGTTGCACGTCCGCCCCTGCGCATTTCGCCACCTCGCAGGGCGTGGGGAGCCTGCCTGGAAACCGCCCGGCGACAAGGCGCAGCCTTAGTCAGGCATGTACCTGAGGCTTTTCGTCTTCTTGTAACCGGCGGGTACCGCGAAGACCAACGGGTCGACAGCGCCGGCCACGAACCCCGAAAATGCCGTTTCAGTGACTCTGATGTACATAAGGGCTACGGGAACCATCGCCTGCGGACCCTCATTTTCAGGCCGTCGAAGATAAGGCGGTTTCTCCTCGAATCTTTCGGCACCCGGGAGCGGTCTGGATTCGACGATATAGAGAACGGGGTAACCCGGCAGCGTCGATGCCGCCCGGGCCATCGCTCCGAAAGCCGATGTGTCGCCGGGTAAAGAAGTGATAGGCATTCCCGGAAACGCCAGGCTACATTCGCGGGACCACCTGGCCTGGAAGGCCGAGAGTTCGTCCGACGGAGACTTTGGCACTATCCAGTAAATCGAACTGCCTCCGACTCGGCGCAAGCCCACGCTGATCGCGATCAGGCGGTATTCTTCGGCGGTTTGACCTTCGATCTGTCTCGTTTGGCCTGTTTTTTGAGTTGCGGCCGCGTATGTGGGAGCCGGCCAGGAATTCAACCAGCGGTCAAACAGCGCCGAAACTCGCTTCTGAGCTTCGTCCAGGCTCTCGATGCTATACGAGTGTCTCTTGGCCTGCACGATCGTTATGGTGCGCGCCTGTAGATCGAATATAGTCGATTCGTCATTCCCGATCCGGACCAGCCGGTCTCCCTGCAGAACAATCCTGAAGGTTTCCGGCCGGGCACTCTCCAGAGGCGGCGCGTACATGGTCACAGGAATGTCGAATACCGGAGGGTCGAGCGACGGCACCCGCGACTGCAGAGGCAACGCGCCATCGAAACTTCCTCTCCTCACGGTTTGGTCGTATTTCACGCCGGCGAATAGCGGCAGCGTGATGGCGAAAGCCAGGGCGAGTATAGCACTCCGCCGCAGGGCAGGCGTCCGGGCTAAAGCAGGGCAGGGACGGCCTCGGTGTGGCTCCGGGGTCGAATACGAAACGGTTTCCATTTCGAGCCTCTTAGCTGCCATCCATAATTATACCTACAACTAAGATTGCGGATCTGGTTATCTGGAATCGTCACTGAAGACACCAAGCAACTGTTACTGGCGCGCGGCTCACAAGGGAGCGGATGGCGTACAACCGCAGTTACTTCAATCCGAGCGCAACGCCTGCATCACGTCGACGCGCGCGGCGCGGGCAGCCGGCCACACCGACGCGACCACCGCGGCTGTCAGCAGCACGGCCGCCGATACGGCCACCGGTACTGCGCCGGGCATCTTCATATCCAGGAAGTAACTGCTCGCCAGACGAGCCAACACGTATCCGCAAGCCGCGCCTGCCGCGACGCCCGCCGCCGCCATCACCGCACCTTGGGCGATAACATCCGCCAGCAGATGCCGCGGCTGCGCTCCCAGCGCCAGCCGTATGCCGAACTCGCGCGTCCTCCCGCTGACGGAGAAAGCCAGCACGCCTCCCACGCCGACTATCGCAATCGCCAGGGCGACCGCCGCGAATCCGCCAAATACCAGCGCGTTCAGCCGGTCCGGCGTCAGCACTTCCGCGCGCACGTCCTCTAGCGTAGCGGCGCGCTCCACCGGCTGGTCCGCGGACATCGCGCGAATTATGCGCGTGATGGGCGATACCAGCGCGTATGGATTTGTACTGGCGTGAACGAACAGACGGCCAGCCCAAAGCTCCTGCTGCCCCAGGGGATTGTATATGGTGAGCGCCGGACCCGGCACCACATTCTCGTCGTCCACATCGGCCGCGACGCCGACGATACGCAGGGGCGCCGTGCTGATGTCGATGAATTTCATCACGGGATCGGTCCACATGACGTGTCGGTTGAGCGCCTGCTGATTCGGAAACATGCGCTGCGCCAGGCTTTGGCTCACGATGACGACGGACTCGGCGCCGCGGCGGTCTCCATCGTTGAAATCGCGTCCCTCGATAAGCGGGACCCCCAGTGCCGTGAAAAACCCGGGCGAGATTGTGCGGAACCGTCCGCGTGGATCTTCTTCGCCGGGTGCGCGGACGTGGCCATCCGCGGAGAACTGGAAGCCGGGACCAAGGGTACCCGCGTCGCGCCACGGAACGTTGGTGCCCAGGGCGACACCGTCCACACCCGGGAGCTCCTTAATCCGCCGCATGGCTTCCTTGTAAAAGGCCAAAACCTGATCGGGCGTCCTCCCGTACGACACAACGGGCACATTTATCGCGAGCACGTGGTGGATGTCGAAGCCGGTCTGCACGGATTGCAGGTCGAGCAAAGTTTTAAGCAGCATGCTGGCGCCCGCGAGCAGCACAAATGACGCGGCGATCTGGGTCACGGCGAACACCCGCAAGCGGCGATTGGCGCTGCCGGTGACCCGCAGGCTGCTGTTCGACAGACCGTATCCATGCGACGTTTCGGCCGACGGCAGTCGCGGCACAAAAGCCAAAAGCACGGCCGCGACGATCGCCAGCGCGGCGCCCACCCAAAGCATGCTAACGTCGACCGTTAAATCGAGCGCGCGTACGGAGAATCGGGCGGCATAGCGGGCCAGAATAGCTACCATCGGCCGCGCGCCCAAAACGCCAAGCATGGCGCCGGCGCCGCAGAGCAGGAGGCTTTCCGCCAACAGCGTGCGGCGAAGCGCGCGGTTGTTTGCGCCGAGCGCCGCGCGGATGGCCAGCTCGCTTTCCCGCCGAACCGTCCGCGCCAGAATCAGGTTGGCGACATTCGAGCACGCAATGACGAAGACCAGGACCGACGCCGCCATCAGCACCAGCAGCACGGTCCGCGCCCGCGACGTAATCTGGTCGCGCAGCAGCACAGCGTGGATCCGGGAGTCCCCTCTGGCCGAGTACGCTTCGGGATGTTCTTTGACCATCGCGGCGTAGACCGTGCTCAGCTCAGCCCGCGCCGACTGTAGATCCGCGCCGGGCGACAGTCGCCCGAAAAGCTCCGTCATACGGTGGACCCGCCCGGTCACCATGGTCGCCGACAGATGATGCGGGCTGGTCACAACGTTGGCGATGATCTCCGTCTCCGCCGGGTACGGGATGGACGGTTCCAGCACCCCCACAATCGTGGCTGTGCGTGTGCCGAGCCGGATGGACTTGCCGAGCACGGACGGATCGCTCTTAAGCACCGTCGTCCAGAAACGGTAGGTCAGCACCACCGCACCCGCGGCGTTGGCGCCGTCGTCTCGCGGGCCAAGCAGCCGGCCGAGCACCGGGCGCAGCCCCATCACTTTGAAATACGACCCGCCCACAACGCCCGACCGAACCTCGCGCGGCTCGCCGAGTCCGACCATGGTAAATCCGATGGTGGAGAAGTCGCCGAACTCGCTCACCGTTTTTACGCTCGCGCGCAGATCCTGAATCTCCGGCACGGAGAACGCCGCGTCCTCGATTCCGCGGGCGCTTTGGCGGATGTAGATCAAGCGGTCCTCATCGCGGTTGACAAGGGGCCGCAGCAGTATGCCGCGCACCAGGCTGAATATGGCCGCATTGGCGCCGATGCCGAGCGCCAGCGTGAGCACCACGGTGATGGTCAGCCCTTTGGTGCGTGCCAGCGAGCGGACTGCGAATTTCAGGTCGCGCGAGAATGTGGCAAACAGCTCGATCTGGTGCGGGTGCTTTGTGTAACTCTCGGCCATTGAAGTTTGCTCCTTCCGGGCTTCCGGGACCGTCTCAACCGGTCTCCGTCTCTACTTTTATGTCGAACGGGCCGCTGCTAAATCGACATTCGCTCGATCTTTTTTTAGTTAACTTTCATCGGGCTCGGCGAGCAATTCGCCTAGTCTATCAAACCGCCGTTCCCAGATCGAACGGCGATCTTCGATCCATTGCTCGGCCACCGAAAGCCCCGCGGGTTCGATCTGGCAAGTACGCACCCTCCCGGCCTTTTCGGTATGTACCAACCCGCTTTCCTCCAATATTTGCAAGTGTTGAACTACCGCGGCTAGGGTGATGGCGAGCGGCTTAGCCAACCTCGAAACCGAAATGGGGCCTTCGCTGAGCTTCTCCACAATCGCCCGGCGGGTGGGATCGCCGAGGGCGTGGAAAACACGGTCGATGTTGATTTTTTTGCGATGCATGGCCCGTGCGATTTCCAGCGCACTCTCCGTTAGCGCGTCAACTCCTTTGCCAACTGATCGAGGAGCTTGCGCCATCCTTCCTCGCGCATTTGAGGACCATCGGCGCCCTCGAGGAATGCTGCCTGCTCTGTGAACACGAGGTTGGCCCCTTTTTCCGCTGGCAGGAACTCGAACGTCGCCAGGGACGCCGAAATGCGCTGATCGCCGATGGTCATCGTATAGGCAATTACAATGCGGCGGTTGGGCACAATGTCCTGATAAGTGGTATCGTTCGTAACCGCCGCACCTTTGAGCGGACTCCCTTCTTTGGACCGAAAACGGGAACGCTCGATGCCTCCGACTCGAAAATCCATCTGAAATTCCTCGACTTCGAGGCCGGAATCTTCACGAAACCAGCGGCGCTTTTTGGCTGGGTCGGCGAAAGCGGCGAACACGCGCTCCGGCGTGGCGGGATAACTGCGTTCGATAACGAATGTGCTGTGGGTAACGGATCGTTCTTCCATGCGCTTCCTTCCTTCAGGAATTAGTCAAGTACATACTTAAGTATCCACCAGGCCCGGAGAATTGTCAAGTGGGCACTTAAGTATTATTGCCGGGACTCCGGCAAGCCGGCTTGCGCCGGCAAGAGTGCCCGGCCTGCACCCCCAAAAGTGGCGGCCATAATCAATTCAATGCTCGATATAGTCGATGTATATGAAGCCGTTCCTGATCCAGTTGGATGAGCACACGCTAAAGGCCCTGAACCGCATTGCCGCGCCTGGAAAACGCAAGCGGTCGGACTTTATTCGGCAAGCCATTCGAAACGCGATCCGTCAAGCGGAATACCACGCCAGGCGCGAAGCCTACGGCATGCAGCCCGATGCGATCTTGGATTCCGACGACTGGTCCACGGCCGAGGATTACAAACTGTAAGGCAATTCGAGATTTGGTGGGCGAATCGGCCCGTGCCTGAGGGTCGGCGCCCGGAGCAAGTTCATCGTCGTCGAGATCACCGCAACGATCCGGTCCATTCCGGTGGAGTTTAGAGTTGGCCGGCGTGATGGGCTGCCATCAACATGCGCTGCCAACTTCGACAATGTCCGCACTATCGCGCGCCCGTGGCTTGATTCCCGTGCGGGTGCGTTGGCGCCGTCGCGGCATCGCGAGGTGAAACATGCACTGGGATATGCACTTGGATGAGACGAATTGATCGACTTAAGTTCGAGCCCGTTCCACTGACCGAAGGCGCGCCTCGCCTATCATGGAAGATATGCCCAACCTTCGCCGCGCCACCTTGCTCGGATGCCTCACCCTCCTCCTCGCGGCCCTGGCCTCCGCCGCGAAACCGCCCAAACTAGTCCTGGCCATCGTGGTGGATCAGTTCCGCTACGACTATTTGACCCGCTTCCGCGCCGATTACCACGCGGGCTTCGACCGGCTGCTGACCAAAGGCGCCGTCTTCACCAACGCGAATCTGGAGCACGCACCCACCGTGACGGCCGTCGGCCACAGCACCTTCCTGACCGGCGCCACGCCCTCCATGAGCGGAATCGTGGGCAACGATTGGTACGACCGCGAGGCCGGCAAAGTGGTCACCAGCGTCAGCGACGATGCCGTCAAGGCGTTAGGCGGCAGTGGCGAGGGCGCCTCACCCAGGCGGCTGCTGGTGAGCACCGTCGGCGATGAGCTCAAGATCGCCCACGCTGGGAGCAAGGTCATCGGTATCTCGCTTAAGGATCGCAGCGCGATCCTGCCCGCAGGTCACATGGCCAACGGCGCTTACTGGTTTGATGTGCAAAGCGGCAGTTTCGTCAGCAGCACTTTCTATTTTGCGGACCTGCCCGCGTGGGTCAAGGAGTATGACGCGAGCCGGCCCGCCGACGGCTTCCGCGGAGCACACTGGCTGAACCGCACCTTGCCGGCCGACAACGCCGCGGTCTATTCCGCCCTGGAAGGAAGCCCGTTCGGCAACGATCTGGTGGAGACTTTTGCGGAGCGCGCCATACAGGCCGAGCAGTTGGGCCAGCGGGGCGCCACCGACGTGCTGGCCGTCAGCTTCTCCGCAAACGATTACGTGGGACATGCGGTGGGACCGGACGCTCCCGAAGTCAAAGAAATGTCCATCCAGACCGACGCCGTCATCGGCAAACTTTTCCGCTTCCTGGATGCCGCCGTGGGGATGAGCAACGTGCTGGTCGTGATGACCTCGGACCACGGAGTGGCGCCCTTGCCCGAAGTGGCCGCCGAGCGCAAGATGCCGGGTGGACGGGTGGCGGCGGGAACCGTGCGGAAAACCGTGGAAGCGGCCCTCAACCAGAAGTACGGAGAGGGCAAATGGGTTCTGGGCTCGTCGGATTATCCGCTTTATTTGAACCAGGAGCTGATCTCGCAAAAGAAACTGGATGCCGCCGAGGTCGAGCGCACGGCGGCGGATGCCGCGCGGCGCATGGCCCACGTGTTTCGGGTGTACACGGGAGAGCAGCTCATGAGCGGAGTCGCGATGGAGGATCAGGTGGGCCGCCGCGTCATGAATGGATTCTACGGACCCCGCAGCGCGGATTTGTATGTATTGCTGGAGCCTTACTGGCTGCCTTACGCCAGGGGCACCACGCACGGTTCGCCCTTCGGTTATGACGCGCACGTGCCCGTGATCTTCATGGGACCGGGCATCAAATCCGGGCGCTTCGACGAGCCGATCGCCGCCAACGACATCGCGCCGACCCTGGCGACATACCTCGATGTGGAGACGCCCAGCGGGTCGGTGGGGCGCTGCCTGGCGGAGATCCTTGTCGAGTAGGGGCCGCGCGCGGTTATAATCTCATCGATAGGAGATCAACGTATGGAATTGCGTCCCTTGCACGACCGCGTCGTGATCAAGCGCATAGAAGAAGGCGAGACCAGGCGCGGTGGAATCATCATCCCGGATTCCGCCAAAGAAAAGCCGCAGCACGGAGAAGTGCAGGCGGTGGGCAGCGGCAAGCTGCTGGAGAACGGCGAGCGCATGCCGCCGGACGTCAAGGCGGGCGATCGCATCCTGTTTGGCAAGTACTCCGGTTCGGAAATCAAGCTCGATGGCGAAGAGTACCTGATCCTGAAGGAAGACGAGATCCTGGGGGTATTGGAGTAAACAGGCGCGCAAAGCGCCCACGTGACCGGCAGGAGTGCCTGCGCCGCGAGATGGGCAGGCCCTCCCGTATGCTAACCTGAAGCTTCACATATTTCACAAGGAGTTGCTTGCGCATGTCAGTGAGTTTTGGATTGCGACGGGCCGTGGCGTGTTTCGCCCTTTTTTCTGGCAGCATCGCCGCGTTCGGCCAGACGAAGGTAGGCGTCGTCAGCCTGCAGGGGGCGGTCCTGCAATGTGCCGAGATCAAGAAAGCCGGCGCGGATATGGAAGCCAAATACCGGCCCCGCCAGCAGACCATGGAAAAGTTGCAGAAGGAGATTCAGGGCATCGAACAACAGTTGGCGACCAACGCCGGCAAGCTCACGTCGATCGCCCAGGCGGATTTAACCGCCCAGGGCCAGCGCAAGCAGCGCGAACTTCAGCGCATGAATGACGACCTGCAGGCCGATGTCAACGCCGAACGTGAAGAGATCCTCAAGCAAAGCAGCCGCAAAATGCAGGAGGTCGTGAAGAAGCTGGCCGACGAAAAAGGGCTGGATGTGGTGGTGGACATTCAAAGCACGGTGTTCTTCAAATCGGCGCTGGATATCACGGCCGAAGCTGTGGCTGCATACGACAAGGCCTATCCGGCAAAATAGGCGCGGGCGATGCCTGGCTATCTCGACCAATACGGGGCCGGCGACGAGCGCCGCGAGAAGCGGAATAAACTGATCCTCATCGGCGGCGGCGCGGCCGCGGGGGTATTGTTTCTGTGGTTCTTCTTTTTCGTCTGGGACAAGACTGAAATCGTGCGTGCGCAGCCGGTGGCGCGGCTGGCGCAGGTTCTGCGCAACCACCGCCAGGAGGGCCGCGTAAAGAGCTTTCTCGACCTCTTGAACCGCCACGATTACCAGGGGGCATACGCGCTGTGGGGCTGCACGGCCGCGAGCCCGTGCAAGGACTATGCGTTCCCGGAGTTCATGAAAGACTGGGGTCCCGACAGCCAGCGGAGCACCGCCTCGTACGCGATTCCCAAGAGCCGTTCCTGCGGTTCGGGCGTGATCGTGACCGTGGATTTCGGTCCACAACAGGAAGATGCGCTCTGGGTGCAACGCAACGATTTGACGATTGGCTTTTCGCCGTTTCCGGATTGCGCGCCGGGATCCTGATTTCGGGCTCGGCCCGCGGCATAGAATAAGAAGAAGGAACTGGAACAGCATGGGCACAACAGTGGCGGGCTTGGAAGGCGTGGTTGCCGGCGAGTCGGAGATTTGCTACATAGACGGATACGCCGGAATCCTCAGCTACCGCGGTTACAACATTCACACCCTGGCGGATAATGCGACGTTTGAAGAGGTCATCTTCCTCCTTTGGAACGGGTGGCTGCCCAAGCGCGCGGAGTTGGAGCAGCTCAAAAAGGACCTCGCCCAAAACCGCGGGATTCCCGCGCCCGTGGTGGATTTCTTGAAGAGCGTGCCCCAGGGCAGTCCCATGGATGTGCTGCGCACGGCAGTTTCCATGCTCGGCATTCACGACCCCGAAACGCCGGATATGACGCCGGATGCCAACGCCCGCAAGGCCCTGCGGCTGATGGCGCAGACCTCCACCATCGTGTCGAGCTTCGACCGGCTGCGCAAGGGCCTGCACGTGATTTCCGGCGATCCTGGCATGGGCTTCGCAGAAAACTTCCTGTACACGTTGACCGGCAAGCGGCCCGACGAATTGATGGAGCACGCCTTCGACGTCGCTTTGACCCTGCATGCCGACCATGAATTGAACGCCTCTACGTTTGCCGCGCGCGTAACCGCCGCCACGCTTTCCGACATCTATTCCTCGATCACCTCCGCGATCGGCGCCCTGAAAGGTCCACTGCATGGCGGAGCGAATCAGGATGTCATCAAGATCCTGCTGCAGCTCAGCAGCGAGGAGGCCGCCATCGACCGGGTGAAGAGCACTCTGTCGCGAAAAGTGAAGATTCCCGGTTTTGGGCACCGCGTGTATCGCACCGAGGATCCCCGAGCCACGCACCTCCGCGTGCTTTCCGAAGAGCTGGGCAAGCGCACCGGCCATGAGAAGCTCTTCCGTCTGTCCAAGGCCATGGAAGAGACCGTGAAGGCCGAAAAAGGGCTGATCGCCAACGTGGACTTCTACTCGGCTTCCACCTATTATGCGCTGGGAATTCCGGCGGATCTGTTCACGCCGGTCTTCGCGGTGAGCCGCATGTCCGGATGGACGGCGCACGTGCTGGAGCAGTACAAGAACAACCGCCTGATCCGCCCACGCGCGGAGTATAAAGGCAATCCCGACGGCATGAAGTGGATTCCCCTGGAACAACGCTGACATGGACGAGCGCGCATATTACACCGAATCGCCGACGACCAAGCCCGCGTCGTTGTGCTGTCCGCATTGCAGGTCCGCCGAGACCTACGAGCTGCGCTGGATGGTGCGCAAGAAGAAAGACCGCCTGCCGCCCGGCGCCGACGAGCGCGACCGCGCACGGTTTGCGAAGTCGCAGAGCTACATGGTGCTGCTGGACGATAAGGTGGCCTGCAAGAATTTGCGCTGCCGGAAGCGGTTCGACATTTCGGGCGTGAAGACCATGGCGTTTTTGTAAGCAGGCTGCATTGCACTATGTCGTCGATGGTGGTGGCGGCCTGGCTTACTGACGACCCATCCGCCTGAACCATTCAGCCAAGGTAGGCCTTTGCACGATACCCTCGCCGCCACAGGTCGGGCAAATACCAGAGCCGCCGCAGTCCGGACACTTCCGGGAGCGTGGATTCAGGCTGGGCTCCTCGCCGGATCCCTGGCAACGGGCGCATTTGCCGTTGCCGCGGCGCAGCCAGTATCTGCATCCGCAGTCCGGGCACACTCCGAATCTCGATCCCCCTGGCACACATTCAGTATAAGAGCTGCCTGCGATCGCTTTTGGTCTGGTTGCTGCGCGTTAGTGCTGCTGGACGAAAAGGTGGCGTGCAAGAGTTTGCGCCGCCACAAGCGGTTCGACGTCTCTTCGTGAAGACGATGGCGTTTCTCTCCATACACGATTCACGAACGAAGACCACTCCGTCACAGGCATGGCTCCGATCAGAGTCGCGCGGGTCCGCAAGGGTTTTCCAAGGCGGCCATTCCCCTACTGCACCGCCACCGTAATCCCCGCCTGGCTGCCATTGGCGCCAATGTATACGACCACCGGAACCGCGCCGGAGGCCACTCCGTCCGGAATCACCGCGTTCACCTGCAGCGCTCCAGCGACCAGGCCGGGTGCGGCGCCCACGTATGTAGTGTGCGCCGTCAGGTTACCGATCATCACCTTTGGGGCCAGGTTCGGAGCGGGCAACGGCAACATGCCCGGCTCAATCAGCCCATCCACGCCCGGCGGTGTGGTCTGACCTTGACCCGTGGCGAAGATCTGGATCACGGCGCCTGGGCTCACCGGGTTGCTGGCAGTGACCAGGTGATCGTACCTGTCGAGAATGGCGCCCGGACCCGTGCCTGATGCGGCAGCGCTGAAGATTCCCGGAGCGCTGGGAAGCACCGGCAACGTCACTGCTGTAGAACTGCCCTGTCCGAAGTCGACCTTAACTACCGCGTTGGTTGCGCCCGCCAGTTCATAAGGGACGATCGTATTGATCTGCCCTGCGCTGGCGTACAGCAGGGGTCCGGGATATCCGTTGAACGTCACCTGAACGTTCGCGAGAGTGGTCCCGATGAATCCGGAGCTATTGATGGTGGCGCTTTGGCCGGCCGTAGGCCCCAGGAAAGTGCCAAAGACCGCGACGATCTCGCCCGGCGAAATGCCGCCGCCCAGATAACTCGCGGCGTTGACGACTTTTAAGATAACTGGCAACGGCGAAGTCACTGAGAGAGTGACCGGGATCGTGATTTTCCCGTTGATGACAATAGTGCCCGAGTAGGCGCCGGCTCCCAAATTGACGGGGTTCACGGATACCGTGAGGGTGGCCGGCGTGGTCCCGGAGAGCGGAGTCGCGGAGAGCCATCCGCTGCTGGAAACGGCGACCGTGAATGCGAGGGCAGGGGACGCCGAGATGCCCACAGTCTGCGGCGCTGGAGAAGGATTGCCGCTGGTATAGGCGAAGGTGAGCGAATTCGTCGTGACAGCGAAGGAAGCGCCCGAATCGATTCCCATTACAAACGGGCCGTAAAATTGGCCGCTCAGAGAGGATTGTATCGCGCCGGAAGTCAGCGGAAAGTTCTGCGAGATCGTCAGGCCGGAGACATAAACCGCTCCCGATGGCGTCATATCGATGCTCTGGCCCAGGTTGTTATCGGAACCGCCGAAGCAAGTCGAAGACGCGAAACTCCCGCCATTCGGACTGATGATAGTCAGGAAAGCATCGGTGGCCGAGACGACCCCGACATAGGCCGTGCCCGAGACGTTCGGCTGCGCCGCCAGGGCTTCCACCGGGTTGTGCGGAAAGCCAGCCAGCGAACTCCAATCGCTAGGCTGAGTGCCTCCGTTGATCCCCACGGCCACGCCACTGCCCGCAAAAGCCACATAGACGTTATTGGCGGCATCCACCGCCACCAAGGCCGGCGTACTCCCTATACTCCCAAGACCGGCCTTCGTCCAACTGCTCCCGCCGTTCGACAGATAGTACAAACCATTCGGTGTCGCGGCATAGAGCGTGCTCGTGCTGCCGATGGCCAGGCTGGTCACGATCGGCGGAAACGTCAAGCCCGGAAAGTTGTTTACCGCTACCCACGTGGCCCCGGCATCCGTGGTTCGATACACGCCGCTGGAGCTGGAGCCCGCGTATGCTGTATTCATATTGTTCGGATCGACCACCACCACCACGCCGAGCTGATAGCCATATGGCGAGTTACTAACTACCGGCACGGGCACCGCCGTGGCATTCCAGGATTTTCCGCCATTCGTGCTATAGATCAAGCCGGCGCTCGATCCGGCATACACAGTGGAGGGGTTGGTCGGGGCGATGGCCAGCGATCCCGCTACGCCCACCGCCTGAGCTAGCGGCGTCCAACTTCCACCAGTGTTGGTGCTTTGAAAAATCTGCCCGTTGCCAATCGCATAAATGTTCGCAGAGTTGTTCGGATCGAGGGCGATGGCATCGATGGAGTTGGCTGTCAGGCCCACGGTCGACCAGGTAGCGCCGCCGTCGGAGGATTTGTGGATTCCACCACCGGTGGGGTTAGCCGCGGCGCCGCCGGCGTAGAGATAGCCGCTCGAATCGAAGGCCAGGGCGGTGACCTGATCGAAGTTGCCGGCCAGCGCGGTGGGAGACCAGGTCGCGTTTGCGCCACTGAGGCTGCTCTTCATCAGCACGGCCGGTCCGCTGGTTTGCACGCCCGCGATCGGGTTGGCCGACGGGAAGTCGATGCACTGGGTGGTGCCGGTCACATACGCATTTCCGCTCACATCGACCGCAATGCCCGATCCGCGCTCGGGGAGCACGTTGCTCCCCACGCCGCCGATGTAGGTGGCATATACCGGAGGCAGGTTGCCGGCGGAGTTCAGCTTGATGGCAAAGCCGTCTGTGAGTCCGCCCCCATAATGGCTCTGGGCAGCGCCGGCGGTGACCGGAAAGTTCGGATCGTTGGTCATGCCCGTCACGTAGGCATCGTCCTGCGAGTCCAGGGCAATGCCGAAGCCCACCGTTTGCAGGGTGGCGCCGGAACTGCCGAATATAACCGGCCCGTAACCGATGCCCCCGCCGGAGTTCACTTTCAGCACATAGGCTTGCGCCGGCGCAGGCGACAGCGCATTCCCGGTCGAGCCGGTGACGTAGGCGTTGCCGCTGCCGTCTACGGCGATGCCGTAACCGATGCCGGCGGGTGCCGGCACGAACATGGAATACACAAACGCCGAGCCCGCCGCGTTGATCGCGGTGAGGAAGCCGGACGTCGGACTGGATCCGTTGGTCACCGGAAAGTTGGTGCCGGCCGATTCCTGGGCCGTTCCGGTCACATAGGCGTTTCCGGAACGATCGACCGCGATGGCGCGTCCCCAATCGTTGCCCTTTCCGCCCAGATAGGTGGCGTAGACCAGCGCATTGCCGGCGGCATTCACCTTGGCCACGAAGGCGTTGGTCGGGCCATGGAGAGTCTGCTGCGGGGCGCCTGGAGACACGGGGAAGTTGACGGAACCGGTGAATCCGGTCACGTAAGCATTTCCCGATCCGTCCACCGCAATCCCGCCGCCAACATCGGTGAGCGCACCCCCGAATACTACCGAATACAGCAGCGCGGTTCCCGTGGCATTCATCTTGGCGACAAATACTTCGGTGCCGCCACCTTGTCCGTCGGCAGACAAAACGGCAGGCGGTCCGGGGAAGCCGGCCATGCCGCCACCGTTGAAGCCGGTGACGTAGACACTTCCTTGGGAATCCACGGCAATCGCCGGATAGGTCGTGGTGCTCGCCGCCGCCGACAGGCCATACACCCCATTGGTGCCGAGATAAGTCGCGAAGCTGAGAACCGGATCGATCACCAGCGGCTGGCGCGCGTCATACGCGGCAATTTCGAATGCTACGCGGTGGTGGGACCGCAGCACATATCGTCCCTTTACGGATTGCCGCACACCGTCGCGTACCTGATAGATGACAGGCAGGCGCTGCCGGATCTCGCCCGTTCCTGCGGCCAGCACCAGGTCGCCCTCGCTATCCAGGCGCATCGAATCGACACCGTCGAATTGCAGCCGGATGGATTTGGGATCGGCGCCCGGTGCCACCATCAGGTCGTACTCAAGCTGAGATTGAGTGCCATAGAAAACCAAATCCACGCCGGGATACAGGCCGCGATAGTGCACGCGAGCGTAATTTGGAGCATCCGTGATCCACCTGGTTGGATCATTTCCGAGAAAGTAGCTGCTTCTGGCCGCCTGCCGCTGTTCTCCTGCAATGGCCGCGGACCGCGCGCCGGAAAAGCCCATCCGGATTACCGCGTGCCCGGCCGGTGTGGCGGGCGCAGCCTGAGATTGCAGGTTCAGGACTGCCCCGGAAGAGGTCAGAAACAAAGAATAGCCCTGACTCTGTGACAGAAACCTCACACGGCGCTCCGCCTGTCCGCGATTCTCCTCGAAGCTCATCGGCAGCTTGGCATAGTTATCACGCAGCTCAGCTCTGACTGAATCGGCAGCGGAGAGCAGCGCGCCTGAGGACAGCAGCGCGATAGCCAGTTTGCGCCCATTTCGCAAGTACTTCGATGCATGTCCCATAAGCATCCGACAGGCCTCTGCAAGATGCGGCGCCACGTGCGCCGTTCTGCCGCGGGGTTGCTGGAGCACCTCCTCAACTATCGTACGCGGAGGGAATCGCAAAATCCAGCCAGAATCGGAGGCGCGGCGCGTGCTCGATCAGGTCTCACGTCGCCTTTTGACTGCGCGCCCGCTTGACTATCTGCAAGAAACGCCCCGCGAGTTCGCGAATCCAATCCAGTTCACGCCGCCGGACGGCTTCCCGATTAATCAAATCCCGGCCGATTCCCACTGCAGCGGCTCCTGCCAGGATGAAATCGGCGGTGTTCCCCTGAGTTACGCCTCCGGAGGCGATCAAAGGTATGTGCGGGAACGGCGACTTGAGGGAGTTGATGTAACTGGCGCCGCCGAGTCGCGAACACGGAAAAACCTTGACGAAGTCCGCGCCCGCCTTCCATGCAGCCATGATTTCGCTGGGCGTCAGGGCGCCTGGAAAGACGACTACATTGTGCTTTACTGCGAACTCCACAAGTTGAATGTCGAGCCCCGGGCTGGTCAGAAACATAGCGCCAGCGTACAGGCAACGGCGCGCCGTTTCATTGTCGGTAATCGTACCGGCGCCCACGATCAGCTCCGGTCTATCGCGCCTGAGCTCGGAAATCACCTCGATCGCTCCGGGAACGGTCATCGTGATTTCCGCGATTGGAATCCCGCTGTCCGCCACCGCTTTCACGGCAAACAGAGCGTCCGCAGCGGAGGAAAGACGAATCGCGGGAACGATCCCGATCTCCTCTATGCGCGCCCGGATGGTTTCTTTGTTCATAATCCACTCGCTTTCGGAGCCGGAATCAGCGGCCCAGGCGCCACCGGCGCGCGCGTTTTGAGGATCACGATGTCCCCGAAACCGACCCTTAGATTCAGCTTGTGCGCCGCCTGTGAATTCGCGTTTACACTCCGATGGCCGAGGAGCCACCACCGGCGTTTCTCCGGCCCGGGAAAGTCGGAGTTCACGTTGCCGAACTGACTCCTTGCATGGATGTTGTATCGCCCTTCTTCGGGAAGATGCAGCATAATTTCCCCCTGAAGCAGAGTCACTTGGATGTCGCCCACCAACCCGTCGATGTTCACCTCCCCAACGTTGTGATCGGCAATTAGCCGGGCGGTGCTGGGCGCCTTGATGCGGTATTCCAGATCGAAGCGGGAAAAAGCCCGAGGGCGGGGGAAATCCGTGGTAATGACTAATTCATCGCCGTGACGCTCGGCCGCCACGCGCACCTTATCCAGCTCGCTCTTGGCTTTCTCGCGTTCGCGGGCATCGTAGTCGCCTTTCGTGGACGTGATCGTAGTGATCTCCACGTCGGGCCGGTCCCAAGCTTCCACGGTCAGCACGCCAATCGATTTCGTCAGCTTGAGCGTGCCACCGGACGGAAAGTCTACGCGCTGAGTGTTGGTCACCTGTACCTTCTGTTTGGGTTCGTCCGCGGCCAGCAGCAGACAACTCGCTCCGAATCCAAGCACTGCCAATACTCGTATTGTCATGCGGGAACTATTCATGTGCGCCATTACCCGACTCGTATACGCTCCGCGCCTCTTCCGCGGGCGGCAGATGATCCGTCGGGCGCGCCCACCACACATAAAAAGTGGGCAGCAGGAAGATGCTCATGGCGAGGTCGGCGATCAGGCCTCCCACCACCACGATCGCAAAGGGGCGCTGAGAATCGGATCCGATCGCGTGGGATAAGGCAGCCGGCAGGAGACCGAGCGTGGCTACCAGCATGGTCATCATGATCGGCCGGAGGCGGCGCGTGGCGCCTTCAATCGCGGCTTCCACGATCGGCATTCCTCGGGAGCGCAACTGGTTGATGTACTCGACCATGATGACGCCGGTCTGTATCGAAGCGCCGAACAAGGCCATAAAGCCTACGCCGGACGAGACGCTGAAGTGCGTCCCCGTAATGTAAAGCGCCATAAGCCCTCCCACGCGCGCCACCCCCACATTCACCAGGTGCAGGCATGCCCATTTAGCGGAACCGAAGGCGCCGTAGATAATCAGCCAGATCAGGAAGATAGTCAAAGGTACGATAATCAGGAGCCGCGCGTCCGCGCGTTTCTCGCTCTCGTATTCACCCTCCCAGTTAATGTGATAGCCGCGCGGAAGCTGAACCTGCTTGTTCACCTTCTCGATCGCCTCTTCCACGGCGCTACCCAGAGCACGGTCGCGGACACTGTATTTGATCGGAACATACCGCTCGTTCGATTCGCGATAGATTTCAGAACCTTCGTCCCTTTCCTCGATCTTGCAGAGCTGCCCTAGCGAAACGCGCTCGCCCGTGGGCGCCAGCAAACGGATGTTTTCGATGGCCTCCTTTGTGCTGCGGAACTGCGGCAGATAGCGCATGACCAGGTCGTAGCGCGCCTCGCCTTGCAATACCTGGGTGAGAGCGTTGCCTCCCGCGGCGGTGTTAATGGCGTCCTGCACGTCCGCGACGTTGATCTGGTAACGCGCGGCTTGCTGACGGTCTACTACGAAGTTGTCATTGGGCTGGCCAGTGACTCGAAAAACTCCCAGGTCGGTGATTCCCCTGACAGTACGCATGACGTTGAGGATCTGTTCGGCTTTGTCCTCGAGAACGCGCAGATCCTCGCCGTAGACCTTCGTGGCAAGCTGCCCCTTGACTCCGCTGACGGCTTCCTCCATGTTGTCGGCGATAGGTTGGGAGAAGCCCCAGACCACGCCCGGCAGCTTCGACAACTCGCGGTTCATGGCCGCGATGACTGCATCTTTGTCCTGGTGAAACGCCGGGCGCCACTCCTTCTTGGGCTTCAGATCGGCGAAATACTCCGTATTGAAGAAGCTGGTCGTGTCGCTTCCGTCGTCCGGACGGCCCGTTTGGCTGGAGCATTGGGTCACTTCGGGAAATGAACACAGGATGAGCCGCGCCTGATTGGATAGCCGGATGCCTTCGGTGGGTCCAGTGCTGGGGGCCAGCGTGCCGCGCACCCACAGCGCGCCTTCATCCAGGTGCGGCAAGAACTCCGACCCAATCCTTTCGCCCTGCAACAGCCAGAGACTGCAGCAAACCGCGGCCACGGACACCGCCACCATCACCCAGCGGTGACGTACAGTCCAGGTAACTGCGTGCCGGTATAGCTTCGTAACCACGACAAGTATCGGATTCTCCCATTCGCGTGTCTCCTTGCGAAAGGCAAAGCTCGCCAGGACCGGAGCGATGGTCATGGAGAATACGACGGCGCCCAAAAGCGCGAATGCCACGGTCCAGGCCATCGGCCGGAACAGCCGGCCCTCCACCCGCTGTAGGGTAAAAATGGGCAGATAGGCGGTAATGATGATGGTGATCGCGTAGAACACGGGCCGCTGCACCTCGTGGGCGGCGTCGCGGATTCTGTCACGCACCGACTTAGTCACCCGCTCCTGGTGGCCTAAGTGGCGGACGATGTTTTCCACCATTACAATCGCTCCATCTACAACCATTCCGAAATCCAACGCTCCCAGCGACAAAAGGTTTGCCGGAACTTCCTTGAGCTGCAGGCAGATGGAGGCGAACAACAGAGAAAACGGAATGGTGATGGCCACGATGAGGGCGGCGCGCACATCTCCCAGAAACAGCATCAGAACGACCGTGACCAGGATGAAGCCCTCCGTCAGATTGTGCAGCACTGTTTCCGTGGTGAACTTTACCAGATCGCTCCGGTCGATGAGCGGGTCGATCGTCACGCCGGGAGGCAGGATATGATCGTTCAATTCCGCAATTTTCTTGGGAATTCCTTTCAACGCCGCGTCTGCCTCGGCGTCCTTGCGCAGCAACACGATGCCGGAAACCACGTCGTCGTTATCGACCACCCGGCCGTCCGCGTGCCGGGTCGCGCGGGCAAACTGGCCCAGGCGTATCTTCGGGCCTTGTGCCACCACGGCAATATCGCTAATGCGGAGCGGCGTTCCGTTCTTCGTCAGAATCACCGTGTTCTCGATGTCGTGAACATTCTTGACCAGACCCACTTCCCGAATATTGATCTGTTGCAGGCCGCCTTCAATGAAGCTGCCACCGCCATTGGCGTTGTTGTTGGTGAGCTGTTGCTCCACCTGTCCGATGCTGAGTCCATAGGAGATCAGCTTGTCCGGGTCCACGCGCACCTGGTATTCGCGCGTAGGTCCGCCAAAGCTGGCCACATCCACGATATTGGGAACGGCCTTGAAATTCTTCTCCACCACCCAGTCTTCAATGGACTTCAGCTCCATCACGTCGTAGGCCGGGTTGCTGGTGTGCAGGGTGAAGAAGAAGATCTGGCCGGCAGGACTCCAATCCGTTTGCATTTGCGGCGCCACGCCAGCGGCCACCGCCGCGGGCGGCAGAGTGACTTGCGAAAGCCGCTCAAGCGCCCGTTCGCGGTCCCAGGCATTCAACTCCTCGTCGTCGAAAATCAGCTTGATGTCGGAGAGGCCGAACAACGAGAACGACCGCAAATGGGTTACGTGCGGCATGCCGTTCATCACGATCTCAACCGGAATCGTGATTTGCTGCTCCATTTGCTCGGCGGAGATCCCCGGCCACTGCGTCACGATCTCTACGTAATTGTCCGCGACGTCGGGATAAGCCTCAATGGGAAGAGCATGGAACGCGGCGATCCCCCCGACGACCAACAGAAGGGCGAAAGCCAAGACGAAGAGCCGCTTGTCCAGGGCAAAGTCGACTACTCGGCGAATCATGGTTTATTGCTCCACCGTATTCTGAAGGACGAGCGCGCGCGCCACCACCTTGTCGCCCGGCTTTAGTCCCGAGACCACCTCCTGCGTACCGTCGGGGAGCGTATTCCCGGCGACCACTTCCTGACGGCGGAAGTGGCCATTTCCCAGAGGCGCATAAACCCACTCACGGTCGTGGAGGTGCAGGATCGCGGTGGCTGGCACTGTCGCGTGCTTTTCCGTTGTGGCCCCGTGGAAGGTCGCCGTGACGAACATCCCCACGCGCATGAGACCCGGATTTTCTACTTCCAGGCGGACCTTGGCCGTGCGAATGTTGGGGTCTACGATCGGCAGGATATTGCTGATTCGCCCCTTGAGGACCCGGTTCGGATACGCCACCAGATGTATGTCCGCGTACTCGCCGATGTGAACCTGCGACATGTTGTTCTCCCACACATCGCAGATGATCCAGACGCGCGACATGTCGGAAATCGTGAAAGGATTCGGGGGCGTGAGCGCCTGGACGCCCGATTGGTTGGTGATTTCCTGGTCCGTGATGGTGCCCGCTACCGGAGCGAAAACTGAGACGATACCCGTGGGATGGTTGGGGTCGACCCCCAACAGCCCGAGTTGTTCCTTGGCCGTATCGAGAACCACGATGTTGTCGTCTTCGGCGTTCTGTGCTATTTCCTGACCGCTCTTGGGAATCGCCCCATGCTCGAACAGGATGTTGGCGCGGTCTAGTTGGAGCTTCGTCAGTTCCTCGTTCTTAACGGCCTGGCGGTAATTGGAAAACGCGTTCGCGATGTCCGAGCTTCGCACTTTGAACAGAAGCTGACCCTTTTTCACCTCATCGCCGAGGCGCGCATCGATTTCCACGATGCGTCCGGTGGCCAGCGACGGTACGGGCACCTGCCGCGAAACGTCCGGATTCACAACTCCGGTGACGTTCAGCTCCGGCGTGGCAACGTGCTCACCCGCCGCCGCCAAGACAAATTGCTCCGGGTGATCCACCTTGAAGTTATTGGAATCCAAGTCGGGCTGCACCGTTGTCGGGGCCGGACCAGTGCCGGCCTCTGGCGCTTGCTGAGCTGTCACCTTTCGTTCGCAGCCGGTGGCGAGAAGGCCCAGCCCCAAACACACGCTTGCTTCTAGAATGAGTAAACGATTCATTGCACCACCTCCCGGCCCGCGGCCATATTCATTTGCGCCGCGGCGGTCAAGTACGAACCAATCAGATTCAAGTAGGCCAATCGGGTGTCGCGATAAGCTTTCTCCGCATCGAGATAATCAAGCAACGAGGCGCCTCCGTTCTTGAAGGAAAAAGCCGTTGTGTCGCGAACAGCGGTCGCTAGGGACAGGTACGTAGTCTTGTACGGCTTCAGGAGATTCACGTTCTGGACCAGGGTCCAGTAGGCGGAATCGACGTCGTTGAAAACTTGAGCCTCGTTGGCATCCCGTAAGCGCTCATTGCGGGAGATGTCGACCTGCGTGCGCGCCTTCTCGCCTTGATTCCGGTCGAAGATCCGCAGGGGAATCGAGACACTCAAACCCATATAAACCGGGATGGGCGGATTGCGTGCAAAGTCGACGCTGAAGGTCGGATCGGTGGAGCCGTTGGAAACCGCCAACTGGTGCGTGATCTTTGCCAAGTCCACATTCTGCACGGCGACCTTCAGGTCCGGCCGCGCTTCCAAAGCAATGTTCCGATACTCCTCAAGGGGCCCTAATTCGTCCGTAAAATCGAACGGTCCTGAAACGTCGAACCGATCGATAGGCGTCCGATCGTTCAAGAGCATCAGAAGCTGGATCTTGGCCGTCCGCAGGTTCACCCAGGCAGTTTCGAAGTCGGATTCAAACTGAACGCGCTGCAGCACCAACCGGTTCAGGTCCACTTGCGCGAGGTCGCCCGCCTTAAGGCGTAAGCGGTTTATGTCCAGTTCCTTATCCCAGTACTCCAGGTTCTCTTTCGCGTTCTGTAGAAACGCCTTGGCTTGCAACGTTTGCACGAACGCGCTGCGAAGGTTAAACACCAGACCGCGCTCCTGGTCCAGGTAAGTCGATTCCGCGATGGTTGTGGATTCCCTGGCTTGGTCGCGCCGCAACTCGCGCTTGTGCTGCCGCTCGTGCAGATAGCTGATCGACCCATACGGCTCCGCATAGGCGAAAGGACTGTAGATGTTCGGGCCTCCGCTCGGCGGCGGCTGCTTCGAGAATGGGTTAATCTGGTCGATGGTTCCGCTGAGATCCGGATTAGGACGAAGATAAGCCGTGATCTCGGCTGCCCGCGATTCGTCGATGTTTAGCTGCGCAGCCTTCAACGTCGGATTAGCGGCCTCGAATTTATCCTTAATCTGTTGCCAGGTGAAAGCAGTCTGGGCAAAGAGCGAGGCCGGCAGGAGTCCCGTAATGAGAATCCCGTACCACCTCGTGTTGTAGGAAGCAATCTTCATAAGGTGAAAGAGATCCGCGGTAGAACCAAGAAGGCAGAGTTTGACTTTAGCGCGCGCGGCGACTCACGGCGAGTGATCTTCTATTCAGCGGCTCTGGTCTTTCGATCAATCGCCGATTAAGGGCGCGATCCGGCGATAGCATCAACCCAATCGACGGATCGATCCGGTTACTCTTTGTGACAACGTCCCAATCTTTCAGGTGAAGTACTTGGCGGGATGACGGTCCGCCGTTAAGATGACCGGAGACCCGCATGGACGAACAAATAGCGGAGAATCGAATTCGGCTGGTGCTCGTCGACGATCAAGTTCTGTTTCGGGCGAGCTTGGGCCGGTTCCTGGCAACCCAACCGGGTTTTGAACTGGCGGGCGAGTGCGGCACCGCCGCCGAGGCACTGGAGATACTGGTTAATTCGCCAGTCGATGTCGTTCTCTCGGATTTGGAACTGCACACGGAGCGCGGAGACGATCTCATATCCGCCGCGCGGAGTGCCGGTTACAAGGGCCGTTTCTTGATCGTCGCGGGCGCCGCCGATGCGCGGGAACTGTCTGCCGCAATCAAGCAAGGGGCATCGGGCATCTTTCTAAAATCCGAAGCTCTGGACCGCCTCGTGCAGGCCATCAGGCTGGTGGCGAGTGGCGCAGTCTGGGTCGACCAAAAGGTCATTCAACTTCTAGCCGATCGGCTAGCAGACCGTCCCCAATTGGATTATCGAGGGTCGCGGAACCTGCTGACCGATAGAGAAGAAAAAGTGCTCCTGGGAATCCTTGGAGGCCTTACGAACCGGAAGATTGGAGAGAACCTCGGCCTCTCGGAAAGCACTATCAAATCCGTCGTGCAGCAGTTATTCCGCAAGGCTCGCGTGCGCAAACGAGGCCAACTGGTGCGGGTGGCGCTGGAGGGTTCGCTGTCCGGGGCTCGCGAACTGGCAGCACGGTCGCGAAGCGCAATAACGGCAGTGACTCCGGAGGGTCCCAGGTGAACTGTCGCAGCCCCCGCTTCTCAGATCGCCGTCCGCCGATGTGGCGACTGTTTCCTTATCGTCGCGGCTCCGTCCAGGGCCCCGCGTCATAAAGAACTGCGGTACTGTTCCAGGGCGACCCGCACGAGTTGGCTGCGCGTACGGACGCCGGTTTTGCCGAACAATTGCTGAATTGCGTTCTTAACAGCGCTTTCCGAGATCCCCATGCGCGCCGCTATCTCCTTGTTGGCCAAGCCCTGGACCAGCAATCGCAGGACCTCGGTCTCCCGCGCATTCAACACAGGGAGTTCCCGTTGCTCCGCCGAAGGCGAACTCGGGCTGGCCGCCTCCGTCTCGTCGCTAACGTCCGCGATGATCGCGGCTACTTTGGGCGTGGCCCCCTCCTTGTAAGTGGAGAACCAAACGTCGGCCGTGAAGGTATCGCCGTTGCCGCGGTGCCCGCGGCATTGCATGGACGCCCGAAACTGGGGCGCCTCTTCCCATCGTAAGGCGTGGTGCAACTCGGGGAGGAACGCGGCAATCGGATTGCCAATCAAATGTCCGTCCCGCGGCGCCAGGAGTTCAACAGCCGCCCGATTGGCGAGCTCGATAAATCCGCGCCCATCGACGGTCACGATCGCTGCCGGGCTCGTCTCCACCAACGCCTTCAACCTCGCCTCGCCTTCCGTACTGAGCCGCCGGTTACGAATCAACTCGCCAACGAACAATCCACATCCGGAAAGCGCCAGAGTTTCAAAGCCCAAACGAACGAATGACTGGTCGAGTGAACTGAAGACCTCGGCCAACACCGCGCAGGCGAATCCCAGGAGCGCCACCAGCCACCGGGGCGAAAATGCCGCCACCAACATGATGGGAAACAAATAGAGAAAACCCAGCGAGACGTAGGGCTTCGTCCACCAGTCCACGACGGCAACTATCGAAATGATTGCGCCGCTAATCGCTAAGACGGGAGTGCGGTTCCGCTCTTCCCACAACTGCTCTAGGGGCACCATGTTCCGGAGAAGTGTTTATTATCCCGCGCTTTCCTTCAGGCGGGCCTTAATCAAACGATTGGCCGCGAGATTGCCATAAGGACCGTCTCACCCGCCGCTCAGCAGCCCCTCCAGAAAGGTACGCTCCAGCGGCCACAATCCCAACACCCGTGTGCCCACGTGGTGGAACGAACCGGCAGTCAGCACGCCGCTCAGGTCCCGAGGATTGGGCGTTTGCTTCTCGCGCGCGATCGTCTCGCGGAGCATGGACGTGAGGTGGTCCAGTTGCCCGGCCAACTCCGCGGCGCGCTGCTCGGAGCGGCATTCGACGTTGAGCCGGGCTTCGAAGCCGCTGCCCGCGGGCGCCAGCGCAATGCCGATGTCCTCGGCGTCCTCCATGCTGCGGGCAAACATGCGCGTGCTTTCCGGCAAATCGCTGCCGCTTTTCAGCAATGCCGGCGGGATAGAGATCCACACCGGCGCATCTGGCAGCTCGAGCCGGCGCCGGCGAGTCGTAGCGGCTTCCAGATCGGTCGCCGCGGAATCGTCCGGACTGACCGCCAGACCCATCAGGTTCGGCCGCAAGGGGAAGAACGAGATTTTGCGCTCGGGGGTGCTCCCGCTCATGCGGCAGGTGGTGTTGCGGCAGGTCCCGCCTTGCTCCCGGGCATAGGATTCCAGGCTGTTCCAATCGAAGCGCCCCTTCGCCACAAAATACTTGGCGCGCGGTGTGAAGCAGGCCAGCACGGCATCGAGGTCGCGCTGATAGTCGAACTCCGTCTTCATGACGAAGACTTTGTACTCGGGTTCTTCGGCCGTTTTGGCGCCCGCAAGCATTTCGAGGACACCGGCCTGGCGCAGCGCCGCGAAATCGATGTAGAAGACCACCGCATCCTGCGTGGGAAGGCGCTCCAGCCACTCCGCCGTAGTGGCGAGCCCGCGGTAGCGATAACGCGCCACGCCCCAGATCGCCAGCCCACACAGCGCCGCAACCAGTATGATCAGCAGCGCGGCCCGTTGTTTGTAGTTCACGACCCGAGTATCACACAGCCGCCGCGGTTTCGGCGACCCGCGCCGCCTTCCACAGATCGAAATACGGGCGAAGCTGCTGCATCATGGCGCGGAAGTCCGGGAGCTTCAGCGACTGCGCGCCGTCGCTGACAGCCTTCTCCGGATTGGGATGCACTTCCACCAGCAAGCCGTCGGCGCCTACGGCGACTCCCGCGCGGGCCAGCGCCGGCACCAGGCTGCGCTTGCCGGTAGCGTGGCTGGGATCCAGAATCACCGGCAGGTGCGTCATCTCGTTCAATACCGGAATGGCCGAGATATCGCACGTATTGCGCGTGGCCGTCTCAAAGGTGCGTATGCCCCGCTCGCACAGCAGTACGTTGGGATTGCCATGGGCCACCACGTACTCGGCGGACATCAGCAGTTCCTTGATCGTGGAGCTCATACCGCGTTTGAGCAGCACGGGGCGTCCGCAAGCGCCCAGCGATTTCAGCAGCGCGAAGTTCTGCATGTTGCGCGCGCCCACCTGCATGACATCGGCGTACTCCGCTACCATGCCCACGTCGCGGTCGCTCATCACCTCGGTGATGATGCCCAGGCCGGTGGCCTGCTTGGCCTTGCGCAACAGCTTCAGGCCCTCCAGCTCCATTCCCTGGAAATCATAGGGCGAGGTGCGCGGTTTGAAAGCGCCGCCGCGCAGCATACGCGCCCCGGCCGCCGCCACACCCTCGGCGGTCTCCATGATTTGCCGTTCCGATTCCACCGAGCAGGGCCCGGCCATGACGATGAATTCGTCACCGCCGATTTCCAGGCCGTTGATGCGCAGGACCGTGTGCTCCGGCTTGAACTCGCGGCTGACGAATTTGTAGGGCGCGGAAATGCGCACCGCGCGTTCGACTCCGGGCGTGGCTTCGAGCGACTCCAGGCACGCGGTCACGTCGCCCATTCCCACCACTCCGATCACCACGCGCTCTTCTCCTTCGATCGAGTGGACCTTGTATCCGAACTCCTGAATTCGCTCGCAAACGTGTTCGATTTCTTCCCGCGTGGCATGCGGACGCATCGAGATGATCATGCCGTGAATGCTCCTTCACATAAATAAAAAACCCACTCTTGACGAGTGGGTTGGATTCGACAAAAACCGGACGTCTCCGTCCAACGCCACTCTACCGATTCCGGCTAAACCGGAATCGGAAGCTAAACGCGCTGGCGCAGGCAAAAGACATCTTAAAGAGGCAGTATACGTCAACCAGATGGAGAACGGCAAGCTGCGGCTGTGGCGCAGGCACTCCAGCCTGCCGCATCGGCACTCTTGCCGATGCAGCGCGCAAGGGTGCGTGCGCCACGATCAATTCTCGTAGTGCGTGGACTCTTCGCTCGCGCGCCTCAAATCGTCCGCCAGAATCACCGCTTCGGCCAGGTCGCGCATCGGCCGCCGCAGCCGCCGGCTCTCATTGCGCAGGCGCAGGTAAGCTTCTTCTTCGGTAAGGTTGTACTTTTGTTGCAGGATCCCCTTGGCGCGCTCCACCAGCTTGCGCGCCTCCAGCGTACGCTTCATCTCCAGCGTTTCCGACATCAGGCGCGCGTTCTCGATGGCGATGGCCGCCTGCCCCGCCACCACTTTCACGAACCCGATCTCGTCTTCGCTGAAAGCCCGCTGCTCGCGCGTGTAGATGTTGATGGCGCCGATGGGCTCGTCGCGCGTGAACAGCGGCACGGACAGCAGCGAAACCAAGCCCGTTTTGCGCGCCAGCTCGGGGTAGCGGTATTGCTTCTCGGCCAGCACGTTGGGAACCACCAGCGGGCGCCCCTCCCGCACCACACGGCCGATGAGGGAATCCTCGATCTTGAGCGGCATCTTGTGGAGGTAATCCGGCGAAGAGCAGCGCGCCGCGGAAATCACCAGCTCGCGCCGGTCCTCGTCGATCAGCATGATGGAGCAAACCGGCGAATCCAGCGTCTCCGCCACCATCTCCGAAATCGCTTGCAGGATGCGGTCCAGATAATTCTCGGCGGAGATGGTTTGCGCCACGGCCGCCAGCGCTTCCATGCGCTTCACATTCGTTTCCGAGCGCTCCTCCAGCCGCGATTTCGCAATGGCGCCGCCCATCTGCTCGCCGATGAAGCTGACCAGCGCCACTTCTTCGGGAGCATGCGCATGCGCCGCCCGATGGTGCACGTTGATGACGCCGATCAACTCGCCACCGCTCACCAGCGGCACGGAAAGGAAGGCGTCGAAACGGTCTTCCGGCAGGGTCTGAAAGGCCTTGAAGCGGGCGTCGGCTGAAGCCCTGCTCGCCAGCGCCACTACGGATTTGTGTTGCGCCACCCAGCCCGTGATGCCTTCGCCCATTTTCAGGCGTATGTTGCCGATTTCCGCCGCATGCGGAAGTTGCGAGGCCCGCAGCACCACTTCGTTGGTGGCATGGTCCACCAGGTAGACCAGGCAGGCATCGCAGCCTGTAGTTTCCACGGTGAGCGAAATGAGCGCTTGGAGCATCTTCTCCAAGCTCAGGTCCGAGCTGACGATGCTGCTGATGTGGTGAAGGAGCGCGACTTGGGAAGTACCTTCGGGCTCCATGACTGCCGATATACCGTTGCGCATCTTACCAGTGTAAAGAGGGGGCCGTGCGCGGGTCCAATCCAAAATTCTTATGGGCGGCATGGGGCGGCGCCAATCGCGCTCCGCGGCAGTCACGTCTTTGTTACACTGAGGTTTCCGAATGCTATCGATCGTTATTCCGATCCATAACGAGGAGCACTCCATTCTGCCCTTGTACGACCGGCTCACCGCCGTGTTGGAGTCGCTCCGCCAGCCCTACGAAATCCTCTTTGTCGACGACGCCTCGAGCGATCGCAGTTTCGAGCTGCTGGCCAACCTGGTGGAGACGGATGGGCATTTAAAAGTCGTCCGGCTGCGCCGCAACTTCGGCCAGACGGCGGCCCTTTCGGCGGGTTTTCACGAAGCCAAGGGCGACGTGGTCATCGCCATGGATGGAGATCTGCAGCATGCTCCGGAAGACATCCCCGCCCTGCTCGGCAAGATCCAGGAAGGCTACGACATCGCCAGCGGCTGGCGCAAGGAGCGGGTGGACAATCCGTTCACGCGCAAGGTCCCTTCGCGCGTCGCAAACTGGCTGATGGCGAAAGCCTCCGGCGTCGAGCTGCGCGATTTCGGCACCACCTTCAAGGCCTACCGCGCGGAGGTGCTCAAGGACATCAACCTGTACGGCGAGCTGCACCGTTTCATTCCCGCCCTGGCCAGCTTCTACGGCGCGCGGGTGGCGGAGGTGCCCATTCAAAGCACGGTGCGCGCCTCGGGCGGATCGCACTACGGAATCGGCCGCACCTTCCGCGTGTTGTTCGACATTCTCACGATCAAGTTCCTGTTGAAATACTTTACCCGGCCGATGCATTTCTTCGGCACACTGGGTCTGGCCGGAACGGGGCTGGGCGGGCTGATTATGGCCTGGCTGGCGGTCCACAAGTTGTTGGGCCACGAGTTGATCATCGTCGAGCATGGCCCCCTGATGTTTGCGGGAGGCTTGTTGCTGCTGGCCGGCCTGATGATGTTCAGCACCGGGCTCATCGGCGAGGTCATGATCCGCACATACTTCGAGAGCCAGGGGCGCCGCATCTATGCCGTGCGCGAGATCGTGACGCGCAAGCAGCGGGGCGTGGCCGGCGGCGCACGCTGAGAAATCGTTTTGGCAGGCGAAAGCGCCTGCCCCACGCGCCTGTAGAGGCCTGCAGCAGCGAGGTGGGACAGACGCTTTCGTCTGTCAACCCTGCTGCTGGTCGAACGCCGGGCAGACGGCCATCGCGGTCCGCCGTGTCTTGTAGTAAGCTGTTATTTAATACCAAGAACTCTAAAAGCCTGGAGGTCCTATGATGTACGGGAAAGTGGCCTTGCCTGCCCTGGGAGTCCTGCTGTTCGCCCTGACCGGTTTCGCGCAAACCGGCGCCATCGAGGGAGATGTGAAGGGCGCAGACGGTCAGCCGATGAAGGGCATCACCATCAAGGTCGATCGCGAAGACATTCACTGGAAGAAGCCCTTTGAGGTCAAGACGGACAAGAAGGGGCACTATTATTATGGCGGCCTTGACATTCACGGCGTCTACAAGGTGATCGTCGAAGTAGACGGTAAAGACGTCGACTTTGTGGGCAAGGTGCACCTCCAAATCGGTGAGCCGGTCCCCATCAATTTCGACATGAAAGCTCAGGCGCAAAAGCAACAACAGGTCGCGGCCACCGGCCAACTTGACCCCGATCAGGCGCGCAGCATGACGCCCGAGCAGAAGGCGGCCTTTGAAAAAGCCAACAAAGAGCGCGCTCAGTCGATGGCCAAGAACAAGGCGCTCAACGAGGCTTTCAACGCAGGCATGGAGGCCGCGAAAGCCAAGCAGTACGACACTGCGGTCCAACAGCTCGCCAAGGCCAGCGAATTGGATGCCAACCAGCATGTGGTGTGGGCCAACCTCGCGGACGCCTATGTCAAGCTGGCGGGCACCAAGACCGGGCAGGAACAGACCGATGCCATGAACAAGGGCCTCGAAGCCTTCCAGAAGGCCCTTACGCTGAAGCCGGACGACTCTGGATACATCAACAACTATGCGCTCGCATTGGCGCAAGATAAGAAGTTCGACGAAGCTCAGGCCCAACTCGCCAAGGCGGCTCAGATCGATCCTCCCAACGCCGGAAAATACTATTACAACCTTGGAGCTCTCTTGGTGAACAGCGGCCAAACCACACCCGCCGAGGCGTTCTTCAAGAAAGCGATCGATGCCGATCCCAATTACGCCGATGCCCAGTATCAATACGGCATCTGCCTGATAGCCAGAGCTCAGTTGGACAAGGACGGCAAGCCCACGCCAGTCCCGGGCACCCGCGAAGCCTTCGAGAAGTATCTGCAGCTTAAGCCCGATGGACCGTACGCGGACGCTGCCAAGGCCATGATCGCCAGCATTTCCACAGCCCAGGACACCTCGTACCAGAATCCGGCCGCGCAGAAGAAGGGCAAGAAGAAGACCACTCCCTAACTGTCGTGGCTCCGATTCGGAGCCGCGCCAGCCGGTAGGTGGGGGAGGCGCTTTCGCCTGCCAACCGCTTTTTCAGAGCCGCGACCGTGAGGGAGCGGTTTCGCCCTGGCCGCACGCGCTATGAGCAACGGCGCTGGCGGGACAGTCCGGCCGCGGCGCGGTCGGTGAGATAATGAGTGAGGGGCGCCCGAAAGAACGCCCCTTTACATGCTTCGCTTTCTGTTCGTGCGGTTTTTCTTGCCGCTCCTGGTTTTCTGGTTGCTCAGGAGCATCTTCCGATCGATGTTCGCCAGCCGGAATGCCGCGGTGGACTACAGATCACCCCGGCCGGCACCCGCGGTCCACACCGGAGGTGAGTTGAAGAAAGATCCCGTTTGCGGGACTTTCGTCTCCGTGGATGTGTCTGTGACCAAGCGAATCGACGGCCAGACGGTGCATTTCTGCTCTGCCGCTTGCCGCGACAAATACCGCGCGGCAAGCTGACCACCGTACGCTAACCCCGATTCGTTTCCGATCAGCGCTCGCCGAAGTTATAGCCGACCCAAACTGTGCCCGCCGGCACGAAGTTGCTGCCAAACTGGTCGGTAAAACTCGGCACGTAGTGAATGTCGAACTGCGGACGAATGAAGATGTGCTCGGTCACAAAGAGCGACAGGCCGATGCCGGCGTGGATTTGGAAATGGTTCGAAGTTCCGACCGGTTCACTCGTGGCCGGCGTGCAGACGGCCGTGCCTACGCATTGTGCGGCCTGGTTAACGCTGAAACCGGTGTGGGCGCCGCCGACGCCACCCTGCAATTGCAGTGTGACGCGCTTGCTGTTCACGGGCGCGTAAATAGCGTTGAAGTCATAAAACTCTTGCCGGAATTGCAGCGGGCCATAATCGCTTTTTGCGGGCTGCACATTGACTTCGGCTCCAATACCAAAGTGCTTCCAAAGCATCACATCCCCGCCGATGCCCAGGAAGAAACCGCCCAGACTGGGATTCGCCAAGCAGGATAGCCCGAGGCTGTCGGTGGCGCCGGGAGTTGTGCACTGATTATAGCCGGTGTCAAGACCGCTTCCGTTTGCTTTATCGTGTGCGGTCCCGAAACCAACCATGAAGTCGACGGAACTCTGCGCGCTGGCGTATGGCACGCAGACAGACAGCAGGAAGAGCAGGGGCAAATAACGGCGAATTTCTTTCACGTGAGAAGTCTCCTCTTGAATTGATTACAAACGTAATGGACCCTTTGCAACATTGTCCCGGATCGGCGGCGATCCGAGGTCCAATTTCATACGACGCCATTAGAAGCAAAGACGTTTCAGGCAAATGCGATGGGAGCAGCGAGTTTACTCCAGTTCGGCGAAGATCTCGGATAGTGGAATACGAATCGGCGATCCCGCGACTTCGAAGACACCGCTTTCGGGCTCCTGAAACCCGGTCTTCGTGCACAACTACGCCTTGCGCCGAACCGGGTCCAGAATCCAGACATTGGGCGCGCCGAAGTTGAGATAGTCGTCAACGCGTTCGCGCATCTCGCGGAGGCTGTCGTCTTTCGAGAGTATTTCGATGAAGATCAGCGGGGGCCGCGTGAAGACCGGCTCGATGGGCTGGCTCCGATCGAGAACGCAGACATCGGGGATGCGATAGCGGCGAAGGCTTACGCGGATTCGCTGTTCGACCAAGACGCGAATATGCCAATCACGCTCGCGGTTTCCGAACCAGATCGTCAATCTTGCCTGCAGATTAGCGTGCTCGTATTCCCCTAAGTTGCGCTCCCGCAGTTCGCCGTCGACGTAGTCGCAATCGGGCCGGTAGGAGGTAGAGAGGTATTCTTCGACGGAAACGACGGCGACGCTCGACATCTTCTTAATCATAACCCGGTGCCCAGGGGGCCGCGCCACGATGTAACATATGTCACATGCGGCACCCGGAGCGGATGGTTCTGCCAATCGCCTGTCTGGCGCTGGCGTATGGCGCCGAACCCGTCAAGTTCAATCGCGATATCCGGCCCATCATGTCGGATACCTGTTTTCGTTGCCATGGCCCGGACAAGCGCGCCCGCATGGCAGGCATGCGCCTCGACCGCCGCGAAGAAGCGCTGAAGCCCGCCGCCGACGGCGCTATCCCCATCGTCCCCGGCGACCCCGATAAGAGCGCCATCATCCGGCGCATCTTCGCCACCGCTCCCGCGCTTCGCATGCCGCCGAAGTACGCGGAGAAGGAACTCACGGCGGCGCAAAAGGAGACCATACGGCGCTGGGTCGCCGAGGGCGCCGTATACGAAGGCCACTGGGCCTATCAGCCGGTCAAGCGTCCGCCCGTCCCGGATGTTGCTGCCACCGCGGCGCCGCTACGCAATCCCATCGACAACTTTATCCAGGCACGCCTGGTGCACGAGCAGTTGACGCCCGCGCCCGAGGCGGACCGCCGCACGCTCATCCGGCGAGTGTCGCTCGACCTCACGGGAATCCCGCCGACTCCCGAGGAGGCCGCCGCTTTTCTCCACGACCAGTCCCCGGATGCCTACGAAAAGTTGGTCGATCGCCTGCTCGCCTCGCCACGGTTCGCCGAGATGCGCGCCATGGACTGGCTCGATGCCGTGCGCTTCGCCGATAGCGCCGGCTTCCACGGCGATAACCTCTGGCCCATCTGGCCGTATCGCGACTACGTGCTGCGCGCCTTCCGCGACAACATGCCCTTCGACCGTTTCACCCGCGAGCAACTGGCCGGCGATCTGCTGCCCAATGCCACTCTCGACCAGAAGATCGCGTCCGCCTACAATCGCTTGAACCGCGCCTCGGCCGAGGGTGGCCTGCAGCCCAAAGAGTATCTCGCCAAGTATGGCGCCGATCGCGTCCGCACGCTCAGCACCGTCTGGCTGGGCTCGACCATGGGCTGCGCCGAATGCCACGATCACAAATTCGATCCATTCACCAACGAAGATTTCTACGCCATGAAGGCGTTCTTCGCCGACATACGCGAGACTGGCCTGATCCCGGACCGCGGGCGCGACGCCTGGGGCGAGAAGCTGTCTCTGCCCAGCGAAGAACAGGCGCGGCGTTTCGCTTCGGTCAATGAGGAGATCACCAGGGTCCGCCGCGGCCTTGACGCGCGCGCCACCGAGCTCATGAAGGAGCGCCTCTCCTGGGGGGACCTTCTGCAGGCGGATTTCGAATCCGGCAAGCTCGCCTGGAAGTACCAGCGCCCGGTCTCCGCCACGGCGGCCAATGGCACGCAGATCACCGTCTACAACGACGAGCCGGTAGATAGCAATTTCTATCTCCGTGGCTCCCTCAGTTCCGAGCGCAAGCGCGGCGACGGGCTGGTGGTGGCCGCGGGACCCAATCCCGACAACGAAACCTACACGGTCACACTGAAACCCGGAGAAGGCGCCTGGACCGCGCTCGGCATCGACGTCTTCCAGGATGAAAGCCTGCCCGGCTCGCGCTTCGCCCGCGGCGCGGATCGCTTCGTCCTCACCGAAGTGGATGCCGAAATCGCCGATCCGGGCGGTGCGCGCCGCAAACTGCCTTTCGTGTTGGCGACCTCCGGCGGGAGAGGCGAGCGCCACGAGAATCCGCCCATGGCCGCCATCGACGGAGACCCCAAGACCGGGTGGGGCGTCACCATCGTCGAGGAATACAATCCGTTTCTGGCGCTGCGATTCGCCGAGCCGCTGCACACGGCCGCCGATTCCATCCTGACCGTGCGCCTGCATCAGGATTCGGATTTGCGGCACGCCACTATCGGCCGCTTCCGCCTGGCTCTTTCCTCGGCTGCGTATTCCTGGCCCGAAGACGGCGACTCCGAGGATAAAGCCAAAGTCAGCCCGCCCGATAATCCCGCGCTCGCGTTGACAGTGGCCGCGGGCCGCGGCCTGCCTACGGACCTGCCTAAGATTCTGAGGAGGCAAGTCGAAGACCGCGACGACGAACAAAAGGACGCGCTGCTCGATTTCTTCGAATTCTCCACGCCCGAGTTGCAGCCCGCCTACGTGCGCCTGGCCCGCCTGCGCGCGGAGCGCGACATGCTGTACGCCGCCATCCCGCACGTGCTGGCCACCGAATCCACTACCCCGCGCGTCACCCGCGTGCTTCCGCGCGCCAACTGGATGGACGATACGCACGAAATCGTGGATCCCGCAGTGCCGGCGTTTCTCGGCAAGCTCGACACCGGAGACCGCCGCGCCACGCGCCTGGATCTCGCGAACTGGCTCGTATCGCCGGAAAACCCGCTCACCGCGCGCGCGTACGTCAACCGTTTGTGGCGGCAGTTCTTCGGGACCGGCATTTCCAAGGTTCTCGAAGACTTGGGCTCGCAGGGCGAGTGGCCGGTCCACCTGGAATTGCTGGATTGGCTGGCGGCCGAGTTCATGCATCCGGAATGGAACGCGCAAGGCGCGCACGACTGGGACGTGCGGCACGTCGTCCGGCTCATCGTCACCAGTCACACCTACCGGCAGTCGTCATTGAGCAATGCGCAGCTCGACGAGCGCGATCCCGACAATCGCCTGCTGGCGCGCCAGAGCCGCTACCGCGTGCCGGCCGAGATCGTGCACGACGTCGCGCTCTCTATTTCCGGTCTGCTGGTCGAGGAGTTCGGCGGCCCCAGCGTACGCCCGGTCGAGCCCGAAGGCTATCTCGCCGCCATGAATTTTCCTAAGCGCGAAGCCTCCGCCAGCCGCGGGAACGATCTCCACCGCCGCGCGTTGTACACCGAATGGCAGCGCACGTTCCTGCATCCGACGCTGCTCACCTTCGACGCTCCCACGCGCGAGGAATGCATGGTAAACCGCGTCAGCTCCAACACACCGCTGCAAGCTTTGGACCTGATGAACGATCCCATTTTTGTGGAGAGCGCGCGGGTATTTGCGGAACACATCGTGCGGCAGGGCGGCGCGGGGTTTGACCGGCAGCTTGATTGGGCTTTCCTGCGGGCGCTCAACCGCATACCGGGTAAAGAAGAGCGCCGCATTCTGGCCGACCTCTATCGGAAGAACCTCGTCCGCTTCCGCGCATCGCCTCAAGCGGCCGCGCAACTGCTAAGCGTAGGCGAAACGCCGCGCGCCGAAGGCCTCGATGAACCGGAGCTGGCTGCCATGGCCCTGGTGGCCCGCGCCATTTTGAACTTACATGAAACCATCACCCGTAACTAAGCCGCCGAAACACAACCCCGGCCCCTGGCCCCTGGCCCCTGACCCCGGCGCGCAAAGCGCGCCCTGTGAAATCTGCCGCCGCAGTTTCCTGCGCAACGGTCTATCCGGCGTCGGCTTGCTGGCCCTGAACACGCTGCTCGACCGGCGTCTGTTCGGCTCCACCGGCGTGGTCAATCCGCTGCATCATCCCGCCAAGGCCAAGCGCGTCATCTTCCTCTATCAGGCCGGCGGCCCGTCGCACCTCGAGACCTTCGACTACAAACCCAAGCTCGCCGAAATGACCGGCAAGCCCATGCCGGACTCATTCACCAAGGGCCAGCAGATCGCCCAGCTTCAGGGCCAGAAGCTGATCTGCTTCGGCCCGCAGCACCCCTTCCAGAAATTCGGCAAGTCCGGACAGGAGATCTGCTCTCTATTCCCGCACATCGGCGGCATCGCGGACGACATCTGCATCGTGCGCTCCATGTGGACCGAGCAGATCAATCACGACCCTGCTCACACCCTCATGAACACCGGCTCCATCATTACGGGACGCCCCAGCATGGGATCGTGGGCGCTTTATGGGTTAGGCGCCGAGACCGACGATCTGCCCGGCTTCGTGGTGCTGATGTCGTCGGGCAAAGGCGGCCAGATGCAGCCGATAGCCGCGCGCCAATGGTCGGCCGGCATCCTGCCCAGCCGCTTCCAGGGCGTGAAGCTCAACTCCTTCGGCGACGCCGTGCTGCATGTCCGGAATCCGCCGGGGATCGCCGCCGCCGCGCAGAGCGAATCCTTCCAGGCGGTGAACGCGCTGAACCGCCTGGAATACAAAACGACGCAGGATCCGGAGATCCTCACACGCATCGCGCAATATGAGATGGCGTTCCGCATGCAATCGAGCGTCCCGGATCTGGTGGACATGAGCAAGGAGCCGCAGAGCGTGCTGGAAATGTACGGCGCCAAACCCGGCGACGGATCGTTCGCGTCGAATTGCCTGCTGGCCCGCCGCCTGGCCGAGCGCGGAGTGCGATTCATACAGCTTTACCATCGCGACTGGGATCACCACTCCGGCGTCAAGGCCAACGTGGTCATCAAGGCCCAGGAGACCGACAGGGCCACGGCTGCGCTCATTACAGATTTGAAGCATCGCGGCATGCTCGACGACACGCTGGTGGTATGGGGCGGTGAATTCGGCCGCACGCCCATGTCACAGGGCGATGGCCGCGATCACCATATCAAAGGCTTCAGCTTCCTGCTGGCCGGCGGCGGCATCAAAGGCGGCATCAGCCACGGCGCCACCGACGACTTAGGCTACGCCGCGGTGGAAGGCGCCGTCGCCGTACCCGACTTCCATGCCACCATGCTGCACCTGCTGGGCATCGATCACAAAAGGCTGACGGTGAAGTTTCAAGGTTTGGACGCGCGGCTGACAGGCATCGCGGGGAATGTGGTGAGTGGCATTTTGGCGTGACCTAGCTGAGTGAAGCGCTCTCTTTAGCAATTCCTTCGAACTTATTGCCGCACCGCAACCGCCAGCCGGAGTCCAAGCGAGTTGAGTACCGAGTCCAAACTGTTAAGAGAAGGATTGCCCGATCTCGACAACATGCGATACAGATTCTCCCGGTTGAGGTGGGTCCGCCCCGACAGCATTCCGATCCCGCCTTGAGCCTCGGCGACATCCCAAAGTGCAAGGAGGAACACATTCACATCGCCGTCCTCGAGACATGCAGTTAGGTATTCTGCCGCAGCTTCCTGGTCCTTCAACGACTTCAGCAGGGTGTCTTTATAAGTTTCGGTCTTTACCATCGAGGTAATCCGTCCAAAGCGCTCGCGAGGTCGCTATATCTTTGCTCTGCGTCTGTTTGCTTCCGCCGCTGACTAGAACCATGTTAGCCCGAGCCTGGCATGCGCAAGGTTTCCCCACGCTCTAATCACGGAACAATCGGGGAGCGAAATCGTGCAGGTCCCGCCGCCAGGTCTGCCATTCGTGAGCAGTTCCGGCGGACTCGAAAAACATGTTCCGTATGCCCAGCTTGTCCAGTGTTTCGTGGAACTGCCGAATACCCGGATAGAATCCCTTCTCGGCCGTTCCGGCGCCCAGCCACAACAGCCGGACCTTCTGGTTGAATGTGGCCGCATCGCTGAACACGCCGCCGAATAGGGACTTCGGATCGAAGTTATTGCCCCACAGTACAGGGGCGCTGAAGGCTCCAATATAGGCAAACTTATCGAGGTGGGTGAGCGCGATCTGGTAAGTTTGCAGCCCTCCCATGGATAGCCCCGCCATGGCGCGATGCTCCCGGCCGGGGAGGGTGCGGTACCGCGCGTCGATCGCGGGAATCAGATCGCCCAGCAACACGTCTTCAAAAACCTCAGTGATCCGGTGGAGGCCTTCTACAATCCGAGCCGTCCCACCCTCCAGAGAGACCGGAGCCTCTCCGGCCCGCGCAGCGTAGCCGCAATCCATGACCGCGATCATCGGCTTGGCTTTTCCGGCGGCAATCAGGTTGTCCAGGATGAAATTGGCCCGCCCTTGCTTGCCCCAACCGGTCTCGTCCTCGCCCATCCCGTGCTGGAGATAGAGCACCGGGTAGCGCGCCTTCGGATTCAATTCATAGCCGTGGGGCGTGTAGACAAACGCCCGGCGAAGCTGGCCCGTGGTCCGTGAGTTGTACCAGCAGGCCCGCACTTCGCCGTGCGGAACATTCTTCGCATCGTAGAAGTCCGTACCTTTCTCCGGGACCTCGATCCCGCTGACTTGTTTTCCGTAGCCGAAGTAAGTGTCGCTGGATGGGTCGCTGACCCGAGTGCCATCGAGCAGAAGAAAATAATAGTGAAAGCCGGGGACCGCCGGCGGCGTCGTAACGGTCCAGACGCCGTCCGCATCGCGCGCCATGTCGAAAGGACCGGGGCCGAGGCCGCTCCCTTCTCCGCCCGGATCGATCTGGACCTTCCTGGCTCCGGGAGCCTTCACACGAAAGGTGATGCGAAGATCGTCGTGAATGCGCGGATACTCCGCATCCCGCACGTTCGAGGCGGCGGGACGCGAAGAGTCAGTTGGCTGCACCCAACCCAGGGCGGCGCTCAGCGAGAATAACACTGCAACTCGCAGCATCTCTCCTCCTTCCATGTGGCGTGCGCGATCCCTCAGGGCCGGCCGAACATCAGCATGCGGTAGCTCTGCGAAGAGAAAGGAAGCGCCTCGATCGGTTGACCCCGAGTTACATCATGCTCGGCGGTGAGCCAGCCCTTGAGCACGTCCATGTACGCCCGGTCCAGCACGATGGTCCCATGGCCGGGTAGCAGGACATCCCAGCGGAAACCCTTCTTCGGACCGTTTTCGAACGCAGCCAGCTTGGCCAGGGAAGCGGCGTATTGCGCATTGTCGGCGCCGTAGACTCCCACCATGGCGGCCAGACGATTGTCGAACAGGATCGTGTCACCGGAAAAGAGGATATTTTGGTCCCCGTCCACGAGCAGAAAGCATGCCGAGCCGGGAGTGTGACCCGGAGTGTGGATGACAGTCAGCACTTTGTTCGCAAGGTGGACGTTCTCCCCGTCGGACAGGCGCCCATCCACCTTCGTCGCCGGAAACTCCTCCGGCAACCCGAACATACGGCGCGCGCTCTCCGGGAGCAAGAAGTACCCGGTAATGCGGGTGCCCTTTTCCACTGCGCTGGCATCGGCTTCTTCGATAAGTAGCTGGGCGCCCAGTTTGCGAAAGCTGGCGTCCGACATGGAATGATCGAAGTGCGCGTGAGTGTTCAGTAACCATTTAATACTCGATCGCGGAAACCCAGCCTTCTCCACGTTCGCGAGGATGGACTGAAACGCCGGCAGCAGGCCGGGATCGACGATGGCCACCGCGCCCGGGCCGCAGTCGATCAGATAAGTGAGCACCAGGTTGCTGCCCACCAGGTACACGCTCGGCGAAATCTTTCTGGGAACCGGGATGTTCGTTTCCGGAGCGTCTTTGTCAAGGCCGTACTTGGGGAAGAAGCTGCCGATCTCGGAATCGCCAGGCCAGGACTGGTCCAGCGGGAGCCGCTTGGTCAGCTCGCGCCGCTGCCAGGTATAGCGGTCGTAGATCACGCGCTGCCCTTCCTCGGTGGTTCGCACGTCGCGCTCCCCGGCCACCAGAGCAGACAGGCAGCCTAGCGCTACAAGCAGACTTTGTGGGTGACTCATCGCACTCCGGCCCGACATCGCGTGGCCCGACGCCGCCACGCGCCGGGCGCCATAGGCACCCATCACTGTAGCATGGGCCTGCCAGGCCGCTGGAATCTGATGGTGGTTTTGCGAAGTGCCCCTGCCGCCCTGCGCATCCGGTCTGGACCTCCACCAAGGTCAGTTAACTCCGATAAACCATTGTTAGTAATGCCTCTGGAAGCAGGAATTGTTAATCTCTAATCTATGATTGCCAGAATTGCAGCGATTGAGCGCCTCCGAGCCTTCTGGAATGACGAGGGCGGTCAGGATCTCATCGAATACACGTTGCTCATGGCATTTGTGGCCTTGGCCTCCGCCGCCCTGTTCGCCAGTGCCGGAAGCAGTGTCAGCAAGGTTTGGAGCACCACAAATACCACTTTGAGCACCGCCGCGGTGAAAGCGGCCAGCTAATATCTGGTGGCCGCTACGACGCCTCCGCGTTGACCATCTGGCAACGCCTGGGTATATCCGAACGCGCAGGCAAAAGCCTGTTTTCCTCCAGCATCGCCATCGATTTGCGGCACGTGGTCCGGCATCGGCATACGCTATAGTTGCAGCACCCGCAGGCCAGGAATGCGCCTGAAATCCCGCAAATTGTTGGTGGCGACTCCATAGCCTACTCAATGGCGCTCGCTCCGATGATGAGATCCGCCAGCGGCAGGGTGATCCCCCGCGTGGCCTGCTCGCCGCCGATCCTCCCAATGAGCTCGGCTGTGGCAGCGGTAATGGCATAGATGGGCATGGTTGCCTTCAGTTCGTCCAGGAAGGCCCGCCGGCGACTGCGTAGATCTTCGGTATTAGCGCGATATATTCCGTGCGCAATCTCCGCAACCGAAATTTGCGCACATTATGACTGGCAGTTCGCCTGCGACCTGTTGCACACTCTCGACAACCTGCGTGGGTGTTAATTTGCGGCGCTCGGCGGCGATCAGCACGCTAGAGTCGAGCACTACTCCAAGGAGCGCGGCGTCCATGGCTGGCGGTTTCGCTCGATGCCGGCTTCGATATCGCGGGCGAAGTCGTCATCGATTATCGCTTGCGAACCCCGCGCCTTCAGCTCGGCGATGACCTCGGAGATCGGGCGGCCGGCGGGCGTTGACGGCTTGATCACTGCGATTGGGGTGTGGTTCTGCTCGATGACGATTTCACTGCCTTGCCGCACTTTCGCCAACACGGAGGCAATGTCTTTCACCACTTCGGCTTCACTCACACGTAGTACTCGCGCATCCACGTTCCCATGATAGCTCAGAGCGAACAAGGGGTCTTATGGAGGGTTGACCCGCCCAGAAAGCGGCGGGGCATGGTGCCTCAGCGTATGGGCGAAAAAGCCAGCGGACGCAGGATGGTGTTGCTGATGTTGGAAACGATCTCGGCGTCCGAGAGACCGGGTTGCGCGCGCAGCTTCTGCCATTCGGGATCGTTGCCGAAAGCGCTCCACAGCTTGTCGCGCGCGGCCATGCTGTCGAACGAAAGCATGTAAGTCAGGCTTGGCAGGTTGCGGCCCACGATGGTTTCGCCGAAGAAGACCGGCGCCATGCCCAGCCGCTGGAAGATGCCGGCTTCGCCCTCGTTGAACATGCGGATCTTCCGCTGGGCGGCCTTGGCGTTATTGGATTCGTAGGTGCGCAACTCGAAGATGCGCGGCGGCCGGTCGCCCGCGGGCGGCACGGCGATGGAGGGCCGGCTGTCGAAGGCCCGTAGCAGCGAGTTCTCCATGCGGATGTAGCTCAGCTCGGTCATCGAGTTGTACTCGTCGAAGCCCCGCTGGAACTCCTTGTCGGCAGCCAGGTGTTCCATGCTGCCCGCAAAAGCGTCGGCGGATGGATAGCTGGTCAGCGTAAGGATAAAGGGGCTTTCTTCCCCGATTACGGCGTTGAAGAATCCCAGCGGGCCTATGCCCAGACGCACGGCGGCGGGCAGAAAGTATTTGCTCAGGAAGTCCGCGGTGCGCTGCGTCTGGGCGCCGTTGCGCATGTGGTAATAACGCAGCTCGAAGAAAGCGTTTTGCTGAGCGGCGGAAACGGGGGCCGCGGCCAGTCCGGCCGAAGCCGCCGCACTCATGAATTGTCGGCGTTGCATCCCGCCATACTTATCACAAATTGCGCAACCGCGGGCGCCCGCGCGGCATCCACAATCAAGGGCGGCACTTTCCCTTGGATAGCAGCCGCGCAGCGGGCGGCAAAAACGCGCGAAATCATGCGATCATGAAGTATTGTCGGAGGGGCATTGAAGCGCATTTTTCTACTGTTCACGATTCTCATGTTGGTATCCCTGGCGGGCGCGGCGCAGATTTCCTTCATCGTGCTCAGCACGCTCAACTGGCAACCGGGTCGTCTACCCGACGGCTGGCAGTTGAAGATCAACCACGGCACGCCCGAGATCGCCACCGTGCGGGAAGGCAATACTAATTTCCTCACTCTGAAGAGTCACAATTCTTCTTATGGCTTGGAACGCGCGGTGGATGTGAATCCCAGCGAGGCCCCCTACCTCACGTGGAAATGGAGAGTGAAAAAGCTGCCGGTGGGCGGTAACTTCCGGTACGCCAGGACTGACGATGAAGCGGCCCAGGTGCTGGTAGCCTTTGCCGACCGGCACATTCTGACTTACATTTGGGACACCACCGCGCCGCAGGGCACCATGGAGAGCGCCAGCTCGATTCCCCTGGTGCACATCTACGCCGTGGTCTGCCGTTCCGGATACGCCGACCTGGACCGCTGGCTCACCGAGACGCACAACCTGGCCGGTGACTATGAGAAGGCCTATGGCCATCCGGCGCCGCGCGTGAAAGGCATCCGGCTGCAGATCAACACGCAACATACCGGCACATCGGCCGAGAGCAGCTTCGGCGAAGTAGCCTTCCGCAGCACACCCTGATCATGATCCTGGTAACCGGAGGCACCGGTTTCATCGGGGGCCATCTGGTCGAGCGCCTCGTGGCACAGGGACGCCCCGTGCGCTGCCTGGTGCGGCGCAGCAGTGCGGTGGGCGACCTGCCGCTGTCCGCTGTTGATCTGGCGTATGGCGACTTGGCCGGCGGGCAGGGACTGCTGGAAGCCCTGCGCGGCGTGGACACCGTGATCCACCTGGCCGGTGTCACAAAGGCCCGGACCGCCTCCGATTACTACGCGGGCAATGCCGCCGCCACGGCCAACTTGCTGCGGGTGAGCGGCGGCGTCCGGCGGTTCGTGCATGTCAGCAGCCTGGCGGCGGCAGGTCCAAGCATGCATGATACGCCGCTCACCGAAGATGCCCCGCCGGACCCGGTCTCGCACTACGGCCGATCAAAGCTGGCGGGCGAGGAAGCCGTGCGCAAATCACCAGTCTGGGAGAGAACCGTTATCGTGCGGCCGCCGGTGGTCTACGGGCCGTGCGACCGCGACGTATACCAGGTGATCCGCGCGGTAGCCCGCGGATGGATGGTGCGTATTGGCAGCGCCGAGCGCCGCTTTAGCCTGATTTACGTCGGAGACGTGGTTGAGGGTCTGATCGCCGCGGCAGATCGCGCGGACGCCGGCGGCAAGATTTTCTATCTGGCCCATCCGTCGCCGGTCTCCTGGGAGAAATTCGGCGCTACAGCCGCGCGCCTGATGGGCCGTTCCGCGCGCACCGTAACCATCCCGGAGCCGGCCGCGTATGCTCTTGGCGTGCTGGCCGAGTGGTGGGCGCGCCTGAGCGGAAAGCCCGGCATTCTTTCGCGCGACAAGGTTACCGAAGCGTGCTGCGCGGGTTGGGTGTGCGACCCTAGACGGGCTTGGCGTGAGCTGGGCTTTCGCGCATCGACCGCCCTGGACGAGGGACTCGGGCGAACGCTCGACTGGTACAAGGAGGCAGGTTGGCTGACGTTCTGAACCTGCCGGCCAGTCGCGGCTTTTGGCCCGTCGATCGGGTGGTGCTGACGTATTACGCGGCCGCGGGCTTGGCGATCCTGTGGCTCTGGAACCGTCTGCCGGAGGCCGGGTGGCTGCTGGCCCTGCACATCGCGGCCATTCTGCTGGTAATCCTGGCGGTGCGGCGGCCCGGGCGCGCCAGTCTGATCTTCCGGCACTGGTATCCGTTGCCGTATGTCGCGTGGTGCTATCGCGAGATGGCCCTCCTCGTTCCCGCCATCGGCGTGAAGGATGCGGATGCCGCACTGGCGCGGCTGGATTACCGGATCTGGGGCGCCAATCCCACGGTCTGGCTGGAGCGCATCTACACGCCGGTGCTCACCGAGTATCTGCAGATCGTCTATACGCTGTTCGTGCCGGTAGGGCTGCTGATCGCCTTCCTGTTGTGGCGCCAGCGCCGATATGCCGAGTTCCGCTATTATGCGTTCCTTGTCGCCCTCGGATATCTGGTGTCTTACGTGGGCTACGTGCTGGTGCCGGCGCGCGGCCCGCGCTTCTTCTTGAGCGATCTGCAAACCGTGCCGTTGCGGGGCTTGTGGGTCACGCGCGCGCTGCAATTGACCCTCGACCGCCTGGAATCGCGGGCCTGGGATTGTTTTCCGAGCGGCCATACGGAGCTCACCGTCTTGGCCTGGTGGGGCAGCCGCCTGATCTCAAACCGGCTGTTCTGGATCTACTTCGCCTATACCTTGTCCATCATTTCTGCTACAGTTTATCTTCGATACCATTACACGGTCGACGTGCTGGCCGGGGCCGTCGTGGCCGGTCTTCTGGTGCTGTTCGCACCGCATTTATACAGAATCCTCGGAAAAGGGGCCGTCTAGTTGGCAGGCGTGGAAATTGTCGCAGTTCAGGACAAACAGTCCTGGAGAGAGTTTGTGGATCTTCCGTACCGGCTGTACCGCCACCATCCGTATTGGGTGCCGCCGTTGCGCATCGCGCAGAAAGAAGTGCTGAACACGCGCAAACATCCGTTCTACGCGCATGCGGACATGCAGTGCTTTCTCGCCCGCCGCGATGGGCAGGTGTGCGCCCGGGTGGCCGCCATCGTGGATCGGAACTTCAACGCTTTTCACGAGGAAGAGGCCGGAGCCTTCGGGTTCTTCGAATCGATCGACGATGTGGAGATAGCCCGGACGGTGATGGAAGCCGCGCGGAAATGGCTGGTGGAGCACGGCGCCAAAGTGATTCGCGGCCCTCTGAACCCTTCCACCAATTATGAATGCGGGCTGCTGGTGGATGGCTTCGACTCCAGCCCTAGCGTGATGATGACCTACAATCCGCCCAGTTATCCGAAACTGATGGAAGCCGTGGGGTTGCGCAAAGCCAAGGATCTGCTGGCGTATTGGTCCACCCCCAGCGACGTGGATGGCAAGCGGATCGAACGCGTGGCGGACCGCGCGACCCGCGCCCAAGGCGTTGCCATACGCCCCATCCGCATGGACCAGTTCGCGGAAGAACTGGATTTGGTATGGAACCTCTACAACGCGGCGTGGACCCGCAACTGGGGCTTCGTCCCGATGACCCGCGAGGAGTTCCTGCACGTGGCCGCCGAGATGAAGCAGATCCTGAAGCCCGACCTCACGCTGATCGGCGAAGTAGAAGGGCGCCCCGTGGGCTTTGCGCTGGCGCTGCCCAACATCAACCTGGCGTTGAAACCCGCCGGAGGCAGGCTGTTCCCCTTGGGCCTCTTCAAAATCCTGTATCATCAACGTTTGATCAAAGAATTGCGGGTGCTCCTGTTGGGCGTAGTGGAAGAGTACCGGACCGTGGGTGTGGCTGCGGGATTTTACGCCGCGTTGATTCGCAATGCCCGGCGGCTGGGCTATGGGCATAGCGAGATGTCCTGGATACTGGAGGATAATGTACTAATGAACCGGTCGCTCGAAGCCATGGGGGCTCGGAAGTACAAAACGTACCGAATCTACGAATGGAATTGAGGAAGATGCGCAGCTCTTCGACTACCCCTGCATCCGCCAAAAGGGCCGCGGGATCGCACGAGCGATCCGTCGACCTTTTCGACAAATGCCGGAATTTCACGCTTCCGGGCGAGTTCCAAGCCGCCGGACTGTACATGTCCTTCGAGGTCTTCAGCGACCGCGAAGGCTGCGGCCCCGGCGAGGTCCGCCTGGGCGATCGCAAGGTGCTGATGTTCGGCTCCAACGACTACCTGGACCTGATCACGCACCCGAAGGTGAAGGAAGCGGCTGCGCACGCGATCAAGCAGTATGGCAGCGGATGCAGCGGTTCGCGCCTGCTCAACGGTACGCTGGACCTGCACGTGAAGCTGGAAACGGAGCTGGCCGCCTTCGTGCACAAGGAAGAGGCGATCACTTTCGGCACCGGTTTCCAGGCCAATTACGCTACGCTGGCGGCCCTGGCCGAAAAAGGCGATGCCTTGCTCTACGACCAAAACGTGCATGCCAGTGTGCTGGAGGGCGTGTTGCGCTCGACGGCGCGCACCAAAGGCTTCCGCCACAACGATGCGCAGCACCTTGAGCGCTGCCTGGAGAATTGCCCGCTACGCGAGAAGATCCTGATCGTTTCCGAAGGCGTGTGTAGCATGGAAGGCGATCTTGCGGATCTGCGTGGCATCGTGCGCCAAGCCAAGCCGTTCGGCGCCAGGATCTATGTGGACGAAGCGCATGGCATCGGCGTGCTGGGACCCACCGGCGCGGGCGCTGCCGAGCACTTGGGTGTGCTGGACGAGATCGACGTCTTCATGGGCACCTTCAGTAAGTCGCTGGCCTCCATAGGCGGGTTCGTGGCGGCTTCTCATGACGTCATCGAATACCTGAAGCACACCGCCCGGCCGTTCGTGTTTTCGGCCAGCCTGCCGGCTGCGTCCGTAGCAGCCGTGAGCGCGGCCCTGGACATCATGCGTAAAGAGCCGGAGCGCCGCCAGAGAGTGCTGCACATCGCGGCGCGGCTGCGCCAGGAATTGCGCGCGCGCGCTTTTCCGGTGCTGGATGGCGAGGCAGCCATCGTGGCCATGGCGGTGCCCAACGAAATCGACCTGTGCCGGCTGTCGAAGGCGCTGCTCGAGGAAGGCATCTACGTCAACCCGGTGCTGCGCCCCGCGGCGCCGAACCTGCTGCGGATCTCCTGCACGGCCGCGCACACCGAGTGCCACGTCGAGCGGCTCGTGGAGACGCTGGAGCGGTCGGCCAAGCGGCTGGAGATCGAGTTGAAGGCGGCCGGCGCATAGTGGCGCAAACTTCAGCTTGCAGCGGCGAACTTCAGTTCGCCGAATGAAGAGGGTGGTGAAAAAGGCCTTGGCACGCGGGATTGGCAGGCGACTGCGCCTGCCCCACAAGCCAAGGTGGGACAGGCATTCAGCCTGTCAACGCTTTGCGCCATGCGCTTGCATCCTGGGCCTGCTTCTCTCCCGCGCCGCCTTTGCCATCGGCCAGGTTTCCTACGTGGAAAGCGTTTCGCGCCCCGGCAGCTTTCCCATCGCGCAAGCCAAAACCTGCGCCCCACTTTACGTAGATACGGCGGATTATACCGGCGTCGTTCGCGCGGCCGGCGATCTCCAAGCCGATATCGAGCGCGTCACTGGGTGCAAGCCGGCCATTACGCACGAGACGAACGGTCTCGGCAGCAACGTCGTCATCATCGGCTCGCTCGAAAAGAGCCCGCTAGTCAAGCGGCTGGCGAGCACGGCGGCGATCGCCGGCAAGTGGGAATCCTTCCTCATCCAGGTCGTTCCGAAGCCCATGCCCGGTGTCGCCAGCGCCCTGATCGTCGCCGGCAGCGATAAACGCGGCGCCATCTACGGCATCTACGATCTCTCCGAGCAGATAGGCGTTTCCCCCTGGTATTGGTGGGCGGATGTTCCCGTGGCGCATCGAAACGCGCTCTTCGTGAGGCCGGGTATATTCGCGCAGGGCGAGCCGGCCGTCAAATATCGCGGCATCTTCCTGAACGACGAAGCGCCCTCCCTTTCGGGCTGGACGAAGGAGAAGTTCGGCGGCTTTAACCATCTGTTTTACGTCAGGGTTTTCGAGCTTCTGCTCCGCTTGAAAGCCAACTATCTGTGGCCTGCCATGTGGGTCAGCGCCTTCAACGAAGACGATCCACTCAACCCCAAGCTGGCCGACGAATACGGCATCGTGATGGGAACTTCGCATCATGAGCCGATGCTGCGCGCGCAGCAGGAGTGGAAGCGCCACGGCAAAGTCCCATGGAACTACGCGACCAATTCCGCGGAGCTGCAGGCGTTCTGGGACGAAGGCATCCAGCGCAACAAAGCCTATGAGAGCATCGTCACGCTGGGCATGCGGGGAGACGGCGATCTGCCGATGGCGGCCAACGGCGCCGCGGCGAATAAGGCGCTGCTCGAAAAGATTGTGGCGGATCAGCGGGCCATCATCGCCAGGCGCATGGGGCCGGATCTCTCCCGCGTGCCGCAAGATTGGGCGCTCTACAAAGAGGTGCAGGAATACTACGAAGCGGGGATGCGCGTCCCCGACGATGTGACTCTACTCTGGTGCGACGACAACTGGGGCAACGTGCGGCGGCTGCCCACCGCGGAGGAGCGCAAAAGAAGCGGCGGCGCTGGCATCTATTATCACTTCGACTATGTGGGCGGGCCGCGCAATTACAAGTGGCTGAACACGGTTCCCATCACCAAGGTTTGGGAGCAGATGAACCTGGCCTACGAGTATGGCGCCAGGCGTATATGGATCGTGAATGTAGGCGACCTTAAGCCGATGGAGTTTCCGATCGAGTTTTTCCTGAGTTTGGCCTGGAATCCTCAACGGTGGCCCCACGACAAAGTAGCCGAATTTACCCGGCTCTGGGCGGAGCGCGAATTCGGGCCAACCTATGCGGCCGACATCGCGGATATCGTTTCCAAATACACAAAGTACAACGGCAGGCGTAAGCCGGAGCTTCTCGATCCGGATACTTTCAGCCTGGAAAACTATCGGGAAGCGGACTCCATTCTGGCTGACTGGCACGCCATCGCCGGCAAAGCGGAGCAGATATACAGCAGCTTGCCGGAGAACGCCAAAGACGCGTTCTTCGAGCTGGTTCTCTATCCCACGAAAGCATGCGCGCAGGTGAATGAGCTATACATCGCCGCCGCGAAGAACCGCCTATACGCCAGCCAGCGGCGCGCCAGCGCGAACGACCTTGCCGCGCGCGTGCGCGAGTTGTTTCAAGCGGACGCGGATCTTTCGGCAGCCTACAACCATACCTTGGCCCACGGTAAGTGGGACCACATGATGGATCAGACCCACATCGGCTACACCGGCTGGCAAGAGCCGACCACGAACGTGATGCCGCAGGTCGCCACGACCGCACCAGGGGATGCGGCTCAAATGGCTGTCGCCATCGAAGGCTCGGCGGCGGCGTGGCCGGGCGCGCCAGGCGAGCCGGTCCTGCCGGAGTTCGATGCGTTCAGCCAACCGCGCCACTATATCGACGTGTTCAACCGGGGGCGGACGCCATTTGAATTCTCAGTCGCAACCGGCGCTCCCTGGATCGTGGTGAGCAAAACGCGGGGAACCATCGGCAAGGACGAGCGCCTTTGGATAAGCGTGGATTGGAACAAAGCGCCGCGAGGTATATCCGGCGGCTGGGTGAGGATCGCGGGCGCCGGCGCCGATCCCGTCAATGTCAGGGTGGCGTCGTTCCGTCCACGTGAAATTGACAGGGCATCGCTACAGGGCTTCATCGAGAGCGGTGGCTACGTGGCCATCGAAGCCGCGCACTACACGCACAAGACAGACACGGGCGCGGCGCGGTGGGAGGAGCTTCAAGACTACGGCCGTACCTTGTCGTCCATGACCATCCTGCCCTGTACCGCTGCCAGCATTACGCCGCCGCGCGACTCTCCGTCGCTCGAATACCTTATGTACCTGTTCCATCCACGGACCGTGCAGCTGCACACTATCCTGGCCCCTACACTGAACTTTGTGCCGGGCCGCGGGCTCCGATTCGCCATCTCGTTCGACGATCAGCCGCCGCAGATCGTCGATGCCCTGGCGCAAGACTCGCTGCAGGACTGGGAGGAATCCGTCAAGGATAGCGTCCGCACCGTCACATCCACGCACGTGCTGGCGAAATCCGGCTATCACGTGCTGAAGTTCTGGATGGTGGATCCCGGCATTGTCCTGCAAAAGGTAATCGTTGACCTGGGGGGCCTGAGACCGAGCTACCTTGGGCCGCCGGAGAGCTATCGTGGCGGCCTGCATTAGGCCACACCGCGTAAAGAGACCGTAAATCTGCTACATTCAATCCTTCGGCTGGAAACATCATGAAACCACCCATTCCGCCAAACGAGCAGGCGCGCTTGGAATTGCTCCGGCAATACCAAATACTGGACACGGCCGCGGAGCAGGTCTTCGACGAGATCACGGCGCTGGCCGCCAATATCTGCGAGACTCCCATCTGCCTGCTCACCTTCGTGGACCGGGATCGGACGTGGTACAAGTCGAGCGTCGGTATGCAGGTCACGGAGACTCCCCGCGACATCGCGTTTTGCTCGCATGCCATCTGCCAGGACGAGCTGTACGTCGTGCCGGATACGCGGGCGGACGAGCGCTTCGCAGACAACCCGCTGGTGACCGGGGATCCCTCCTTGCGGTTCTACGCCGGCATGCCGCTGCTTTCGCCGGAGGGGCTCGCCATGGGCACCCTGTGCGTGCTGGATCGCAAGCCGCGGGCGCTGACACCCGAGCAGGCGGACAAGCTGAAAGCGCTCGCCAAGAGTGCCGTCCTGCTGCTGGAGATACGGCGTGCCGGAGGCTTGACTCGATCGCAACCCTGACGGAGCGGCTATGTCGTTCGCGGGCATGCGGGTCCTGTCGCTGGAAAGCCGCCGGGCCCCTGAGATGGCTGAGCTGATTCGCAGACAGGGCGGCGAACCGGTGCTCGCGCCCAGCATGCGCGAGACGCCCCTCGAACAGAACGAGGAAGCCTTCCTCTTCGCCGAGCGGCTCTTCGCCGGCGAGTTCGACATGATGATCCTGCTCACCGGGGTGGGCACCCGTCTGCTGCAGAAAGTACTGGCCACGCGCTATGCGCCCGAGCGGTTCGCGGAGGCTCTGCGGCGCATCACTGTGGTGGCCCGCGGGCCCAAGCCGGTGGCGGCGTTGCGCGAGATGGGTGTGCCGGTGACGATCGCGGTCCCGGAGCCCAACACCTGGCGCGAATTGCTGTCCGCCATCCAGGATCGTCCGGAGCGGCGCATCGCCATCCAGGAATATGGCCGTGCGAACACCGAGTTGCTCGCCGCGTTGCGTACGCGCGGAGCCGAGGGCACGGCCGTGCGGGTCTACCAGTGGGACCTGCCTGAAAATACCGAGCCGCTGCGCGAGGCCGTACGCCGCCTGGCCGCTGGCGAGTTACAGGTGGCTCTCTTCACCACTTCCGTCCAAGTGGAGCATCTGATGCGCATCGCATCCGAGGCCGCATTGGAAGAGGGCGTGCTGGCCGCCTTGCGCAAGATGGTGGTAGCCTCCATCGGCCCCACCACTAGCGAAGCCCTGGAAGAGCTGGGATTGCGGCCCGACCTGGAGCCTACCCATCCCAAAATGGGATTCCTGGTGCAGGAGACGGCGCAACGCGCGGAGGCCATCCTGCGCGCCAAATAGAATAGGAACTTGTTGAAAAAATGTCTGGCAGGCGAAACCGCCTGCCCCGCATAGCCTGCACGTTGCTGATCTGCCGTGGTGGCGCAGGCGGTTCCGCCTGCGTTTGCGAACTAATCAAACGTTGTTCAACAAGCTCCTAGTCTAGGCGACACCAGTGCGTGGGCCAACCGATGGCTTACGCGCGGCTCCGCTATGATCACGTCGTCTCCTCCGGACCCTTGTTGACGCCAGGAAGAGGCTTCGTCCATCCCGCGCCATGTCCCGTCCATTCGGGCCCCTTGAATCTACGCCGTACAACCAGCGCATACAACAGTCCCAAGCCCGCCAGCAGACCTGCCAGCGTCTTCCCGGCCAGTTCATTAGGCGGCATGATCAGCACCACGCAGATGAAGCCCGCGAACACCATCGCCACCAGATTCAGCGGCGCACCGAAGCGGCCCAGGCTCCAGACCGCCTGCAGCGGCCAATCCGATCCCGCCTGCCGCGCGCGCCACGCCAGCGCAATCGGAATCGAGTAGGCCAGGTACAGGGCCACCGTGCTTAGCGAAGTCACGATCGGCACCGCCTTGGTCCAAAGCATGGCGGCCATGGACGCAGCCACGATCGACCAGATGGCGGGCGCCGGTGTGCCATGCCGCCGGCTGACCCAGCGCACCTGCGCGGCGAAAGGCGTGCCATGGTCGCGCGCCAGCGAATACAGCGCGCGGGACGCCGACGTAATGCAGGCCAGTCCGCAGAACCACATGGCCATCGACGCCAGCGCCGCCATCGCGTTGCCTGCCTTCGCGCCCAGCGCCTGTTGCAGGATGGCGATCACCGCCGGAATCTGGTTCCCCTGTGCGTCGCGCGCCCCCAGCACGCCGGGAATGCTCTTGATGGCTAGCGTCAGTGCCAGCAACAGGAAATAACCCGCCACACCGGAAACTGCCACCGACAGCACAATGCCCCACGGCGCGCGGCGGCGCGGATCGCGGGTTTCCTCGGCCATGTGCGCCGAAGCGTCGAACCCGGTGTAGGTCCACTGCGCCTGCAAAAGTCCCAGCACAAAAGCCCACCAGTAAAGCGAGCGCCCGTTACTGTTCACGGCTTGAAACAGAAAAGGCAGCGGCTGTTTTGGGGCGAGCAAGAAGAGCGCCAGCACCACCAGGACCACGCCGGCGATGTGCACGGTGACGCTCAGGTCGTTCAAAATCGCCACCAGGCGGATGCCGTAATGGTTCAGAATCCCCTGGTTCAGCAGGATGAAGGCGAACATGCAAAACAGGTTGAAGGGCGTGGAAGGAAGATTCAGGAACGGCAGGATGAACTGCGCGCAACTGTAGTTGATGCCGGCCTGCGCGGCAATGAGCCCCAGAATGTTCAGCCATGCCACCAGCCAGCCCCAGCCTTTGCCGCCCAGGTCCGCCGCCCAATGGTAAGTGGCCCCGGCAGTGGGATATGCCGAGCACAGCTCCGCCATGCTGGCTGCCACCGTAAGGGTGAAAAGCGTGGCCACCGGCCAGCCTAGCGTCATCTCCAGCGGCCCGCCCATTTCGAGGCCGTAGCCGTAAAGAGTCACGGCGCCGGTCAGAATCGAAATGATGGAAAAGGAAATGGCGAAGTTGGAAAACCCGCCCATGCCGCGGAACAGCTCCTGGGCGTATCCGAAGCGGCCCAGATCCGCGCGGTCCTGTTCTGGGAGGCCCATCAGCGCGAGCTTTGCCCGCTGCACGCTGCGGCGTGGTTGGCAGGCGGAAGCGCCTGCCCCACGTTCCCCGTATGTCTCTGCATCCTGCTAGAGTTCCACGTCCTGCTTCAAGTGCTTGCTGATGGCTTGTTCCACCAACTCCTTGAGGGTCTGGCGGGTCTCGGTGTGGACAAATCCGTTCTCCACGATATCCCAATCGAGTTTGTAGCTGCGCACGGCAATCGCGACCTTGAGTTGCCGGCTGGCGCCCTCCGGAGTGATGGTGAGTTTACCCGGCGGGTGCGTGAAGGCGATGTTGATGGCGCCGCTGCGCAAGCTCGACTCGAAGCCATAGTCGTCGCCCGCCAGCACCAGATCGCGCTGCAAGGCTGTCAAGGCTTCATCGGCGTGCTTCTTGAACTCCCGTTCTTCGATCATGGTGGTTTCCTCCGATTCTACCTCTGCCTGTGCACCGATATGATATCGTCCGCGGCGATTATGCCGCTTAGCTTACCCTCTTCGTCGACTACTGGCAAGGTTAACAGATTATATTTGTCGAACAATTCCGTCAAGCGCTCCTGTTTTTCCATCCACGGTCACCCGGATAAACCCGTCCGGCGCGAGTTCGCGCAGCCGCGCGCCGCCCGGCGCCATTCCTTCCACGATGTCCGCGGCCTTCCCGGCTCGAGCACGGCCAGGTTGGTCACCCGCATTTCTTTACGGCCGTTGACATCGATGGTCTGCTGGTCGAGCAATCCGCGGCAAGCGGCTGCGTCATCAAGATTCGTCCGAGCATTCCAATATCCCGCAATGATGCGTAGTGTGGCAAGGGAGCAGGCGAGGCAGGTGTGGGGCAGACCCCTGGTCTGCGCGGGTCCCCCTGGACCCGCTGTTCCAAGAATCAGCTCCTTCGCCAGTCGCGACAGGCCGGCGAAGCGTCGGCCGCAGTCCAGGGAGACCGCCCCGGTTGGCATACGGCAGGGGCGCTGCCCCACATCGCATCGAGCCGAGCGGCCCCATCAATCCCGCGGCCGATCCTTCCGGAAAATTCGGAACCCCCAGGCGTCCAGCGCGAGCGCGGGCAAAGCGGACGGGCGCGGCTTCTCCCCTCCCGGCGTGATTTCCGTGAAGCCCGGCGCTGCATCCACCAGCCCTAAGAACGGCTGATTGGAGAAGTTCACCGTCACCAGAAACTCCTCGCCTCCGCCGCGGCGTAGAAACGTGACGATGCGCGCATCATCGGAATTTCCGAGCCATTCCGTGTCGCCCTGCTGAAGCGCCGGGTGCGCATGGCGCAGCGCGATCAGGCTCGCATAGAAGCGCGGAAACTCGGGACGCCGCTCCGCAATCTGCCAGAACACCGGCAGCTTTTCAAACAGCGCCGGCGCGCCGGATTCGGCCGTATCGCCCGCTTCCATCCCTTCGTAGAGCACCGGCACGCCATCCAGCGTGAACATCAACGCGGAAGCCGCCAGCGCGCCGCCTTTTCCGAAGCGCACAATAGCGCGCTCCTCGTCATGGTCGTCGGACATGTGCATGTGCAGCGCGCCCTTCGGATATTTGGCGCGATCGTCTTCCCAAGCCGCGCGCAAGTTCCGCGCCGGAGCGCCTTTACTAAAGACTTCGGCGAGCGCGCTGTGCAGCGGCCAGGCATAATCCAGATCGAAGGCTTTGGCCATGAGCGGCGGGTCGTGCCATTCGGCCAGCCACAGGAGGCCCGGTTTGAGCTTGTCGACTTCAGCGCGGGCGCTCTCCCAGAAATCCACCGGCACCATGCCGGCCGCATCGCAGCGGAAGCCATCCAGATCGAAGTCGCGTATCCAGTAGCGCAGCATGTCGATCATGTAGGCGCGCAGCTTCGGGTTGGCGTAGTTCAGCGCCGCCACATCCTCCCAATCGGGAACGGGCGGAATGATCTGGCCGGCGGCGTTGTGCTTGTAGAATTCGGGCGTCTGCATCATCACGCTATCCCAGGAAGTGTGGTTGGCGACGATATCGATGATCACCTTCATGCCGCGGCGGTGGGCCTCGGCGACCAGGCGGTGTAGATCGTCCTTCGTGCCGTAATCCGGATTGATCGCGTAATAATCGCGCACGGAATAGGGGCTGCCGAAAGTGCCCTTGTGCTTGAGTTTGCCGATGGGATGGATGGGCATGAGCCAGACCACATCTACGCCAAGTTGGTGCAGGCGATCCAGGCCGGCGGTGACTCCGTTGAAATCTCCGGATGGTGAGAAGTCGCGCGGGAAGACTTCGTAGATCACCGCGCTGGGCAGCCAAGCGGGCGGCGCTGCAACGCAGGTGAACGAGAGCGCCAGGAGGAATGCGCACGCTGCTTTAGACATGTTGGACACTTTCAGCATGGAGATCAGTGTAGCGCGGCGCCATGATAGACTTGGACAAATCGCATGCACCCGCAGGGCCGCAATGACGATCCGGCTCCGGTTCCGTCCGGTGAAGCCGAGACCGCGGTTCAATCCGTCACGCCTTTCGCGGCACTTCTGAAGGACCGCTATCGAATCGAGAGTGCCATCGGGTCTGGAGGATTTGCGGCCGTCTACCTGGCGCGCGACACCGAATTGCACAATCGCCCTGTAGTCATCAAGGTCCTGCACGAGCGCCAGGAGTCCCGGGAATGGGTGGAGAAGAAATTTCGCCAGGAATGCGAGGCGCTCTCGCGCATTGGGCATCCCGGCATCGTTGGCGTAAAGGACCAGGGGAGTCTGCCGGATGGCAGGCCGTTCCTGGTTATGGAATTCATCAACGGCGTGACACTGCGCTCGGCGATGAAGGACCCGGGCGGAATGGACCTGCGCCGCGCCGCAGCGCTGCTCCGCCAAGTCGCACAAGCGCTCAGCGTAGCTCACGATGCGGGCGTGCATCATCGCGATCTGAAGCCTGAAAACATCATGATCCGCGACCTTGGCGACGGGCAGGAGTTGGCCGTCATCATCGATTTCGGCATCGCCACGGTGCTCGATTCGGAGGTGCCTCCCTCCACCGCGACCATGATCGCCGGATCGCGATACTACATGGCGCCGGAGCAGTTGGAAGGAAGGCCCCAAGCGGCCAGCGATATTTACGCGCTTGGCGTGATCGCTTTCGAGATGGTCACCGGCAGCCGGCCTTTTCGCGCGGGCTCGGCGGTGGATTTGTTCCTGCAGCAACAACACGGCCCCCAGCAAGGCCCGTGTGCCTTGCGCCCGGATCTGCCGCCCGCGGCCGGCGTCGTCATTCTGAAGGCGCTCTCCTTCGACGCGGCCGGCCGCTACGCGCGCGCGACGGAATTCGGTGTGGCGTTCGAGGGAGCCGTGATCGGACACGCGCCGGACGGCGTCGAACCGGAGCCGCGGCAATCTCGACTGCAAACCCGCATGCTGGACGTGGGCATGCAGGCGCAAGTCCCGATCTACGAGCCTGCGGAACTGGTGGCGTTGATACGGCGGACCGAATCGACGGGGCTTAAGGCGATGGTCGAAACCGATCCCGATTTCTCCATCACGGTGCAGGACGTCCGCTCGCGGCCCTTCCAGATGGAATTTCCCCGCGACCAGGCGGACCGTGCACAGCCGCTGGAGCTGACGTTGAGCGTGGCTTCTCCCGATTTCGAGCCGAAGGAACAATCCAAAGTCATCCTGGTACCGCCGGATCGCGATTCCGAAGCATACACGTTTCTGCTCGCGCCGCAGCATCTTGGCGAGTTGCGACTGACGCTGGAAGTCCGTTTGGGAGCGGTGAATATCGCTTCCAAGATCATTAAGACGCATGCCGAACCTTCGGAACGGATCGCGGCGCCTGTCGGGCGAACTTTGGTATCGATCCCCATAGAGGTGCTGGTGGACGTAGGCGGGGCGTTACCGGCAGCAACGCCCGCGGCGCAACCTAGTCTCGAAGCTACTGGGGAGTTTCGCTTCCCGGACACTGCCGCGGAGGTACTAGCGGAAGCCCACAAATTGAAGGAGCAGGGACAGGTCGATGCGGCGCTCGCAAGGGTAAAGACAGCGTTGGAGTTCGAGCCGATGAACCGGGAAGCGAACCTGCTCAAGAAGGATCTCCAGGAAGACTTGCGTCGCAAGGCTGTGCGCGGGAAGGCTGCCGCGCTGGTGGCCGAGGCAGAACGCAAAGTTTCGCAACGCAGCTTTTCGGAAGCTGTCCTGCTGCTGGAGTCAGCGCTGCGGATGGATAAGACGGACACGATTCAGGCGCGCCTGGAGGAAGTCCGCGGAGAGCAGGAGAAGGTCAAGCGCGCGGTCCAGTTGCTCGGGGAGGCGCGTCGGCTAGAGCATGACAGAACTGAGTGCGTTGGCAATCGTGGCGGATATAGCAGCCAAGCGGAAAGCCCGGAAGGCGGACCAGCCGAAGACGAGGGTCTTCGGCGTGATCGGGAACGCAAGGAACTGGAACGCAAAGCGGCTGAGGCGCGTGAGCGGGAGGAGCACGAGCGCAACGGCCCGCGCGAATCTATCCAGCACAAGCTCGACCGTGTCAGGCCGGTTGCGGGACCGTCTTCGCAGGGTTCCGCGGATGATACCCTCGAGGTCAGGCCGATGGCAAGCGCGCCGCAGGTCCGTGCGGGGCCACCTCCTCCCGTAATGTGTGCGGCGCCGGTCCCCCCGACCATGGAGCGGGCGACCCCGTTTTATCGCAGGCCGCTGATCCTAGCACCCCTGGCAATCGTGGCGGTGATGCTGGGTGTCGGATACTTCAGCCTGCGCCATGCCGCGGCCCCCCCGCCGGTCGTGACGTCCGCAGCCACAGAAACAGCCCCGTCGTCGCCCGTGATCCAGTGGCGAGGGAACTTGAAGCCCGGAGAACGCATGGCGATTCAGGGCGCCACATGCTCTCTAGGCAGTATCGCCGCCGGTGAATTGCCTGCCACTCGCATCCAGGTGGACGCCAAGAGCTTGCCGCGAGGCCTCCAGATCGTGGAGCATCCGTCCGCGCAAAATGGCTTCACTCTCCGGCTGCGTAACGCCGGGACCGCGCGGATTACAAATTTCACGCTGGTTTATCGTTCGGCGAAGTAGCGCGGCGTGATGGGTTCGGCCGGAGACACTACGGCCTGAAGAAGGGAGTCGTTTTTCTAAAGCTGAGGGACCGTCACCGCCCGGCCCCCTCCTTTCACGGAAGGGAGCCGAGCGGGGTGATGCGAATCAGATAGGAGGCCGCAGTCTCCGGGCAAAGCCCAGACTTGCTGTAGCGCCTCTTCTCTCAAACTCTGGCCGGAACCAGTTCCGAATGCTACCGTCCGGGCGATCTGACCGCGAGGGCCAGTCACCCGATAAGCCCGGCTTCTTTTGGAAACCAGGGCTCCGGGAGCCAGTACCACCAACGGCCGGGTTTTCAGGCCCGGCCGCCGACGATGAAACGCTGCGCAGCGCTTTTTCTGATTTCACGATGACACGCGGGCTTGCGCAACCGGCCCGCAGGGCGATGGAAGTGATTGAAACATCGGGCTAAAAGAATTTCGGCGGCGCGTGATCGGGCATTAGAAGGTACAAGAAATTGGTCGGCAGGCGAAAGCGCCTGCCCCACAACAGCAAACGCAGGTTCTGTTGTTGGTGGCGCAGGCGGTTCCGCCTGCGATCCGCAGTTACGCAAGTGCTCTGAAGGCTTTTAACCAATGCTACCCAGATATCTCCCGCGCTTTTGGATATACTTAGGTTTCAGAGGGGATGGTATGAAGAAATATTGGAAGTTCGCCGCCCTGATCGCGATCGTGATCGGCGCTCTGGTCTGGCTGGCGAGTGCCGGCGTCAACGAAACCAAGACCTATTACAAGACCATAGCCGAGGTTGGCCAGATGGGCGACCGCGCCTATCAGGAGCGCCTCCGGGTGGCCGGAGACGTGGAAAGCGGCTCGATCCAGCATGCCCAGGGGCGCGTAGAGTTTACGTTGGTGCAGGACAAGCTGCGCTTGAAAGTGGCCTATGCGGGCAGCGAACCTCTCCCGGATACTTTCCGCGACGGCGCGCAAGCGCTGGCTGACGGCAAAATGGGGCGGGATGGCGTCTTCCAGGCCAGCAAGATTCAGGCAAAATGCGCTTCCAAATACGAAGCTAAGCCGGGCCAGTTGCGCAAGGCTCCGGCGCCCATCAATAAAACCACCTAGAGGGGTGCGTGCATGGAAAATGTGGGATCGCTGGCTGTACTTCTGGCGTTTTGCGTCGCCATCTACGCAGTGCTCGCTTCCGTCGTCGGACGCTTGAACCGCAAGCCCTTTCTGATTATTAGCGGCGAGCGCGCGGTCTACTCCGTCTGGGTCCTCATGACCCTGGCATCCGGCATTCTGGTCTACGGCCTGATCACCGGCGACTTCCGCTACTCCTACGTCGCGCAGCACAGCAATCGCAGCATGCCGCTGCTCTACAAGTTCGCGGCGTGGTGGGGCGGGCAGGAAGGCTCGCTGCTGTTCTGGAGCTGGCTGCTCTCCACGTATTCCGCGGTGGTGGTTTTCACCAACCGCCGCAAGCACCGCGACATGATGCCTTACGTGGTCGGCGTGCTGATGGTGGTGCAGACCTTTTTCCTGATCCTGAATAATTTCGTGGTCAGCCCGTTCCAGATGCTGGCGGTCGATAAGCTGATCACGGCCGTCCCGGATGGCAACGGTTTGAACCCGCTATTGCAGTATCCGGCGATGGCCATACATCCGCCGATGCTTTACCTGGGCTACGTAGGCTTCGCGGTGCCCTTCGCGTTTGCCATCGCATCGCTGATCACCAAGCAGCCCGGCGACGCCTGGATACACACCACGCGCCGCTGGACCCTGATCACCTGGCTCTTCCAAAGCTGCGGGATCATGCTCGGCGCGGCATGGGCCTACCATGTGCTCGGATGGGGCGGCTACTGGGGTTGGGACCCTGTGGAGAACGCTTCCCTGCTCCCCTGGCTCAGCGGCACGGCCTTTCTGCACTCGGTCATGATGCAGGAGAAGAAGGGCATGATGAAGGTCTGGAATATCGTGCTGGTTTCGGCGACCTTCTTCCTCTGCATCTTCGGCACGTCGCTGACGCGCACGGGCCTGGTCAGCTCCGTACACGCATTCGCGCAAGGGCCGCTGGGCAAGTACTTCGTATCGTTCCTGGCGATCGGAATTGCCGCGACAACCTATTTGATCCTTGACCGGCTGCATTATTTGCGGAGCGAAGCGGAGCTCGAAAGCGTCATCTCGCGCGAATCGAGTTTCCTGTTCAATAACCTGATCCTGCTGGCGAGCTGTTTCGCGGTGCTGTGGGGCACGCTGTTCCCGGTAATTTCCGAGGCGGTCTCGGGCGAAAAAATCAGCCTGGATGCGGTGTGGTTTAACAAGCTCATGATTCCCATCGGGCTATTCTTGCTGCTGCTGACCGGGGTGGGCCCACTGTTCGCGTGGCGGCGCACATCCGCGGAGAGCCTGCGCCGCAACTTCCAGATACCGGGAATTGCGGCCGTAGGGCTGGTGGCCGGACTGTTGGTTGCCGGGGTGCGCAGCTTCTACGCGCTAATCTCGTTCGGCTTTTGCCTTTTCGTGGCGCTCACCGTTCTGATGGAGTTCTACAGGGGCGCCCGCGCCATCGGCGTGAAGAACCAGATGAACCTGCTGCGCGCCACCGTGGAGCTGACGCATCGCAACACGCGCCGCTATGGCGGATACCTGGTGCACATGGGCATCGTGCTGATGTTCATCGGCTTCACCGGCGCGGCCTTCAATAAGTCCGACGTGAAGGAAATGAACGTGGGCGACACCCTGGACCTCGGCCATTATCAGCTCAAGGTTGTGGATCTCAAGGAAGGCGACAACGGAAATTACCAGTGGCATCGCGCCACCGTACAGGTCGCGCGCGGCGGCGATGTGCTGGGCACGCTCGAGCCTGAGAAACGCTTTTATAAAGCCAGCCGCCAGGGCACTTCGGAAGTCGGCGTGCGACCGAGGTTGAACGAAGATTTGTATCTCAACTTCGGCGGCATGTCCGACGACGGCGTGCGCGCCGTGATTCAGGCCTACATTTTCCCGCTGGTCTCTTGGATCTGGATCGGCGGCCTGGTGCTGATCGGCGGTACGCTGGTGTGCCTGGTGCCCAGCAAGATCAAGATGCAATACGCCCGCACCGAGGTGGTCGGGATCACTACAAAATATGCGGAAGTTCCGAAATAGTCTGCTCGTTCTTGCGCTGGCCGTAGCTCCGGCCGTGGCGGAGACCGCCGCGGAAAAGCCCAGCGTGGACGTACGCCGCGTCGGCTCGCACATCGGCTGCCAGTGCGGCTGCACCGATACGGTGTCCACCTGCGCCATGTTGGAGTGCAGCTTCTCGAAGCCGGCCAAAGAAAAGATCGCCAAATTGCAGGCGGTGGGCTGGACGGACAAAGCCATCACCGATCAGTTTGTGGCCGACTACGGCCCGAAAGTTTACCGCGGCGATCCCAGCGCCTTCGGTTGGGTGGTTCCCTACTTGCTGATCGCACCCGGCCTGGCGCTGATCTTTTGGTTCGTGCGGCGGTACCGCAAGCCGCGCCCCATTCCCGAAATCGGGCCAGCGCCGGACGATTCCGATCTCGCCAAATATCACGAGCAGATCGAGAAGGACTTGGCGCACCTGGAATAATGATCATCGCAATCGCAGCGCTCGTCACCATAGGGGTGATTGTTTTCATTTTGGGCGTACGGGCTAAAGACCTTCCCGAGCCGCAGCCGGTTTCCCCATTTCAACATCTGGATGAACGCAAGGCTGCCATCTACGAGAATCTAAGGGATTTGCAGTTCGAATACCGAGTGGGAAAACTCTCCGACCAGGACTATCAGCAGACCAAGAAGGACCTGCAACGGGAGCTGGCCGGCGTGCTGGCCGAAGTGGACCGCGTCAAGCTGCAATTGAGCCCGAATGGCGCCGTGCCACCCCCGGCCCCGCCCGAGCCGAAAGCCGCCGATCCGCTGACCTGCCCACACTGCGGTGCCAAGTTCCCGCAGCCGCTGAAGTTCTGCGGGGAATGCGGCAAGCCCATGAAAGTCGAGAAGGCATGAAAAGCATTAACCACAGATGGACACGGATAAACACGGATAAAAACATCTGTGTGCATCTGTGTTTATCTGTGGTCGCATTGTTCTTTGCTTTGCCCGCGTTTGCCGCCGTGGATGGCACGGTGATCAACAAGACTAGCGGCAAGCCGCAGGGCGGCGCTACGGTGACGCTATACAAGCTGGGCCAGGCAGGGATGGAGTCGATTGAGAGCGTCAAGTCCGACGCGCAGGGCAAGTTCCGCATCGATCAGCCGGTCCAAGGGCCGCATCTCATCCAGACGGCTTTCGACGGGGTCACTTACAACCACATGCTGCCGCCCGGATCGGCGACCAGCGGCTTGTCGCTCGACGTGTTTAACTCATCGAAGCGCCCCGGTGCCGCGCATGTCGTGCGGCATTTCCTGATCTTCGAGCCGCGCGGCGCGCAGATGGCGATCAGCGAAGGTTTCCAGTTCCACAACGACGGCCAGACCACTTACAACGATCCCGACGGCGGCACGTTGAAATTCTCTCTGCCCGCCGCAGCCAAGGGGATCGTGCAAGTGAAGGCCACCGCGCCGCAGGGCATGCCCATCGATCGCGCCGCCGAGAAGACCGATCAAAAAGAGGTCTACAAGGTGGATTTCCCCATCAAGCCGGGCGAAACAGATTTCCAGTTGAATTACCTGGTCCCCTACACTTCAGGCGCCGCCTACGAGGGCAAGGTTCTGCAGAAGACCGACGAGCCCACCCTGTTGGTGGTTCCGAACGGTATCACCATCAAGGGTGATGGGCTCGTGATCAAAGGGCAGGAGCCGCAATCGAAGGCCATGGTCTACAGCGTCAAGGACGCCAGCTTCAAAGTCGAAATTGCGGGCAACTCCAGCGCCGCCGCCGACGCGGATTCCGGCGATAGCGGCCCTTCCATCGAAGAGATTCGGCCCAAAATCCTACAGAACAACATGCTGTGGATCCTGGCGCTGGCGCTCGGTATCCTGGCGCTCGGTTTCATTGTGCTCTACCGGGCGCAGCCGACGGCCGCTTCCGAGGTTCCGGCAGCCAAAGAAAAGAACGCGCGCAGTCGCCGCTGAAGGCCAGTTCAGGCCGGGACGTAACGCTTGACGGCGATGTCTCTGGAATGCTGCCGCGTTTTGGCCACGTCCGCATCGCCGACGGTTCAGCAGACCTTGACATATTCTGACAGTCAGATAATCTGTACATATGAGAGTAAAATCAGCCACAACCCGGGAGCGGATCGGCCGCGTGGGGCAGCGGCGACAAGTGGTGATTCCGCAGGAGATGCTTGAAGCCCTTAACCTCCACGAAGGGGATTTCGTGGCATTCGCCGAGCGGAAGAACGGCGTGCTCATCAAAGCCAAGCGTTTGGTTGATTCCGATGATACCCTAACACCCGCCGAGGCGAAGCTCGTACGCCGTGGCGAAGCGCAGCTCAAGCGCGGGCAGTCGAAGCCTTGGCGCGCCGTGAAACATGCGCTGGTTCGCTGAACTGTCCGACGCCGCCGCACAGCAGTTGGCGCGGTTTCCGCGCAGCGTGCGGGACCGCATCGAGCGCGCCATCGATGAATTCGAGGAGAAAGACGACTCTCAATGGAGCAATATCAAGGCGCTCCAGGGGCCGGAGTGGAAAGGGCGACTACGTAAGCGCGTCGGACCATATAGGATCATTTTCCGGAAGGCCCCTGCGCGCGGCGTTGTGGAGATCTCGGCCATCCTCGTAAAATCCAAAGGCACGTACCGGTAATTATTCGCGAAGGTCTTCTGGCGGCCTTAACTCGGAGATTGGACCGTCGTTCGCTGCGCATGCACGAACGTCTCGAAAGGGTTTGGCAAAAGGGCGCTATCATGCGATATAAGGTTCAGAATGGCAATCAGTGAGAGCCCGCAGGTTCCGGCGGCGAAAGGAAAGAATGCGCGCAGTCGCCGCTGAAGGCGTCTGGAAATTTTACGGCGACTACCCCGCATTGCGCGACGTGATCGTGCACGCCGATCCGGGCACGTGCCTGGCCCTCATCGGCCGCAACGGCGCCGGTAAGACCACCCTGCTGCGCATCATCGGCGGTTTCTCGAAAGCCGGCCGCGGCCAGGTCAAAATCTTCGACAAGGACCCGCGCGAAACAGAAACACGCCGCCGCGTGGGATTCATCGGGCACGGCATCTCGGTCTACGACGAGCTCTCCGCTTTCGAGAATCTGAGCCTCTTCGGACGGCTCTACAATCTGCCGGACCCCAGGAAATCGGCCATGGAATGGCTGGAGCGCACCGGCCTCGATCGCGTCAAAGACGGCCTGGTCCGCGAGTTCTCGCGCGGCATGCGGCAGCGCCTGGCGGTGGCCCGCGCGTTTCTGCACGAGCCTTCCGTACTGCTCCTGGATGAGCCTTTCACCGCGCTCGACGACCGCGCCATCGCCGTGCTGCAACGCCTCTTGCACGAAGCGCTGGCCGAAGGCCGCACGGTGGTGATGTCCACCCACCAGTTGCGCGAAGCCCTCGAACTGGCCACCCACGTGGCTCTCTTGAACCGCGGCAAGATCGCATTCCACGGTGAGCGGACACCGGAAATGGTAGCCGACCCGGGCTGGGTCTACGCGCGCTACGGCGAGGGCTGATGGATTTCTTCCGGCAAGCGCTGGTCATCGCCAGGAAAGACCTGCGCGCCGAACTACGAACCAAGGAAGCTATCAATGCTTCCCTGGCCTTCGCCATCGTCATCCTGGTCCTGTTCAGTTTCGCTTTCGATCCTTCCGAAGACCAGACGCGCGAAATGTCCGGCGGCCTGCTCTGGATCGTTTTCGCCTTCGCCGGCACGCTGGTGCTGAATCGCAGCTTCGCGCGCGAGGTGCCCAACGATTGCCTGGATGCCCTGTTGGCAGCGCCCATCTCCGGCGGCGCGCTGTTCCTGGGCAAGGCCCTTGCCAACTTCGCGCTGGTGATGGCCGTGGAGCTGGTCTCCTTACCGGTCTTCGGCATCTTCTATAATGTGCACTGGACCAGTCAGTTTTGGTCTTTGCTGTTGGTATTGGCGCTGGGCACTTGGGGGCTTACGGTCATCGGCACCATCTTCAGCGCGCTCACTGTGAATATACGGTTGCGCGAATTGATGGCGCCGCTGCTGGTGTACCCCATGATGATCCCGGCCCTGATGAGCGCCATGCAGTTGAGCATGCAATTGATTGCCGGCAAGCCGCTTGGCGGCGAGAACCAGATCTGGCTGCGCCTGCTGGTGGCTTTCGACGTGATTTTCACGGCGCTGTCGCTGTTCTTGTTGGAGACAGTGCTGGTAGGGTAGGAGCTTCTTATGCGTGAAAAACTGATCTACGCTCTCGGCGCGATCGCCGCCGTGCTGCTGGCCCGTAATCTGTATTCCATCTTCATGCAACTTCCCGACGAAGCCTCGCAGGGGATGATTTACCGCATCATCTTCTTCCACGTGCCCGCCGCCATGACGGCCATGGGGTGCGCAGCCGTGGCGTGTGTAGCGAGCGTGCTGTTCCTGGTCACCAAGAATTTCAAGCACGACGCCGTGGCGGTGGCGGTGACGGAGGTGGGGCTGGCGTTCCTGGCCGCCAATCTGGTTACCGGCTCCATCTGGGGCCGCATCATCTGGGGCATCTGGTGGACCTGGGATGCGCGCCTCACCTCCGCGCTGGTCTGTTGGCTGCTCTATGCGGGGTACCTGATGCTGCGCCGCGCCATCGAGGAGCCCACCGCACGCGCCCGCATCTCGGCTGTCTTTAATATTTTCGCTTTCGCGGACGTGCCGATCGTCATCTTCTCCATCAAATGGTGGCGGACGCAGCACCCGCAGCCGGTCTTCTGGGGCGGCGGAAAAATCGATCCGGACATGTACTGGACCGCCGCGCTGAATCTGCTGGCCCTGGCGCTGCTGGCCGTCATCCTG
>Ga0181518_10000069_pt1 | contig 112415 bp, 94 predicted proteins | sample PEATcosm2014_Bin_28_FD_119751 | JGI IMG/M metagenome (GOLD analysis project Ga0181518, IMG submission 119751) | Peatland microbial communities from MTU Mesocosm Facility, Houghton, MI, USA - PEATcosm2014_Bin01_60_metaG | ecosystem: Environmental > Terrestrial > Soil > Wetlands > Peat | place...
AAACCCGAATTTCCGCCCTGCTCGCACCAATTCCGCCACATCTGCCGGTAGGCCGCTTCGACGTTGCGGGCAAATCGCGGGGCATCCATCAACGGCGACGCCTGCATCCGCCCGCGCAGCGTCCGGCGCAGCTCGGCCAGCCGCGGCAGGTCCCCGGCCAGAGCGGTGGCGATCTGAACGTACTGCTGCGGCGTCTGGGCAATCAATTCCGGCAGGCCCAGATTGGTCAATTGCGACAGCCCGCCTCGTCCCACCACCGTCTTGCCCACCAGCGTCACGACGGGCACGCCCATCCAATATGAATCGAGGCTCGTGGTGTGGCCGTTGTAGGGGAACGTATCCAGTCCCACGTCGATGCGATGGTAAAGCTCCAGATATTGCAAACGCGGACGGTGGGCGATCAACTCGATGCGATCGGGACTGATTCCCTCCCGTTGCAGCATGTCCAAGAGCGTTTGACGATGGCTCCCCTCGGGGCAAAGCAACATGAATCGCGATCCGGGGATGGTCTTGAGAACCTGCGCCCAGAGCCGCAGGACCGGCTCGTTGACTTTGCAGAAGTTGTTCAGACACCCGAAGGTGACGTGGCCAGATGTTTGCGCCGGCAGCGGGTTGACCGCCGGTTCCGTAACCAGCGGATCGTAGCACCAGAACGTGTCAGGCAGACGGATGGTCGTTTCGGAATAGAACTGATCGTTCAATCCCGGTGGATCGAGGTACGGGTCGGTCAATCGGTAATCCATTGCCGACAGCCCCGTCGTTCCCGGATACGCCAGCCACGCCGCCTGCACCGGCGGCGGCTTGCGGGCGAACAGGAGCATGCGGTTCTTGGCCATGTGCATCGTCAAATCCACAAGGATATCGATCCGATCCTCGCGGATTCTCCGCGCCACCTCCGCATCCGTCATCCCCAGGATCGACCGCCAGACGTGGGAGTATCCGCGAATCCGCTCGGTCACCGCATCCGGCCGGCCCACGTCGGCATAACAGAAGATTTCGAACCCTTCCCGATCGTGATTCGACAGTAGCGGAATCGTGAACAGCGCCTGGCAATGCTGGCGAAAATCCGGTGACACGTACCCGATGCGCAGCCGACGGTCGGGGTCGCGATCATTGGTGTGCGGCTCAATGAGTTTCTTGAGCGGCTCGGCGTGCTGTTGGTTCCATCGGCGGGCTTCCTCACAGATCATCCCCGCGTCGTACCCGGGGTGATAATGGAGGGCGAAGACGAGGTTGCTGTGAGCCATGGCACCATCGGGCTTGAGCCGAATGGCCTGCCGATAGATGGCGATGGCCTCGTCAAGTTGGCCGATGTCCTCTAAGGCGTTGCCCAAATTGTTGTGCGCCGCGGCGTAATCAGGCGTGAGTCGAATCGCCTGACGATAGAGGCCGATGGCCTCGTCAAATTGTCCTATGTCCTTCAATGCGTTGCCGAGATTGAAATATGCCGCGGCGTATTCAGGCTTGAGCTGAATGGCCCGCCGATGGGCCGCGATCGCCTCGTCAAGTTGTCCCATCTCCCTCAATGCGGCGCCCAGATTATTGTGCGCTTGGGCAAGATCGGGCTTAAGCCCAATGGCCTGCCGAAAGGAAGCGATGGCTTCATCAAGTTGCCCCTTGCCTTGCAAAGCGATGCCCAGATTGTTGAACGCCTCGAACATGTCGGGCTTCAACCGGATGATCGTTTGAAACGCCGCGACCGCGCCGTCGAAATTCTCCAACGTTTGCAGGCACTGGCCAATCATGTCCAGGGCTTCGATGAAATCGGGTTTGAGGGCCACGGCCTGTTGAAACGCTTCCAGGGCCTCGGCGGTTTTCCCCCCGGCCGATAGTGCCTTGCCCCATTCGAAATAGGCCCCCGCCAGGTTCGATTTCGCCACCGGAAAGTCGCCCTTGAGCCGGATCGCCGTCTTGAACGCGGCGATGGCATCGACCATTCGTCCGTTTCGTTGCAGGCATCCACCCAGATTGTTGTGGGCTTCCGGGAGGCTGGGATTCAGCGCGGCGATCCGTTGGTAAACTTCAATCGCTTCATTCAGCTTTCCGGTCTGATAGAGACATCCGCCAAGCACGTTGAGCGCGTCCACGTTGTTCGGCTCACGCGAGAGGACCTGACGGCAGAGCTTTTCCGCGGCACGGGGGCTCCCCGCCTGATATTGGGCGATGGCGGCCTGGAGGGCTTGGCGAACGGTATGATCCGGCATAGATCGTTGGTTGGATGATACCGCATTTACGTCTTGCGTTTCGGCCGCTTTATCAGAATTGGAAGCGCCGCCAAGACAAGGGCGAAACTGGCCGGCTCGGGAAGTACGATGTTTCCGGCGAGATATTGAACCAGGACGTTGGCCTGGGGCGATCCCAGACCGGTGCACTCATCGTAACCGGGACCGGCGGAATAGACGCCGTTGGTGCCGGCCGTGATGTCGTTAAACGCCTGGCTGTAGAGCGGAGTTCCGACCAGGGCGTACAACATGGGCAAAGTCTGAGTGGCGCCGTCGAGGGTTCCCAGACCGTTGAGAGCGCGGCCCTGATCCGCGATGGCGAACAGGGCGGCCCACTGGGGCGCGCCGGCGCTGGTGCCGCCGATGACCTGGGGTGTGCTTACTCCATTGACGTAAATGTCGAAGCCGGTCAGCGGATCGGCGTCGTAGGCCACGTCGGGCGTGGTGCGAAATCCGGTGTTTTGCACCGCCGATTGATAAGCGGGCTCAGGCTCATATTGGCTGGTTCCCCCGCCGGTGGTCCCGTATTGGTTGTTCCAGACGGTTTCGCTCTGGTAGGCGTTGTTGGCTCCAAGGGTCAGGGACGTGCCGCCGACGCCGACGACGTTACTCGACGCGGAGGGATGGGTCGTCTCGGCGGAGTCGCCAGCAGCGGCGACGAACGTGACGCCGTTATGGCCTGCAACCGTCGTGTAGAGATGATCCAGAGAGGAATCGGTGCTGAATTCGACTCGCGTGTAACTTATCGAGACCACCGACACGCCGCTGCCGCGCTTGGCCACGGCGACGGTGTCGTCGAGGTCTGGGTCCGAGGCGGAATTGGCCTCGAATACGATGATGTTGGCGGCGGGAGCAATGGCGTGAGTCCATTCCACGTCGAGCGCGGTTTCAATGGTTTCCGTGCCGGTCGTCGGGGTCGAAGGCGGAGCTCCGCCTTGTTCTCCCTCGACGGAAAGCGACCAGCCTGACCCTGGATTGGGCAGTCCATAAGCCGCGTCGAAGTTGTTCAGGTCCGTGTTGAGGGTGAGGTCGTTATCGACCTCGATGAGGGCGATGGTTTGCCCCGCGCCGTTTCCCGCAACGGCGCCGCCATCGAACGTGATTTGATTGAACCCGTATGCGGTCTCGATTTGCGCGGGCGTGTATCCCTGAAGCAACCTTCGCCCCTCCAGGGCCTCAATCAAAACAAGCGTTCTGGACATACGGTTGATTATTGTTCACGTCCGCCCTTCGGGCCAATGGAAATCCGCGCCAAAGCCGGGGCGCCTCGCTCATCCGCCGCGTCCGACCTATTCAGTATGGGACGTTGATGGTGAAGTTTGGCAGAGTTGGGGGTTTGGGCTGAGGAACTAAGCGAAAACTCGGTTAAGTTCCCAACAGTCGCCGGTGATTTGAGTGCCCAACGGTGTTTTCGGACAGCTTCTAAACACCCCAACGAAGCGCTCCGATGCTATTCAAAGATTGCCATGCGAATTCTGATCGTCGATGACGATGACCTATCGTTGCAGATTCTCGACGGGGTCCTGGACGAAATGGGCTATGAGGTGGACCGCGCCCGCGATGGCCAGGAGGCGATGGAGAAGCTGCAGGGAGGCGAAATCCACATCGTCATCACGGACTGGGAGATGCCGACGATGAACGGCATGGACCTTTGCCGCGCGATTCGTGCCAGCGATCTCATCGGATACGTCTACGTCATCATGCTGACCAGCCGGGACGAGGGTCAGCAGAAGATCGACGGCCTCAATGCGGGCGCCGACGCCTTTCTGGTCAAGCCGCTGAATTCGGAGGAACTGGTTGTCAGCCTGAAAACGGCCGAGCGGATTTTGAGCCTGGAGACGCGAGACCTGACGATGTTCGCGCTGGCGAAGCTGTCGGAAAGCCGCGACCCGGAAACCGGCGCGCACGTCGATCGCGTGCAGAGCTATGCGCGGGCGGTGGCGCAACAACTGTCGACTACCGACAAATACCGGGGGATCGTGGACGGGGAGTTCATCCGCCTGATCCATCAGACCAGCCCGTTGCACGACATCGGAAAGGTCGCCATCCCCGATAGCATCCTGCTGAAGCCGGGCAAGCTTTCGCCCGAGGAAATGGCGATCATGCGCACGCATGCGGCGATCGGTTCCCAGACGTTGGACGCCTCGCACAAGCGATTCCCCAACGTCCGCTTTCTCCAGATGGCGCGCGACATCGCCCTGTCGCATCACGAGCGATGGGACGGCAAGGGATACCCGGATGGTTTGAAGGGCGAGCAGATTCCGCTGGCGGCGCGGATCGTGACCATCGCCGACGTTTACGACGCCCTGACCAGCCGGCGCATTTACCGCGAGGCCATGAGTCACGCCATGGCCAGGCAATACATTCTTCGGGAGCGCGGATTACATTTCGATCCGGACGTGGTGGAAGCGTTCCTTCAGATCGAAAAGCAATTCATCACGATCCACGCCAGGTTCAGGGACGACGAGCGCAAGCGTTCAAACGAGGCTCAACAAGCGGCGGTATTGTTCGCCGCCAAACAGGCCGCGGTTCCGCAGGCGCGGGATCGCGTGGTGGTGGTTGACGACGATGCGGTGACGCGGTCGATGATCGCGGATTTCCTCACCGCCCACGGCTTCGCGCCGGCCAGCTTTGAGGACCCGGCCAAGGCGATGGAATCGATCAAGCAGCAGCGTCCGCGGCTGATCATTTCCGACTGGGAGATGCCCCGCATGGACGGCCTGGAACTCTGCCGCCGGGTGCGCGCCCAAACCCGCGGCGATTACGTGCATTTCATCTTGCTGACGGTTCACGCCGGCAACGAAGAACTGGCCCAGGCCTTCGACGCCGGCGTCGATGATTTCCTGGCCAAGCCGTTCGAGGAAACGGAGTTGATGGCGCGGATTCGTTCCGGATTACGCTCCGCCGCGTTCCACGAGGAGGTCTTGCGCCAGACTCAGGGCTCCAGGCAGATGAACGAGCAGTTGATAAGCCTGAACAGCCGGCTGGAAAGCCTGGCGACCACGGATGATCTGACCGGGCTGTATAACCGTCGGGAAGCGATACGGCGCCTGGAAGAGCAGTGGACGACGGACGAGGGGCGTCAGCGGCCGCTGGAGGTGGTGATTTTGGATATCGATCACTTCAAGCGCATCAACGACGAATACGGACATCTGGCGGGAGACCAGGTGCTGCGTGAAGTGGCCCAGACGTTGAGGAAATGCGTTCGCAGCACCGATGCCGTCTGTCGCATCGGGGGCGAAGAGTTCCTGATTATCCTTCCCTTCCAGACGACGTTGGAGGCGGAGTTGTGCGCCGACCGCTGCCGCGAGGCGGTGGCGGCGAAGGAATTCGAATATCGCGGGCAGCTTCTGAAGACCACGCTGAGCGCCGGCGTCGCCGGCCGCCGGGCCGAAATGCCCTCTTGCGACGATCTGCTGTCCGAAGCGGACACCGCGTTGTACAAGGCCAAGCGCGGCGGCCGAAACACCGTGCAGCGCGGGCGAAGAGCGCCCCAGGCGAATCCCCCGCCCAAAACAAGCGCCGCCTGAACTGCTCCTGGAAATACTTTTGCAAGCTCCCTCACTGCCCCACGCCCTCAATTGGTTATCGGCCATCGGCGCCGCATATCCGTCATAAACGGTGCTCTCCGCTTTACCGATACCTTCAACAGTTCCCCCTGCAATCGGGTGACATCGAGCCTTTATGCCTGAAGAGCACACCAAAGCCAGGCCATCCTCGTGGATTTTGCTGCCGGGCATCGTCCTGCTTCTTGCCGCCTTGCCCAGGGCACGGGCGGACGTGGTGATCGTCAAGTCCTCGGATGCTCCGCCGTACCAACAGGCCGAGGCGACGTTCCGCCAGCGATTGTCTGCCGTCAACGTGCGAAGCGTGCTGGTGAAGCAACTGGCCGACGCCGGCATCGGCAGCACCATCTCGACGACCGACACGGTGGTGGCGATCGGAACTCCGGCGGCGACGTGGCTGCACGCCCAACTGCCCGCCGGAATCGAATTGGTTTACTGCATGGTCGCCAACGCCGAGGACGCAGGCCTGCTGAAGGGCTCGCCGTGCTGGGGCGTGACGATGGAAGTGGCCCTGTCGGAGCAGTTCAAGCTGATTGCCGAAGCGCTGCCCTCGGCGCGGACGGTGGGAACGCTGTACCGCTCGGACACCGCGGCGGGGCGAGCGGGCCTGCAAGCGATGAAGGACAATCTTCCCGCCGGCTGGCGGCTCCAGGCCGTTGCCATCGACGATTATTCCTCTGTCGCCGATGCCATTGACGCCCTGACGCACAAGAGCGTTGACGTGATCTGGACCAGCGCGGACCAGAAAGTCTACGACACCGCCGCGGTGCGGACGCTGCTCCTGGCGGCGCTGCGGGAAAAAATTCCGGTGTGGGGGTTTTCGCCGGCGTTCGTGCGCGCCGGGGCGCTGCTGGGGCTGGGGGTCGATCCCGCTTCCCAGGCCAATCAGGCCGCCGAACTCATCGAACAACTCAAGCAGACCAACCCTAACGCGGAAAAATCCGGGCGCCCCAGGGAATACCAGATCGCGATCAATCTGGTGGTGGCGGACCAACTGAACGTCCATCTCCCCGATGAGCTGGTGAAGCGGGCAACGTTCGTCTTTAGCGCGGAGAAATAAATGCTGCGAAGATTGTATTCACGGCTGGGCCTTCGGACGAAAGTGATCGGCGTCTCCCTGGCGATCACGACGCTGGCGCTGACGCTGGCGGCAACGGCAAGCATCCTCCAGATGCGCTATCAGCTCAAAGCCGAGGAGGGACGTTCCGCCGATTCCGTCGCCCTGGGCGTCGCCCGTGCCAGCGAACTGCCCATGAACGTCGCGGACAAAGCGGAGATTTCCCGCCTGGCCAACAGCTTTCTGCGCGATCCCGACATCCTGTTCATCGCCGCTTACGGCACGGCACCCGATCCGCTGGTGGTCGCGGTGCGCGACCGGCTGGCGTGGGATGGATACCTCGCGGGCACGCTCAACCCCGACCGCTGCGTCCTTGGCGAGCATGCGGTCGACGCGGTCGCGGGCAACCAGTTCAGCGGCGGGCTGGAACCGGAATCCCCCGATGCCCGGCCCAATGGCAAACCAGCGACGCCGATCGGCAAAATCGTGGTCGGCCTTTCCACGGACCTGATGCGGCAGGCGCAATGGCAGCAAAGCCGGTTCACGCTCGCCGTCACCCTGGGATCGGTTGGCTTCGGCGCATTCGTGCTGTTCATCACGCTGGGCAGCGGGCTTCGGCGGCTGCAACACCTGGTCCATGCCAGCCTGTCCATGGCCCGCGGCGATTTCAGCAGCTCCATCGATGACCGTCACAACGACGAGATCGGGCGCCTTGCCCACGCCTATGAAGGCATGCGCCTGGCGCTGCTGGAGCGGGATCGAAAGCTGCGCGGTTTCACCGACACCCTTCAGGACCAGGTCAAGCAGCGCACCAGCGACCTGGAGCGGGCCGTCCTTGCCGCCGAGGAGGCCAACCGCGCCAAGAGCATGTTCCTGGCCAACATGTCCCACGAGCTGCGAACGCCGCTGAACGGCGTGATCGGAATGGTGGACCTGCTGCTCACCACGCCGATGAACTCACAGCAGCGCCGATATGGCGATATCGCCAGCGTTTCGGCGCACTCCCTGCTCGATCTCATCAACGACATCCTGGATTTCTCGAAAATCGAGGCCGGCAAGCTGGAACTGGACTCGACCGATTTCGACCTGTGGGAGGCGATTGAAGGGGTGACGCAAATGCTCGGCAACCGGGCGGAGAAGAAGCAACTGGAGCTGATCTGCGCCATCGATGCCCAGGTTCCGCGGCGGGTGACCGGCGACCTCGTGCGCTTCCGCCAGGTCCTGGTCAATCTCATCAGCAATGCCATCAAGTTCACGGAGCGCGGCGAGGTTGCGGTGAGCGTCACCGCGGCGCGGCAACAGGAAAAGGATTGTCTCGTCAAAGTCCAAGTCCGCGATACCGGACCGGGGATTCCCAAGGACCGGCTCGACAGACTTTTCAAATCGTTCTCGCAGGTGGACGCCTCGACCACCCGCCGGTTCGGCGGGACGGGGCTGGGACTGGCGATTTCCCATCGCATCGTCGAACTCATGGGCGGCCAAACCGGCGTCCAGAGCGAGGAGGGAAAGGGATCGACGTTCTGGTTCACGGCGCTTTTGCAAAAATCCGCGGCGGCGCCGGCCGTCAAACGTGAATCCTCCGCGTTGCGCGGGCTGCGGGCGCTGGTCGTCGATCACAACGCCGCCAGTCGCCAGAGCCTTCATGCCCAGCTTTCAAGCTGGACCGTACGCGCCGACAGCGCCTCCAGCCCCAGCGAAGCGATGCAGATGCTGCGCGCTTCGGCGGATGGCGATGCGTACCGGATCGTCATCGCCGACCTCCACGTGCCCGACAACGCCGGAGCGCGCCTGGTGCGCCAAATCAAGTCCGATCCGCGGACGCGCGGAACGATCGTGATCGGACTCGGTCCCCCCATCGATCCGGCCAATCTTCTGGAACTGCACCAGACAGACCTGGCGGCGTGCCTGGTAAGGCCGGTGCTCCCGTCGAATCTTTTCAACACGATCATCGGCGTGCTGGTGGACGGCTCGCCGCCGGACCCGACGCCCCAAGCCGTTCCACACCCTTCCGTGCGACTGCCGGGACTAAGAATCCTTGTGGTGGAAGACAACCAGGTCAACCAAATGGTGGCCCAGGAGATTCTGCAAATGGTTGGCTGCAACGTCACGGTGGCGGCGAACGGCCGGGTGGCGGCGGACCTGGCCATGCGGGAACAGTTCGACGTGGTCCTCATGGACTGCCAGATGCCGGAAATGGACGGATTCGAATCCACCCGGCTCATCCGCAAGCTGGAAAGCGAATTGAAACCGCCCCGCCACCTGCCCATCATCGCCCTGACCGCCAGCGCCATCAAAGGAGACCGGGAACTGTGCCTGGCGGCGGGAATGGACGACTACGTCACCAAGCCGATCGAGGCCGAGGAGATGCTGGCGGCGATCCAGGCGGTCATTCCAAAGGACACGCTGAAGCCGGCCGAACCGCAAGCGCCGGTGCAATCGCAAGACGCGCAACCATCGCCCGTCGCGGCGGAGGGGCTGCCGGTGAATTGGCAGGACCTGCGCCGCCGCTGCATGGGAAATGGAAATCTGGCCGCCAGGGCGCTGAAGACCTTCGGCGCCTCCATCGGTTCCTACTCCGACGAGCTGGCGCGGTGCGTGCAGGCCGGGGACGCCAAATCCCTCCGCGCCTCGGCGCACAAGATCAAGGGCGCGGCCGGCAACGTGTCGGCGGAGCAACTCTGCCGGCTGGCGGGGGAATTGGAGCAACTCGGCAAAAACGATGCGCTCGCCCAGGCGCAAGACTCGCTCGCAGAACTTCTCCAGGAGGTCCAGCGCGTCCGCCAATTCATTGACACGAGCATGAAAGACCTGATCGATGCGTAAACGTCGGATGCAACAACTCGTGGTGATAATGCTGTCGTGCGTGGCTAGCGCGGCGGCCTGGGGCGGCGCCACGTCCATGCCATCCAAGCCTCCCACCACGCTCCCCGTCGACACGGAGTTCGCCGAGCCGGAATCACAGACCCTTCCCTCCACGGCGCAGCCGAGCAAGGAATCGCCGGAATTGGAATTTTACACCGACCTGCCGGTGGTGGTCGTGGCGGCCGCCAAGCACGAGCAGGCCGTCGAGCAGGCGCCGGCGTCGGTCACCGTCGTCAGCGCCAGCGACATCGACCTCTTCGGCTATGAAAACCTTGCCGACGTCCTCCGCGATCAACGCAGCTTTTACCTGCAAACCGACGGACTGAATTGGTTTGTCGGCGTGCGAGGCTTTTCCCGCGCCGGGGAATGGAATTCCCGCGTCTCCGTGCTGGTTGATGACCGGCCAACCAACGAATTGATCTACGGCCAGTCCCATCTGGATACCGATTTTGTGGTGCCGATGGAGGCGATCAAGCAGGTGGAGATCGTCCGCGGGCCGGGGTCGGCGATCTATGGAACCAATGCCGTCTTTGGCGTGATCAACGTCGTCACCAAGAACGGATCGGACGTCAACGGCGTCCAAACCACTCTCACCGGCGGAACCCAACAGACCGGGCAGGCCAACGTGCTGATTGGTAAACTCGTCGATGGCTGGGACGTCCTGGCCGATTTCAACGTCTACAACACCGCTGGTGACAAGCACCAGAGTTTCCCCGGCGTCGATTCCGCGACGGATAATTTCGGCAACATCGACGATTCGGCCCACCAAGCCGCCTACGAAGGATTCGTCAAAATCAAGAAAGGCGAATTCACCGCCGAAGTGGATTCTGAAAACCGCCATAAAGACGACGAATTCGCCACCTACGACACTTCCTTCTTCGATCCGGGCTCGATGGATGAGCAACGTCAAAACGTCATGCTCCGCATCGACCACGAATTCGACGCCGACAAAAGTCTCCACGCCATGGCCTATTTCGGCCGCTACAGCTTCTTCCAGACGCTGCCCTATGCGACCGACGAGACGGGGTTCCCGACCTACACCTACACGCAAACGGCCAACGACGATTGGCTGGGACAGACCATCTATTACGACGACCAGCTAACCAAGAAATTGCGCGTCCTCGCCGGCGCGCAGGGAACTGAATCGCTCTACATCCGCCAGCAGGATTTTGAGTCGATCCCCGGCGCCGTGCCCAACATTCCCTCCAGCTATAGCGAAATCGCGTTGTTTGCCGAGGCGGAGTACCAGTTCAACGAACAACTGAACCTGACGGCCGGCGTGCGCGGGGACGACGTGCAGCGCCTGCCCACCAGCATCAGCCCGCGTCTGGCCGCCATTTACACCCCCGACAAACCGGATGCCTTCAAAGCCCTTTACGGCCGCGCGTTCCGCGATCCCAATTTGAACGAATTGGATTATTTCTCCCCCGGCTCCAATACGCCCAATCCCGGGCTCAAACCCGAAATCGTCGACACCTGTGAGTTGGTGTGGGAGCGGCAATACGTCGATGGCTGGAGCAGTTCACTCGACGGCTATTACTGGGTACTGCACAACGCGATGGACGACGTGACATTGCCCGACGGTTCGTCGCAGACGCAGAACGTCGGCAGCACGACGGCCAAGGGGATCGAAGCAGAGATCGACCGCAGATGGGACAAGCGGGCGACGTTCCGCCTCTTCGGGACCTACACCTGGGCGGATAGCTACGAAGGCCTGCCCCCGCAGTCTCCCAAATGGATCCTTGGAACGGCTTTGGCAATGCCCATCTGGAAGCACGCGACGTTTCTGTCTCTTGAGCCGCAGATCGTCGGGCCGATGAAGAATGCCAACGGCCAATTCACGCATACCAGCTATATCACCAACGTGGTTTTGACCAGTGACGACCTGATCAAAGGTTGGACTTTCCAGGCGGGCGTTTACAACCTTTTTTCACGTGCCTCGCTGCTTCCCGGCGGGACCGAGCAAGTCCAGCCGTACCTGGATTATCCCGGCACGCAGTTTCGCCTGAGCCTCACCTGCCGGTTTTGATGAGATTGGTTTCGCGCTGTAGCCGCCATTTCAGGAGCGGGCGAAGGACCGTGAGCGTCGCCAGGTAGATGCAGGCGACCCCCAACGCCATGACCAGGCCGAGGCTCTTCAGACCCCGGTGTTGCGCCAGGAGCCAGAAAAATCCGAAGCTGCTCGAGGTGATGAACGCGCACAACAGCAGCGCGCGGTCGCTGACGTCCCAGCGCCGCCAGGATCGGCGGGGATGCATCTTCGCTTCGAGGTATCGGTGCACCATGAAAACGCCGTACTCATGGCCGGCGCCGATCAGGATCGGCAATCCGAAGAAGTTGGCGAAATTCCAACTCGCGTCGAACAACCCCATCAGGGCGACCAGCATCGGCAAACCCATGCCCAGGACGCTGATGGCCGCCAGCGTCGGACCCAGCCGGCGAAAATCCAGCAGCACCAGCACGAAAATCAGCCCCAGGGCGTAGAGCGTGGAATGGAAAAACGCCGAATGAATCGCCTCCACCGTATGATGAACGTTGGATGCGATGCCCGTGACGTGGGGAGCCCCGGGCGTCTTGGCGACGGCGGCCTCGACCGCGCCCACGAACTCGTTGAGATTGGAGTCGTCCCAAAGGTCTTTGGCGGGATAAATGTACAGGGCATACTCGCCGTCATCGCTGAGGTAATGGCTCCGCAGTTGCCGGGGCACGGCGGCTAGGTCCAGCGATCCGGGTTGAAACCCGTCGATCAGCTCATGGACCTCCGCGACGAAGATTCGCTGCCAGTCCGACAATTGCCCCGCCGCCGCAGCGGCGCCGTCGCCGGACAGATGATCCAGATCATCCGCGAACTGACGCAACACCCCGGCCGCGCCGGAATCCGTTTGCTGGAAAATCCCCGCCAAATCACGCGACTTTTTGGAAATCGCGGCCAAATCGGCTGCGCCGACCGGGGTGGGGTTCGACCACTCGATGGACGGGACCTGCGCGGCGTGTTGCCTGAGCCAGGCCGCGTTGTCCTGGGTTTTCAGAATGCTGTCGGTCGAGGCGACAACCGGCAAACCGGCAACGGCGGCGCGGACCTGCCGAAGTTGATCCAGGTCTTTCGACAGCACCACCGAGACCCACGTTTGCAGGGTGCGGACGAGCTTGACCGATGGCAGCTCCGGGACCTGGAGCTTGATCAGATCGGGATCGAAAGAAACGCGCGGCATGTAGCGGGTGCCCGCCAGCAGCAGAGCGCCCCAGACCGCCGGCAGCGCTAGCCACTTCGCTCCCGATTTTCGCATGGGCTTGTAGCGCTTGGAGACGTCCAAGGGCCTCAACTTCGGCGGGAAGAGGGTCAACAGGGCGGGAAGCACGACGTATCCGGCCAGGAGGCACAGCAGCAATCCACCGCCGGCGATGATGCCCAGTTCGGCGGCGCCCTGGAAATCGGTGAAGACGGCGACGAAGAACGCCCCGGCGGCGCCGAGGCAGGCGGTGTTGATGGGCGGGCCGACGTGCTTGAACACCCGGACCCAGACGGCATCGGCTCGCTCGTATCGCCGCGCTTCCAGCCGATAGCGCGACAGAATCTGCACCAGATAATCCATCCCGATGCCGATGAGCGCGATGAGAAAAACCAGGGACAGGAGATTGAGCTGTCCGATGGTTGCCGTCGCCCAGCCGAAGGTCCAGGCGATGCCGACCCCCAGCGCGATTTCCGCCGCCAACGCCAGCCAGATCGAGCGCCACATCACAACCATGCCGATGAACACCACGATCAGCGCGATGATTTCCGCATGGTGGGTATCCTGGTTGGTGGTGCGCATCTCCTCCGCTTCCAGCGCGGGCCGGCCCGTGATTCCGATCTGAAATTCCGGAAAATCCTTCCCGGCGTCGATGGCGGCGTCGCGGATGGCGTAAACGGTGCGGCTGACGCTGGTGAGCGAATTAAATTCGCGCTGGGGGAAGACCTGGACGAGAATTCGATAATGTGAGTGGTCGGTTTCGTCGCGGACGTAGGAATAGCCCAACTCCAACGGATTGGCCGCCATGATGGCGCGGAAATCGGTGACCCCGTCGCCGACGCTCAGCTTTTTGCCCGGCTGACGGATGGCCTGGTCCCATGAATCGGCAAGATGAGCGATGAAGTTCGCGGTCTGGTCATCCGCCTTCAAGGCGGCGCCGGATAGCGAGCGCTCGATGGGAGTTGAGCCCAACGCGGAGGTAATCGGGTTGGGCTTGGCTCCCCAGATCGCCGCCAGTCGTCCCAGCTCTTGCACTTCGGCGAAGCTCTGCGGCAGTTTCCTGGGATCTTCAAACAGGATCGCCTGCTTTCCAAGCTGCTCCAGGGGGATCCGGCAATAGGCGTCGATGACCTGGGGCATTCCCCTCAGCCGCTCGGTGACGTGATCGGCGGCGGCGGTCCACCGCGCGATCGGCACGTTGGCGCCAGGGGCGGAGGCAAAGCCTACCGCATCGCGCGGTTCGATCACGATGTAAACCGCTTCGTTCTCCCGGAAATGACTGATGAACTGAAGATAATCGTGGAAGAACCAGGGCTTGGACGAGAAAAGCTGGTTCTGGTCCGTCGAGACCGTCAACCACCCGATCGCCGCCCCGGCGCTCACCGCTGCCGTCAGGAAGACCACCGCCAACGTGGCCCAGGGATGAGAGACGATGGCGAGGACCGCGATGAGAATCCGGCGATAAAGGAAATCCATGTCAGGCGAGCATGGCGCGTTTGGCCAACCCGGAAACCGTGTCCCAGGCCGCGCCCGGGATGCGCTGAACGTCGACCAGCACGTCGTCGATCGCCGTCAGGAACCAGTCCATGTCCTCTTTGGTGGCGATCATCGGCGGAAGGAATTTGATCACCTCCGTGTGATATCCCGCGACCTGGGTGAGGACCCGATGCCGATCCATCAGGGGGATGATAATCATCTGTCCGAAGACCCCGAAGTTCAGCTTGTGAAGCATGTCCCAAGCCATCTTGAGCTTCAGCGACGATTGCGGGCGGGCAAAATCCAGGCCGAACATCAATCCCTTGCCGCGAACGTCCGAGACGAACGGGCAGGCCTCGGCAATGGGGCGCAGCTTCTCCATGACGTAATCCCCCATGGCGGCGGCGTTTTCGACGAGGTGGTCCTCCTCGATGACGTGAAGGCTCGCCAGGGCCGCGGCCATGGCCATGTCGTTCTGCCCGAACGTGTTGGAATGGACGACGCACCGCTCCATGGAACTGAAGACGCTGTCCATGATCCTCGGCGTGGTGATGACCGCTCCCACCGGCACGTATCCGCCGGACAGGGCCTTGGCACAACAGATGATGTCCGGCTCCACGTCCGGCCAGTGCTGGAAGGCAAACCATTTGCCGGTCCGGCCCAGGCCGCATTGCACCTCGTCGGCGATCAGCAGGCTGCCGTATTTATGGCATAGCCGCTGCGCCTCGATCAGGAAATCATCCGAGGCCACCTCGCAGCTCTTGCCTTGCACGGCCTCGACGATGAAGGCGGCCGCCCGGCGGCTGCTCAGCTCTCTTTCCAGGGCCGGCAAATCGTTGAAGGGGATTTTCCGCCCGCCGGGGATCATTTCTCCGAACTGTTCGCGGAAAAATTGATCGCCGTTGACCGAGAGCGATCCGAGCGTCAACCCGTGGAACGCATGGTCGCAAAAGATAACGTTCTGCCGTCCGGTGGCGCAGCGGGCGAATTTCAGGGCGCCCTCGACCGCTTCCGTCCCGCTGTTGGTGAAAAACACCCGCGACAGGCCGTCCGGAACGTGCCGAACCAGCGCCTGCGCCGCCAGGCCCGAAAGGATGCTGCAATCCATGCGCACCAGATTGGGGCGGTCCATTTCGAGCAGTTGCTTCAGGACTGATTTGATCTTGGGATGGTTTCGCCCCAGGGCGAAGACGCCCCAACCGGTGAGAAGATCGAGATATTTGTTTCCGTCTTCATCCCACAGATAACACCCCTCGCCCCGGACGTAGCGCTTCTCGAAGTTGATGGCCCGCAACATCTTCACAAATGCGGGATTGAGATGCCGCTGATGCAGATCGAACGCTTGACCGTCAAACTGCTCCAGCCATGCGGCAAAGTCAATATCCATGATTCAGACGTATCCTTACTGAATCGGTCGATCATACCGGCAAAGCGGGCGGATAGCCATTGGAGGGGATTTAGGATAATCTACGTATTATGGTGGCAATCACCCACCGCACTCGTACCAGGTTTCGATGAATGATAGACCCTTGTCCCCCGGCGGCGCGGCGAGTAATTTTCCCCCGCGTGAACGTGTCGCTGAATCTTTCAGCCCCCCCGCCTCCACCGCAAGCTCAGGCCCAACCGTCAGATCGGCTGGAAATCGCCTGGCAAAACGCCAGGGATGCGCTGCTTCGATTGCAAAACCCCAAGGGATATTGGGTCGGTGAACTCCAGGGCGACAGCATACTCGAGTCGGAATACCTATTGCTCAAGTTCATCCTTGGCCATGAAACTGACCCGGACCTTCCCAAGATCGCCAACTATTTGCGTGGCCTGCAAAATCCCCAGGGGGGCTGGAGCCTGTTTCCCGGCGGTCCGTCCGACCTGTCCGCCACCGCCAAGGCGTATTACGCGCTGAAGCTCATGGGCGACGATCCCCGCGCCGCCCACCTGGCTGGCGCCCGCCAAGTCGTCTTGTCCATGGGGGGCGCGGAAAAGTGCAATAGTTACAGCAGGTTTTTCTTCGCCGCCCTCGGCCAGATCAGTTACGACGCCTGCCCCAGCATCCCGCCGGAGATCGTGTTTGTCCCCAATTGGTTTTATTTCAGTATTTATCACGTGGCGGCTTGGACGCGAACCATGATCCTGCCGCTGTCGCTGGTGACGACGTTGCGATACACCCGGCCCATGCCCGAGTCGAAGGGGATCGCCGAGTTGTACCTCGACCATGCCGCCGCCAATCGCATCGCCAAGCCGCGGCCGAACTTTCCACGATCCTGGCGCGATTGGTTTCTCCGCGCCGATCAATTCCTCAAGATGTACGACCAATTCCCCATCGCCGGCCTGCGCGCCAGCGCCATCAAGGCGGCGGAAAAATGGCTGCTCGATCGCATGGAAAACTCCGACGGCCTGGGCGCGATCTTTCCCCCGATGGTTTACATGCTGGTTGTTTTCCGCACGTTGGGATACCCGGATGACGATCCGCGCGTCGTCAAGGCGCACAAGGATTTGCGGGACTTTTACATCGAGGAAGGCGACACGATCCGCCTTCAGCCGTGCGTCTCGCCGGTGTGGGATACCAGCCTGGCCATGCACGCGCTGGCCGAGGCGGGGCTTAGCCCCGAATCCGAACCGGCGCGCCGAGGCATCGCCTGGCTTCTGGAAAAGGAATGCCGGGTCGCGGCGGATTGGCAGAAGAATTGCCCGCCCGTCGAGCCGTCCGGATGGTTCTTCGAATTCTCCAATCCGCATTACCCCGACGTGGACGACACGGCGATCGTGCTGGCGACGCTCAGCCAACTCGGCGGCGACGCCGCCCGCCACGCCAAGGCCCGCGGCCTCAAATGGCTGCTCAACATGCAAAACGCCGACGGCGGCTGGGCCGCCTTCGACCGCACCCGCGATCGCCGAATCCTCGAACAAATCCCCTTCTCCGACCACAACGCCATGCAGGACCCTAGCTGCCCCGACATCGCCGGACGCGTCTTGGAAGGACTGGGACATTGCGGAATCCGCCTGGATCATCCCGCCGTCGCCCCGGCCATCTCGTTCATCCGAAAGCATCAAGACCCCTGCGGCGCCTGGTGGGGCCGATGGGGCGTCAATTACGTCTACGGGACCTGGCAGGTGTTGACCGGCCTGCGGGCCATCGGCGAGGACATGACCAAGCCCTACGTCCAACGCGCCGCCGACTGGCTGCGGAGCGTGCAAAAACCGGATGGCAGCTTCGGCGAAACCTGCCTGAGCTATCACGACACGTCGCTCAAGGGCCAGGGCCAAAGCACCGCGTCGCAGACCGCCTGGGGCGCCATGGGCCTGCTGGCCGCCGCCGGGCCAAACGATCCCGCCGCGCGAAGGGCCATCGACTGGCTCGTCGAACGTCAATCCCCCGACGGCAACTGGGAGGAGAATTTCTATACCGGAACAGGCTTTCCAAAAGTCTTTTACCTCAAGTACCATCTCTATCGCCTCTACTTTCCGTTGACCGCGCTGTCGCGCTATCGCCGAATGCTCGCTGCGCAGCGGGCCGGTTGATCGGCGCGCCTCGCCTGGGTTGGAGGAAGCCCCACATGTTCACGATGCGAAACCCCTGGATCGCGTTGACTTCGATCGTTCTGATGACGGCCCCAAGCCTCGTTTTGGCCGATAGCTTCTTCAACGTCACCGCCGTCGGATCGGGAGGCACGACCGTTTCCAACTCCGGCGGGAACATCCTCAAGCTGACCGATAACCTGATCAGCCTCAACGGAAACTTCTTCCCCCTGCTCGGTCAGAACGTCCTGTCGTCGGTGAGTTGGGGCGGCGTGCCCAACGCGGTCATCCTCACCGAAAATTCGACCCAGACCGAGGCGACGCTCATCTTCCCTTCCACCGGCTTCGCCAGGACCTTCGTTGGAACCAGCGCTTCCAATCTGCAACACCAAATCCACGATTTCATCCAGCAGGACGGCGAACGCGCCTACGCCCAATTCCTGCAATCGATGAACCAGCTTTCGGCGGTCGCGTCGCTGGACGGCAATCCGCAGGCTTCCACGGCCCTGATCTCCAACGACGTCTTCTCCCGCTTCGGAATCGAAAACCAGCAGCCCACGCAAACCCGCTCGCAATCCGGCGGGGCATATTTCGGAATATCGGCCACCGGCGGCGAAACCCGGGCCGACAATCTCAACGGAAACTGGGTCGATCTGAACTTCGACACCGGGGCGCGCTTCGGCAGCAACCTGGCCCTCGATTTCGGAACCACCCTCGCCTACCGCCAGGTCGGCCGCAGCGCCGCCTACACCGTCGCCGAGGAACTGGCACTTCCCGTCACCCTCATCAACAACCACGGCAACGGAATCAGTTGGCAGGTCGCGCCCTGGGCCTTCGCCGGCCTCTCCGCCAGTTACGACCAGGCCGCCGGCGGCGTCCTCATCGGCGGCGGCGGAACCAGCAGCCTCGCCCTCCATCTCGGCGGGTTCACCCTCACCCTCGGCGATCAGATCAGCTACACCGGCGATTGTTCCGTCACCGTTGACGGATATGGATTCGACACCGACATCGATCAATGGATTCTGATGAACGGACTCGATGCCAGATACCAGTTCCCCGGCACCCCGATCTTCGTGGATGGCAGCATCGCATACGACAATTTCCTCCGCAAAGCCGCCATCCCAAACTATTGGGCCCCCTCGCTAGGCATCGGCATCGCCTTCGGCCCGAATTCCAGCCTGAGAATCAGCTACGACGGCGACTTCGCCAAAGGCTACAACGACAGCGGCGGAGACATCTCGCTGGTGTTCACGTATTAGGAGCGAGTGCCGGCAGTAGTGCTATGCTCCTCTCCAATCAAGGTTTTCCAATTGGCCTAACCATTGGTCAACGTGGGGGCATTTGGCACGAATCGCTGCCAAACCAATAAACTCGGCAATGTCCGGCCCTGCGGACACTTTGAGACCTTCGTAAGCCCGAAGCACACTGATGATTTGTTTGGATGGAGCTGTCTCAACTCCGTCGTCGATGTGTTCAACGCTAGGGAAGGACGCCGCAATTTGTTTCAATGACTCGATTGCCAAATCGCAGCCATCGAAAGAAATGCGGAATGCATCGGGATCACTGAACAACATCGTCTCAAATTCGTGAAGCTGGAGGTAAGGGGTAAAGCGGACGTCGTTGATATCTGCGCCAAACGCCGCCTCAAGAGCCACGGCGTATGCGGAAGGGTTTCCGGGGTCACGGACGCAGTTCGTTTTGCCGGGAAAATCCGCCGGTAGACCGTAGAGATCTACTAAAGACGTGAAGAAGACGGCGGCTTCATGCCTGTTCTTCAAAGTGTTTTGTATATCTCGTTTCAGAGGCAGATACGCGCGGATACCGCCACGACTAACCACTCCGCGGCTTTTGCTATTGGCTACCCTAATTGTGTGTATGCGGCCGTTGCCCTGCGGGAATAGATGCGGTGCGAGTACCTGATTACAGAAGCCTTGCTCGGTGGGGCCCTCGCAAAAAACATATAATTCTCTCATTGGAGAGGGCTCCCGCCGAGGATGTTCTTCTCCCAGAGCTCGCCAATACTGTAATCCACAAGCCACTCCTTGAGATGCTCGGCATTCAAACGCCGCAGGTCCGAGCTTCCCGCAGTTGCCTCCACCACTACGATTTCCGAGGGTTCGAATTGCCCAAGAAAAGTCAGCGACTGTGTGGCGACAATTACTTGGGACTTAACGGATGCCGCCCGAATCAAACCCGCAATGATCTCGATGGCGTGTGGATGCAGCCCCAACTCAGGCTCATCCAGGATGATCACATCAGGCAAGTCGGCATCGGGTTGTAGAAAGAGCGTGATGATCGCCATCGCGCGAAGAGTGCCATCGGAAACCTGGTGCGGCCCGAACAGATAATCTTGTCCTGCCTTTCGCCAATTTAATTGGATGTCCCTCGGATTGACTCGATCAGGCTCGAGGTCGAAATCCGCAAAATCGGGCATGACCTTTTTGATTGTTGATACAATTCGGCGATAAACCGGTTCATCCTTTTGGCGGTAGGAATACAATAAAGCGGCCAGGTTCCCGGCGTCCGGCATCAGCCAGCGGTTGTCCCCGACGTACCCAAACTGGCGAACCCGCGCCGTTGGCGAAGTATCGTGAAAGTGATATACCCTACAGTTGTTTAGGATGTGCCGAAAAACCTTGGCCGCGCTATTGCCTTGCGCCGCCAAGTCTTCTATCCGAGTTTCCTGGTGACCCGCCCCAAGCGATTGCCTATTTAATGTTTGCCAGTCCTCTTTCTTGTATTCCAGCACTTCATCCGCGAAAACGAGAGAATCATTTGCCGCGTGAAACAGTCGCATGCGATAGACGTCGACCATGTTCTCACCGGCCAAATTCTCGCCTTCAAATTCGAGCGTCGATTCTAATTGCGGAGTGACCTTGGGCCCAAAGTGCAATATCGACTGAGCACGCCCGCTCATTGCCACGAACTGTTGTAGCCGGCCGGCCATCATCTCATTCAGCATCTTGAAGAACGATACAAAGTTGCTTTTGCCAGCGCCGTTCGCGCCGATCAGTATGTTCAGCGGGCACAGATCGAAATCGACGTCTTTAATCGATCGATAACCCTTGATCGAAACTTTCTTGAGGAACGCCATTGTTACAGCTCCCTCCCCCTCTCGGGTATTTTGCAAGTTCAGTTTCAAAGGGGCCGGAAATCGGAACGGATTATTTCGGTTCGCGGCGACCCTAATCCAATCTTCAGTCCAGCTTTTCCGGCTCCAGCCGTATATTCTTCTCACCCGCCGCTTTTTTCTCGCGGTACTTTTTCACCCAGGTCTCGAAGCTCTTGCCCGCCGCGGTGTCCCGGCCCGTGAAAACCAGCCGGGCGATGTCGGCGTACGACACGCAGATCTTCTTGTCGCCGTCCTTGGGAAACAGCCGGACGAAACAATCGGCTAAAGATTTTGCGCTGTCCCGTCGGTCGAACACGTATCCCTCGACGCTGCTCCCGTCCTTGCGCGTGATCGTCACGTCCCCGCGATAGTCGAACGCTTTTTCCAGGGCGGCCCGGATTTCATCCTCGGTGGCCAGCGACGGAATCTGCCCTTCAAGGTTCTCGTGCGAGAAGCCCGGAACGGTTTCCGCGTCGTCCGCGTTGAAGGGATGGGATTTGGTTTCCTGCGGCATCGCGTCAAACCCGAAACTCGAAATTCGAATGACGAATCAAATTCGAAATTCAAAACTCGAAATTCGAAACAAGAACCAATATCGTTTTGTCATTCGAATTTCGAATTTGTCCCGGCGCGCCGGGATTCGAATTTTGAATTTTCCCCTCACACCCTCTCCATCTCCCGCTTAGAACTCTTCACCGTCAGCGGCACAATCTGTTCGCTCGCCGCGGGGAACGGCTGCTTGAGCATCTCCCCGGCCTGTTCATCCGCATACGCGCCGCCGAACAAACTCGCCTTGGCCGCGCGGAAGATGCCCGCGATGGACCCGAACGTGTCGTCCACCGCGCTGGCTTCGTAGCCGCTGTGGACCATGCAGTTGGCGCACTTGCGGTTGCCGCTTTCCGTGCCGTAGCGCTCCCACCCGGTGGTTTCGATCAGTTCCCGGAACGTGTCGCAATATCCGTCCTGCAGGAGATAGCAGGGCTTTTGCCAGCCGAAGACGTTGTACGTCGGCATTCCCCAGGGCGTGCACGGGTAATGCCGCCGGCCCATGAGGAATTCCAGGAACAGCGGGCTTTGGTTGAATTTCCAGCGTGTTTCGCGGTTGCTGAGGATGGCCCGGAAGAGCTTGCGCGTTCGCGCCCGGCCGAGGAAATGACTCTGGTCCGGGGCCTTGTCGTAGCTGTAGCCGGGCGAGAGCATCATCCCTTCCACGCCCAGGTCCATCATTTCACCGAAGAACGCCCGGACGCTGGTGGGATCCGCCCCGTCGAAGAGCGTCGTGTTCGTGGTCACGCGGAAACCGCGCTTGACGGCTTGGCGGATGCCCTCGATGGCGATGTCAAAACCGCCGTCGCGGCAAACGGAAAAATCGTGGTGCTCGCGCTGGCCGTCCATGTGAACGCTGAAGGTGAGGTACTTGCTCGGCTTGAACAACTCGAGCTTCTGCTTCAGCAGCAGCGCGTTGGTGCACAGATAGATGTATTTTTTGCGCTGGACCAATCCGGCGACGATCTGGTCGATCTGCGGATGCAGCAGCGGCTCACCGCCGGGAATACTGACCATGGGCGCTCCACATTCCTCCACCGCCTTGAAGCACTGTTCGGGAGTCAAATTCTTCTTCAGAACGTGCGCCGGGTATTGAATCTTGCCGCACCCCGCGCACGCCAGGTTGCAGCGAAACAGCGGTTCCAGCATCAGAACCAGCGGATACCGCTTTCGCCCCGACAGTTTTTGCCGCAGCACGTAGCTTGCCACCGTCCACATCTGAGAAACTGGTACACCCATAACGCTTGCGAAGCATAACCGGAGGAGGCATTTGGTTACAATGCCCGCGTGAGCCGACACAACTGGTTAATCCTGACGGCCTTAGCGATGGAGGCCAAGGCCATCACGGCTGAGCTTGGTGAGATGATGGCGTTGCAGCAGGTTTCTTTACAAGTGATCGGGATTCGCGCAAAGAAATTGAACCGCGATCTGCTGGCGGGATCGAGCGGGATCATTCTGGCGGGCTTGGCCGGCGCATTGGACCCCGCCCTGGCAGTTGGCGACATCGTCGTCGATTCGGCTTCTTCCCCCCTTCCCCTCTGTCACTTTCCCCGCGGAAAGTTCTACGCAACCGACCACTTGGCCGCCACGGCAGCCGAGAAGCATCGCCTCTTCCGCGAAACCGGCTGCGCAGCCGTGGACATGGAGAGCGACATCGTGCGGGCAATGGCGGAATCATTGACCCTGCCCATGCTCCACGTTCGCGCCATCAGTGATGCCGCCGACGAGGCCCTTCCCGAGCGAATGATGGATTGGATTGATCACGTCGGCCGGCTGCGGACCCCAAAAGTCCTCGCGGATTTGGCGCTTCATCCCCACCAGATTCCCGCGATGATCCGTCTGGGAAAAAATTCCCGCTTGGCCCTGCGGCGGCTGACGCAGGCCGTCGGCGTTATTCTGGGTACGTGACACATTCTGCAAGCCCTCTTCTTCCCCTCCCCTGGTACTCCGGGGGAGGGTCAGGGTGGGGGTTCGTTGGGTCAATCGATGTTCGACCCCCACCCCAACCCTCCCCCTGAGTACATGGGGAGGGGGAAATTCCCTGCCCCATGTGTCACGCGCCCCGCCATTCTTCAACAGTGACATTGCGGCTGGCCGCACCGATTCCTAAGATTGCGGATCAAATTGGGAAACAAAACCCATGTCCACCCAACCCGAACGCTCCCTGGCCGGTTCGCAAAACGCCTTTGAAGAAGCATGCCGGCTGATGCCCGGCGGGGTGTCGTCGCCGGTGCGAGCTTTCAAAGCCGTCGGTGGAACGCCCATCTTCATCAAGGAGGGCCAGGGCTGCCTCGTCAAGGACGTGGATGGGAATTCCTATATTGATTACGTCGCCAGCTATGGTCCGCTGATCGTCGGTCACGCCCATGAGCGCGTCGTCGCCAGCCTGGCCAAGGCCATCGGCCATGGAACCAGCTTTGGCGCTCCGACCGAATTGGAAACCCGCCTTGCCGCCGAGATCGTCGCCGCCATGCCGTCCATCGAGATGGTGCGCTTCGTGAATAGCGGCACGGAAGCGGTGATGAGCGCGATCCGCCTGGCCCGCGCCGCCACCGGCCGCGACAAAATCGTCAAGTGCATCGGCTGTTATCACGGACATGCCGATTCGTTGCTCGTGCAGGCCGGCAGCGGCGCGCTGACCTTGGGCGTGCCCAGCAGCCCGGGAGTTCCCAAGTCGATCACCGAAAATACCCTGCTTGCTCCTTACAACGATTTGGATGCGGCCGACAAACTCTTTTCCCAACACGGTCAAGAACTGGCCTGCTTCGTGGTCGAGCCGGTGGCGGGAAACATGGGCGTCGTTCCCCCGGCCGCGGGATATCTGCTCGGATTGCGCGAGCTTTGCACCAAACACGGCGCCCTGCTTTTGTTCGATGAAGTCATGACCGGATTTCGCGTCGCCCTCGGCGGAGCGCAGCAGATTTGCAACGTCAAACCCGACCTGACTTGTCTGGGCAAAGTGATCGGCGGTGGATTGCCGGTCGGCGCCTACGGCGGACGACGCGACCTCATGCAGCAAATCAGCCCCTCCGGCCCCGTCTATCAGGCCGGCACCCTCAGCGGAAATCCCCTGGCCATGAGCGCCGGATTGGCCACGCTGGAAATCCTCAAGGAGCCGGGCGCTTACGAAACCCTCGAACAACGCGGCGCCGCCTTTGAGGCCGGCCTGAAAGACGCCGCTCAGTCCGCCGGCGTGCCGCTGGTGGTCAATCGCGTCGGATCCATGCTCACCCCATTCTTCGTCAAAACTGGCGATCACGTGGAGGCGAAGCCTTCCACCGTCGCCAATTTCGACCAGGCCCTCGCCTGCGACACCGCCGCATACGCCAAATTCTTTCACGCCATGCTCAACCAGGGCGTCTTCCTGGCCCCCAGTCAGTTCGAGGCCATGTTCATCGGTCTGGCCCACGGCCAGCAGCACATCGCCCAAACCATCGCCGCCGCCAAAAAGGCGATGAAGACCATCCAGGCGCCGCGTCCCAGAAAAAAATGAGCGGCCGAGAAAAGCATCGACGAAAGCCCGCTGACATGACGCAGCGGTCCAAAGTTCGCCGAGCCGCGCGGGCCTTGCGAAACTTCCCGCGCACGCCGCTTCCCAAGGGGGTGAGCATTCGAAGTCTCATCGAGAAGGGCCGGCGTTGAGCATCATCGCCGACATTCCCGATGCGCTCGCATGGTTCTTCGAAGCACAAGCTGGCGCGATGATACGATTCGACGCATGTCGAGTTGGCTCTTAGTAGCCCTTGGCCGGTTGTGTAGGGATGCGATCTTTCAGATGCGCGTGAACCAATTCGTTAGGCTCGGTGCCTTGAACTTCATGCAATACAACTACTGCCGGATTCACCAGACGTCGCGGGTAACACCAGCGATGGCAGCGGGTCTTTCCAAGACTGTCTGGGAGATAGAAGGTTTATTGAAGCTGATCGACTGAGGCGCGGTACAATCTGCTGCAATGAAGCGATTTAACCGATGGCTTTTTCGCGGATTGGGTGGATTCTCCCTGATTCTTTGCATCGTTATCATTGGGTTCTGCATCAGAAGCCATTGGGCCACGGATTCTGCCATCGTTTGGGGCAATCCGTACGCTGGAGGAAAAGTCGATGAAGGATGCACCGTTAAAATTGTCTCTTTTCAAGGGAGCATCGAGATTATTCAGGCGTATGTGGTATGGGTAAGGAGTGCTTACTTGAATGATCCGCTGCCGGACCAATCACGATCCTTTGGATTTCCTGGATTCCATTGGCAAACGTCTTGGTTTAGCCCGTCATTGCTAGAATATCCTGGCAAATATGATGGGACGACACGAACACTCTATATGAGCGATTGGTTGCTAATGCCTATCACTGCGATCTTGCCGACTGTTTGCCTGTTACGATGGCTCAAACGCAATCGTTATACCCCGGACCGCTGTCAGAATTGCGGCTACGATCTCCGCGCCACGCCAGACCGCTGCCCGGAATGCGGAAAAATCGTCGAAAAAGTCATTTGATTTCAAACTGACCCACTACCGAAAATTCCTTTTTCTTGCAACCCGCCGCGCCTTTTGGCACAATTCCGTACCGAATTGCGGTAGTTTTAGATAGATTCGCTTTTCACGACAAGGCTGCGGAATAAGCCGATGTACAAGACGACCACCAAACCGACGCGAGCGAAGTAACGGTCCCCTTCAGCCAGGACTGTTCCGCTCCCGTGGTTTTTGGCGGTTTGCTCGTAAAATCGGCTGGTGTTCCGTGGCTGATTTTGTTTTGGAGAACGTCATGGCGGTAAACGTGGCAATCGTCGGCGCAACCGGGGCGGTGGGACAGGAATTCCTGACCGTCCTGGCCGAACGGAAATTTCCCATCAAAAATCTCCTCCTGCTGGCCAGCGCTCGCAGCGCGGGCAAGCAATTGGAGTTTGCGGGCAAGACGTACGCGGTTCAGGAGTTGACTAAGGACAGTTTCAAGGACGTGAACATCGCGTTTTTCTCGGCCGGCGGAAACATCAGCCGGGAATTCGCCCCAGCGGCGGTGGCGGCCGGGGCCGTCGTGGTGGACAACACCTCCGCCTTCCGCATGAAGCAGGGCGTGCCGCTGGTCGTGCCGGAGGTCAATCCCGAGCAGATCGCCAAGCACAACGGCCTGATCGCCAATCCCAATTGCAGCACGATCATCATGAACGTGCCCGTCTGGCCCTTGCATCGCGCCAATCGCGTCCGGCGGATCATCGTCAGCACCTACCAGGCCGTGAGCGGCGCCGGGGCGGCGGGATTGCGCGAGTTGGAGCAGCAGATCAAGGCCTACGCCGGCGGCGCCGCCATCGAGCGGCATTTGTTTCCCCACCAGATCGTCCACAACCTCTTCAGCCATAACACCAAAATCGCCGAGAACGGCTATAACGAAGAGGAGAACAAGATGGTGAACGAGACGCGGAAGATTTTCGGCGATCCGCGGATCATGGTGTCGGCGACCTGCGTTCGCGTGCCGATCCCGCGCGCCCACAGCGAGTCGATCAACCTGGAATTCGACCGCCCCATCACTCCGGACCAGGTCCGGCAAATTCTTTCGCACGCTCCGGGGGTGAAGATCGTGGACGACCGGGAGAAAAATTATTTCCCCATGCCGATGGACGCCAGCGGGCAGGACGACGTTCTGGTCGGCCGCATCCGCCAGGACATCAGCCGCGACGACGGCCGGGGAATCGAGTTGTTCGTCAGCGGCGACCAGGTCCGCAAAGGCGCCGCCACCAACGCGGTGCAGATAGCGGAGAAATTAGTGGCAAGTAGTTAGCGGCAAGTTGCCGGCGGCAAAACGTGACGCGCAACTGGTAACTCATTGCCAATGGAGTTGATCGGACGAATCTTCCCTCGACGGGTTATTTCGGGGCGGATAAGCTATCTATTGATGTCATTGGCTCCTTCCAATACCGCTTCCGATGGCCTGCTTCAGCAGGAGGTGGTTAGGCGCATTCTTACCGTAAGGCATCCGGCGGCGATCGTGTTATTCGGCTCGATGGCTCGCGGTCAATCGCATGCCGGCAGCGATCTGGACATACTGATTATCGAGCGGGAAGACGCATTGCCTCCGCATAGACACACCGGCGACTATCGAATGGCCCTGTTGGGGATCGATTGCGATATTGATATTGTCGTTTACACACCCCAGGAAATTGAAGATTGGGCAACGGTGCCCAACGCGTTTGTCACAACCGCATTGCGCGAAGGCAAGGTTCTATATGAAAACGGTCGCGGACTTGGTCAAGGGCTGGCCGGCCAAGGGTGACAGCGATCTGGCCGAAGCGAAACGCTGTGTCGGCAGCATGGGGCCTTATGATACGGGTTGTTTCCCTTGCCAACAGGCGGTTGAAAAATATTTCAAGGCTGTTTTGTGTTTCCATGGGCAGACTCCGACTCCCACGCATGATCTTCGCCGACTGATTGTGGCGATCGAGCAGAATGAACCTTCACTCAAACTCGCTCGCCCCGAAGTGCTGGTCCTGACCGACTACGCCGTCAGATTGCGGTACGACAGCGACTTTTGGCCAACCCAGATTGAGGCGGCCGAGGCACAAACCGTCCGGCTCGAAGTCGTTGCGGTCATTCCTCAAAATATGCATCCCGCACCCCCCGGTCCTTGATGAAAATCGTCCACATCATCACCCGCCTGATCATCGGGGGCGCGCAGGAGAATACGCTCCTCTCCTGCCAGGGCCAGCATCGGCTGGGGCATGACGTGACGCTGATCGCCGGTCCGGCCATCGGACCGGAAGGCTCGCTCCTGGATCGGGCTCAAAGCCACGGCTATCGCGTCATCGTCCTTGACGAGATGCGGCGGGCGATCCATCCCATCCGGGATTTTCACACCTATCGCCATCTGCTCCGCCTCCTGGGAGAACTCAAGCCCGACATCGTCCACACCCATTCCAGCAAGGCCGGCATCCTCGGCCGATGGGCCGCCAATCGAGCGCGGATTCCCGCCGTCGTTCACACCATCCACGGCCTGGCTTTCACGGCCTCCACCAATCCGGCGATCAATTGGGCTTACCAAATGCTGGAAAAACGCGCCGCCCCGTTGACCACGCGGATCGTTTGCGTCGCCGATGCCATGCGCGAGCAATCGCTGGCGGCCGGCATCGGCCGCGCCCGGCAGTACCTCACCATCTACAGCGGCATGGAGACCGAGCCGTTTCTCCATCCCCCCGCGCCGCGCGAACAGGTCCGTTCGTCCCTGGGCATCGCCAAGGAAACTATCGTCGTCGGAACCATCGCCAGATTATTCGATCTGAAAGGTCACGACGATCTTCTGCAAATCGCCCCCGAATTGTGCGGCCAATTTCCCAACCTGCGATTTCTCTGGGTGGGCGATGGCCTGCTTCGCCCCCGGCTGGAGGCGGAAATGAACCGCCTGGGTCTGCGCGATCGCTTCATCCTGACCGGCATGGTCCCCCCGCAGCGCGTGCCGGAATTGACCGCGGCGATGGACCTTCTGGTTCATCCCTCCCGCCGCGAAGGCCTGGCCCGCGCCCTGCCCCAGGCCGCCCTGGCCGCCATTCCGGCCATCGCCTACGACATCGACGGCAACCGCGAAGGCCTCCGCGACGGCATCACGGGCACGGTGCTTCCGCCGCTCGACCTGCGAAAATTATCCGACGCGATTGCCACGCTTGCCGGGAATGAATCGCTGCGAAAGAGCATGGGACAAGCCGGACGCCAATTCGCGCTCGGCAGGTTTGATGCCAAGGGGATGGTGGAGGCGCTGGATCGGCTGTATGGGGAAATCCGAAATCCGAAATCCGAATGACGAATCAAATTCGAATGACGAAATCCGAAACGGTTTTCATTGGATCATTCGGATTTCGGATTTGATTCGTCATTCGGATTTCGGATTTCGGATTCATCATGCCACCCGCCGCTGTGTCTCCGCACGAGTTGAGCGATGCCGCGCGTGCCGAGAATGAGCCATAAGCCCAGACCGCATGAAACAACCGAAGTAAGCACGTATCGGTCAATTTGTGGCATCCCCGGCGGTCGATTGCGCGGGATGGTGATTACAAGATACAGCGGCCATGCGAGGCTCGGGATTCCAGTCGTCAAGAGGTATATGCCAATGCCGATCAGGACGACGTGGAGCAATTCATTGGAAGCGATTCCGCGCTGAGATGAGCCATGGTCCGACCCCGCCGCCATCCGCCTCGCCAGGGCTGGAGCTTTTCTCCAGCAATACCAAGCCATCAGGAGAAAAACCGCACAAGGCAATATTGACGAAAACATCATCGCACTGGCAATATCATCCTGGTACTGAAGTCTGCTCCTGATCAAGCGCGACGCCACATATCCGACGAAGCCGACTCCGGCAATTAGCCCATTGGCAAGCAACCACAGTGCGAAGATGCGGCACCAAACCACCGCAACCATCGGGGCTGGCGGTAATTCCGCATATCCGAGAACCGGAGCAGGTGCGGGCGCTTCATCTCGCGCGGGCTCAATCTGCGACATGCTCATCAAGTATCGCCTCGCGCCCAACCTGTCGCAACACAAGGGAATTGGTTTCGAGTTTCGTCAATCGGATTTCGGATTTGATTCGTCATTCGGATTTCAGATTTCGGGTTTCCCGCTAAAATGCCGCCCATGTCTTCGTATCTCATCATCGGCCCTCACCCCGACGATCAGGAGCTGGGCATGGGCGGCACGATCGCCCGGCTGGTCGAGCAGGGCCATCGCGTTCATCTGGTGGACATGACCAGCGGCGAGCCGACGCCGCTGGGATCGCCCGAAATCCGCCAGCGCGAATCCGCCGCCGCCGCCAAAATCCTCGGCGTCCAGCGAACGCAACTGGGTCTGGTCAATCGCCAAGTGATTCACGATTTGGCCAGCCGGCATCAATTGGCCGCGGTTATCCGCGCTCATCGCCCGGACGTGCTTTTTCTGCCCTATCCGGTGGACGCCCATCCCGATCACGTCGCGGTCACCCGCATCGGCGAGGACGCCCGCTTCGACGCCAAGCTCACCAACAGCCCCATTCCCGGCGATCCCTGCTATCCCAGACGAATCCTCTATTACTTCTGCACTCATTTGCGCCTCTCCTTTCAGCCGACCTTCTGCCTCGACGTCAGCGCTCAGATCGAGAAGAAAATGGCCGCCGTCCTGGCGTATGAATCGCAGTTCCTCTGGAACCACAGCCCCGTGCCGGAGATGGTCAAGACCCTCACCGCCTATTTCGGCGGCCGCATCGGCGTCGCCCATGCCGAGCCGTTCTTCAGCCACGAAACCCTGGGGCTGAATGGGTTGGATCAGGTGACGTGAAAGGGCGAAAAGAATGCCGAATGCCGATTGCCAAATGGAGGAGAAGCGCACTAGATTTGGAGATTCCCGAATTTCAATCTTTTACCAGTTCTCTCACTTACTTGGCGGCTAGGGTCTTTTGGTATTCGTCGATGGCATGATGAAGCTGGGGGTTTGCCAGAAGCTCGGCCATTTCCCGAACCGTCCAGTTTTTTATTCCTCTCACGGGACCGAGCTTACTCAATAAGTCGCTGATCTCGTCGTCAATGGCGATTTGCTGGCTCTCGAACCCGCCATGCGACATGCCGTGGACGTGATCCATAAGTTTGACGATTTTTTGGTAGATCGGCGGCTTGGGATTGCCAGGCGCCGTAAAGACCAGTTGCGAGCTGACTTCATCGGCCACTCTGTCTCGAAGGGCAATAAACTTATCTTTGGGAAGATCCTGACATTTACCCAGCGCATCGCTGAGCAGCGCGTGGCAATCGACAATTTCGTCGGCATTCCACGCGATGTATCCCGCCAGTTGGTGCGGAGTCAGAAGTTGTAACGCGTCGTTCGCCCGCTTTGACGCGGCATCCGTCAGATCGGGGGTCGGCCGATCGATGTCCAGTTTGTACTCCAGTTTGGAGACTCGATCCTTGGCCGCTTTGATCGCGTCTTCATCGCCGCTCAATATCGCGTCATGCAGCGATTTCAAGGCGGCGTCATAGTCTGGATCGACGTCGCCGGAAGCGCTCGGCAGTTCGCCGGCAGGATTTTCCGTCATCTCTCGCAGTTTTTTGAGCTGATCGGCCGATAGTTTAAGTTCGCTAATCTTCCTCAGGGCATCGACTTCCAATTGAGTCTTGACGAGTTCTTCCGGCGTCGTTGCAGCAGGCTCGGTCGTGGGCGGCGCGGCGAAGACCAGGCCGCCGAACATTAGCATCGCCCCACACAGAAACGCGGCGATGTGTCGCATGGAAACTCCTCTCTCTGAGATGGCCAAACCCTCTGCTCAATATAGACGCCTAGAGCATGTGCAGCAATAACTGCGCATTTTCCCCCTCGCCCGGTACTCCGGGAGAGGGTTGGGGTGAGGGCAGTCCGGAGAGTTGTTCTTGCACAACTGCCTAGTGTGCCGCATCACGCTCCGGAGGCGGCGGCGGCCGGAGCCGGCAGCACGATCGGGATCAACTCGGAAACGTGCCGGATGACGTGGTCCGCTCTCGAATGGGTTCGCCCCGGCGGCCATGGCTGCTTGAGGGCGGTCTGCATTCCCAGCCGGGCGGCGCCCACGACGTCGGTTTTCACCCCGTCGCCGACGAACAGCGTTTCGGCGGGCGCCGCGCCGAGGGCGGCCAGGGCGTGTTTGAAGATGGACGGATGCGGCTTGCGCTTGCCGAATTCGCTGGAATAAATCCGAACGGGGAAATATTCCAGCAGACCCAATTCCTCCAGATGCCGGTCCAGCAGCATCGACGTGAACCAGGTATTGGAGACGATGCCCATCCTGACGCCGGCGTCGCGGAAGCGCTGGAGGGTGGGGATGAGGTCCGGTTCGATGCTGCCGTATTCGACGATGCCCTTGTACCAGAGCCAGGCCAGCTCGCGCATGAACTGGTCGGTATCCGGGGCGCCCAGGCGTCGGGATCTGCGGCGCATGAGTGCGACGATGTTGAACTCGCGGCGTCGCAGCCGCGACAGGATGATGCCAAGACGGACGGCCGCGAGGTTGCCGTAGCGGTATCGCGACAGCGATGGAAGCCGGCAACCGATCTCTGTCAACCGCTGATAGCTCGCCCGCACTCCCCTGTCGATGATGGAGTTGACGTCCAGTGGACGGAAGTCCACCAGCGTATCCCCAAGATCGAACAGCACCGCTCGGATCATAAGAAATTGCCGAATGCCGATTGCCAATTGCCGGTTGGAACGCTCGGGAGCCCGCAATCGTCGTTTCTTTCAATTGGCAATCGGCAATCTACCAAGGCCCGCCACAGTTACGCGTCTCCCCCGCGGTTAATTTACTCTTGATCTCTTTGCCCGGCAAAGGTCCAATCCGGAGGTGATTGATATAGCTCTGCCAAGGTTTCCGGGCGAGTACGAATTGAACCGCCAAGGTCATTGGTCATTGGTCATTGGTCATTTGCAACACAATTCGGGATCGGTGATACCAATGACGAATGACAAGTGACCAATGACAAGTGACAAATGACATGGCATTTTTCGTGATTATTTCCCGTTGGCTGCACCTGATTTCCGCCTGCCTGGCCATCGGCGGGGTGTTGTTCATTCGCTTCGTTCTGCCCGGCGGATTGAAGCTCCTGGACGACGCCCAGCACGAGCAAGTCCTGCTGACGGTCCGGCGGAGATTCAAAAGGGTCGTTCACGCGGCGATCTTTCTTTTGCTGGTCACGGGCATTTACAACACCTGTCTGGCATGGGACAAATACCAATTGGATACAGCGGTGCTCCACGCGTTGTGGGGCACTCACGTTCTTCTGGCGGCGTGTGCGTTCGCGATCTCGCTGTACGTGCTGGCCGGGCCACGGCCGCCCCGGTCGCACCGCAAACTGATGGCGTTGAACTTCGCGATCCTCCTGCTGGTGGTTGCGGCGGCATCCACGCTCAAATGGGCTCGCGAACGCGCCGTCGCGGAGCATCGCGCGACAGTCGCGGAACATCCGCCGGCGGTTCCGGTTTCGGACAAGCAATGACCACTTATTTCCTCTACATGCTGATATTCCTCTTCGCCCGGTACCTCCACATCGTTTGCGCGACCGTGCTGATCGGCGGAACGCTCTTTTATGAGATGGTCGTTCCCCCGGCCATCGACGAACTGAAGCAAGAGCAGCAGTTGTTCATTTTCGCCCGGGCGCGGTGGTTCTTTAAGTGGATCGTCTGGGTCTGCGCGGCGACGATCCTCATCAGCGGAGTGGTCAGCACCTACGGCCACTGGGCGGAATACAACCAGGAATCCGTCTACCAATTGGCGCGACCGGGATGGTGGTGGGCCGCCCATGCCAGTTGCGGCATCCTCGCCGTCCTCATCTCGGTCAGCCTGACGATCGGCAAGGTGCCCCCCAGCCAGCCGATCCGCTGGATGCGATTGAATCTCGTCATCCTGCTGCTGGTGATGTTCCTGGCGACGGCGACCCGGCAAACGCGTCTGGAGTCCGGCTCCGTGGGCCGCGCGCTCGGACCGGCGGAACCGTCCGAAATAGTTCCGCGATGAACGCGGCTGCCGATCCATCTTCCCCTCGCCCGCTTTTGGAAGAACCGGACCAATCACTCGCCCCAGGCGTGAGCCTCGCCCCAGGCGGGCTTCGGATGAGTTTCTCTCGCGGCGGCGGGCCGGGCGGTCAGAACGTCAACAAGCTCAACACCAAGGCCGAGGCGTGGATCGCGCTCGCTCGGATTTCCGGGCTGTCGGCCGCGGCGCTCGACCGGCTCCGGGCGCTGGGCGGGCGGCGAATCACGGCGGCGGATGAATTGCACCTTGTCAGCGACGTCCACCGCTCGCAGGAAGGAAACCGGCGCGAGATTTTCACCCGGCTGCGGAACCTGATCCTTCTGGCCCAGAAGGAGCCCAAGCGCCGCCGCAAGACCCGCCCCACCGCCGCCTCGCGCCGCCGACGCCTGGAATCCAAACGCCGCCAATCCCAAGCCAAGTCCGCTCGCAGCGGACGAGGCTGGGATTGAACACCCCAAAAAACAAAAACCCACGGCGGCGCCGTGGGCGTTGCTTCAATCCGGCCACGAGTCTAATCACGTATCCTCGCCGAAGTCCTCTTCGTCGTCGTCGTCATCGTCGTAATCGTCGTCATCGTCATCGGGATTGTCGAACTCGTCCTCCTCTTCATCCTCCTCGTCTTCGTCCTCTTCCTCTTCGTCTTCCTCGTCTTCCTCATCCTCGAAGTCGTCCTCGTCGAGGTCCTCTTCAAGCTCTTCTTCCTCTTCCTCCTCCTCTTCTTCTTCCTCCTCCTCTTCCTCAATCTCTTCGTCTTCGCCGTCTTCCTTCTCCTCGTCGTCTTCCTTCTCTTCGTCTTCGTCCTTTTCGCCAGGCTCGTGGCGGGGCTTGCGCTTGGCGGCCTGCGGGACCGGCCCCATCAATTCCAGCCACCACAAATCGGACGTCTCCACGCGCGGGGCGATCAAACCCATTCTCGTCAACGCCGTTAAAACCACCGATTCCTGACCACCCTGATTTGATTCGCGACTCATAAACAATCCCAATTCACTTGCGGATACTTCTCCGAACGCCAAACGGCCCAAGATTGGCCAATTGGGCGGTATTGGAACGAGCCGGTCCGGTCGCGTCAAGGGACAAAATCACCTTCGCGACAACTGCCTTGGGGAGCTATTTGGTTCGATGGCGGCGAAGCCGCAAAGCGTTGCCAATCACGGTGATATCGGATAGCGCCATTGCGGCGGCGGCGATGAGGGGATTGAGTAATCCAAACGCCGCCAGCGGGATCGCCAGCACGTTGTACGCGAAGGCCAGGAAGAAATTCTGACGGATGACGCGCATGGTGTCGCGGGACAGCCGGATCGTGGCGGCGACGCCGAGCAGACTGCCCCCCACCAGCACGATTCCGCCGGTTTCCTTGGCGACATCCGCGCCGGAGCCGATGGCGATGCCCAGATCCGCCGCCGCCAGCGCCGGGGCGTCGTTGATCCCATCGCCGACCATGGCGACCACCGCCCTGCGGCCGTTCGGCCGCGATTCCCGCATTTGCCGGATGATGTCCGCTTTCTCTCCCGGCTTGATGCCGGCGCGAACCTGGTCGATTCCAACCTCCCGGGCCACCGCCTCGGCAGACCCCGCAGTGTCTCCCGTCAACATCAGCGTCCGCAGATTCATGCGGTGCAGTTCGGCGATGGCCGCCTTCGATTCCGCTTTGACCGCGTCGGTAAAAGAGATCGATCCCAAATCGCGAATCGTACCGTCGATCGCCTGCCCCACGTGAACCGCCGTGCCGGTATCGGGCGAATTCCCGGCGACGGCCAACCCGTGCTCAACCAACAGCGCCCGGCTGCCGACCACGAATTTCTTCCCCTCGATTTCGGCGACCACGCCCAGACCCGGAACGCTGTTGAATGATTCGGGTTCGGAAATCGCCGCCCCGTCGGCGCGGGCTTTGGCGACGATGGCCTTGGCCAGAGGATGGGCGCTGAACTGCTCGGCCGATGCCGCCAGGGCCAGCAGCGTTTGCGTTGAGACGCCATCCACGGCGGCGATGGCGCGGACGGTTGGGCGGCCCTCGGTGACGGTGCCCGTCTTGTCCAGCACGACGGTGTCGATGCGCTCCGCCGCTTGCAGGGCGTCGATGTCGCGGATGAGAATCCCGCGCTTCGCCCCCACGCCGGCGCCGACCATGATCGCGGCCGGCAACGCCAGCCCCAGCGCGCACGGGCAGGCGATGATCAATACGCTGCAAACGGCGTTGGCGAGCATCCCCAGCGTTCGACCCACGGGCCAGTGATGCCAAACGCCATATCCGTACCACCCCGCCGCCGTCAGCAATGCGACGATCAGAACCGCCGGCACAAAAACGGCGGCGATCCGATCGGCAAGACGCTGCACGGGCGGCTTGGCGTTTTGGGCCGATTCCACCATTCGCACGATCTGCGCCAACGCCGATTCCTGACCCACCCCGCTCGCCCGGACCGTCAGCCGGCCATCCGTGTTCATCGTACCCCCCAACACTTCATCGCCGACGTCGCGCAGCACCGGCAGCGGTTCGCCGGTGATCATTGATTCATCCACGCCCGACCGCCCGGCGATGATGACGCCGTCCACCGGAACACGGTCGCCCGGGCGGACCAGGATGCGATCGCCGCGACGAATCTCCGCCAGCGGAACCTCGCGCGGCGTCTGAGAATCGTCCAGGCGCAGTGCCGTCGGCGGCGAAAGGACCATCAATTCGCGGATGGCATGCCCGGCCAAATCGCGGGCCCGGGCTTCCAGCCAATGGCCCAGGCTGATCAGCGCCAGCAGACCCGTCGATTCCATCAGATAGATCGCCTGGGGCGGGCCCCACAGCCCGATCCAATTCCCCGCCAGGGCGATCACGCTGTATCCGTACGCCACCGTCGCCCCCATCGCGATCAGCGTATCCATGTTGCTCGTGCCGTGGCGAAGAGCGCGAAAGGCGCTGGCGTAAAATCCGCGGCCGACGTACGCGATCGCAATCGTGCTGGTCAGAAGCGCCGCCCACGTCATCCACGCCTGTTCGCTTCCCGACATCAGCCGCATGATCCAATGCAGCAATTCCAGCGGGAACCACAGCACGATCCCCGCCACCGCACGGCGAAACCAAATCCCGGAATGATCCTGATGCCGATGGTCATCGGCTCGCTCGGCGCTGGCGGGATATCCGGATTCGGTGATGGCCGCGGCGACCGCTTGGGCCGTGGTTTTGCCCGAATCGAGCTTCACCGCGGCCGTCCCCATCGCCAGATTCACCCGGCAATCCTCCACCCCGGCCACCCTGAGCGCCGCCTTCTGAACGTGCGAAACGCAACTGGCGCAGTTCATTCCCTCGACTTGAAGAATGATTTCATCGGAATTCATCGCCCGCGATTATAGGCGGAAATGCCCGCCAAGGCCGGATGGACGGCCGCCGCCGTTTCCCAATCGTCTTGGACTATTTCTTGAAATAGGCCGTGTTCTTTGCGATGAACGACGCCCATTCCGCGGGGAGGTCTTCCTGCGGGAAAATGGCGGTTACGGGGCATTCATCGACGCACAGCCCGCAATCGATGCAGGTGTCGGGGTCGATGAAGAGCTGATCGGCGGTGGCAAAATCGGCCTCGTCCTTCGTCGGATGAATGCAGTCAACGGGGCAAACCGCCACGCAGGCGGTGTCTTTCGTGCCGATGCACGGCTCGGCAATTATGTGCGCCATGTCACAAACTCCTTGAGCCGGGGATTATAGTGACAAACTATGAGCGTGCAAACGCTGTCAGAACGCCCACGGCGCTGCCGTGGGGATCTCCTCCCGAACTTTCACCCCGCCGGCGCAATCAACGACTTCCCCGTCATCTCCTTCGGCTGAGCCAGCCCCATCATCTGTAATGCCGTCGGAGCCACGTCCGCCAGCCGGCCGCCCATGAGCAGTTTTCGGCCCTTGAATTCGTCGTCCACCACGATGAGTTCGACGTCGTAGGTCGTATGGGCGGTATGCGGGCCGCCGGTGGTCGGGTCGATCATCTGCTCGCAGTTGCCGTGGTCGGCCAGCACCAGCACGGCGCCGCCCCGCTTCTTCACCGCATCGAGAATCTTCCCGACGCATTCATCGACCACCTCGACGGCCTTGATGGCCGCGGCCAGCACGCCGGTGTGGCCCACCATGTCGCCGTTGGCGAAGTTCACCACGATCAGATCGTACACCCCGCTTTCGATTCGCCGCACCACCTCGTCGCACACGCCGTAGGCGCTCATCTGCGGCTTCTGGTCGTAGGTGGCAACGTCCTTGGGCGACGGGATGATCTGCCGATCTTCGCCCTCAAACGGTTCCTCGCGGTAATCGTTGAAAAAAAATGTGACGTGCGGAAATTTCTCCGTTTCGGCGCACCGGAATTGTTTCAGTCCCAGCGAGCTGACGTATTGGCCGAGGATGTTGTCCATCTTCGGCGGCTTGGGATAGGCGACGTGAACGGGCAGGCCCTTCTCGTATGCGGTCATCGTGCAATAAAAAAGATCGAGCTGGGGACCTCGGTCGAAACCGTTGAAATCCGGCAGCACGAACGCCTTGGTGATTTCGCGCGGCCGGTCGCCGCGGTAGTTGTAGAAAATGATCGAATCCCCGCTCTTGATGACCGCGCGCGGAGTTTTTCCGTCGTCGCAAATGACCGAGGGCGTCACAAACTCGTCGCCGGACATGTTCGGCTCCGTGGGATGGTCGTAATAATTCTGCACCGCCAGTTCAGCCGAGGTGAATTTCGGCCCGGCGCCAAAGACCATTGCGCGATACGCCTTCTCCACGCGCGGCCAGCGGTTGTCCCGGTCCATCGCCCAGTATCGGCCGCTCACCGTGGCGATTTTCCCCACCCCCAACTCGCGCATTTTCGCCTCGATTTGCCGGATAAATCCGATCCCGCTGTTGGGCGGAGTGTCCCGGCCATCGGTGAAGGCGTGAAGGAAAACCCGCCCCAGCCCGCGCCGCCGGCATAGCTCCAGGCAGCCGTACAAATGTTCCAGCAGCGCATGCACCCCCGCGTCGCTCACCAGCCCGAACAGATGCAACGTCCCCTTCGTTTCCATCGCCCGGCCGATCGCCTGGTTCAGCATCGCGTTCTGGTAGAACTCGCCCGAGCGGATTTGCTTGGTGATGGCCACCGATTCCTGATCGACGATCCGCCCCGCGCCGATGTTCTGATGTCCCACTTCGCTGTTGCCCATCGTCCCCTCGGGCAGGCCCACGTCGAACCCGCTCGTGTGGATCAGCGTGGTCGGATATTCCGCCATGATCCGATCCGCCACGGGATGCTTGGCGAGATAGACGGCGTTGGCGTTGTTCCATTTCGGATAGGGATTTTTCCCCCATCCGTCGCGCACGATGACGACGCATGGACGTTTTTTCACGTTCGGCATAATGTCCTTTCACAAAACCTTACCGACGATCTTACTCGACGAATCTGAAAAAAACCGTTGACTCGAAATTTTTACCAGCGTACATTTGTATCTCAGTGAAGAGAGGAGGTGATACCGTTATGAAAAAGAAGGCCGCTAAGAAGTCCAAGAAGAAGACGACCAAGAAGAAGTAGCGCGGCACGATCCGCGACCGGGCGCGTGGCTCCAAGCGAATCGCCCGCCGACTTGGTTTGTTCGCACGACACACAAATTTACCTCTGCGGCCTCGGCTCCAAAACAGAGGCCTCGGAACAACGAAGAAAGCTTCCTCGCCACGGCGGAAGCTTTCTTCATTTGGGGAGGAAGTTGCAAGTTGCGAGTGCAAGTGCAAGTTGCAAGTGCAAGTGCAAGTGAACGCGGGGCTTTTTTACTTGTACTTGCAACTCGCCACTTGCAACTTCCCCCTTGTTTTGCCCCTCCACTGTCCGATAATAACGCACGAGGCTGGCCTATGCGGATCATCGCGTTCATGAATCAGAAGGGAGGCGTTGGCAAAACGACCACCACCGCCAACCTCGCCGCCGCACTGGCCGAGCAGGGGAAAAAGGTCTGCATGATCGATCTCGATCCGCAGGCCCATCTGACCATCAATTACGGATTGAATCCGTCGCCGGAACTGACCAGCCTGTATCAGGTGCTGGTCGAGGGCCAGGGCTTGCTGGCCGCACTTCAAAACGTCGGGCAGAATCTCGCGCTCGTTCCGGGCAGCATCGACCTCGCCGCCGCCGAGGTGGAATTGGTCAACGTCCCCGGCCGCCAGACTCTGCTGAAAAATCGCCTGGAGGCCGCCAAGCTGGAGTTCGATTTCATTCTGATGGATTGCCCGCCCAGCCTGGGGTTGTTGACGGTCAATGCCCTGGCCGTGGCGCAGGAGGTCATCATTCCCATGCAGCCGCATTTCCTGGCTCTACAGGGCGTCGGCAAGCTGCTGGAAACGGTGGCGCTCGTCAGCCATCGGGTAAACCCCGGCCTGAAGGTTTCGGGGATCGTGCTGACGATGTTCGATTCGCAGACCAAGTTGTCCAACGAGGTGGTGAACGATCTGAACGGTTTCATCCAGGAGGCGGCCGGCAAGAACCTGCCCTGGTCCAACACGCGGATATTCGCCAGCCGGATTCGCCGGAACATCAAGCTCGCCGAAAGTCCCAGCTTTGGCCAAACGATATTGCAATACGACTCCTCGAGCCACGGCGCCAACGATTACCGGGCGCTGGCGAGGGAAGTCCTCGAGATGTCGCCGCCGTCCGTCGCCGTGAGCCTAGGCCCCGTAGTGATGGCCGCCAAGGCGGCGGCGATGGCGGGATGAAGGGAAAATTCGAAACCCGAAATCCGAATGACGAATCAAATCCGAATGACCAAATGACGAAACAAGATATTCGGACATTCGTCATTCGGGCTTGATTCGTCATTCGGATTTCGGGCTTCGGGTTTCGGTATTCACCTTTTGGCCTTCGGATTTGCAAAATGACCACTCCTCCCCTCTTTGCTCCCTGGCGAATGCCATACATCAAAACTCTTGGCAAGGGCGGGGGCTGCTTTTTGTGTGAAGCCGCCGCCGCTGACAATCCGCAGCGCCACCGCGACCTGCTGGTGCTGTGGGGAACCGGCCAGACCATCGTTCTGCTCAATCGCTTTCCCTATGCCAACGGCCATCTGCTGATCGCCCCGCGGGCGCACAAATGCGAGCTGGAGGAATTGAGCGAAGCCGAGCAGCTCGATCTGTCCGTGCAGACCGTCAGGGCCGTTCGGCTGCTGAAGCGCGCGGTGTCGGCGCAGGGATTCAACGTCGGCATCAATCTGGGGACCGCCGCCGGCGCCGGGTTGCCGGGGCACGTCCATCAACATCTCGTTCCCCGCTGGGGCGGAGACACGAATTTCATGTCCGTCGTCGGCGAAACCCGCGTGGTGCCGGAAGCCCTGAGCCAGATGTACGTCGAGTTAGTGAGACTCGCCGGAGAAGCCCAAGGGTAAATCCGAAGCCCGAAACTCGAAATTCGAAACGAAACCCGTTTTGGTCATTTGAATTTCGAATTTAATTCGTCATTCGAATTTCGAGTTTCGGGTTTCCGCGCAGCGGCCGGTTCGTCATTCGAATTTCGAGTTTCGGGCTTCGCCCTTCTCTTGCCGTTTCCCAATTCCCCGCTTACCCTTCTCGCTCCTATGGACGAATCGATCCGCAAACAACTGGTTCCCGGCGCCAAGGTGAAGGTGGTTCAGCAGATCGCCGCCCGCGATCATTCGTGGTCCAGCGAAGTTTCCGGGACCATCGTTGAATTCGAGCAGAAACAGACGGGAAGCTGGTACGCCCACAGCAAGGACGACAAGCTATGGCTGGACCGGCTGACGCTTGTCAAGCCCGACGGCGAAATCACCACGCTGAACCTTGATGAATTCAGTGACGTGAAGGTCGAGCGCCGGCGGGCCTGAAAAAACTTAACCGCGAAGAAGCGAAGGAGCGAAGCTACGCGAAGAAGAAATGGGATTTGAATTTCTTCGCCTACCTTCGCTCCTTCGCTTCTTCGCGGTAAAGCTTTTCCAGAGAGAGTGCAATAAGATAGGAATGTCATGGTTCCCCAAGACTCTCCCCGCCAAGTGACGATTCTGGGGGTCGGCCTGCTCGGCGGTTCGATCGGGCTGGCGCTGCGCTCGGCGGCGCCGGGATGCCGCATCATCGGATATGGCCATCGCCGCCAATCGCTGGACAAGGCCCGCGAAATCGGCGCCGTGGATGCGATCGAACTGGACCCGGCCGCCGCCGTCGCCGGGTCTGATCTGGTTGTCCTCTGCACTCCGGTTGGAAGCTTCGAACAAATTCTCCGCCGGATCGCGCCGGCCCTGGCGCCCGGCGCGCTGGTGACGGATGTGGGCAGCACCAAGCGTTCCGTGGTTCGATCGGCTGAATCGATTCTTCTCCACGAGGGCGTGGAATTCGTCGGCAGCCATCCGATCGCCGGCAGCGAAAAACGCGGCGTTGACTTTTCCCGGGCCGATCTCTTTTCCAATCAATTGTGCATCGTGACCCCCACCGCCAAAACCTCCCGGCCGGCGCTGGGGCGCATCGAACAGTTCTGGAAAATGCTGGGCATGCGCATCGCCCGCCTCAGCCCGCGCGACCACGACCGCCTGCTGGCGGACGTCAGCCATCTGCCGCATCTCCTCGCCGCCGCCCTGGTGGCCATGCAGGAGGAAACCGCCCTGGACCTTTGCGGCAAGGGGTTTTTGGATACCACCCGCATCGCCGGCGGCGACGGCGGACTCTGGCGCGACATCCTTCTGGACAACGCCGACAACCTGAAAACCGGCCTGCGCCGCCTTCGATCTCAACTATCCGCAGTCGAAAAAATGTTGAACGCCAAATCCGGCGACCCCCTTCGCAAATGGCTCGACGACGCCGCCCAGCGCCGGCAAAAACTTCTGGAACAAAAACTGCGGGAAATCAATCCGGATTAATGAAGAAGGGCTCACGCAGAGGCGCAAAGGCGCAGAGAAGAAACTTCCTGTCTCTTCTCTGCGCCTTTGCGCCTCTGCGTGAGCCCGTATTTTCTTCTATTCAGCAATCTCAATTTATGGCAACAACCCCGGCGGCAATCCCAAATCCCCCATCGTCTTCTGCATTTCCGCCTTCATGATCTCCGCCGCCTTGGCCTGGGCGGCCTGCACGGCCGAGACGATCATCGCTTCCAACATCTCCGTATCGTTCACGTCGATCTTTTGCCGGTCGATGCTCAGCTTCACCAATTCCATCTTGCCGTTGACGGTCGCCTGCACCATGCCTGCCCCGGCGTCGGCGCTTGTCTGCTTGCGCGCCAACTCCTCCTGCATCGCCGCCATCTTTTCCTTTATACGCCCGGCGCCCTTGAGCAATTCACCGAGATTTCCCAAATTCTTCAACGCATCAAACATTTTCTCATTCCACTCTGGTAAGTCGTCCGCCGAATTCCTTCAACACAAACTCCACGATCGGGCCGGCATCCGCTTCGGCAACCGGCGCCTTGGGACCCGGCGCTTCCGGCTCATCGCCGATTTCAAACCTCACCCCCGTCGGCCGGCCGAGAACCTCGCTCAGCGCGCGGGCAATCTGTTCCCGCTTGCCGTTGGCGGACCACTGTTTGACGAAACTGTCGGAATGACGAGGAATGCTAATGGTCGCAACCCCGTCTTCGATGCCGTTCAACTTCCCCTTGCCCAGAACACCGGCAACCGCCGGCGCTTGCCCCTGGAGCATCTTCAAAAAGTCAGCCCAGAAATTCGGCGAATCCGCATCGGCGATCGGCTGGGGAGGCTCGATCGCCTCTACCTTCTGGGGAATTCGAGCCGGTTCAGGCTTTTTTTTTTCCGCCGGCGGCGCCGCCGCCCCGCCCTGCCCCAGCATTGGCCCGATGGATGAGAACTGCTCGGCCAGCGCGATGCGGACCAGCGTCGCATCGAGCATCGCCCGCCCGGTTTGGTTCTGCCGCATGTTTCGCCGCAATTCTTCCAGAATCGCGATGTCCTGCGCCAGCGTGGCGGCGTCAAATTTGCCGGCCTGACCGGCCAGATCGGTTTCCTCCAGGCCGGGAACGTCCAATAGCCCGCTCTCCTTCCCGCACGTCAGGACGATCAGTAGGCTCCGCAAGTGATCCGACAGCGCGGCGATCAACCCGTCCGGCGAAAGCCCCGCCGCGATCAACGCGCCCGAGCGCTCCAGCGCCTGTTTCACGTCCCCACCGCCGATCGATTCCACCAGCTCGAAAACAAGCTGCGCCTTCGGCAAGCCCAGCATCTCCTCCACGTCCTTGACGCTCAGCTTCTTCTCACCATGGCTCAGCAGCCGATCCAACAGCGACAACGCATCCCTCATCGATCCCGCTCCGGCCTTGGCCACCAGCGCCAACGCATCCTCCTCGGCCCCAATCTTCTCCGCCTTGCAAATCCCCTTCAGATGCGCCGCGATCTCCTTGGACGAAATGTTGCGGAAATCATACCGCTGGCAACGCGATAAAATCGTCGGCAGGACCTTCTCCGGCTCCGTCGTCGCCAGGATGAATTTCACGTGGCTCGGCGGCTCCTCCAGCGTCTTCAGCAGCGCGTTGAACGCCGACTTACTGAGCATGTGAACTTCGTCGATGATGTAAACCTTGAACCGGCTCCGCGCCGGGCGATATGCCGAGTTCTCGATGATCTCCCGCACGTTATCCACGCCGGTGTTGCTGGCGGCGTCGATCTCGATGACGTCGATGTCCTCCCCCCGCGCGATCGCCTGGCACGAATCGCATTTCCCGCAGGGATCGGGCGTCGGTGAGTCGGCCTTTTGGCAATTCAGCGCCTTGGCCAGAATCCGCGCCGTGCTGGTCTTGCCCGTCCCGCGCGTGCCGCAGAAAAGATACGCATGCGCGATCCGCCCGGATTCGATCGCCCGCTTCAGCGTCTTGGCGATCTGTTCCTGACCGACCAACTCGTCGAAAATCCCCGACCGATATTTTCGCGCCAGCACGGTATAAGACATAGGAGCGGAGCAGTGTAGCAATGCCGAACGCCGTTTGCCAAATGGAAATGGTCATTTGTCATTTGTCATTGGCAAGACAATTCGAAATCGGCGATACCAATGACAAAGGACCAATGACCAATGACAAACTCCCATACACGCACCGGATCGTTTCCCATCGGATTTCGACGGGGTTGGAGCGATTGGCAGAAGAACCTGCCGAACCTCATTTCATTCGCCAAGAGCAACGGATTCCAATGCATTGACGTGGGCGATCTGCCGGCCGATCAGATCAAGCCCATCCTGTCGGCCGGGCTGGGCGTCGGATCGGTGGACCTGAAGCAGCCATGGTCGGCCCTGGCCTCGGCGGACGCGGGCAAACGCAAAGACGCCGTCGCCATCGCCGCCCAGCACGTCCAATCCGTCGCCGCCCTCGGCATCCGCAATTTCTTCACCGTCGTCTTTCCGGAGAGCGATTCCCGCGACCGCCGCGAGAGCTTCCGCTTTGCCGTCGAGGGATACGCCACGCTGTCCCACGCCATCTCCCCCACCGGCGCTCGCATCGTGATCGAGGGTTATCCCGGCGGCTACCCCTATTTCCCCGCCTTCTGCTGCACCCCCGAAAGCCTCCGCGTCTTCTTCAAGGAAACCGCCGCCGATTCTCTGGCCATCAATTTCGATCCGTCGCACCTGATCCGCATGGGAATCGATCCCGTCCGTTTCCTCGGCGAATTCGCATCGCGCATCGGCCACGTGCACGCCAAGGACACCGAGATCATCCCGGACCGCCTGTACGATTTCGGCAATCTCCAGCCCGCCACGCAAGCCGAGCCCATTCCCTTCGGCGGAAATTCCTGGCGTTACTGCATCCCCGGCGACGGCATCGCCCCTTGGGGCAAGATGCTGGCCACGCTGAAAGACGCCGGCTATCGCGGCCACATCAGCATCGAATTGGAGGACGCAAATTTCAACGGCACCGAGCCCGGCGAAAAACGCGGATTGCTCGCCAGCCGGGATTTCCTGCTGAATGCATGAACGACGAAAGCCGCGGGATGGCTATCCCGCGGAGTACAGCCGTGACAATCAAGTCTCTCGTTTATTTTTGCAACCTTTTGTCCCGATGGCTATGATTTTTCTTCCGGGCGAATCTCGCGCCGGTCAGTTTCTTTCTGTACCCGCTTTTGGCAGTTTTCAATTCGCGCGGGCTTGACGGGCGCGTTCTTGGCCGGAGGCGTTTATGCTCAAAGCAGCGATTTTCGCGGGCGCCTGGTCCATTCCTCTGATCATTCTGGCCAGTTTCCCCGGTGGGCTTGTCTATGCCCAGGAACCTGCGACGCAACCCAACGGAACTCCCCTGACTGCTGCGGAAAAGCAAGCGCTGAACGACCAGGCCGATGAACTCGATGCGCAAGGGATGAGCTATTACCGCTCTGGCGAGTTTTCGAGCGCCGTGGGGACTTTTCAAAGCGAGCTCGCACTGCGATTGAAGGCCTCGGAGGGTCAGGACACAGAGGAATTGGCTGCAAGCCTTAACAACGTGGCCTATTGCCTTATGTCACTGCACCACGGCGCCGAGGCTTTGCCCATGTACCAGGCGGCGCTGGAGATGCGAAAGAGGATTTACAAGGATGAAGACCACCCGTACGTGGCGCAGAGCCTGAACAACCTCGCCGATTGCCTTTGTTCACGGGGCCGCACTGCCGAGGCTTTGCCGATATTCCAAGCGGCGCTGGAGATGCGACAGAGGATTTACGTGGATCCGGACGACCCGGATGTGGCGCGAAGCCTGAACAACGTCGGCGGGTGCCTTTTTTCACTGGGCCGCAGCACCGAGGCTCTGCCATTGTTCCAGAGGGCGCTGGAAATGCTAAAGAGGTCTTACAAGGATCAGGACGACCGCGATGTCGCGCGAACCCTGAACAATTTCGCCAATTGCCTTATGTCACTAGGCCGCAGCGCCGAAGCTTTGCCAGTGTCCCAGAGGGCGCTGGAGATGGGAAGGAGGATTTGCAAGGATCAGGACGACCCGGATGTGGCCACAAGCCTGAGCAACGTTGCCGATTGCTTTGATTCACTGAGCCGCAGCACCGAGGCATTGCCGATCTACCAGGCGGCGCTGGAAATGCGAAAGAGGATTTCCGAGGATCAGGACGACCCGGATGTGGCTACAAGCCTGGGCAACGTCGCCTATTGCCTTCAATCACTGGGCCGCAGCGCCGATGCTTTGCCGATGTTCCAGGCGGCGCTGGAAATGGTAAAGAGGATTTACAAGGGTCAGGACCACCGGGATGTGGCGACAGGGCTGAACAACGTCGCCTATTGCCTTCAATCACTGGGCCGCAGCGCCGACGCTTTGCCGATGTATCAGGCGGCGCTGGAAATGGTAAAGAGGATTTACAAGGATCAGGACCACCCGGATGTCGCCATTAGTCTGAACAACGTCGCCTATTGCCTTAATTCACTGGGCCGCAGCACAGAGGCGTTGCCGATGTCCCAGGCGGCGCTGGAAATGCGAAAGAGGATTTACAAGGGTCAGGACCACCCGGATGTGGCTAAAAGCCTGATCAATGTCGCCGGGTGCCTTGATTCCATGGGCCGCAGCGCCGAGGCGATGCCGATGTCCCAGGCGGCGATGGAAATGGTAAAGAGGATTTACAAGGGTCAGGACCACGCGGATGTGGCTACAAGCCTGAACAATGTCGCGTATTGCCTTCAATCATTAGGCCGCAGCGCCGAGGCTTTGCCGATGTTCCAGGCGGCGCTGGAAATGGTAAAGAGGATTTACAAGGATCAGGACCACCCGGATGTGGCGCAAAGCCTGAACAATGTCGCCTATTGCCTTCAATCACTGGGCCGCAGCGCCGAGGCGTTGCCGATGTACCGGGCGGCGCTGGAAATGCAAACGAGGATTTACAAGGATCAGGACCACCCGGACGTGGCGCTAAGCCTGAACAACGTCGCCGTGTGCCTTGGTTCACTGGGCCGCAGCGCCGAGGCTTTGCCGACGTACCAAGCGGCGCTGGAGATGAAGAGGAGGATTTACAAGGATCAGGACCACCCGGACTTGGCGCTAAGCCTGAACAACGTCGCCTATTGCCTTAATTCACTGGGCCGCAGCGCCGACGCCTTGCCGATGTACCAGGCGGCGCTGGAGATGCAAAAGAGGATTTACAAGAATCGGGATCACCCGGATGTGGCTACTAGCCTGAACAATGTCGCCGGATGCCTTGATTCCATGGGCAGCAGCGCCGACGCTTTGCCGATGTACCAGGCGGCGCTGGAGATGCGAAAGTGGATTTACAAGGGTCAGGACCACCCCGACGTGGCGCAAAGCCTGAACAATGTCGCGTATTGCCTTCAATCACTGGGCCGCAACGCCGACGCTTTGCCGAGGTATCAGGCGGCGCTGGAAATGGTAAAGAGGATTTACAAGGGTCAGGACCACCCGGATGTGGTGACAAGCCTGAACAACCTCGCCGGGTGCCATAATTCACTGGGCCGCGGCGCCGACGCTTTGCCGATGTTCCAGGCGGCGGTGTCGATGGCCGAACGACTGAGCGACCCGAACCTTTTTCGTTCCAGCTGCAATCTGGCCAGTCTGTATTTGAAGAACAAAGATTTTTCCGCCGCTGCCCGCGCGTTTCAGACCTCCATCGACGCATTGGAAAAAGCCCGCCAAGCCTTGGGTGGAGACGACGCGGACCGGCTCGGGTTCATGAGCACCGCGGCGGCGTGGGACCCGTTTGGCGGAATGGTGCGAGCGCAGCTTGAGCTTAATCAGCCGCAGAAGGCCGCGGAGTATCTGGATCAGAGCAAAGGACGCGGTCTGCTGGACATCCTTGAGCGCGCCGAGCATCAGAGCGGGGGAGACGTGCTCAAGCCGGCGGAAGAGCGCGCCAGCGAGAGCCGCGATGGTGCGGCGGTTGAACGGATTCATAAAGCCCGCGAGGCGTTGGCGGCGGCGGATGACGAGTTGCGCCGGCTCACGGCGGCGATCGGGCAGGCGCGTTCGATGAACAATGATCAGGGGATTTCGCTCATGAAGGGATTGGAACCGAAGCTGGCCGCGGCGCAACAGCGGTTTGCCGATGCGCATCGGGAGGTCTACAACGTCGCGGGGGATCTGTTGTTCGCCAAGCCGATCCGTTTTTCGCGGATGCAGTCGCTGTTGCATGGCAAAGAGCATCTGCTGATGTATTCGGTCACGGCTGAGGACGCCCTGGTGCTGGTGATTGGTCCGGCCGGAGAGCCAATCGCGTGGTCATATCTTAAAGGGTCCGACGGAAGCAATGTATCCGGCGAGACGCTGGCCCAACAGATCGTTGACTATCGCAAGGGCATCCTCGCGCTGCGCTACGCGGCCCGGCCTGGACGTGGACTTCGACGCGCGGGGGCATCCACTCAACTGACAAGTCAGGCACTCGGAGCGATGGGGCGCACGTTATTTCAGAACCTGATGCCTTTATCCATTTGGAACGAGATTCAGGGCGATGATCGTGTGTATGTCGTGCCCGATGCGGCGATGAGCGGGCTGCCGCTGGAGGCGCTGGTGGTCTCGAACAGCGGGACGGAGCCAGTGTATTGGCTCGACGGCGGCCCGCCGATCGCCTATGGGCCCTCAGCGGGCGTACTGGTAGACCGTGCCGCTATTCGCAGCACGGAGATTCACGCCAAGGGATCGTTCCTGCATCAGGCCATCCTGCTGGGCGACCCGATCCTGCACCCCGGTCAAGACCTGTCGCCCACGCCAGTGGCGACCACCCAGCCGCAACTCGCCAGCGCGGCGATGGTCGTGCACGACCGCAGTCTTAGCGACTTCGGAAACCTCTCGGATCTTCCCGGCACAAAAACGGAAATCGAGGCGATTTTCAAGATATTCACCGGGGAGGAATATAACGGGCAGAGCGATAGCCGAGCCGTGGTATTACTCGGCAAGGATGCCACGGTGTCGAAACTGATGGACGCAGTTCAAGGAGCACGCTGTATCCACTTGGCCACGCATGGACTGGTCGAATCGGGCGATCAGGCGATGTACAGCAGCGTGGTGCTATCGCAGCCGCAGGTTGTCACCCCGCAGGATACGGGGTTGATCACTCTCCAGGACCTGTTCGATCACTGGTGGGGCAAGCTGAGCGGGACGGAGCTGGTCGTGCTCAGCGCCTGCGATTCGCAGGGATTGGACGAGAACCGCGCCAACGCCATCGGCAGCGAAGGCGTCTTTGGACTGCCCTGGGGTTTCATGTACGCCGGAACGCCCGCGGTCATTGCCAGCACCTGGGAGGTGCAAGACAACAGCACCGCCGAACTGATGAAACAGTTTTACGCCAAGTTGCACGATTCTCCCGATGCCGACAAACTCAAGCCGTTTGTGAAGGCCAGGCAGGAATTGAAAAAGGAGTACCCGCAGCCGTTTTACTGGGCGCCGTTTATCTATCTGGGTGATCCGCGCTGATAAATGTTAAACTACCACGCCCTCCGGTATCTCCGCGTTGTGGCTCACGCTCTGCACGTCGTCGTTATCTTCCAGGACTTCGATCAGCTTCAGCAGCTTATGAGCCCGGTCGGCGTCGATGGGGATCGTCGTCGTCGGAAGGTTGGTGATCTCCGAAGCCTCGATGGGAATTTTGGCGGCGGATATGGCGTCCCTGACGTGCAGAAAATTAGCCGGGGACGTGATCACTTCGATCACTTCCCCTTCGTTCTTCACGTCGTCGGCGCCGGCTTCCAGGCCCAGTTCCAACAGCTTGTCTTCGATCTCGGCCGACCATTTCACGGTCACGATCCCCTGCTTGACGAACTGAAACCCGACGGCCCCGGTCGCGGCGAGGTGGCCGCCGTGCTTTTCGAAGATGCTGCGCAGCTCCGGCGCCGTGCGGGAGCGGTTATTGGTCAACACCTCGATCATCATGGCCACGCCGCCGGGCGCGTAGGCCTCGTACACCACCGATTCGTAATTCTCGCCCCCAAGTTCCCCGGTCCCCTTCAAGATCGCTTTTTCGATGGTATCCTTGGGCATGTTGGCGCCCTTGGCCTCGTCGATGGTATATCTCAGCGTGAGATTGTCGCGCGGATCGCCCCCGTTTTTCGCCGCGATGATGATCTTACGCGCGATCTTGCTCCAGATCTTTCCGCGCTTGGCATCCGTCGCTCCCTTGGCCCGCTTGATCTTTGCCCAGTGACTATGTCCTGACATGGCTCACCTATGGTATGACCTTGTTCAGGGGATAAGTAATGATTCCCGTGGCCCCAGCCCGCTTGAGGCGGGGGATCAGTTCCCGTTCCTGCCGCTCTTCCAGAATAACCTCGACCGCCACCCACGCCGAATCCGCCAGCCGGCTGACGGTCGGGCTTTTCTCCGCCGGCAAAAACGAGACGATCTCCGCCAGGCGGTCTTCCGGAACGTTCATTTTCAACCCAACCTTGGCCCTGGCCTCGATGGCGCCTCTCAGCAGCATCGCGATGTTCTCGATCTTCTCGCGCTTCCACTGGTCCTTCCACGCGGCGGCGTTGGCGACGAATCGCGTGGTGCTGCTCAGCAGCGTATCCACCACCCGAAGATTGTTGGCACGCAGCGACGAGCCGGTCTCCGTGCATTCGACGATCCCGTCCAGCAGCCGGGCCTTGATCTCCGTGGTGCCCCAGGAGAACTCCACCGTGACGTTCACTTTCTTTGCCGCGAAATACTTGCGCGTGGTGTTGACCAGTTCCGTGGCGATGATTTTCCCGTCCAGGTCTTCGGGCCGGCGCACCGGGCTTTCCTCCGGCACCGCCAGCACCCATCGGATCGGGTTGCTGCTGGCGCGCGAGTAGCACAGCTCGCAGATTTCGATCACGTCCTTTTCATTGCCGTTTTCCACGATCCAGTCGTACCCCGTCAGACCGCAATCGACGATGCCGTCGGCCACGTACCGGCTGATTTCCTGGGCCCGGAACAGCACCGCCGACAGCTTGTCGTCGTCGATCCGCGGAAAAACGCTGCGCTCGGCGATGTTGATGCGGTAGCCGGCCCGGCCAAACAGCTCGATCGTCGATTGCTGGAGGCTTCCGCTGGGAAGGCCAAGGCGCAGGGTGTCGGCGGGCAGGCGGTCGGTCATGGCTTGGCCTTCCTTCTCGATCCATCGGACAGCGCCGCCTTGCGGAGCAAGACGTAAAAATCGTAAATCTCCTCGCCCTTGACGTGGTTTTCCACGAATTTCTGGGCGTCCTGGATCGACGTCTCCTCGTCGAAGACCTCCTCCTCGCGCAGATACGCCAGCATCTCCTGGTCCATGGGAAACGCGTTGCCCTCGAACGCCATGAGCATGATGAACGCCTCCACGAACGGCTGCATGCCGGGCAATTCACGCAGGAACTGCCGGGCGTCGCGCTTGCTGACCGTCTTGAGCCGGTCCAGGCTCATCGTGTGCTCGCGCTCGAAAATACTGTTGAGCGATTGCGTGATCATGGCCACGCGCTCCTCGATCGCCGGATAGCGCACTCCCAGCATCTCCTGGATTTCCAGGTCCGTCGCCACGCGCAGCTCGTTGAGATCGACGAATTCCCTGCCGATGGCCCTGGCGGCATCCTCGGCGCGGTTGTCGGAAACGTCGTACGTCATCGCGGCGCGCACCAGCGCGTCCAGCGGCTCGATCGCCTGGCGCGGATCGGGCTTGCCGTCGCGCAACAGACGCTTGTGCAGTTGCTTCAATCCCTCGGCGTATTTGGCAGCATTTTTCATTCGGATTCTTGTCGCTTTTCTTTTAGCGAGCGGAGACGGTCCAGCTCGGCGTTTTCCTCGGATACTTTCCGGAGCGTTTCCAGCAACTCCAGTTCCTTCGCCAACTCCTCGTCCAGATGGAACTTCAGGAACGGCGCCACGCGCAGCGTCATTTCGCGGGTCAACCGCGTCCGCATCAGCCCCGCCGCGTGACGCAGGGCATTCAGCGCCGCCGCCTTCTGCCCCTCCGTGCCCATCACCGTGACGAACACGTCCGCCTGCGATAGATCGGGGCTGACCTTCACCCGCGTGATGGTCGGCAGGCCCGTCAGACGCGGATCGTTCAACTCGCGCAGGATGATCAGCGCCAACTCCTGCTGGATCATGCTGGCGACACGCTCGGTTCGACGGGACATCGGCTTTCGCTCGCTACAACAATTCAATCCGATAATCCAAAAGCGACACCTGCGGCACCGCCCGGATGAAATCCACCAGCTTGCTCAACGCGCCCTCGACGTACCGCCCGTCGTTGCCGACCATGGCAATCCCCAGGATCGAGCGGCGATGCTCGTCCAGCGCCCCGACCTCGGCGATGGAGACGTTGTGCCCGTGCGCGATCCGGTCCTTGATGCTCTTGATCACCCGCCGCTTGTCCTTCAGGCTCATGGCGTCGATGACCGTCAACTCGATTTGCAGCGCGCCGATCGTCATTTCTTAGGAAGTACAAGTTACAAGTTGCAAGTGCAAGTTAAGAGTTGCAAGTAACGCCACTCCCTCCCAACTTGCACTTGCAACTTGCAACTTGCACTTCTTCTCACAACGTCCTCTGGAACGTTTCGCGGACGTACGCCTCCAGTATGTCGCCGGTCTTGATGTCGTCGTACCCGGCGATCTTGATGCCGCACTCGAACCCGCTCTTGACTTCCTTCACGTCGTCCTTGAGGCGCTTGAGCGATTCCAGGCTCAGGTCCTCCACGACCACCACGCCGTCGCGGGTGAGGCGGATTTTGCTTCCACGCTGGATGTGGCCGTCGGTGACGAAGCAGCCGGCGACGTTGCCGATCCGCGAAACCTTGTACACCTTGCGGATTTCCGCGTGCCCGTGCAGCTTCTCGCGGATTTCCGGCTCCAGCAGTCCGGACAGCGCCTTCTTCAGATCGTCCAGAATGTCGTAGATCACCCGATACAGGCGGATTTCGACGCGGCGCTGCTCGGCCATCTGCCGCGCCGCCTCGTCGGGAACCACGTGGAACCCGATGATGACCGCGTTGGACGCATCCGCCAACTCCACGTCGCTTTCGTTGATCCCGCCCACCGCGCCGTGGATCACCCGCACCCGGACCTCGTCCGTGTTGGATTCGGTGACCGTCTTGACCAGCGTTTCGATCGAGCCTTGAACGTCGCCCTTGATGATCAGGTTGATCGTCTTGACGTCCTCGGCCTTCATGGACGCGAACAGCGTGTCGAGCGTCACGCGGTTGGCGCCGCCCAGATCGGTTTGGCGCTCCTGTGCCTGCCGTTCCTCGGCGATCGCGCGGGCTCGCTCGTTGTCGTCCAGCGCGTAGAACTTGTCGCCGGACGTCGGCAACCGGCTCAGCCCGCTGACGATGACCGGGGTGCTGGGGCCGGCCTCGCGGATCATTTCCCCGCGGTCGTTCACCAGGCTGCGAATTCGCCCGAAGCCCGGCCCCGCCAAGCCGATGTCCCCCACTTTCAGCGTCCCATTCTGCACCAGGACCGTCGTCACCGGCCCCAGGCCTTCGTCCATCCGGCTTTCGATCACGCTGCCGCGCGCGGGGGCTGTCGGATCCGCCTTCAACTCCATGATCTCGCTTTGCAAATCCAAAAGCTCGATCAACTGCGCAATCCCATCCCCGGTCGTCGCGCTGGTCCGGACCACTTCCGTATCACCGCCGTACTCGATCGGGTTGAGCCCTTCCTTGGCAAGCTGGCCCAGGACCATGTCGGGATTGGCGTCGGCGCGGTCCATCTTGTTCAGCGCCACGACGATCGGGACCCCGGCGGCCCGGGCGTGGTTGATGGATTCAACGGTTTGCGGCTGAACGCCCTCGGCGGCGGAGACCACCAGCACCACCACGTCCGTCATGTTCGCGCCGCGGGCGCGCATGGCCGTGAACGCCTGGTGCCCGGGCGTGTCGATGAACGTCACGCGCTTCTCGCCAAGCTGCACCATCCACGCCGCCGTGTGCTGCGTGATGCCCCCCGCTTCACCCGCCGCCACGTGCGCGTTGCGAATCTTGTCCAGCAACGACGTCTTGCCGTGATCCACGTGACCCAGGATCGTCACGACCGGCGGCCGCGTCACCAGCTTGGCCGGATCCACCTCCCGGGCTTCGATTTCGCTCAGCAGCATCTCTTCCAATGTCGCCTGCTTGGCGATCCTCAGCTCGATCCCGAATTCCATCGCCATCGTCTGGGCAACCTCGTGGTCCAGGGTCTGGTTGATCGCGGCGTTCACGCCGCTCTTCATCAGCCGCGCTTGAACCTCGTTGGTCTTCACCCCCAGCGCCGCCGACAGGGATCGAACGGTGATCGGTTCCTCCACCGTCACCGGCTCGCCGCGCTGGGTGATGGGCTTGGCGATCGCGTGCGTGCCGCGCCTTTCGATCTGCCGAAGATGCGTGTCGAAGACGTTTCGGGAACTGGCGGCGGCGTTGAGCGCGTCGCGGCGCGCGATCAGGTCGGCGTCGGTGAATTCCTTGAGCTTCTCCATCGCTTCGCCGCGGCGGCCATCGACGCCCCTGCGACGGCTGGAGAGACTGCCGCCTTTCTTTCCCGCGGCTTTCTTCTTCGTCTCTTCCTCGTCCTCGTCTGCGGTCTTGACGCCGCGCCCGGCGCGGGGGCCGGCGGGCGTGACTCCGGTCGTCTCCGTCGGCCGCTGCGGACGCGGGGCACGCTGCTCCACCGCTTCCTGTTTTTCGATCCGAACCACGCGCGGGCCTTGAATCTTGGCCGGCTCAAGGGACACAAGCTGCGGGGCCTGCACGACGGGCTTGCGCACCTCCGGCGCCAGATGTGAGGCGGCCCGGCTGGCGAGCGTGACCGTCGGCCGGGGCGGACGAATGTGCTCGGTGACGCCGGGTGATCCCGGCGGCGCGGGCGGCGGGGCAGCGGCCGCGGGTTTGGCCACGGCAGGCGCCGCCGCGGGCGCCGCGGGCGGCGCAACCGGGGCTGGCGGCGGCTCCACCACGGGCTCAGGCGCCGGTCGAGCCGGCGCCGCCGGCGCTCGAACGCGCGGCGGATGCTTTTTCGCCGGGGCTGGCGGTTCCGCCACCGTCGCAGCGGCGGGCGGCGGAGCTTCCGGCAAGACCACCACTTCGCGCCTCACCACTTCGATTAACGTCGAATCCAAAGCGTGTTCCGCCGCAGGCGCGCCCGGCTCCGCGGGGGCCGCGGTCTCCTTCTTCTTTTTGCTTCGAACCGTCTTGGGCTTCGTGGCGACGTCGACGTGCGGCGCCGTCTCCACCGCCGTGCCGCCCCCGGCGCCCCCGAACCATTCCCGCACCGATTCCGCCAATCCCAGCGGCAGCGTGCTCATGTGATTCGGCGCCTTGTCGCCGAGACCTTCATCCTTCAGTTTCTGAAGAATGAGCTTGCTCTCGATGCCAAGTTCCTTGGCCAGCAGATTGACTCGAATGCCCTTTGCCAAAACAACTCTCCAAAAAACAGATCGACCAAAATCACAACTTGCCGGCATCATCCGCTGGAGGCGCGTCCAGACCTTCGGCCAGGGCCGCGGTGCCGTTCTCCTCTTCATCCAACGGCTTTGCCTTTGCTTCCGAGCTCGATGTCTCGGGAAGCCCGCCGATCGCCTGCTCCTCCACGCTCAAATCCTCACCCTTCGACAGGGCGGATTCCTGGTGAACGACGACTTCCGCGGCGGCGCCGGGGACGGCCTCCATGGCGCCGGGAAGCTTGCCCTCCGCCGCCGAATCCGCCGGCGAATCCCCCAACGCCAGCAACGCCGCCTTGTCGGCGGCCACGGCGGCGGCCTCCTTGGCCTTGGCCGAGGCGTCGGCGATCTTCTTCGCCTCCTGCTCCACCGCCACGATCTTCGCCTCCGCCGCGCATCTCTCCACCACCTTTTGCGCCGTCACTTCATCCAGCCCAAGCTCTTCCATCAGCGGACCCGTCCCCACTTCCTCCATGTCGCGAACGTCGATCAGACCAAGCACGATCACCTTGTCGATCATCTCCTTGGTGATCCCCTCAATGCTCTTCAGCGTTTCATCCAGCCGCTTCACGCCCTTCTGGAATTCCGTCGGCGTGAGAATGTCGATGTCCCAACCCGTCAGCCGCGCCGCCAGCCGAACGTTCTGCCCACGCTTGCCGATCGCCAGCGAGAGCTGGTCTTCATTCACCACCACCGTGGCGCGGCCCAGCTCGAAACAGAGCGCAACCTCCGCCACCTCCGCCGGCTTCAGCGCGTTGCTGATCAGCACCTGGCTCGATTCGTTCCACCGCACGATGTCGATCTTCTCGCCCCCCAACTCATCGACGATGTTCTTGATCCGGCTGCCGCGCACGCCCACGCACGCCCCCACCGCGTCCACCTTGCTGTCGATCGAACTGACCGCGATCTTCGTCCGATGCCCGGGCTCTCTGGCCAACGCCTTGATCTCGATCGTCCGCTCACCCACCTCCGGCACTTCACGCTCGAACAATCGCCGGATGAGTTCCGGGTGGCTGCGGCTCAGGATGATCTTCACCGAACTGGGCGTGTCGCGCACTTCCAGGATCAGCGCCTGCACCCGCTCGGACACCTCGTGCGCCTCGCCGGGGATCTGCTCGCTCCGCGGCATGATGCCCTCGATGCTCCGCAGCAGCGTCACGATCATCGTGTCCTTTTCAAACCGCGCCACCGTGCCCGTGATGATCGTCCCCACCCGGTCCTTGTATTCCTCGTAAATGCTGCCCCGCTCGTCCTGCCGGATCAACTGGATCATCACCTGCTTCACCGTCTGCGCGCCGATCCGCCCCACCACCGACAACGGCACCTCCACGCCCTGCCTCTGCGCCGAAATCTGCCCCGATTGCCGATCCAGTTTCACCGTGAATTCGCTCGTGTCCTCCGTGTTGAACTGCTTCCGCAATCCCGAGGCCACCGCCTGTTCGATGTCGTTGTAAATCTGGTCCCGCTCGATGTTCTTGTCTCGAGCGATTCCATCAACGATTCGGATCAGTTCCTGCTGATTCATGGCATCTCACCAACAAAAAATCCCATACCGACGAAAAATCTCATACCGACAAAACACCAATAAAAAAGGCCAACCGAATTCGGCGGCCCGCAGCCTCGTGCGCGAGTGTCGCTGCCAAAGCACCTCGCCGCCTATCCGGCCCAAATCCGGACGCTCGGCGGCAACGCCGAAAAGCTCGGTACGTGCATTTGCTTAAGCAAGTGCATGGGCCGGCTCGTTAGTAGGAGACGTTGTCTCCAGACTCAGGTTCATCCCGGTCTCTCCGGGTTCAAAAAAATGCGCCTTCCGAAGATCGACGTACACCGTCGAATCGGTGCCGGCCTGCAAGCCCATCCGGGCCTCCAGCCGGCCCACTACCTGCTCGTGCAAGGCCGTGCTCATATAAACGTCCATATCGTTGCCCAGCGGTTCGATCACGTTCAGCCGAACCTTCATGCTCGCCGCCGAATCCGCGATCGGACTCAGGTGCAAATGCTCGGGACGAATCCCCAGCACCGTGTGCGCGCCGGCACGACCGCTCAGGCGATTCTTCACCGCCTGCGACAACTGGTCCAAACCAAGCGTAAACCCGTTCGGCGGGAAGGTCAACTCGCCGGCCATCACCTGCGCCTTTTCGTGGCCCCCCCCGTTGCCCGCTGCCGAGCCCGCTCCCGACGCCGCCGCAGCCACCAATCGCCCTTCCTCGAACGTCAGCCGACCCCCGGCGTTGCGGATCGCCCCATTGAAAAAATTCATCGGCGGCATGCCGATGAACCCCGCCACAAACCGATTTACCGGACCATTATACGTGTGCAGCGGCGAATCGGATTGCTGGATCAGCCCGTCCTTCATCACCACGATCCGGTCCCCCAGCGTCATCGCCTCTTCCTGATCGTGCGTCACGTAAATCGTCGTCGTCCGCAAACGCTGATGAAGCCGCTTGAGCTCGGCACGCGTCGTCACCCGCAGCTTGGCATCAAGATTGGACAACGGCTCATCGAACAAAAACGCCGCCGGCTCCCGCACGATCGCCCGCCCCACCGCCACGCGCTGCCGCTGCCCGCCCGAAAGTTGCTTGGGCTTGCGGTCCAGCAAATGTTCGATTTCAAGGATCTTGGCCGCTTCCGAAACCCGCCGGTTGATCTCCGCCCGCCTCATCCCCCGAAGCTTCAGCGCGAACGCCATGTTCTTATAAACCGTCATGTGCGGATACAGCGCGTAGTTCTGGAAAACCATCGCGATGTCCCGGCTCTTGGGCGGCACCCCGTTCACGATCCGGTCCCCGATGCGGATGATTCCCTCGGTGATTTCCTCCAGCCCGGCGATCATGCGCAGCGTGGTTGATTTCCCACATCCGGACGGCCCGACCAGGACGATGAATTCCCGGTCGCCGATGCGAAGGTCCACCGAATCGACCGCCTTGACGCCGCCGGGATAGACTTTACTGACGTTTTCCAGATCGACGCGAGCCATAAATCCTCTATCCGCCGTGAACTGGCCAAAACCGGGCATTATACGGATTCGCGGGAATTGGTCAATTTCGAGGGAAAACGGGTACTGGGTCGGTTTGAATAAATAAATCTTTTTCGGCAGATTTTGGTAGTATGGCCCAATAGATGGAATCCAAGACGCGACCTCTCACCGACGACGAAGCCCGGATTCTGAGATTACTGCGCAACCTCTACGGACCGCAAAATGACGTGGATTCGGTTTTCTTTACTAATCAGGACCAAGCCGCGATCCTCGTGCGGGATAAAAATGGAGTAGATGGAATATTGGTCGTTCTCACGAATGTGGCGTTGACTCAGAAAACGGAAGGAATGTCAGACGAGGAGGTTTCTAAAAAATGTCTTCTGCCGCCCTTCGCGATTGCAGTAAACAAGATTCAGCCGAATTAATAAGGGGACATTCAAGATTTCCGAATTATTTCCCGTTTCGGCGGGATGCTTCCGCATTCCGGGCATCTATCGGGCGTGGCGCGGAGATCGTAGCCGCACGAAACACATCGTCCTTGCCGCACGTCTCGGCGCCGTTTGGCCGCGCGAGACGCCGCCATCGCCGGCATCGCCAGCCCGACGATCAGAAACAGCCACCAGGGAACGGCGACTTCCCATCTGAATGCGTTGCCAACGATGCGAAACGTCCAGAATTCCGGCATCAGCGGAACACGCTTGTCGTGCGGAAAAACTTCAATCAGCCGCCCTCGATAATTCGCGGCCCGGTAGTAAATGAGATCAAAGTGGTTCGGGAACGAACCCGCAATGATCAAATGCGAATGAAGATTGAAATAGATTTCGTCATTGACGGACCGCCCCCGCGCCCACAGCGCCATTGCGCCGATGGACACCACCAGCGACAGCGCCGCAATTCCGTTGAACGGCCCTCGACCAAATCGCGCCATTGAACCGCATTGTACCCCCGATCAGTCCCGCAATCGCGCACTCTTCCCCTCTTCCATTCGGCATTTGGCAATCGGCAATCGGCAATTCACCCATTTCCCCATCACTGATCTGGCTGACTGGTCGGCAGCGCGCCGTTAAAATCCCACGGATCCATCAAGTCCTCGGCATCCGCGGCCGTGATGATTTTCGTGTCCACGTGCATGTCGACAAACAGGTAATTCGATCCGACGTGCAGACCATGTCGGAATTCGTCCACCTTGCCCAGCGCATAATCGCCATCGTTCATATAGTAATCCCCCCAGGCCGAAATCTTCTCCCCCATCAAAATCACGTTCGACGGCGAAAGATGATTCGGCAGCGGATGGCCGTATTTCTCCCCCAGATCGCTCAGGTGGGCGTTGAGGATGTAAGTATGCCGGGCGTTGGGCGGCGGGTCCGTGTTATCCGTCGGGCAAAGCATGATCGGCGGATTCCACACGCCAAAGACCATCACTGTCCAAACGTTGTAGTGATAAGAATTCCATTGATCCGGATACTCGAGCACCGAATCGGTGCCGTCAAACACCATGCTGCCGTCGTTGGGCGAATTGAGATACACGTTTGCATTGCCCCATCCCATATTGTCGGGGAACATGTATCCGCTGTTTTGATCGATATACATCAGCATCGCGGCCCCCACTTGCCGCAGGTTGCTGGCGCATTGCACCGTCATCGCCTGTGCCCGGGCCCGGCTCAGCGCCGGCAGGAGAATCGCGATCAGCACCGCGATAATCCCGATCACCACCAGAAGCTCCACGAGCGTAAACGCCCCTCGGCTCCCATTCCCGTTGCGCCTGAACATAAAAAATGACCTCTGGTCTCGAAACCGGGACAGGCCCAATATTGCGCTGGCGTTCGTGATTGGACCGTTTTCGCGTTTCGCGCGCGCCAGCCTTTAGTTGGGTTGAACGTCCAACGTGAACTTCACGGCCTTCTCCGCGCCTGCCGGCAATTCCAGCCAGACGGCACGGGAATCATTCCAATTATGTACAACGTCGAGATCCGGGCCCTTTTGCCGGACCACCTCCGGGCCGACCTTTTCGACGTGCGAAATTTGCGCCAGCACCGAACCATCTCCCGCCAGCAATTCCAAATCAAGCTTCGCACCATCAACTTCCCGGGAAGAAAAGCGGATACCGATGCAAATCCTGGACGAGTCTGGATGCGTCTTAAGTTTGAGCGACAAAACATCCAAATAGGACGTCGACGCCCCCATGGGAATAGTGGTATCGGGCGTGATCGTACCACTCATGGCCAGTTCGGTGGGTAACGTCGTTGGAGCCGCCGGCTCCGTAGCCACTGGCTCCGAAGTGGGCAACCCCGCAAACGTTCCTGAAGCCCGCGGCAACAGACCCACCGGAGGCGCTGAAGGGGACGTGACGTTCACTCCCTCGGCCGCGGCGATCGGTTCGACATACACCGTCAATCCATTGAACCGGAACGACCGCCCGTAGGGCTTAAGATTGTGTATGTCGATTTTGTTGGGCTTTTTGTTGAAAGGCTCGATATTGACAAACGGCATGGCCCGCCCGTCAAACCGGAACTGCGGCAACGACCGGAGTTGGCCGAGCTGTGATTCCATCTCGCGAAGCTTCTGCTCCAGTTGTCCGTCCTGCCTGGCGAAATCGAAGAATTGCCCTTGGCCAGCGGATAGGGCTTCGCCCTCCGCAGCGGCCACACTCGGTTGAGTCGTCGGCGTCGGCGAAGCGAAATCCGATGCCACCGCGACGGCGGTCAGGGTTACCAGAGACATGGCCAGCCAGCGGATCATAAGAGCCTCCTGGCCAAAACGAGGTGCAATCCACTACCGATTATGTAATAGATGCCCCACCGGCGCGAAAGTTTCAAGTCGCGGCGGGGGAAATCTTCGCCAGAGTCTTAATCATTTCACAACTCACCAGGCCATGAACGTGCTCGAACGACCCGGGCAGTTTCAACCCCGCTGCCCGCGCGTGCCCGCCGCCGCCGAACTGCTCGGCGAATCGCGCCGCGTCCACCTGACCCTTGCTGCGCAGGCTCACGCGGATCGCCGAGCCGTCCGGCGGTTCGATCATCAGGATCGACACCTCGACCGAGCGAATTTGCAGCGGCACGTTGATCAGGTTCTCCGTGTCCGACAACCCGGCGCCCGTCCGCTCGAAATCGCTGTTTCGCACCGACATGACCGCCAACCGGCCCCCATCCAAAAGCTCCAACGAATCCTGGGCCCGGGTTTGCAGCGCCAATCGCTCCGCCCGTTCGTTTTGATAAAGATGCTGATACATCTTGTCCGTATCGACGCCCGCCTCCATCAGGTCGGCCGCCAGACGCAGCGTGGCCGGGCGGGTGTTGCTGAACTGGAACCAGCCGGTGTCGCTGGCAATCGCCAGGAACAGCGCCGTGGCGATCGGCAGATCGATGGGAACATTCCATTCTGCCAGCAGTTCGGCGGCGATTTCACCGGCGGCGGCGGCATCGGTTTCGACCAGCTTCACGTCCGCCCAGTCTTCCTGCGTCAGATGGTGATCCAGCACGAGCCGCGGCTTTTTCCAGCCGTCGAGCCGGTCGCGCAATCCCGGCAATTGCGACCACGTCCCCGTGTCCACCACCAGCAGCGCATCGTACTGCTCCGGCGAAAAGTCCCTTGGCCAGCCGCCATCCACTTCGTCATAGCCGATCGCGTTTTCCTTCAGCACGAAGGCGTATTTCGCCGGCAGCCGGCTGAAAAGCAGGACCCGGCTGTCGATCTGCCGCCGACGCAATCCCAGCGCCATCGCCGCCGCCGTCCCCAGTGCATCCCCGTCCGGACGAACGTGCGTCGTGACCAGCACGCGCCGGCAGGCAGAAAGTGAATCGAGCATCCGCCGTTGGGATTCGTTCATGGTCGTGCGTCGGTTGATGCCTGTGTGGAGCCGGCCCCGGTCGCCGGTTCAAGCACGGAAAATTCCCGGTTCCAATAGTCCTCGGCCATTTGATTGCGGCTTTGATTCCAGGCGTAAAAGTTGTTCCTGTTCAGTTCGATGGGAAGAAAATCCACGACCACCGCGACGCTGATCGGCCGGCCAAGACGCAGAACTTTCAGATGCAGCACGTCTCCCGGCCACATGCGCTGCACGACCTGCACAAGCTCGGCGTTGCCGTGCAACTGCACCCCGGGACAGTCAAGGATCTGGACAATAACGTCGTCGCGCTGAATCACCCGATACGCCGCAAACCCGGGGATTCGCTCGACGGCGACGTCGTCGACGACGATGCCTTCGGCGGATGGGTTGATTGGGACGTCCGTCCAGTGCAGGCCGAGGAATCCGCCGGGACCCTCCGGGGCCACGCGGTATCTCTCACCGGCGATGAATATCTGCCTGACGGCCTGGCGGAGGGCGGCAATCTGGCCGGGAAGCAGCGGGCTTTGCGCCAGTGCCGCCGCCCGAAGCGCCGGAAGGTCTTGTTTTTTCAACTCCATCAGTTGGCTCAGCGCCTCCTGCCGGAGCTGCGGATTATCGCTGCCGAGCTGAACGATCAGCGATTGCACCCGCGGCGGATTGGCCCGTCCGGCCGACGCCAGCGCCAAAATTAGCGCAACCGCGAACGCCCACGGCGCCGCCGTGGGGCCGCTCAACTTTCGGCGATGAGACAAAAACAAATTACTCACGAGGATTAACCATCGGCTAATTCGACGAGCCGGTCGTAACTCTTTTGAATCCAGCCGATCTTTCGTTGCACCATCTGTAGAAACGGCATCCCATCGACCTTTCCGAACGACCCGGTCTGCGCGATCGGGAAAACCGCCTCCGCGATCAGCGCCTCGATCATCAAAAACGGAATCGCCCGAATCTCCGCCTGCGAAATCAGCATCACCTCGTCGTATCCGCGCAGGAACCTCTTGAATCGCGATTCGTCCAGATAATCCGGCCATTTGGAAACGTCGTCGTCCCCCCCGATGATCGAAAACTGCAATGCGCCGTTGGCGACGTCGATGATCCGCGGCAGCAGCCGCGCGCTGTCATAGTCGATCACCGCCACCACCCGGTTGTCCCGGAACAGCATGTTTCCCGGATGCCAGTCCGCATGCACGATCTGCTTGGGCCAGTTGTCGATTCCCAGCGAATTCACTCTTTCCGTGCTCTTCCGATACGCCTCCAGAAGGAACCGCAGCAATTGGATGACGTCGCGGTTTTCCTCGGTGTCCGCGACGCCCGCCGCGATCGCGCGCAAGCCCGAATCCACCGCCGACGCCGCGTGGTAGCTGCCGCTCGGCGGCTGCCATTCGGATTTGAATTCCTCCAGCAGCTTGTGATACAGCGCCAGGATTCGTCCCGAATCGAACGTCGATTCCAGCGTCTGCGGATAGGGTTGCCCCGGAATGTACTCGAACATCTCGTACACCCCGTTGCGCCATTGCAGCATCGAATTGTTTTCCTTCCGCGTGCCGATCAGATGCGGCAGCGGGAACTGCTTGTTCGCCAGGTGAAGCTGAAGCGCATGGGTGAACGCCACCTTGAACGGATCGTCCTTCCCGCGCGCCCGGCGCTTGAGGAGGAACTTGCCCTGCTCGCTGACGATCAGAAGTTTCGGCGCCTTGCGCGAGCCGCGCGGAAATTCCACGATCGAGTCGATCACCCCCACGTCGAAATGCGACAGGATGATGGCCAGCTCCTCGGCGGAGAACTGTTCGCGTTGTCCGGAAACGCGGTTCTGCCCCGTGCCCGAAGTGAGGTTCTGCGATCGCTCGGAGGCCATCTCAACCGTGAAGTCTAAATCAAAGCCGCACCGGGAAAAAGAACAAAGTGAAAACCGATCTTCCCGCTCTCGCCCCGCCAGGCCGTCCATCCGCCGGTTAAATGCGGGAAAAATGGAGGGTTTGGAGGATATATTCGTACGCCGCCGGGCCGCTCAGATCGCCGGGCGCCAGCGTCAGAACCGGCTCACCCCCCTCTTCCCGCCCTCCCCGGGACACCGGCTCGCTGAAACCGGCGACGCGGGACAGCCCCACTTTCCCCCGGATCACCCCCACCGTGTAATCCACCGTGAACAGATATTGATGCCGGTTGTCCGCCGTCCGGTACAGAAGATCGCGCACGCTGATGCTGGCCGCGCCGGGCACCGGAAAGTGCCCCACGATCCGCCGCGCCAACGCCAGCCGGTCCCCGGGCGCGAAGTGCATGTTCCATCTCCCGGCGCACGCGCGCAGCTTTCTCCGGCAACGAAACTGCGAAACCCCGCCCGCCAACACCCCAACCAGCAGAATCCCCAGCAGCAAAATCAGGTACAATTGCGGCGTCACACGACCGAATAGGTAATTGTCCATTATCAATTATCCATTGTTTTCTTGATTCCATAATCCGGAACGATCGCGTTCAACGACTCGATCCAACGGGAGATCGCTTCATAGTTGGGATCATCCGGGCTGCCGAACATCGGCCTGAAACCCATCGCCTTGGGATGAGGCGCCCAAGCCTGCGAAGATGGAAGCGTATATTGCAGCAGCAGGGATGATTGGACGTGCAGACGGTCGATCATCGGCCGGTACACAGGCCCATTGCCGATCGTGTCGCCGCCGGCCAGTTTCAGCCCGGTCTGCTGAAGAATGTAGAAATTGGTGTAAGCGGGCAGGGTTTCCCTGGCATCCGGATAGAGCACGAACCCGCCCGCCCCCGCCCCGCCGTGACAACCCGCCGCGGCGCAGCCCGCCAGAACGCGCCGCTGAACCAAGACCCGGAACTGCCCCATCACACGCGGGTCCGAAACGATGTGCACGTCCTTCGCCAGATTCGCGTCTCCGCTTTGGATGATGTCCATCGCCTGCTGCGTTTCGGTTTCCGCATCGAAAGCCGCGCTATCCCCGCTGACACCCAGATAACGCTTGCGCACGTTGTTGAAAAATTCAACCCGGACCTGTTCATCCGGCAGCAACTCCGCACGCCGAATCGCGTAAACGTCATCCATCGTCAGATATTTCCCCGACGACGCCCTCGTGGCCGGCGCGGCCGCCGCCCCGCCCGCCGAAACCGCCGCGGGCCTGGCTTCCAACGCCCGCTCGCTCTGGATCGTATCCAGCAATATCACCGCGTCCGGATTGTGCGGATCCAGTCGCTCCGCGTCCTTCGCCGCCTGGGCCGCCAAATCATATTGCCGCGCATTCAATTCCAACCGGCTCAGATCGATCCGCCCTTTAATGTCATTGGGATCGAGACTGCTCAGCTTCTTTTGGAAATCCTCCGCCGCATCATCCGGATAGCTGATCGACGCCACGCTGCTCCGGTCGATCGTCAGCGTTGACCCATGCGCCGTAATGTTCACCGTTTGCCCATCCGGGCTGATCTGAATATCCCCCTGCATCACCCGCCCATCGCTGGTGCTCAGGATTCCCTGCCGCCCCAGCACCGCCGAGGCCGGCAAACAGATCGCCAAAACGCCCAGCCACCACCTGCGCCTCATGAACCATCTCCTCGCCGGCTCTCGCCGAGAAACGCATCGTAAATGCCGCCGGCAAAAGAGGCAAATTTGATCTTGGCCGCCGGATTGGTCACGCTCACGATCCAAAGCCCAGGGAGCTTGCTCCCTTGGGCCCGCCCCAATCCACCCCAAGTTTGCGCCAGGTTCAGCACCTCATTTTGTAAAAAATCTCGCGCCTGCGACAAAATACCGCAGGCGCCGTTTTTCGACAAATATCGCCATTCCTCCATGTGCAACATCGAGAATCATAACCCATGAACTCTACAAGACTTTTTTTCGGAATGTAGTCGTTTATTCTGATCGCTGGACTCAGCACAAAATCACCAGAATAGACCTTCCTGTCCTATTTTCTGCCCTCAATGTCGCAAAGCCCGCAAATTTCTCTTGCGTCTGGCCAATGATGCTCTACATTTGACTTATTAGTTGCTGGCCGACAGGCCAGTTTGGAGGAGGGAGAACACATAAATGGGATAGTCCGTTTCTGACGGTTGTCCCACATTTCACAGGAGGATTTATGCGGAGAAAAAGCTTCTGGATGTCCACAGTCCTGCTCGGCGCGGCGGCCCTTTCCGCTCGCACGGCCCAGGCTCAAACTCAGGACCTGTTTGTCATCAACGTCGATGAGAACGGGAATGGGAGCTATGTTGAATACACGCCCCCGTATCCCGGTGGAACGGTGATTGGAGCGGGGAATTTGACGCCGGCGCTGATCAACGGCGTGCCGGGAGATGGACTTTCTTACGTCCTGCCCTACCCCATCAACATTAATACAAATTCCAACCAGTGGTTGAGCATATCTGATCTGGACGGGGCCCAATCCGACCTGATCCATTTTGCGAACACCGGGCCGGGCGGCGCCGGCGTTTTGAACTTCTACAGCAACGACACTGATGGCGACTTGGCTGACGTCAGCCCCGCGTTTTGGTCCACCATCGCCGGGAATTGGAGTACCCAGTTTGCCACCTCGGAGGACGCCAATGGTATTGCGTTCTACAGCACCTATATCGACACCGGCGGCGTCCCAGGCGACCCCGCTCCCCATCCCACCGTCGAGGCTTTCTATTATTTCAACTCTGGACCGGTTCCAGAGCCCACGGCCATGGGACTGTTCCTGGGCGGTAGCGCCCTGTTGCTGAAGCGCCGCAATCATCGCAACTGAAACCGCAAACTTCCAATTCGACAACCCCCGAAGCCCCGGATGCACGTCCGGGGCTTTTCTCTTCTCCACAAATCAAGCTCGCCGCATCAAGACGGACCCTGGCCCGGATTATTCACCACGGATGACACGGATATCACGGATATTCAATGCTGGAAATTACTTATGATCGATTCCATGCTTTTCCACGGCGCGCAGACTGCGCGCATCGCGGTTTCGGAACTGTCCTGATTCATCCGTGTTATCCGTGAAATCCGTGGTTCCTCTGAATTATCCGGGCTGGTCCCCCCCCGCCGTACGGTCGAAAACAACATTGGCGATGTGGGCGCTCGCTTTTCGCACTTCATTCCAATCGTGCCAACGCGCGTTCAAGTTTTTGTATTCGGATAGGTTCATCTGATCCAGGTCATACGGCAGAGGATTGGCAAGCTGAATCTGCAATTGCTGCAAAGCCGACTCGCCATTGGGCTGAGGATATAATTCATCCATTCGCTCCAACGCGCGCGCCGCCTGCGCTTCACCCATGCGGTCCGCCAATGCCACAAAATCCAAATAGTCCCGCGTCGCATTTCTCTTGAGAATGAGCGCCGCTTTAATGCGCAGAATCTCCGCCTCCGTCGGCACCGTGATTTTCTGTCCGCGGTAATCCATCACCGTTGTTTCCAGCGGCTCGTCTCGGATCAGTTGCCGGATGCCCGTTTCGATTCCATCGAGACTGCCCAGGATTTGCACCGGCCGGTTGACGCGCGCCGTCTTCCACCCAGCCACCGATTCCAACTCCGCCAGTACGGCATCGAAACGTTTCGAAAGGTCAGTCAAAACGTGGTCCGCGTCCTGAGAGAGGCGATGTTGGGCATGCAGAGCCGACGCCGTGCCGCCGACCAATACCGCATCGGGCAATATTTGCTGCAAGCGGGCCGCGGAGGAGAGGACTTTCTCCCAATCAGGCAAGTCGCTCGTTGACATAATTCATCCAGAAATGATGCCGCTGGGCGTATGGGTCTTGAACGTGTGCCTGACAAACTTGCCGTATCTTTTCCAACACGGACGCATCCGCCAGCAGCGCCTCCCGCAGCCGCTCCCAATCCGCACGCCGGCCGCGCGCGATCACGTCATCAATCGCCGCAAGCGTCAATCCGTCTTGGTTCAAATGCCGATGAAGCATTGGAGTCAGGATAACACACCCGCCAATCCCGTCGAGCCATTTCCGCCTTTTTTCCCCTCCCGCCCTCCCCCATTCGGCAATTGGCAATTGGCAATCGGCATTCTCTTCACCCCTCCCCTCCCGCCCTCCGCTGATTCAGCCGCAGAAGGTTCGCCAGCACCAGCCCATCGACGCGCCCCCGCTCCGCCGCCAGCCGATGCCCCTCCGCCAACTTCTGCCCCGCCCCGCTGTCCACCCACACGACCGCCCAATCTTCCCTCCATCCGCCTACTGGATCGACCGCAGCGTAGGCCTAAGGATGTCGTCGTCTGGTTTTTCACGCGCCAGTTGCAGCCATTAGGCACGCTCGGCACGTCTACCGTTTCTTGCGCAAGAATTCTCTCAAACTCCGTCGGAGCCTCATAATGTCATGGGCCTCGCATTCCCAAACCACCAAAACGCGCCATCCCAGCGACCGAAGCTGCCGTATGGTCCGGCGATCACGTTCGCGGTTACGGTTGAGTTTGGGCAGCCAATACTCGGTCCGGCTCTTAGGGATGTGGGCTAGCGGACAGCCATGCATGTGCCAAAAACAACCACGCACCTCCACAACCGCGTGGTATTTCCGTAATACGATGTCGGGCGTGCCGGGTAGTGGCGTAACATGCAGGCGAAAGCGGTAACCCATTGCGTGTAAGGCACGGCGCACGTTAATCTCGGGCTTGGTGTCAACGGATCGAATGCGCGACATCGTTCTACTTCGGCGGGATGGCGATATGTGGTCCATACCTTGTGAATTACGCCCACCTCAATACAATCGACTTCGTAACATGAGAATGGCGTGCCGGCAATGGGATTAGAATTCACAACAATTGACCTTTTTGCCGGAGCCGGAGGCCTCTCAGAGGCTTTCCGCCAAGCGGGATTCCGTGTCCTCGCGGCGAATGACTTTGACGAACCCGCATCGGAGACCTTCAAGCTAAATTTCCCCGAAGCGGTTTTTGTTCCTGGAAAAGTCGAGGATATCTCGTCCGCGCAACTACTGGAAGTGGCAGGGATTTCGCGCGGGGAGCTTGACGTGCTTGTAGGCGGGCCGCCGTGTCAAGCGTTCAGCGTATACAACCATCAGCGTGGAATGCATGATCAACGGTCCGGGCTTTTCCGGGAATATCTGCGGATCGTTAAGGATTTGATGCCCGCGTTTGTGGTGATGGAGAATGTCACCGGAATAACGAGTATCGACGACGGGCGGGCCGTAGATGAGATTCACCGGCGACTGCGCAGCCTCGGTTACCACGTTGAGCATCAAGTTTTGCGAGCAGAAGATTATGGCGTGCCGCAAGAGCGACGCCGCATCTTTTTTATTGGCGCGAGGGATAAAGCTTCGATCCGATGGCCAGAACCGACACATTTTGTAGCTCAAAAGCCAGCTTTATTTAATCTCCCAAAATCCCGCAAGCCCTTCGTCTCTGTGAATGATGCAATTGGCGACCTCCCCGCACTTTCGATTTGCGAGGGCGATGAGGAAAGCCGTTATACCCAGCCGCCAATATGCGATTATCAAAGGTTGATGCGACGCGGTTCCCGGGTGTTATTCAACCATGTTGCGCCCTTCCTAGAAGAAATCAACCTGCGGAGGCTAAAGCATATTCCGCAGGGCGGTAGTTGGCGGGACATCCCCCGTGAATTGCTGCCGGCGGGCATGAAGCTTGCTCGCCGTAGCGATCACACAAAGCGGTATGGCCGGCTTCACCCCGAGGGACTTTGTTGCACGATTTTGACCAAATGCGACCTGCATTGGGGATCGTTTATCCATCCCACCCAAGAGAGGGCATTGACCGTGCGCGAAGCGGCACGCTTCCAATCATTTCCGGACCGAATGAGATTTCTTGGCTCCCGGGGAGAGCAATTCCGCCAAGTTGGGAACGCAGTGCCCCCACTTTTGGGCCGTGCTATTGCCACGGAGATTGTAAAGATGCTACTCGCCGCTGATATCAAAGGGACGTTCGGAGACTCATGTAGGCCCAAGGCAAACACGATCGCAGTCTAACGGCTACTTGGGGCCGATGAATCGCGACAGACCTACCTCAGACTTCATGACCGGTCACTATTCTCCTGTTCCCAGCTTTGCCCTTATTTTGGCTTCAAATTCGGCCAGAGTGACAGGCTCACCGCCCGTAAGTCCTTCAACAGCTCTTTCAAGCGTCTGTTTTTCTGGTTCGCCGATTTTCAAGGTCGCAGGGTCAGTCCCTTCGTCAAATTGCACGACAAACCAAGCGATGTCGCAATTGGATAGGTCCTTTACGGTGTCCATTCGGCCCATATTTCGGAAAAACGCGCCGTCAACCACAACGGCCATCTTCTTACCCCAACGACGTAGCGTCGGAACTTTAATCTGAAGCTGCGGCATCAGGCGTTTGGGACCAGAACTGCGATAGTCGGGCCGTCTAGTGCGGTCCGGAAAAGGCAAATCATCCGTGGGAAAATCGTGGAGGTGTTCGAAAAGGAGGCCCATTCTCTCCCCGGAGAAATAGACGGCCTGTATCTCGAGGGCGCACCATTTGAGTGGATCTGTTTCTGGTGCCAAGAGGACCATGTCAATATTGCCGACATCTTCACGCGCGGTCTCCTCTTCGGCCTGCTCAGCCGCCGCTGAAGTTGACGGCTCATTGCGTACCCGCTGTAAGAAACGCACCTCGCCGACTGTTTTGGCACTATCCGTACCCAGGACAGTTAGGGCTACCTTTCGAAAAACAATTTCGTTCTGCTGAAATCGCGTTGGGCAGACAATACGAAGGTCGCCCTCTTGACCTACGACCGGGGTGGCACTCCACTCACCGGTCGGCAAGGACGCTTTTGCCTCATATAGCCGAAGCGAGCAAACGCCTCCCTTCTTATGACAGGCGCCTCCATCAGCTTTGAACGGGCAGAGCGGAGTTGTATCAGAACCGTGATTGATCGCCTTAACTGCAAGGTCCCTTCTTTGTATTGCGGAGAGTTTTATGAATGACCGACCATACCATTCGCCGATCCCGAAACGAGGCGCTGGCTGTCGTTGCGTAGCTGGAGCGGGCATGATGCGCCCAATTGAAGCAAAGAATGTCACCGCTGTCCATCGGCTGGCGCGGGCTGGCCGATCAGGCGGCAAAGATCGATGAAGTGTTCGTGAGAGGCCGCCCGCTCGGGGAGTTCTACATTGGCCCACATCTCAACGAATTGTTCCGCGGTCATTCACGGATATTCTGAGCGGACAAGCCGGGAATGCCAAGAGCGCCGGCATTGAGGCGCCTGATTTACGTGGATGCAAAGCTCGGCGCTCCAGGCCGAAGTAAACGACACGAATCCCCCCTGCACCCTCTGGCATTCGGCATTTGGCATTCGGCAATCGGCAATCTCCTCAATACCCCGCCTCCGCTTTCAGATTCTCCATGAAAAGGCTTTCCCGATCTCGCTTCAGCGCGATCTTCTTTTTCTTTCGCTCGATTTCCATTGTTTGGCGGACCTGCTCCGGGTCCGTCGGGCCGACTTCGCGCTGGCGGAACATTCCCATCCCCTTGAGCAATTGCAGAGCCGCCCGGGCGTTGCCGGCCTCCAGGGCTTTTTCCAGCGCATCCATCGCTTTTTCCGTCATCATCAGTAGCCGGGATTGGGCGCCCTTCTCCATCTCATCGTGCCATCGGTTGTACGCCGCCCCGAACACCGGGTCGTGCCGCAGCCAGTTATAGATCGTTTGCCGCGTGATCCCGGTCGTGCGGGCCGTCTCCGCAACGGAATTTCCAATCCGCAGCAGGTCCAGCGCCGCCTGCTGCTTCTCCTCCAATTTCTCGCCATTGTCCGTTCGCTCTCCCGTAACCGCCAATTGTCCCGATGCTCCCGACCCGATGTCCGACATGAATACCCCATTTCAGGTGAAATTACCCGTATATTATCCTAACATATACCGAACAAATGTCAAGCGAATTCCCCAAAAAGTCAATATATTGACAAATTTGGCGCTTCTTCGCGCGCCAAATCGGGTCATTGGAAGCGATATACATACAACTAACTGCAAATAAACGACTTGCGACAATTACGCAGATCGCGTTTTACACTCAAAACAATGAAAAAGCGCCAAATGTGTAAAACGGCTTCCCGACTCAACCCCCTCTTCCATTCGGCATTTGGCACTCGGCATTCGGCATTCCCCGTCCTCATACCAGCGGCCGCACGCGCCCGTCCCCGTGCCCGCCGCGCTTGCCCCAGACGCCGGGAATCGGCGTCGAACAGTTCGGGCATTTGCCATCCGCCCCGATGCGGTTCTCCCGCACCAGGAACCCGTGCCGGCGGATCAACGTCGTCTTGCAGTTATGGCAGCGGGTGTTCTCCCATTCCCCGACCTGGCCCGGCAGGTTGCCGGGATAGATGTAGCGGATGCCCGCCCGTTGGCCATACTCCACGATTCGCATCAGATCGTCGGCGGTGGTTTGGCGGTAGCCATCGGTCATTTTGTAATCGGGATGGAAGGCCGTGACGTGCCAGGGCATGAGGAGATCGACAGATACCAGAAAATCGGCCATGCGCTTCAGTTCCTCGGGATCGTCGCTGAAGCCGGGCACTACGAGCGTCACGATCTCCACCCAGAACCCGCGCTCCTTGAGCATGCGGATCGTCCCCGTCACGTTTTCCAAAATTCCGCCAAGTTGGCGGTAGTGTTGCGGGTTGAACGTCTTGAGATCGACCTTGTACGCATCGACGTGGGGGCGAAGGAAATCGAGCACCTGTTCCGTGCCGTTGCCGTTGGAGATGTACGCGCATTTCAGCCCGCGCGTGCGGGCTTCCCGAAAGACCGCGACCGCCCATTCGCTGGTGATGAGCGGCTCGTTGTAGCTCGACGCGATCACCGGCGCGCCGTGCTGGATCGCCAGGTCCACCAGTTGTTTCGGATTGGTCAACCGCGGCGGCGCGGCGGCCTTGGGATCGCGCAGCATCTGGCTCGTCACCCAGTTCTGGCAATATCCGCAGTGATAATCGCAACCGAGCATCCCGAACGTGAGCGCGTCGCTGCCGGCCAGGCAATGGAAGAACGGCTTCTTCTCGATCGGGTCGCAAGCCAGCGCTCCGACGTATCCGAACGGAACCTTCAGGACTCCGTTGTCGTTGAAGCGAACCCGGCAGACTCCATCGCGCCCGGGTTTGACCAGGCACCGGTGGCCGCAGGCGAAGCAGCGGACCGCGCCGTCGGCCTCGTGCCGGATCAACTCCTCCGCCGCCGGGGCCACGTGCTGATGCAGCATGTCCTTCAGCGATTTCAGCCGGCTTTGTTCGTCGAGGATTCCCAAGCTCGCCATGGTCGCGCCTTCCAATCCCATTTTAGTCACTCCAAAGCCGTAGAAACAGCCAATTCTTCTCCACTGCTCCTCGTTCCGTTATAGTTTCGCCCTTGAGATTCAACGCCTTTTTTCTACTGCTGATTGAGGTGATCGCCATGTTGAACCAGGGATGCGCATCGGTGTCGGAGCAGCCCGAAACCGTCCATTGGCCGAAGATCGCCGGAATCGACCGGGCCATGCAGGCCTTCGTCGATCGCGGCGAGCTTTCGGGGGCCGTGACGCTGGTGGCGGATCGGCAACGCATCCTTCATCTCTCGGCCGTGGGCCAGCGCGACGTCAAACACCATTTGCCCATGCGCACCGACACGATCTTCTGGATCGCCTCGATGACCAAGCTCATGACTTCCACGGCGGTCATGATGCTTCAGGATGAGGGCAAGCTTTCGATTGACGATCCGGCGTCAAAATACATTCCGGAGTTCGACGGGCTGAAGACTCCCTCCGGCAAGCCGGCGAACCTGACGCTGCGCCAGCTCCTGACGCACACCAGCGGTTTGGCGGAAGCGCCGCGGGACGTGATGTTCAAGGCCCGCACGCTGGCAGAACTGATCCCGTTTTATCTGGATCGGCCGACGTCCTTCGAGCCGGGGAAGAAATGGGATTATTGCCAATCCGGCATCAACACGCTGGGCCGGATCATCGAGATCGTCTCGGGCGAGTCCTACGCGGATTTCCTGCAACACCGGCTGTTCGATCCGATGGGTTTGAAGGACGCGACGTTTTATCCGAGCGACGAGCAACTCCAACGGCTGGCGCAGAGTTACGTCTTGAAGAGAGGCCGGCTGGAACGGATTCAGATCGATCGCCCGGTCGGCATTCGCAAACATTTTCCCGCCGCCAACGGCGGATTGTTCTGCACCGCCGGGGAATATTGCCGGTTCTGCCAAATGCTGCTGAACGGCGGGACGCTGGATGGCCGGCGGTATCTGAGTGCGGAAAGCATCCACGAGATGACGAGCGTGCAGACGGACGGGCTGAAGGCGGGTTTTGTGCCGGGAAGCGGATGGGGGCTGGCGTTCGGCATCGTGCGGGAACCGCAGGGGATCGCCGCGACGCTCTCGCCCGGCACGTACGGGCATGGCGGAGCTTACGGAACCCAGGCGTGGATCGATCCGGTCAAGGGGCGGATTTACATTCTGTTGATCCAGCGCGGCGATCTGGATAACGCGGATAATTGTAAATTCCGGCAGGCGTTTCAAGAGGCCGCGGCGCAATAGGCGCCGCCGCACGCTTCGCCGAAATAGTAACCACCAACCTTTGGATCGAATGCCGCGGATCGGACCGGCCGATGGATTCCTTCTGCTCCGGGGCCAGAAATCGCAGCCATTCCTTGCGGTTTGTCACGTCGCTATGGCCGGCGTCCTGACCGATGAGCAGCGGATCGGGAGCATACATCTTGAAATGGCGCATCAGGGAGGAAATCACCAGGTCGCAGTGATCGTTCGTGGTACTCCGCCAGAATTGGGAAAGAACCCCCATCAGCCGGCCGCGAACGGCGTAGGCATGGCTGCGATTGGAGGCCACGCAGCGCACCACGCCGGGACAGACCATCTCGGGCGGCCGCAAGTGCTCGGCGCCGAGCATCAACCCATCCCAATCGTCCGGAACCTTCCCCATGAATTCCCGGGCAAGGGTTGAAAAATTCTCAACGGGATAGGCATCGTCCTCCAGCACCAGCAGCGCGCGCACGCCATCGTTGATGGCCGAATCGAGAACCGCGCGATGGGATAGAAGACATCCCCAGGCGCCGGGGCCTTTGTCCCATCCAGCCGGTGTCCCCACCACCTCTCCGTCAACGGCTTCAAAGCGCCGGGGCGTTTTGAACGGCCAGGCACCGAGCGTTTGCCAGAACCGCTCCAGCCGGTCGCGCCGGCGGGCAAGGTTCACAACCACCACTCGGTCGAATGTCTCGGAAAAATCGGCAACGCCGTCCATGGCCAACCCTTTTTTGTTATCAAACCTATCGACATTGCCGGCTGGCATGCATTAAAAACACGCAACTTCACCATTGATCCGCCTAATATTACCCTGAAAGGAAACCGTGGAGAACAAATTCCAGGATTGGCAGGATGAACTCAAGTTCGTCGTCGAATTCATGCGCGAGATGAGTCTCCAGACCGATCCCCAGATCGCCGCGAATCTGTACGGCGAGCGGTTGCGCCAGGGCGGCTTCGTCACATCCGATGGATACTTGGCGGTAAGCCGCCGCGATCTCACCCATCCGGCCTACCGCATCACCCGCAGCTCGACTTGGAAGGAAAACATCAACCCGTGGACGGAAAAACACCGCCTGCCGGTCTTCACCACCGGGCTGCTCTGCGAGTTGGTCTACTCCAATAAGTCCACGGTTATCGAGGACCTTCCCGCGGCGTTCGCAGCCGACGATCCCGCGGCGGAGTATTTTCGCGGCATGAACTTCCTGTTGGCCATGCCGCAGTTCGACCGCGGCGAGGCGATCAATATGGGCGTGGTTTTGACCCGTCATTCCGAGGGGATACCGCGCGAGCGGATTCCGATGATGGTCATGCAGTCCAATCTGTGGGGATTCGCCGTCCTCAGCGGGGTGTTGCGGCTCGAGTTGAAGACGGCCTACGACGCTCTCGACCACGAGCTCAAAGCGGTTGGCGACATCCAACGCTCGCTCTTGCCGCATACGCTGCCCACCATCCCCGGTCTGGATCTGGCCGCTCACTACGAAACTTCGCAGCGCGCCGGCGGCGACTATTACGATTTGTTCCCATTGCCCCGCGACCGCTGGGGAATCATCATCGCGGACGTGAGCGGACACGGCATTCCCGCGGCGGTGAGGATGGCGATCACCCACGCGATCGTCCACACCCGTCCCGACTTCGCCATGCCCCCCGGCGAAATGCTTGGTTATCTCAACACCATCCTCGAGGAACGCTACATCGGACGAACCGGATCGTTCATCACCGCTCTGTATGCCATTTATGACCCAGGAACTCGTGAACTGAGTTACTCCTCCGCCGGGCATCCGCCACCGCGTTTCGTTCGCGGCGACCGCGCGACCGCGCTTGACGGCCGCGGCGGTCTGCCGTTAGGCATCGACCAAACCGTGCGCTACCCGGTGAACCACCTGTTTCTGCACCCCGGCGATCGCCTGCTTTTGTACACCGATGGCGTATCCGAGGCTCTCAATCCAGCGCGAGAACCCTTCGGAACCGATTCCCTGGACGCAGCGTGCCTGGCAAGCGAAAGCAACGCGCCATCCCTCTTGCGCTCCGTGCTCGCCGCCCTTGAGCGACATTGCGGCGACGCCCCGCCTGCCGATGACAGAACGCTGTTGGCCGTCTGTGTGCGGTGATGATCCGATTATCGTGCTTGCAGGCGTTGGCGCCCAAAATGATTTGCGGTTCGCGGAGGTGCTTTCACGCGGTCGACGCCGATTGGGTCCCCGGTCTCTCGCACGTGACGACGAGCTTTGCGGCGTACTATGATAGAATGATGCGGAGGTGAATTATGGCCGTGACATTTCAACTACCCGCCGATGTCGAACAGAAACTCCGAGCGGAAAGCCCCGATCTTGAGGGTGAGGCGAAGGAGGCGTACGCCGTGGAACTATTCCGGCGCGGGAAGCTCACACATTACGAGTTGTCGAAGGTCCTCGGCCTGGATCGCGTCGAAACGGATGCCTTCCTCAAGCGGCATAACGTGTACGAGGGATCTCTCACGCCCGATGATCTTGAAGCCGACCGAAAGACGCTGGAACACATGCTTGGTCCAGCGCGTCACTGATGCTCGTTATCGCCGACAGTTCTCCGCTTATCGTGCTGGCAAATATTGGCGCTATGCATGTTCTGCCATCGCTTTTTGGCCAAGTGACGATTCCGCCGCAAGTGGCCGCGGAGTTAGCGCAATCGAACCGGCCGAAGATCATTCGGGACTTTATTGCCAATCGGCCGTCCTGGCTTAACGTCCAAAGCCCTTCGTTGAATGAACAGATTCCATTGCTCCAAGCGGGGGAAATAGCAGCCATCAATCTCGCCAGAGAACTGAAGGCCGACCTGCTTCTGATCGACGAGGTTCAAGGACGACGGGCGGCCGCAGTGAGAAAAATACCGCTAACCGGAACAATCGGTGTACTTGAAATGGCGGCAAAGACGAATCTACTGGACCTCAAAGAAGCCTTCGATCAAGTGAAACAGACTGACTTTTGGATATCGCCAAAGTTGCTTGACGAACGACTAAAAATGCACAAAAGGCAAGCCGAAGAAGGGATTTGAACCCTTAACCCCCGCTTTACGAAAGCGGTGCTCTGCCGTTGAGCTACTTCGGCGGAATTCGCTTTGGGGCGGAGAGTTTAACCGGATTTCGTATGAGCGGCAATGTGACCGGAATACTCCGAATTTTCGTCTTCTGAAATGGAAAAACCATCGAAAACCCCGTCCCATAGCTCGTCCCCGGCAGTAACGATTTCCAAGAAATCGATTTTCCCTTCCTTGAAGAACAAGATCGCAACTAAACCGTGTTTTATACCAGGAATCGCGATCAACCGTTTGAGAACCAAAAACCTCGTCGGGGCCTCAAGCACTGGAGCAGGCTTGAAATTGGTGTAACTACCGACCCCGGTAAACTCGCGGCTCAGAACGTGAAGTCTGGGAACGACGGCAAGAAGTCCGGGTAGTTTCGAAGTAAAATGCTCGAGGATTGTCACCTCAAGTTCGTTCGGCGTGGTTTGGCCGGGCCGGATCGAGCTCTGCCGCGAGATCCTTTCCATTACTGCGGATTATAGTGAGCATATCCAGACAAATCGATTGCGTCAGTCCACCAACTCCATTCGCTTCCCCGGAATCTCGGACCTCGACCCGGAACCATGGCTTTACGAAAGCGGTGCTCTGCCGTTGAGCTACTTCGGCGGATTTCTGGGATCGCAGGATATACGACACGGATACGCCGTTTCAAGGGCGAGAGCATCAGGGCGAGGATCGGGAATCGGTCGGAATCATTCGGCAGGCGTTGCCGGCCGTGGTGGAGATCAGCAGTTGCCCGCGCCAGCCGGGCAATAGATCGGGGCCTTGGATTTCGCGGTGGGGGCCGATGAGCCAGAGACATCGGCGGGAATGGAGTTGGCCGAGAATGGCGGGGTCGGGCGGTGCGGTGAGGATCAGCCAGGGATGATGCGAGGCCGGGGCGTAATATTTCAGGCCCATGTACCACGTTCCGGGAGAGACCCAGGGATCGGGGTTGGCGAAAACAAGCAGATCGTCGGGGGCGGCGTTGGCTTCGAGGTCGTGGGAGAGCTTGCGCCAATCCTCCAGTGGAGTGGCGCCGCTTTTGATTCGGTCGATGGCGGCGATGGCGGCCGCGGCGATGAAGGCGATGGCCAGGACGTCGCGCAGGCCTTTGCGGCGGGGCCAATCGAACGCGGCGATGACGGCATAGATCGCCGGACTGGCGAGAATGGTGTAGCGAGGATATCCAATCAGGGTGGTTTGGCGGGCCAGATCAAGAACGGCCACGAAACCGATGACGCCGATCATCCAGAGGGACCAGAGGAGCAAATCGCGGCGATGGGCAAGGCGCAGAATTGGCAATGCCATCGTCAGCAGGAAAACCGCCAGGACGAGATTGGGCGCGCGGCGGGCGAGCGATTCACCGCCGCTTTCACCGAGCAGAAATTCGATCGGCAAGCCGATGATGCGAAAGAGCGTCAACTTGGCATGATCGGAAACACGGTATTCCCGAAGAAACGTTGGGGCGAGCGACGGGAGCGTATGGGATTGCGTGATGAACAGGGGAATCCAGGCGGCGAGAGTGAGGATCGCGCCGGCGGCGAGGGCGGTGAGAGTTTGCCGGCGCGCTCGGGATGGGAGACGAATCGCGGCGTAAGCGACCAGGGCGGGCAGCGCCCCGGCGGCAAGGTAATGGGTCAGCGCGGCGGCGGCGAAACAAATCGCCAGCCCCGCGAGGCGGAAGATAGCGACGCCTTGCAATTCGATCCGTAAAAGCAGGTCGATGGCGCATAGTCCCAGGAGAATTAGCAGCGTGTAGCCGCGCGCATCCTGCGCGAAGTCGATCTGGGCGACGGCCAGGGCCATCAGGATTGCGGCCAGCAGTGCAATCCTGGGTCCATGGAGAAATCGGCAGACGTTGAAAAAGACGAGAATGGCCGCCAAAGAAAAGATCGCCGAAAGCGATCGTGTGGCCGCCGCCCCGTTGCTGAAAAGATCGATCCACCATCGGAGCACGACAAAATACAATGGCGGATGCGTCACGCCGCCGAGATGTGTGCAGACGTTCCACCACGGCGCGGCCCCGGGCAGCCCGGTCAGGTCCGGCTGATCCGTGCGAATCACGTTGGGGGGCAGTTGATCGTGAACGGACCCGCGGCCCATGGCCATTTCGACGGACCAGATCTCGTCTTTCCACAGGCTGGGGCCGCCGATTTGATAAAAGCGCAAGAACGCCGCGGCCGCCAGGACAACACAGAGGATCACCCGATGACTTCGGGAAATGGGTCCAGGATTCGCGGGAGCATCGCTCATCAATTCGGTTCCATGAGGCAAAACGCGCCGGCGGAGGTTGTTTCCTCCAGTCCAAGCAGATGCCAGCCCGGCAACACCAGCGGGCCGTCGGCACCGGGGAATTTTCCTATGAGCCAGACGGATTTTTTCGTTCGGAGTTGACGAAGGAGATTCACGTCGACCGGCCGGTTGAGGACGAGCCAGGGGTGACGTGACTTGGGGAAATAGTAATTGAAGGCCATGTACCAGGTTCCCGGAGAAATCCAGGGATCGTCGCCGTAGAAGACGAGGAGGTCGTCAGAATCGGCGGCTCGGTTGAGGTCGCCGGTGAGTCGGCGCCAATCTTCCTTGGATTCGACGCCGCCAGCCAGGCGTTGGCCGGCCAGGACGGCCAAGAGAGCGATCGCCAGAAGCGGGACGGCGTAGGTGAGGATTGGGCGTCCAGGCCAATTGACGGCGAGGACGGCGTAGATGGCGGGGCTGGCGAGGATGGTGTAGCGCAGGTAATCCATGAGAATCGATCCACGGACCAGATCGGTGGCGGCGGCCGATCCGATGGTCCCGATCATCCAGAGTAGCCAAAAGAGCGATAGCCGATCGCGGAACGTTCGCACCAGCGGCAGAACGTATGTCAGGAATGCGGCGATGAGGAGAACGGCGGCGGGCATATTTGCGGCGAGCGATTCGCCGAAGAGGCATTTGCCCGGAAGGCCGATGATGCGAAGGAACGTGGATCGGACGTGGTGATCGGCGGGTTCGGAAAGATAGCCGGGATGAGCGGAGGGGAGGGAAATGATTTGCCCGCGCAGCCAGTAACCCCAGACGGCCAGGACGACAACTCCGGCGGCGACGAAAACGCCAATCGCCGCCAGGCGGGCGCCCTTGCGCAGGCGAATCAGCGCATATCCGCCAAGGGCGGCGATCGCGCCGGCAGCGAGATAATGGGTCAGAATCGCCGCCGATGAAAGCAAGAGCAGACCGATCACCCTGGCTGGTTTGATCCCGAACAACTCGATTCGAACGAGCAGGTCGGCGGCGCCGAGACCGAGGAGAATCAACATCGGATAATTCCTGGCGTCCTGTGCGAAATCGAGCTGGCCGATGGCCAGCGCCATGATGGCGGCGGCGAGAAGCGCGATCCTCGTCGGGCCGAGGAGCCGGCAAAGATCAAAGAGCACGGCAATCGCGGCGATGGAAAAGATCGCCGACAACGAGCGGATGGCGAGGGGGCTGGTTCCAAACAGGTCCATCCACCAGCGGAGCGCGATGAGGTACAGCGGAGGATGGGGGTAGCCGTTGAGATGGGTCCAGATTTTCGGCCACGCCGCGGCGGTGGAAACGTCCGTCAGATTCAATGGAGCGGTTTGAATGACGCCAGTGGGGAGATGATCGTGGACCGAGCCTCGGCCGACGGACATCTCGATGGACCAGAGTTCGTCCATCCACAGGCTGGGTCCGGCGATGTGATAAAAGCGAAGGCAACCGGCGAGGAAAAGAATGGCGGCAAGGATGGCCAACTCGGCGCGGGAGGGTGAGCGGACGATGGAAGTTTGAATCATCACCAATCCGGCGTGTTTCGGGGATCCATGATACAAGGGCCGGGGATCAACGGACAGAATCCGGCTGTGCGGTGTTTCGCATGAGACAGACGCCGCCGGCCGTGGTGTGCCAAACGACGTCGGGTTGCCAGCCCGGGAAAAGAGCAGCGCCGAAAAGTTCCGGCGCTGGCCCGACGAGCCAGAACGTCCCGCGTGCCGGAAGCTGACCGAGCAGTTTCGAATCCGGAGCATGGTGAAGCGTTACCCAGGGATGGACCGAATCGGGGGAATAATATTTGTATCCCACGTACCAGACGCCGGGAGAAACCCACCCGCTGTCGTTGTAGAAGATCAGCAATTCATGGGGGTCCGCGTAGGCATCGATGATCTGGGAAAGCCGCTGAAAATCCTGTTTGGGGGGAACGCCGCGTTGCACCCGGAAGCCGGCCGCGAGGGCCAAAGACACGACGACGCCGAGCGGGAAAAAATCAGATACGTATTTGAGCCTGGGCCAATGGACGCCGGCGAGGATCGCATAGAGCGCGGGGCTGGCCAGCACGGTGTAGCGGGCGTACTGCAAGAACAGGAAATGATGCGTCAAGTCCGACGCGGCAACAAAAAGAACGATTCCCGCGCCCCACAAGACCCACAAAAGCAGGTCGGGGCGGTGGCGCAGGCGAAGCATCAACGCGACGACAACGCCCGCGGCGACGACATGAACGACCAGGGGCAGACCCTCCGCGAGAACCTCGCCAAAGCAGTACTTCAGCGGCAATTCGGCGATGCGAAGCAGTATATGAATCGCATGGTTGGGGCTTGATTCGCGAAGATAGCTGGGATCGAAATTGGGAAGGGTGCGCATCTGGCCATAAAACTGGCATCCCCAGGCGGCGACGGAAATGGCGGCGGCGGCGAAAAAAGCGGCGAGCGTCCTGCGGCGGTCGCGGCGGCGAAGCCGGATCACCGAGTAAACCCCCATCGCGGCAAATGCGCCCGCGGCGAAATAGTGCGTCAGGAGCATCGAGGCCAGCAGGAAAACCAGGAAAATCAAGCGTTGGAGCGTCGCCCCGGAAAAAACGATCCGCACCAGCACGTCACAGCAACTCATACCCTGAAGAATCAGAAGCGGGTAGCTGCGCGCTTCCTGGGCGAAATCGAGCTGGCCGATGGCCAGCGCCATCATGCAGGCCGCGAGCAAGCCGACTCGCGGGCCGTGCAGAAGCCTGCATACGTCGAAGAAGACCGCGATCCCCGCGAGGGACAGAATCGCCGAGAGGCATCGTGTGGCGGCGGGACCGGCGCCGAGAAGATTCATCCACCATCGAAGGAGCACGAAATAAAGGGGAGGATGGGTTGTGATTTGAACGCGGTTCCAGATGTCCCACCATGGCGCGGCCGCGGCGAGGTTAAGGGGGTCGGGCTGATCGGTTCGGATGACGGAGTCGGGGAAAAAATCGTGCGCCGAGCGATGGCCCATCGCCAGTTCGATGGAGACCATTTCGTCCATCCACAGGCTGGGATTTCCGATCCGGTAAAAGCGCAGGAATGCCCCGGCGATAAGGACGAAGATCAGGGCGATTATCTGGATGCGATTCGGGCGAGAGTGATGCCAGGTGGAGGCAGCGATAGGCGGCGGCTCGGTCATCGACGGCGACGCCGAAGCGCCGCGAGATCAGATGATACTCTGCCCCGCCGAAGGCACAACCGCAACCGTCAGGCGGTCAGCCGATGGATGCCGCGATCGTGCAAGTGGCCGGTGAGCATGCGAACGAGCTGCCTGGCGGCATCTCGCCAATCGGTCTGGCGGGAACGGAAAGCGATCACCCCGTTGCCATCGGCCACGTCGGCGCGGACTTCCACCAGCCGACCGACGCGATGCAGGGTGATGGAAATCGCCAGATTGCCCATTCGCTCGCCAAATCGGATGGCCCGTTTGAGCCAAGACATCAACTGGCGACGATGTGACGGTTTGAGAAGCACGTTTCCGGCATCGAGCTTAAGCATTGTGCAACCTCGCTGTAAAAATCCCAGCAGTTGGCGCTCGTGTGGAGATACGAGCAATTATCGTGCCGGAAGCTACAATCCCGGCGCAATGACGAGCTATCGAAACCTCTCCGATGAACACCTCCTGGCAGATTGTAGGCTCGATACGTTCCGCGGGTCAGGGCCAGGCGGCCAAAAACGCAATAAAACCAGTTCGGCGGTGCGGCTGACCCATGGACCGACCAGGCTGTCGGCCGTGGCGGGCGAATCACGTTCGCAACACCGCAATCGTCAAGCCGCGCTGGATCGACTGCGACGTAAAATCGCACTGCGAGTGCGGGAGCCGATCAAACTGTCATCCCTGCCCGATCCCGCCATTGTGGCAGTGTCAGGCCGATCCGCCGGTTATCCGGCGGCGATGGGCAAGGCGCTGGACGTGCTGGAGCATGCCGGGTGGAGCGTGTCGGACGGGGCGAAGCTTTTGGGTGTTTCGACGGGCCGGTTGATCGGCTTCCTGCGGACCGATGCACAACTTTGGATGGAAGTGAATCAGCGGCGGCAGGAGGCCGGGCTGCGGGGACTGAACGCATGACCGATTCATCGCGCGGGGATTCACTGTCGAGGCTGGCGGGCCAGATCGTTCGATGCCGGCGTTGCCCGCGATTGCGGGAATACTGCCGCCAGATCGCACTCAAAAAGCGCCGGGCGTTCGCCGATTGGGATTATTGGGCCAAGCCGGTTGCGGGTTTCGGCGATCCGGATGCCGGGATATGGATCGTCGGCCTGGCGCCCGGGGCGCATGGAGCCAATCGCACGGGACGGGTTTTCACCGGCGACCGCAGCGGGGATTTCCTTTTTGCGGCGCTTCATCGCGCGGGCCTGGCCAATCAGCCTAAGTCGGTTCATCGCGAGGATGGATTGGCGCTTCGCGGCGTGTACATCAGCGCGGCCGTGCGATGCGCCCCGCCGGGGAACAAACCGCTGCCCGATGAGATCGCCAACTGCCGCGAATATCTCGATCGGGAATGGATGACGTTGAAGCGCGTCCGCGTCATGTTGGGGCTGGGGAAAATCGGCTGGGATGCGATCGTCGCCCTGGCAAAACGTCACGGCTGCGATTTTCCCGCGGGGAAAATGCCCTTCGCCCATGGCGCGGAACTGCGGCTGGCGCAAAACCGCTGGCTGATCGGTTCGTATCATGTCAGCCAGCAGAACACGTTTACCGGAAAGCTGACGCCGGAAATGTTCGACCGGGTGCTTGAGCGCGTCGCAAGGCGAGCCAGAAGCTAAACTGGCGTCAAAGGGGTGGTAGAATCGCGTGAGGAGACAGCATGAAGCTGTGTTGTATCATCCTGTCGGCGGCACTCGTGGCTGGGGCGTCAATCGCCCTATCCCAAACCACCGAGCCCGGGGCCACCCGGCCATCGGACAGAATCGCCTTGCTGATTGCCCAGTTGGACGACCCCAATTTCAGCGTTCGGGAACAGGCGGAGAAAAAGCTCACGGACATGGGGCCGTCGATCGAGCCGGAGCTGCGCGACGCCCAGCGCGGCAATCTTTCGGATGAGGCGCGAGCCCGGATCGAGGTTCTGCTGGCGCGGTTTCAGGACGCCATGGCGCTGCATGCCTCGGTGACGATGCACTACACCGATGCGCCGTTGATGAAGGTTCTGGACGATTTCGCCCGTCAGGCTGGGGGAAACCTGGGGATCGACGATCCCTCCGTCGTCAAATTCGCCGCGGGCCGCGTCGCCACCATCAATCTCGACAATGCTGATTTCTGGCAGGCGATGCGCGCCGTGAAGGACGCCAGCGGGCTTTCCCCCTGGATCGGGCAATCCGGACTCACCCTCGCCCCGCCCGAGGGCCGCGGCATCATGCCGGTCGATTTTTCCAACAAACATGCCCGTTCCAGCGGCGGCCTATTCATCGTTCCCAAACGTGGCATGGAGCAGCAAAACATTGACTACGATACGGATCAAACCTCCGGGGGGATGGTGCTGCTGCTCAACGTGATCCCCGAGCCCAAGCTGCACGTGATCGGCGCGATCAACTTCGACTGGCTCAAGGATTGCGTGGACGATAAAGGCCATTCGCTCATGCCGCCCGAGCCCAATCGCCGATTCTTCAATCCCGGATACATGATGCGGGGAGGCACGCGGCAACCGTTGTGGTCCCTTCAGACCAATCTCCACGAAGTCCCCGGCATGGGAAGCAAAATCGCGCGCCTCCACGGCGAGCTAAACCTTCTCGTGCAAACCCGCAGTCAAGCCGTTGAAATCGACGACATCACCCACGCACGCAATGGCGCCGCGCAGGACGGCCCGGCATCCTTCACCGTCACGGGTTGTTCGAAAACCAACATGAATTTTCAATTGACCCTGATGATCCGCGGCGTCACGATGAACGACGCCCAATTTCAGGATTTTGCCGGCTCCGCCGAACTGGTCGATGACAAGGGCCAAGTCGTTTTGCGTCAAAACTATATTCCCAGGCAATCGCCCGAGGGCGTGATGGTCGTCCTCGCTTTTCAGCCGACGCAAAACACCCCCGCCAAGCTCCGATGGGAAAGGACCCTCGAGCAGAAAAAATTCTCGATCCCGTTTGAGCTGGACGATCTGCCCTTGCCCGCGGTGCGCTAACGGCCCCGCGAGACGTGCTCCTCCAACGCCGCGACGATGCTTTCGACGGTCGGGCCCCATTGGCCGCCCGAGGGCTGTCGAAACAGCCGCATCGTCGGATACCACGGGCTGTCCAGATGATTCAGCATCCATCGCCACTCGCACATGACGGGCAGAAGAACCCAGGTTGGCTTGCCCATCGCCCCAGCCAGATGCGCGACGGCAGTGTCAACGCTGATGACAAGATCGAGGTTGGCGATCAGCCCGGCAGTGTCGTCGAAACTTCGCAACTCATCGGTGAAATCCAGCAGCTTAAATCCGGCCGGCGGCGACGCGGCTTGTATTGCGGCCTCCCCTTTCTGCAGGCTGACGAAGCGGACGCGTTCCCGGATCGCCGTCGGCAGCGGCGCCGCAAATTCGTCGAAGCGGATCGACCGGTAGCGCATCCTGTTTTTCGGATTGCCCGACCAAGCCAATCCAACGCGCGGAAATCCGCCCGCGGCGGCATCCAGGCGCTGACGCCAGAATTCGATTTGTCCCGCGTCGGCTTTCACGTAGGGGATCGACGCCGGTATCGTCGCGACGCGCGTGCCGAAGGCAAACGGCAGACTCAGCATGGGGACGTGCCAGTCGTAAGGCGGAATGTCCTCGCCCGGCGCCATGGCCCGCTCCACGCCTTGGCATCTTCCCAGCAGAGTCTGGAGCGACGCCGGGCATTGCAGCCAAACCCGCGCGCCCCTGGCCGCAAGCATGGGCAAATACCGGGCGAATTGAATCGAATCTCCCAGTCCTTGCTCGCTGTAAACCAGTATCGTCCGCCCCGTCACGTCCGCGTTGCCGACGCCTTCCGGGCAGGCCCATTGCCTTTTCGGATCGAGGCGAACGTTCTGGCTGAAAGACTGACACCGCCATCGCCATTCATATTCCTCCAGCCCGCGCTCGTAATCGCCGGACAGGAGCAGAGCGGATCCCAGATTCCAATGCGCAAGCGCGAAATTCCCGTCGAGTGCGACGGCCTTCTGGTAGGACGCGATCACTTCCGCCAGGGCATTGTTTCCTTGCGACCCCGCATTTTGCAGCGCAACCTCCTGCAAAGAAACGCCCAGATTGCAATATGCGTCGGCGAAATCCGGCTTGAGCTGGACGGCCCGGCGATAGCAGTCGATCGCCTCTTGCCAACGGCCGGCTGCGCGAAGCTCATTGCCCAGGTTGCTCCAGAGCGCCGCTTCGGCGGGTTGCAGCTCGAGCGCCTTGCGGTATATCTCGATCGCCTCGTCGATCCGCCCTAATCCCGGCGCTCCGACCGCCACGGCCAGATTCGCATAATATTTCGCGGCCCCCGGGTTCACCTCGATGGCCCGATGGAAAACTTCCGCCGCCTCCGCAAACCTCTTGGTCGCATTGAGAATCAATCCCAATAGAAACAGCGCATCCGGATGCCTCGGAACGGCGGCCAAAACCCGCCGGTAAATCGCCTCCGCTTCGGGTAATTTTCCGGCGCGCTGAAGGGCGACGGCCGATTCCAGAGAAATCTGAAGTTGATTGCGGTTTGACGACGTCATCCCATTCACCCGCTTCTGCCCGCAGCCAGACCGCGCAGAGAGTCGGCCATCTCCGCGATCGGCGCATTCCAATCGTCGAGTGTGGGCTGGCGGAACAGCCGCATCGTCGGATACCAGGGGCTGTCCTGGCGATCCAGCAGCCATCTCCAATCCGGCACAAACGGCAGCAGAACCCACGTCGGCTTGGCCAACGCTCCCGCCAAATGCGCCACGGCGGTGTCCACCGTCACCACCAGATCGAGATTGGCAATCAATGCCGCCGTATCGGCAAAATCCGACAGTTCCGAGGTGAAGTCGATCAGCTTCATGGCCGGCGGCGGGGATTGGTTCGCCGCCTTTCCTTTTTGCAGACTGTAAAGAGCCACGTGGCTCAACTCCGTCAGCGGGAAAAGCTGTTGCGGTTGAATCGAGCGATTCCGATCGTTCTGATGCGCGGGATTTCCGCCCCAGGCCAGCCCCGCCCTCAACCGCCCATCGGTTGGTCCAAGCCTCTGGCTCCACTTCTCCACGAGTGCGGGATCGGCCGTCAGATAGGGGGTCGCGGCGGGAATCGAATTCAAATCGGTGGCGAAGACTCGTGGAAGACCGACTAGGGAGCATTGCACGTCGAACGGTGGGATCGGCTGTCCGTTGACGACGATCTTGGCGCCGCCGGGCAATCGCTGAAAAAGCCGGGCAAGCTCCGGTTGGCAAGTCAGAATGACCCGTCCGCCGCGCCGCGCCACCAGCGGAACATAGCGTGCGAACTGGATCGCATCCCCCAACCCCTGCTCGGGGAAAAGCAGAATCGTTCGCCCGCCGAGATCCTCGCCGCTCCATTGGGGCTGCGAAAAGGCCGGCGCGGTCCACATCGACTTGATCTTCCGTCGCCATTCGTATTCCGCCAGGCCATGCGCGAAATCCCCGCCCATGAGCAACACCAGGGCCAGGTTCCAATGCGCGTCGGCAAAATCGGGTTTGATCTGGATGGCTCGGGAGTAACAAGCCGTCGCTTCCCGCAGTTTCAGCTTGTCCTTCCAGGCGATGCCAAGGTTGTTGTGCGCCTCGGCGAAATCGGGCCTGATCTGGATCGCGCGATTAAACTCCGCGATCGCATCGTCCACCGAGCCGTTGATTCTCAGCGCGAAAGCCAGGTTGTGATGCGCCTGCGCGGAGAGGGGCTGAAGCTGCACCGCTTGCCGCAGGAGTTGCACGGATTCGGCGGTTCGTCCGAGACGTCCCACCACGATGCCCAGCAGATGCACCGCGGCCGGATGGTCGGGATGGCGGTTGAGGACATCCCGGCAAGCGGTCTGGGCCTCGGCCAGCCGCCCTGCCTTGTGCAGCGCCGCCGCCGATTGCAGCATCCGTTGAATTTGATCTCCGTTTGACAAGACGCCGGGATTCTATCGGCTGCCCCCGCGCGGGACGAAAAATTCGGCGGGGAATTGTCCCAGCCGCGGCCAAAGGTTTTTGCAGGCTCGGAAGAACCCCCACCCCAACCCTCCCCTGAGTACAGGGGGAGGGGGAAAAGGTCAGGTAGCCACTTTTATCCTCTGTCCCGTTTGGGCCGACTCGATGGCGGCGAAAACCATCGCCAGGCTCTTGATGTTGTCGTGGCATTCGCCCTGCGGGGTTTGGCCGGTGGACAGCGCGTGCAAAAACTCGCGCAGCGATCCGGCGATTCCGACCGGAACGTTCTCATCCACCGTTACCGCGGCCTTTTCGGCGGCATGCACAAACCCTTCATGGCCGGTGACTCGCTCGGCGACGGGATCGTGTTCCCCGTCCCACGTCGCCGCGCCGCCCGGGCCGAATGCGCGCCATTGCGAATTCCAGCTCGTGTTCAGTCCCTGCGCGCACCAGCTTCCGTTGTAGGTGTATTGCAGTCCGCCGGTCATCTCGAAGACCGCCGTGGCGCTGGAGGCCCCGGCATACCAGCTCCAGGCCGGGTTGAATTGCCGGCAATACACCGCGACGGGATCGCGGCGGCTGATCTGGCGGGCGTTGTCGAAGGTGTGGATCGCCATGTCCAGCAACAGGGGGCTGGGCATTTGTTCGCGAAACCCGCCGAAATGCGGACCCAGGTAAAAATCACTGGTGAGGATTCCCAACTCTCCGAGGTATTTTTCGATCGCCTCGCGAAACGCCAGGACGCGCGCGTCGTATCGGCGGCTTTGGCTGACCACGTAAAGTTTTCCCGCTCGTTCCGATGCCGCAACCATCGCGCGTGCCGACGCCATCGAATCGGCCATCGGTTTTTCCCCCAGCACGGGCACGCCCGCGGCCAGCGCCGCCAACGTGACGTCCCGATGCGCCTCGGGAACCGTCACGTCCACCACAAAATCCGGGCGCGTCTCAGCCAAGGCATTGCCCAGATCGTCGTAGGGCTTGATGGCGCTCAGTTGCAGCTTGTCGATGGCTTCGCCCGCCGCCCCGGCGCGAACGTCCATCCACCCGACGGTCTGAACGTCCCGGCAATCCCGCAGGTTCCTGGCCCACGCCTGGCCCATGCCCCCGGCGCCGACCAGCAGTGCTTTGAAAGCGGCGGTTGGCACTCTTAGGGCCTCGTGCTCGGCTCGGTCACGGGCTGCGTCGCCAGTTCCCGCAGTTCCTTTTCCGAGGGACGCGTCGTCGATTGCAGCGACGCATAACTCAGCATCCCCGCCGTCCGCAGCAGGTTGAAATACGCGGTCTTCTGCGCGAACTGTTCGGTCGTGAGTTCAAGCTGCGTGGTGAGCAGCGTCGCCTGGGCCTGCTGGACGTTCAGGTACGTTCCGCCGCCATTCTTGTACAGCATCAGAGCCAGAAGATATTCGTCCCGCGCCGCGACCACCTGCTTTTCCAGTTCGGCCAATTCGGCATGCGCCAAATCCAGGTTCACGTAGGCGATCTGCACGTTCTGATCGATCTGGCGCTTGAGTTGTGCCTGGGTGAGCGCCGCCGAACGGTATTGCGACCACGCCTGGCGCACTTGGGCCTGGATCAATCCGCCGGTGAAAATCGGCAGGTTGAAGCTGAGCAGCGTGTCCCACATGGTGCCCGGCTGGAACGGGCGGTTGTATAGGTCATATCCGAGGTTGAAGGCGACGGTCGGATAATACTGTCCGAAGGCAACCTCGACGTTGTATCTGGCCGCACGAACGGCGGCGTCGGCGGCGCGCAGGTCCTGACGGCCGGCCTCGGCGTCGGCGATCCACCGCTCCTGCGGCCCAATCGCCGTCGGCGCCACAAAATCATCCCGCAGCGGATTGGTGAGGATCGGCGCATCCACCAGATAGACGAGCATCGCCCGGCCATTCTTCACGTCCGCCTGCGACTGAAGCAGCGACACGCGAGTCTGCGATGCCTGGGCCTCCGCCTGCGCCACGTCCAGCCGCCGGGCGGCGCCCACGCGAAACTGTTCCTGGAGCGTCTTGACGTTCGCCTCCTGCGCCGTCAGCGAGTTGCTCAGCACGTCCACCGATTGCTCGCCGGTCAGGACCGAGAAATACGTCTGCGCCACGTCCAGCAGAACGGTTTGCTCCGCGTCGAAAATCAATTGCTTCTGCTGCTCGATTGTCTGATCCGCAGCCTTCACGTTGTAGTAGTCGCGAAATCCGTTGAACAGGTTCCATTGCCCCGGAATCGACGCATCGGCGCTCTGGGAATGGCGCGGCGAAACGGCGCCGTTGCTCTGGTAGCTCCACCCGGCCGAAAGACTGACCGTCGGCAGGAAATTGACGAAGGCCTTGTCCTTGCTGATCAGGGCCTGAAGATAATTCTCGCCCTGAAGCGAGAGTTGCTCCTCGTTCTGCACCGCCAACTTCACCGCATCCGTCAGCGTCACCACCTGGTCGGGCGCAATCCGTACCGCGGCGGGCTGGTTGCCGTCGATGACCTTGCGATAAGTCGCGATCTCCTGGTTCTGGTCAGTCGCGCAGCCCGCCGCCAGGAGCACGGCACAGACGATCACGAGTCGTAGCGGCCAATTCGAATCATTCATATCGAAGCGCCTCAATCGGGTCCAGTTTGGCCGCGCGGGTCGCCGGATAAAAGCCGAAGAATATCCCCACCGCCGCCGAAAATGCCAGCGCCATCACGATGCTGTAAGGCCGAACCACGGTCGGGAACGATGGGACGAAGTACCCCACCAGCCAGGAGGTCCCGATCCCCAATCCCACCCCCGTCAATCCGCCGACACCGCTCATGAGCATGGCTTCGATAAGGAACTGGCTGAGGATGTCGAACTCCCGCGCCCCGATGGCCTTTCGGATTCCGATCTCGCGGGTGCGTTCGGTGACGGTGACCAGCATGATGTTCATGATTCCGATGCCGCCCACGAGAAGCGAAATCCCCCCAACCGTCGCCAGCAGAATGGTAAACGTCGTCGCGGTGGCGCTGAATGCCGCGATAAACTCGCCCTGGTTCATGATCATGATGTCATCGGGCATTCCCATCTGAATCCTGTGGCGCTGGCGCATGAGGGAATAGATGTCGCTCTGGACGGCGTCGAGGTCCGATCCCTGATCGCATTGCACGTCGATTTCGCGCAGGAAATCCACGCCCATGAGGATGTGCATGTCCACCGTATAGGGAACGATCACCTGATCGTCGGGATTGGACCATCCCTGGTCTCCCTTGCTCTGGAGCACGCCGACCACCGTAAAGTTGATCCCATTGATCTTGATCGTCTGTCCGACCGCATCGGAGAACCCGAAGAGGTTGGACGCGGTGACCGATCCGAGGACCGCCACGCGGTTCCAGCGGTCCACGTCGAAATCCGTGAACATCTTCCCGGAGTCGATTTGGAAATCGCGGATCGCCAGATAAGTCGGCGTGGTCCCCTGCACCTGGGTGTTGGTGTTCTGGTCGAGGTATTTCACCTGATAGTTTCGCCCCACGACCGGCGAGAGCGCATGGACGTGGTCCACTTTCTGAAGGATCGTGCGGGCATCATCCTCGGTGAGATTCAACTGCGTGCCGGAGATCACGCCGGCCGTTCCCCGCGGCGAGGGGCGCACGAACAGCAGATTCGTCCCCATGGCGCTGAGCCGGTCCAGCACCTGCTGCTTGGCGCCCGTCCCGATCGCCAGCATCGCGATCACCGCCGCCACCCCGATGATGATCCCCAGCATCGCCAGCACCGATCGCAGCTTGTTGGCCCTGAGGCTCTTGAAGGCGACTTTGACGATCATCCAAAACAGCATGGCGGTTTTTCACTTGCCTTTTCGCCGGCTATTTGAGAATCGAAGCAAGGACTGGATCGCCGATGTCCCGCTCCTCGGCCTCATCAGTTGGGGGCACGGCAATGCGACCATCGTGCAGGTAAATCTCCCGTTGACAATGAGCGGCGACCTGGGCGTCGTGGGTGACGACCAGAATCGTGCGGCCCTGCGCGTTCAGCGATTTGAACAGCGCCAGAATCTCCTCGCCCGTCTTGCTGTCCAGAGATCCCGTCGGTTCGTCGCACAGCAGGATCGCCGGATCGGTCACCAGCGCCCGCGCCACGGCGACGCGCTGGCGTTGGCCGCCGGAAAGCTGGTTCGGTTCATGGTGCCAGCGGTCCCCCAGTCCCACGACGTCCAACGACTTCCTGGCGGCGTGCGCCGCATCCCGCCAGCCCGCGTAATGCAGCGGCAACTCCACGTTCTGCAAAGCGGTCATCCGCGGAAGAAGGTTGAAGTTCTGGAAGATAAACCCGATCCGCCGATTGCGGATTTCCGCCAGGGCATTCTTCGACAGCCCCGAAACGTTCTGGCCTGCAATGAAATATTGGCCCGAATCCGCATGGTCGAGGCAACCGAGAATGTTCATCAGCGTGGATTTCCCGCTGCCCGACGGGCCGCGGATCGCCACCATCTCCCCTTGCTCGATCGTCACGCTCACGTCGTCCAGCGCATGCACTTCCTGGCCGCCCAGCAGGTACGTCTTGATAAGGTGCTCCGCCCGGATCATCAGCGTCTGCCTCCTCCTCCGGGCATTCCCGCCCCGGGCATTCTTCGGACCATCGACGCCGCCGACCACACGCTGTTCGATTCGTTCTTGTGCACGAGGACCTGCTCGCCGGCGGCAAGGCCGGACACGATCTCCTGGTTTTCTCCGTCGTCGATTCCCAGTTCCACCTCGCGGTCCTCCAAGCTGTTATCCGGCTTCACCAGCGTCACCAACGTCTTGTGCTGTTTTCTCACCACCGCCAGGATCGGAACCGTCACCACGTCCTTCTTGCTGGCCTCGATGATCTGCACGTTGGCGGTCATCTGCGGCTTGAGCAGGTCCTTGTTGTCGTCGGTCACTTCGATCTTCACTTCAAAAGTCACCACGTTGCTCGTATTGACGCCCGTCGTGGCGATCCGAACCACCTTCCCGGAAAAATGTTTGCCCGGATACGCATCAGCCGTGATGTCCACCGTCTGTCCCTTTTTTACCCCGCCGATCTGGCTTTCATCCACGCTGGCCAGCACGAAAATGTGAGACAGGTCCGACAGCGTCATCACGCTGGTCCCGCCGCTGACGTTGCTCATCGCCGACGCAATGAACGTCCCCATCTGAATCTCCAGGTCCGACAACACTCCGTCCATCGGCGCCAAAACCTTCGTGTAATCGCACTGCTGCTGGGCGTTCTTCAGGCCAATCTGGTCGAGACTGACCTGCTCGTTGGCCAATTCCACGTCCTCCTTTTTCACGTCCAGCGCCACCGCCTGGCTCTTGAGCTGCTCCTTGGCGATACGGGCGTTTTTCAGATCGGCCTCGGCCTGGGTGGCATCGGTCTCGGCGGTCTCGAAGTCCTCGGGCGAGGCCAGGTTCTGCGACAGCAACTGCTTCTGGCGATCCGCTTTCCTGCGCAGGTTTTGGGCCTTGGTCTGGGCGGAAATGATGTTGGCATCGGCCTGTTCCGTCGCCGTTGTCAGGTCCTGCTCGGCGATCCGCTCGTTCTCCTGGGCTTCCGTCAACTTCGACTGCGATAATGCCACCGTCACCTTCGCCTGGTCCCGCGCAACCAACTCGTCCTGCTCGTCGAGCTTCACCAGCAGATCGCCTTTCTTCACCTTGTCGCTGACGTCAAACGGCAGCTCGATGACTTGGCCGTAGGCGCGGCATTTGATCTGCACGTCGAGGTTGGAGGCGACCGGTCCGGTCGCCGCCACGCTCTGCGTGACGTCGCCGCGAGCGGCTGGGGTGGTGTACGAATCGACCGGCAGCGTGGTCGCGACCTTGGCCCCGCGATCATGGAAAAAAACCCCCGCCCCCGCGGTGGCTCCCGCCGCCACCACGGCCAGCACTATGACCCACGTCTTCGTCATGGCCCTTTCCTGCCGATGCCCCGCAGCAACACGCTTGTGATGTGCTCGGTCAAGTCGCCTTTGTCTTGCACCTTCGCACGATATAACATCACCGCCCGCACCATCGCCATCAGATACAACCCCGTGCGTTCGGGATGGTTGTCGCTGAATTCACCGGAGGCGATCCCTTCGCGAATCACCTGCTCAATCAAATCGGCGCATTCCTTTCGCTTGTGGTCCCAGGAGGAATTCGCGTCGGGAACGCCCACCGTCCGCAATACTTCAAAGAACTGCGGATGCAATATGAAATGCTCGACCATCTCGGCGACGATGGTCCGCATCTTCGCCGCAGCGTTCAAACCCGGCTGATTCACCTCCGCATGGAGATGATCCACCATGCCCGCAAATCCCTCGTAAACCAGGTTGTAATACAACTCCTCCTTGTTCTTGAAATAGATATAGACGGTTCCCTTTCCGACTCCAGCCGCTTCCGCAACGTCATCAAGACGCACTTTGTGGAACGGCTGTTCGGAAAAGAGCTTGACGGCCGTCTCGATGATATGTCGCCGCTTGTTTTCGTCTCGTAGTCTCATAGTTTTGGGTTAGAAAGTTGCGCCGTTAGGCAAACTAACACTTCGGTCGGTCATTTTAGAGAATTGCGATCCAACTTCAATGAGGGGCGATCCTAACCCCCTTATGAGAGAAGGCCCCAATTCACCTACGGTCGATCAAAATTATAAATATTGCCGCTGTCGATGAATGCTTGCTGTAACTTATTTTCCGGCAATGGATTATCGTAGTTATTCGGATCGACCATGCTGCAAAACCCGCCGTTGCTCCGTTCCGGCCCGCCCGGACCGGCGGAAATCAGGATGTATGGGCCGTCATAGCTCAGTTTCTCACCGGCCAAAATCTCATTGTTGAAATTGCCGGCAGGATCCGGCTCTCCGAGCATCCACTGGATAGCCAACTCCGGTCGAAAATCGCTCCCCATTGTCTGGGTCGGGTTTGGCCATGGCTTGGCATAGTCCAGGTTTCCAGTTACGGGGTTGGGAGCGTTCCATGCGATGTTGCTGGAACTGACGCTGAAGAACGTCGCGCCGTCCCGCCAGTCCCAAATGGCGTTCTGTCCATTTGTGCCGTCAACGGACCTTGGCTGCGAGTAACCAAAAAGCGGACCAGCCTGAACGGCAGCATTCACCGCGTACGTCGAATCATTGGTGCGATTGTTCGCCGGGCCATAACGCGGGAAATACTGAATCACCTGTCCCCAACGATCCAGCAAAACCGGCTGGCCATAGCCTGCCAAGGCGGGAAGGGCGCTGCCGCCCTGGCCGGTCGGCGCGGAGGGAATAAACGCGACGTTGAAGGCTTGGGCGGAAATATACGGTCCCCATACCTTGTCCTGGACCCCGGAAATATTGGCTCGGATGTGCGAGTAAAGCGGAGGAGCCGTCAATGTTATTTGAAGCGAAAGACCCGACCCGCTCACGGCCTGGATGCCGATCGTTTCCGAGTACGGCTGTGCCGGATTTCCCGCGATCGGCAAAAGAATTAGCGAAGCGGGCGTTGGGATCGCGCCGGCCTTAGCCGCGAAAGCGGCGTCAACCTTGAACGTCACCTGATTCGAGCCGGGGGTTATGCCGGCATCTCCCGGGATAACATTTGCGGCCTGACAGCGAAATCCCGGCCCATCGTTGCCGTCGCCGAGTTCGAGATAGTTGGCATTGCCGTTGATTTCCTGCGTGAGCGCCGGCCCCGGCCCCAAAAGGGCCGATGCCAGCGTCAGATATATCGGGGCAGGCACGGCGCTATCCTGCGTGTTCCACTTCGGCAGTTCGATATTCCTGGGATAATCCCCGAAATCTTGTTTATACGCCTGGAGCCCGGCCGCGATCGTTTGAAAATCCGCTTTCTGCTGCTCGACCACCGACCCATGCCGCAAACGCCCGGTCATAATGGCGACGATCCCCGCCAGGACCACGATGATCCCGAGCACGGCGACAAGCTCCGTCCGCGTAAAGGCCCGTCGTTGGCACGTGAGATGACCGCTGACTGGATTCACGTTGCCAGGCGGCCGTCCAGGCGGAGTGTCGCATTCCGGGAATTTGGACCATGCGATTTTGGACATCATAAGACTACAAAGCACTACTAAAAACCACGTGGGGGCGCTGACAATGACGCGGTTTTTGATGGCGGCAGGGCCGTCATTGTCGATGTCAATGCGCCTTTCCGCGCGGAACTTGGGGGGGTTGCCAATTGGCCTCGCGGCGAGGCGTCGGAAAATGGGAAACAGCCCCGATTCGGACGGAAAGAAATAGCTCGCGCAGAGGCGCAAAGGCGCAGAGAATAGGGAGAAGCAAAGGCCTTTGTTTTATTCATGCCTCCGCGCCTTTGCCACGGAGGCGAAGCCTTCCGTGCCTCTGCGTGAGAACTTTCTTCAATGGATTTCGAGTCGAGCCGGGCCACAAATAGGCTTTGTACCTATTCGGATGCCGGAAAAACACTGTCCCTCTATATTTATAGCGGATAGGTGAAGGTTTTGGTCGTGTTTTTCCGGAATTTTTGCCGATGCTGAAAAAAATTTCGGGCGGGCAACCGGAGATCGCCGGGGCTGTTGTCTTATTGCGCTTTTGCGAAAGGATGAACCGCGAAGGCGCGAAGAACGCGAAGGGGCGCGAAGCGGAGCGAGGATGCGTGATGTCGTAAATTCTCGACATGGAGACAAGGAATTGCGGGATATCAACGAAGGGCGCGAAGGAATATCAAATTCCTTTCGCGCCCGCGGTTCAATTACGCCCTGGGAATAAAGGGATTGCGGCATGGCACGCACGTGCTACGGACGGTCGAAATTGTAAATGTTGCCGCTGCCCGGGAATATCTGCAGCAATTGAGAGTTGCCGTTGCCGGTGAATATCTGTAGCAATTCAGCGGAGGTGAGCTTGTTGCCGCTGCTATCGGTCAAACTGCCGTCTTTCGGATTGACAAAACTGCAGTACCCGCCGTTGTTGCGCTCCGGTCCATCCGGGCCTGCAGAAATCAAGATAAAGGGGCCGTCGTAATTCAGTTTTTCGCCGGGCAAAACCCCGGCGGGCAAACTACCCGACATAATCTCATTCTGAAATAGTCCGCCGGCTGAGGGATCAACCTGTTCGCCGAGCATCCACTGAATCGTCAACTCGGGTTGGAAAGCGTTGGTAACGCCGGTGTCCTTCGGCCATGGTACGAGTTGGTCGAGAATTCCGGTGACTGGATTCTGCCACGATCCTAGAATCTTCCACGATTGGCCCGCGGCGAAAAACGGCGCACCGTCTCGATAATCCCACATGGCGTTCTCGCCGGCCACGGAATCAACAGAGTGTGGCTGCGAATAGCCAAAAAGCGGACCTGCTTGAACGGCGGGGTTGGGAGGATACCGCGAGGCCAGCGAATCATTGGTGCGATTGTTCGCTGGGCCGTAACGGGGAAAATATTGGATCACCTGTCCCCAGCGGTCGAGCAAAACCGGCTGGCCGGCGGAGCCCCAGGCGCTTATTCCCGGCCCTCCCGGCCCATAGCTCGGATCTTGGCTTGGCGGCACAGGTACAAACGCCACCTTAAACGTATCCGCCGAAATATAGGGTCCCCAAACCTTGCCTGATGCAGTTGATATAGTGCCCCTGCTATGCGCGTAAATTGGGGCGTATGGAAGCGTCAATGTAAGAGCACCACTGGGTGGACTCACTGCGCTAATGCCGATGGTTTCCTGATACGGCTGACCGGAAGCTGGAAATAGAATGAGTGAAGCTTCCGTCGTTCCCGAAATGAAGTTGTTCGCGAAAGCCGTCGACTGGGCAGTGTATGCACCGTCTGCGGTAAAGGTCACTGAGGTGCCGCTGATGGTAACAACTCCTGGGATTACAGTCGCCTGACACCGAAAACCAAGTCCGTCGGCGCCATCACCGATCTCCGTGCTATTCGTAACTGCCGGTCCCGGCCCCATCAGGGCCGAGGCGAGGGTCAGAAATACTGGGGCATGACCGGTCTGCTCATTCCACGTTGGCAGTGGCGCATTCCTCGGATAATCGCCAAAATCCGCCTTGTATGATTCCAGAGCCGCGGCGATGGTTTGGAAATCGGCTTTTTGGCCGGTGATTTGGGCGCTGCGGCGCATGTGGTTGACGGCCGGCAGCAACAGGCCGGCCAGGACGGCAATGATGCCGATCACCACTAATAACTCCACCAGCGTAAAGGCCTTGCGGTTGTTCACGGAAGGTTCCTGCTAGAGCCAAAGCCGTTCAATGGCGGTAGTCGCCGCTTTCCGTTGGCCCCCGGCTCTGCCGGGGGTTTGCGCGAGAATGGGTTGGGATCTTTGCTTAACATGGGTTGCACGGCGCTCATCGCGGAAAACCCCGGCAAAGCCGGGGGCTAATGGAAAAAAGCTGCTCCGGTCGTTGAACGGTATTGCTGCTAGACGACCTCATCCTCATATCTTTCCTTCGCGTTTCTTCGCGTCCTTGGCGCCTTGGCGGTAATCCGTATTCAATGACCCATATAAAGATTCGCCTTGTCCGGCGGGTTCGTCAATGGATCATACGATATTGCTCGATGGTCAGGTTGGCGGCGGCCTGGGCGGCGGCCTGGACGGCCGGGTCGGGATCGTGCTGAAATCGGCGCAAAAACCGCGGGGCGGCGAGCTGGTCGGCCGCCCGAGCGGCGTCGAAACGGTATCGGCCCAGTTTCAATATCGCCTCCACGCGGAACATTTTTTCCTTCGATTTGGCGGCAAACCGAAAGATGTCCCCGGCATGTTCGGCGATGCTCTGTTGATCGGCCTTGGAAATCACGTCGTCATAGATGGGCCTTACGTTGCTGTCGTAGAAATCCAGGATTTGCTGCTGTTGCGTCTGCAACAGCTTTTGCCGCGATGAATCGGCCGGCTCCATCTCCGCCATGGCCGTGACCGCTCCGTTCATGAGTCCCATGCCCTGGGAGAATTCATCGTAATCGACCCGCTCGCGGTAAAGGTTCGCGCCCAGGGCGTAGGCCGCTCGCAACAGACTTCTGGCCTCGTCGGGGTGGTCCTTGCGGCATAGCAGAGCCGCGGATTCCAAGTCCTGGCCGATCTTTGAAAGATCATCCAAAGCCGGATGATCAGACTGATAATCCACGATCGTCTGCGGATTCTTGGCGAACAGGTTCATCCGCGACAGATTCGTCGCATCCAACACCAACTGAATGGGCGGCGGCGGCGGGCCAACGGGGTTTTTGGCGAATTCATCGCACGCATCTTCGTTCTCGCCATAGGCGGCGATGGCGGCGGAATATTTCTCCCCGGCGTCTGCGGGCTGGTTCTGGTCCACGATCGGCTGGGCCGGCGCCGGCGGCGAAAGCGCGGCCAGATTCTTCTCATCCAGGGACAGGGCCGTTGGAGCGGTGATCTGCATTTGGTTATGCAGCCAGGCTCCGATCGCCACGGCCAGAAGGAAAATGACGGCTGAGATTTTCCAGCCAAGTGTGTTGCCCCACATGGGAGACTCCACGCGCGAATCGCGAAATTCGAAACTCGAAATTCGAATGACGAATCAAATTCGAAGGTCAGAAATTCGAATTTCGAGTTTCGAGTTTGATTCGAGTTTCGAATTTCGAGTTTCGAATTTTCCGGTTCATTTCTTCCCCACCAATTCCGCGCTTCTCATCGTGTTTTTCAGCAGCATGGCGACGGTCATCGGCCCGACGCCGCCGGGAACCGGGGTGATGTATGCCGCCTTGGGGCTGACGGCGTCGAAATCCACGTCGCCGACGGTTTTCTTCGATCCATCGGGCAGGGTGACGCGGTTGATTCCGACGTCGATGACGATGGCGCCGGGCTTGACGTGGTCGGCTCCGATCAGCCCCGGCTTCCCGGCCGCCACCACCAGCACGTCCGCGCGGCGCGTGTGGGATTTCAGGTCGCGGGTGGCGATGTGGCAAAGCGTCACGGTCGCCAATCGCTGAGTCAGCAGCAGGGCGATCGGCTTGCCGGCGATCTCGCTGGCTCCGACCACGACCGCCTCGACGCCGCACAGGTTCACGCCGGTGGTTTCGATCAATTCGATCACCGCCATCGCGGTGCACGGGGCGATCAGCGTATGGCCATAGACGACGTAGCCGATGTTGGCGGGATTGACGCCCTCCACGTCCTTGACCGGATCGATCTTGTACTGCAATTCGGTCGCGTCCAGATGGGGCGGCGTCGGAAGGTGGAGCATGATGCCGGTGACGGCCGGATCGGCGCTGAGGGATTTCAGTTCGCGTTCGGCGGCCGCCTGGGTGGTATCCGCGTCCAGTTTGTGAAGGTGATAGGTGATGCCGACGTTTTGGCAGGCCTGGGCCTGGCGGTCGGCGTAAAGTTCGCCGGCGGGCGTGGAGCCGATCAGCACGGCCGCGAGAGCCGGCCGCCGGCCCTGGGACGCCAATTGCTCGGCGCGACGTTTGACGTCGAGCTTCACGCGATCGGCCAGGGCCGCGCCGTCGATCACTTTTGCGGACATGGGAGGGATTATAGGGGCAAAGTCCGAAACTCGAAATTCGAATGACGAATCAAATTCGAAATTCAAAACTCGAAACGAAGGCTGATTTGGTCCTTCGAATTTCGAATTTGATTCGAATTTCGAGTTTCGGATTTCGAATTTGTAGTCTCATCCTACTCTTGCGTCCCCGGCCGGGCTTCCAGGCTTTGCTTCAATCGCTGCACGATCTCCTTCACCACGGCGCGGTCCACCTGGGCGCCCGGCGTTCGGATCGCTTTGCCCAGGAGCGACGGGCACAGGATCAGCGTCAGCGGATACTCGATCTCCTGCTCGTCGGCGAGCAATTTCAGTTGCTTCATTTCCACCGGCCGGAGGCTGATTCTGCGGCAGACTTCACGCGACAGGCGGCCGGGACTATTCAATTTCCCCGGCGTCGTGCGGCGTTTGCGGTGATGGTTGTACAGCCCCCACATGATCGCCAGGCTGATGCCCGCCAGCAGGTATGGCACCGCCTTGCTGATGTCGACGGTGGAATCCATGTTCTGCTTGGTGCTCTGGAACACTTCTTCCTGCGTCGGCATTGCGCCGGCAGTGGCGGCGATGCCGCAAACAAGGCAGGCGATGACGGCTGTGGTTGTTCTGATCCGCTTTGAGTGGGAAGCCAACCGGAAATATTCACCGCGAAGAAGCGAAGCAGCGAAGGTACGCGAAGGAATATCAATTGATCTTGATTCCATTTCGCGTTCCTTCGCTCCTTCGCGTCTTCGCGGTGATCTGTACAGAAGAGCATCGCAACGGATATCGGATGAAAAGGTCGTTGCGGCTTTCATTATGCGGCTCCCATTGACGGTGGAGGCGAAGTTTGTTGCGCCTGCACCATTTCGGCCACGCCCTTGAGGACGGCCAACGCGTACCGGCGCGCGCGCAGGTTGGGGTCCGACTTGGCGATCCGGCCAACCTCGTTCAGGAGTTTCCACCAGCCGATCTGCTTCAGCGCCCACATCGCCGAGATGCGATGCTCCGGACGCGCATCCTGGAGCATGGCGATCAGGGCCGGCCCGACGTTGCCCACCCGCATCCGGTGCAGCGCCTTGATGGCGTTGGCTCGCTCGCGGCTGTTGGTGGTCCTGGAGCGCTCGGCGAGCAGCGCGATGAACTCGGGAGTCTGGTGATTCTCCAGCACCTCGATCGCATTGGCGCGGACGCGCGAATCCGTGTCCCGCACGATGCGCTCCATGAGCAGTTCCACCGAAGCCTCCGGCGTTTCGCCCAGGACGCTGACGGCCTTGCTGCGCACCTTGGGATGCGGGTGCGACGCCAGCGTCGTCACCGCTTCCCGCAGGGTTACCGCCAGTCCCAGTTCCTGCGTCATTTGAAGCGCTTTGAGGCGTTGTTCCATCGGTCCCGACGCCAACCTTCGGCCCAGGCGCTGCGCCGCATCCGGCAAGAGCTTGAGCATCGCCCGGCCGCCTTGCTTGCGCGTGGGACGGTCCAGATGGTCAAACCGCTGCCAGAACTGCTCGAACCCCTCATGGCCGATGGAGCGGCTCACGACTCGCCGGACCGACGCGGGGGCGTTGGTCATCAATTGCAACAGGATGTTCTCGAAATCGGGCGGCCGGCGGCGGACGATTTCCCGCGCCGCCATGCGCATCAGGCGCTCATCGGTATCGGCCAGCATGAAGCGGAGGAACTGCACGCCGTCGGTTTTCTTGCGCCGCATCGCCACGCACAACAGCCGCAGGCGCCCTCCCGGATTGGTCGCGGCCTGTCTGGCCAGGACGGTCATCCGCTCATCCTGGACCAGATCGTGCATCCCCGACGCGGCCAGCCATTCGGCAATCTTGCAGGCGTCGGCGGCATCGCGCCGGCCGATGTCGCGCAGCAGTTCGCCTTCCTGCCACCACGTTCCGCGCGTGACCTGGCGCATGCAGAGTTGGAGCTGATGGTCTTTGAGCCAGTGCGTTTTGCGCAAAATTCCGTCCAGCACCGGGGCTTCGTCGATGTGGGCAAAGACGCTGCCGAAATGGAGCCGAAGCTGCCCGTGCGTGGCGCCGAGGAGAAAGGCCTCGACGTGCTCGGCCTCCGGCGGCTGCTGGAGCCGCCGAACCATTGAGTTCTGGCCGCCGTGCTTGGTCGTCTGCAAAATCGCCAGGGTTTTGCTCAGGGGCCAATCGCAGAGCAGGAGGGCGGCGCGAAGCAAATCCTGCGAATGCCGGCCCCGATGCACGTCCATCGCCCGGGCCACCACGGTTTCGATTTCCGTCCTCTGCTCCATCACGTCCTGATACAGGGCCTGGAAATCCTCCTTCGGCTGGGCATTTTCGGGGGCGGGTTGTTGCGGCTCGTCGGTTGGCGGCTGATAGTGCCGCTGCAAGCGGCGCGTGCCGGTGGAGACCCATCGCGCCAGGGCCACGATCGCTTCGGCCGCCGACTTGCTCAGGGATTCATCCGCATCGTGCAGGTTTTCGGTCAGGACGTAGGCCAGTTTGCATTGCCGGCTGAGCGCGATCAGCCGCATGGCCGCCTGCCGCACCTCGGGCCGGTCGCTTCGCCCGCATTCGCGGAGCGCGTGGTGCAGGTTTTTGATGTTCGCCAGGACAAGAGATTGAAGCCGCTCGGGCAGCGATTCGTATCGCTCGACGACGCCGGACAATCCCCGAACGGATTTGCGCTGAAGGATGGCGTTGATGATGAGGGATTGCTCGACCTCGGCCCCGAGGCGCAATCCCTCCAGCAGCAGATCATCCGCCGCCTCGTTAGGACTGTGAACCAGGACGTCGACGAGTTGTTCGTGCATCTCTTGGTTGATTATCGGACGGAAGCGTGCGGGGGCTTGAGAGGTTAGAACGGGCTTACCTATGCCTTCGGCGCTGATGCGCCTGGCCGTTCCCCTTGCGATGCGGCTTTTTCGGTTTTTGGGGCGGCGGCGCGGCTGGGGCGTCGGTTCGCGTTTTGAGTTGCGTAATCGCCAGGCTCAGTTCCCGCCGGGCGGGGTCTACGCGGACGATGCGAACTGTGGCGGTGTCGCCGATGCGGATTCGGCGGCCGGTGCGCTGGCCGCGGATTACGCCGGCGCGCTCGTCCACGTCCCACCAGTCGTCCAGGAGGTCTTCGTAGCGGATGACGCCGTCGATGAGCCAGGTGGTCAATTGGACGAAGATGCCGAAATTGGTGATTCCGGTGATGACGCCGGGGAAATCCTGGCCGACCTGTTTTTCGAGCAATTCCAGGATTTTCACTTTGCGCAACTCGCGTTCGGCATCGTCGGCGCGGCGCTCGGTGAAGCTGATGTGCTTGCCGAGATCGACAAGGGTTTCATGGGAAGGCGCCCCGTCGAGCCGGGGATGGCGGCCGCGCTTGCCGCCGGATTGGCTGGCGGAAATATATTGGTCCAGCAGGCGGTGAATCGTCAGGTCGGCGTAGCGGCGGATTGGGCTGGTGAAATGGCAATAATGCTGACTCGCCAGCGCGTAATGCCCGATCGGACTCGGGGAATACTCCGCGCGGGTCAGGCTTTTGAGGACCGCCAGGTTAATCGCGAAGGATTGCGGCTTGCCGCGCACCGAAGCCAAAAGGTGCTGAATCGCCTTGCGATCCAAATCCTTGGGCAATTTGAAGCCGGCGACCTCGACGAAATGTTTCAGCCTGGTTCCGCTGTCCGGATCCGGGTCCGGATGGATGCGGCGCAGAAACGGCACGGACACCGAATCCAGCGCCCGAGCCGCCGCCTCGTTGGCTTCCACCATGAACATCTCGATCAGCGTATGCGTGAAACTCTGGTCCTCGGGCCGGGCATCGGCGACCTTACCGCTCTCATCCAGGACCAATTCCACTTCGGGCAATTCCAGCACGATCTGCCCCGCCGCCAGGCGGCGCTTCTGTATCCGCTTTGCCAGGCCGTTCATTTGATGAAGAAGCTCGACCACGGCAGGGTCGTAGCTGTCGATCTTCCTGGGCCCATCGGGATGCGGGACCAGATCGGAGTTGTCGATGATCGCCTGGGCCTCGCGATACCGCAGCCGATTGGCGCTGCGGATGATCGTGTTGGCGAAATGGGCGTGGATCGGATGGGCGTCATCGTCAAATACGATGAACGCGCTTTTGCATAGGCGGGGAACGCCTTCCTGGAGGCTGCACACGCCGTTGGACAAAACCTCGGGCAACATGGGGATGACAAAACCCGGGAAATAACAACTGTTCCCCCGTTCCTTCGCCTCCACGTCCAGCGCCGAACCCGTCTGGACGAAGGCCGACACGTCGGCGATGTGGACCCCTAGTTCCCACTGGCCGTTTTCGAGCTTGCGGAGGCTGATCGCGTCGTCGTAATCCTTGGCATCATCCGGATCGATCGTGCAGATCACCCGGTCCGACAGATCGAGCCGATCCGGCCGATTCCTGACCGTGTTGAACCGATCCACCGCGCTGCGCGCCTGTTCGAGACACTCCTCGGGAAAATCCTCCGGGAGATTGTATTGGACGATGACGGACCGGAGATCGACGTCTTTCTCGCCCGGCTGGCCGAGCACGCGGGTGATGACGCCCTGGGCCGCGACTCCCTCGTCGGGATATGTCGTCAGTTCGACGACGACCTTGGTTCCGGGCTTGATGTGCCGCGCCGCCGCATCGGGCGTCAGGATCGGCGCGGTCAGGATGTTTCCATCCGGCAGAACCAGCCATTGCCCGTGCTGCCGGGTCAACGTTCCGACGAAGCGCTTCTGCGACCGGGTGATGATCTCGATGACGCGGCCGCGGAACATGACCTTGCCGTCCCGCTGCTCGCGGTTGGTGATCTTGGCGCGGACGACGTCGCCGGTGATGGCGCCGCCGTTGTCGCCCTCGGCGATGAATAAATCTTCGTGCCCGTCGGGATCGGTCGGCACGACAAACCCGAAGCCCCGGCGGTTCTGGCGATAGGCGCCGACAATCCCCTCCGCCTGAAGGTCCTGGGCCGGGAGCATGATGCTGCCGCCCGCGCCCAGCACCACGCGGCCCGCGTGCATCAACTCGCGCAGCACCTCGCGAAAGTTGGGATAGACCTCGTCCTCGGCCAGGTTCATCTCCCTGGCCAACCGCCTCGGCTTCAGCGGACGATAACGCTCGGATTTCAAATGCGAGAGAATTTTAGAATGTAATTGTTCAGACATGGAAATTAAAAATAATCCTATTGATAAAGGTAAAGAAAGTACAAAGAAGTAAGCACAAAAAAGGAGGAAAGCACAAAATGAGATCAGAATGGAATTGCGTCAGCCTTCGACGACGCTCTTTTCGATTGGCTCGACGGTGACGCCCTTGGAGCGGACGAACTCGATCGCCGCCTTCACGTCGCGTTCCTCCCCCGTGAGAAGCACGGCCATGATCCCGATTTCGTGTTGCACGCTGGCCTGGCGGATGTCGAAAGCGACTTCGGGGTATTTCCGGCTCATCTGCCAGATGATCGGCTGCTCCACCTCGGCCCGGGTGGGAAACGTGAACCAGCAACGTTTAGAATACTTGATTTCCATTGAATCGCCTATAAGCCCGCATCGCGCCACTCAGCGCGTCCTTGTTGCGGCAATTGCAGACGCCGCGATGGCGTCAATAAGGTGCAACGTCACATGATACGCCTCGTCAACGTCTTGATCCTTCAATTGCACATCATCGCCGACCTTGTATTTTGGGGCAACTTTCGCCTTGTCGATATAAGCGGCGTTGACGATGCCGCTGTTGTGCTCCAGCACGTCTCGGCGTGCCTTCATCTCGCAAAACGATGCTTCCCCGCGGCCATCAAGCCGCAAACGCAGTTGATTCTTGAGATAACCAAACCATTTCTCTGGTCTCCCAAGCATTTTGTCAACAATCGTTGATTCCACTGCCTCCCTCACGGCGGCATCTTGCGCCTCTTCCAATGTCTGACTCTCGAGAAGCGTGCCGACATTCAGACCTTTTGCGGCAATCAACTCAGTGTTGTTCAACAACCAAAGCCGTAACAATTCCGCGACAAATAACTCAAGTTGTGCGACGATATCCTTAAAACTGCGGTTGGTTAACCGTTGCATGGAGGGGCGAGCCTTTCCCGCGAGATCGGCGCCATTAACGCTGCTTCTTGTAATTGGATTCTCGATGGTCAGATTTTCGCCATAGCGTTGAACCCACACGTGAAGAGTCTGCCAAAGCATCCGCGTATGCACGTAATCGTCATGAAGTTCGTTTAGAACTCGAGCATAGTTATCTCGCAAGCTCTGGATGGCTAATGCCAATTCGCCCATGTCCCCTTCCGGTGATCCCTATGCGGCATCAAGCACCGCTTGGATGCGACCGACGTCTGCGCTTCGGCCGAAATCGATGATCGCAATCACCGGTCTGCCATTCAGCCCGATAGCGTCAGGGGCCACGACGTGACCGATGCCGTTCTGTTGAAGTACGTTTCGCACTTCCGGAAGCTGGTCAAGTGGAACCATGAGATACGGCCCGGCGTTTCCTTCGGTGTTAACGGTAAGGCGTCGTTTTGTTTCGATGTCTGTCATTTAACATCTCCTATTCCCCCCGCGATCGCCGGGACGATGCTCACTTCGTCGCCGTCCTTCACGGGAGTCTCGAGGTTCTTCAAAAATCGGATGTCCTCATCGTTGACGTATACGTTCACGAAGCGGTTGAGTTGATTCGGGCCCTTGAACAACCGCGTCTCGATGCCGCCGGCTTTTTCCTTCAGGGCGTTGAGGACTTCGCCGACGCTGTTGCCGGGGACCTCGACCACGTCGGCGCCCTGGGTGTAGCTCCGTAGCGGAGAGGGAATTCGAACTTTAACGCTCATTCTTGGTCCTTTTCTGAAAGACCCCTGGCTTGGCCATGGGCAATCCCCGATTATACCACCGAAACTTCCGGCCGCGCGGCGCGGATCGGCGGCTTCTGCTGTCCATGCTGGCGATGCAACATCGCGTCAAACTCGGAAAGCTTGGCCTCGATCACTTCCGGATACGTCAGGTCGCCCTGCACCGCCTCCAGGGTCTTCAGGCCATTGCCGGTGATGCTGATGACGATGGATTCGTTGCGGGGAATTCGGCCCTGCTGGATCAGTTTGATGGCCACCGCAAGCGTTGTCCCGCCGGCCGGCTCGGTCCAGATGCCTTCGGTTTTGGCCAGCAGCTTGATCGCATCGACGATCTCCCGGTCGCTGGCGCTTTCGCCCCATCCGCCCGAATCCTTCACCGCGTGCCAGACGTAATATCCGTCGGCCGGATTCCCGATCGCGATGCTCTTGGCCATGGTGTTCGGCTTCTGCGGCTCGATGATGTCGATGCCCTTGTGGATGGCCTTCACCACCGGATCGCACCCCGCCGCCTGGGCTGAATAAATCTTCGGGTGATTGTCCTCGACCAAACCCAGTTCGATGAATTCACGATAGGCCTTGTAGACCTTGGGCAAAATGGTCCCCCCCGCCGTTGGGACGACCGTGTGCTGCGGCAATCGCCAGCCGAGTTGCTCGGCGATCTCGAATCCGTAGGTCTTGGCCCCCTCGGTGTAATACGGACGCAGATTCACGTTCACGATCGCCCATCCATACTTGTCGGCGATCTCGGTGCACAGGCGATTGACGTCGTCATAAGTTCCGCGAATCCGCACCATGGTCGGGCCGAAGATCAGGCTGCCCAGGACTTTTCCCTGTTCCAGATCGTGCGGGATCATGACGAAACATCGAAGTCCCGCCATGGCCGCGTGCGCCGCCGTGCTGTTGGCCAGGTTTCCCGTGCTGGCGCAACCGACGGTGTCGAATCCAAACTCGATCGCCTTGGAGATCGCCACCGAAACCACGCGCTCCTTGTAGGAGTAGGTCGGATAATTGCAGGAATCGTCCTTGATCCACAGGTCTGTACAGCCCAGTTCGTTTGCCAGCCGCTGCGACTTGCGCAGTGGAGTGAACCCCGAATTGAATCCCGTTTTCGGCTCCGAAACCGGCAGTAGATCTTTGTATCGCCAAAGGCTCTTGGGTCCAGCCGAAATCGATTCCCGAGTGACCTTTCCCTTCATCGCGCCGTAGTCGTATTCCACTTCATAAGGCCCGAAACAGGCCTCGCAGACGTGCACGGGGGATACCGGCGCGCGATTCCCGCATTCCTTACATTTTAAACCGACGACGTAACTCATGGATCGCTGTCCTTTGTCCTAACTGTCACTTGTCATTTGTCCAGATGCGCTCGCCGCAAGTGACGAATGACCAACGACTAATGACGAATTGATAAGAAGAGGCTGAAATCGACGAAGGATGGGCTTCCTCTTATCTGTCCCGAAAATCGGGCGGGAGTTAGCACCCATTTCAAGCTAAGGCTCGAATGGGTTGCTGTGGCTTCACAGGGCCCTACCCTCAGCCACTCTCGATAAGAAACTTATTCAATTGTGATTGGAATAGTAGGCGAAGGGATTTTTTTGTCAAGTCTGGCGCGGGTGTCCGGCCGGTCCGGGTGGCAACTCGAAATGAGCTTTAATTGAAGAATTTCAGCCAAGCGTAAGATGGAGGATGTAAGATATTGGCACGGCAATGGCACGTTTTTGGCCTCGGAAGAAACGGCAACCTCCTCAATCAGCGACACAGCACCCAAACATGTGCCGTAGCTGTGGCGGGGTGCAATTCTTCGTCGATGGAGTTGCACTGGTCGATGGGCTAGGGAGTTCGGGACTGGATTACTATGTTCGCTGCGTCAAATGTGGCACTCGCTATGTTGCGTCGGTATTCAGCAACGCTGATCCAGTCGAGGCGGATTGGAAGATAGATACAACAGACTGCTCGCACGCGGGTACGCTGGGGCCACCGCTTCCCCACTCTCCCAAACGTGATCGGTAACACCAGCACAGCCGTCGCAGGCGTGGGGCGAAACGTCCGGTGAATCTTGCAGTAGTTGTACTGAATTGATTTTCGGAGCACCCCCCGTCTTTCCCGCTCGACGGTTGAGGGGAAGTGGAAGTGGGTGGGGGGGCTCCCCGCCGATGTATCGGCGGGCCCCGGGGGTGCGGGGGAGGCGGGCGAAACCACTTGGGGCCTTATGCGGTGTCGCCCGCCTCCCCTGCATCTGCGGATTTTGTGTTTTGCATTTTTTCGGATTGGCGCGAATCCTCCGGAAGAGTACGGCGAGCAAGCTCGCCGGCTACACGGAGAAATTGGCAAAGCATCGGATGCCCCTGTAGATTACCTCGAATTTTGGCCCGAAAGACTCCGCGCGATGCCTAAGCGAACCGACATCCATTCCATCCTCATCATCGGCTCCGGACCCATCGTCATCGGGCAGGGGTGCGAATTTGACTATTCCGGCGTCCAGGCTTGCCGGGCGCTCAAGGAAGAGGGGTATCGCATCGTCCTGATCAACAGCAATCCGGCCACGATCATGACCGATCCGGAATTCGCGGATGCGACCTATATCGAGCCGATCACGCCGGAGGCGGTGGAGAAGATTCTGGAGCTGGAATCGCGCGGGCCGTGCCCAATCGACGCGGTTCTGCCCACCCTCGGCGGGCAGACGGGGCTCAATACCGCGATGGCCTGTTACGACAAGGGAATCTTCACGCGGTTCGGGGTGCAGATGATCGGGGCCAACCGGCAAGCAATTTTCCGCGGCGAAGACCGGCAGGTGTTCAAAGACCTGATGATCAAGATCGGCCTGAAGGTGCCGCTCAGTGGGGTGGTGCATGCGTTGGAGGAGGCGAAGAAGGTCATGGACGAGATCGGCCTGCCGCTGATCATCCGCCCGGCGTTCACGCTCGGCGGGACGGGCGGGGGAATCGCGTACAACGTCGAGGAATTCGACGCAATCGTCCAGCGCGGACTCGACGCCAGCCCGGTCACGGAAGTCCTCATCGAGCAATCGGTCATCGGCTGGAAGGAATTCGAATTGGAGGTGATGCGCGACAAGAACGACAACGTCGTCATCATCTGCTCGATCGAAAACGTGGACCCGATGGGCGTACACACGGGCGACAGCATCACGGTGGCGCCGATCCAAACCCTCACCGACAAGGAATATCAGCGGATGCGCGACGCCAGCATCGCCGTCATCCGGGCCGTCGGCGTGGAAACCGGGGGAAGCAACATTCAATTCGCCGTGAACCCCGAGAACGGCGAGATGATCGTCGTGGAGATGAATCCGCGCGTGTCGCGATCGTCGG
>Ga0181518_10000070_pt1 | contig 111061 bp, 101 predicted proteins | sample PEATcosm2014_Bin_28_FD_119751 | JGI IMG/M metagenome (GOLD analysis project Ga0181518, IMG submission 119751) | Peatland microbial communities from MTU Mesocosm Facility, Houghton, MI, USA - PEATcosm2014_Bin01_60_metaG | ecosystem: Environmental > Terrestrial > Soil > Wetlands > Peat | place...
CCGCAGGTTCTCCAGCACCACCGTGAATTCATCCCCGCCAAGACGCGCCACCGTTCCCAGGTCGTCCGCGCGGCCCACCGTGTCCCCGCAACGCACGCTTTGCGTCAGCCGCTGCGCCACCGCCACCAGCAGCTTGTCGCCCACCGAGTGATCCATGCTGTCGTTGATCACCTTGAATCGGTCCAGGTCCAAATACAAAACCGCGAAATGATACCCGCTCCGCGACCGCGCGCGGGCGATGCATTGCTCGATGCGATCGACCAACAGCACCCGGTTCGGCAGCCCCGTCAGCGCATCGTGCAGCGCGGCCTGCACCAGCCCCCGCTGCGCTTGCCGCAACTCGATCTGGTTCATCACCTGTCTGGCAAGCGCCTGAAGCGCCTCGGCCTGCTGCGTTGAAAGCGAACGCGCCACCGTGTCCATCGCGCATAACGCGCCGATGGCCTGGCCGTCCGCCGTCAGCAGCGGCGCCCCAGCGTAGAACCGGATGTGCGGATCGTTCCGGACCAGCGGGCTGTCGTGAAATCTCTCGTCCTTCAGCGCGTCCGGAACCACCAGCAGATCGGGCTGCAAAATCGCGTGCGCACAGAACGCCACCTCCCGCGGCGTCTGGCGAACCCCCAACCCCACCTGCGATTTGAACCACTGCCGGTGCTCGTCAACCAGGCTGATCGCCGCCATCGGCGCCTCGCACACCCGCGACGCCAAAAACACGAGGTCGTCAAACGCGATTTCCGACGCCGTGTCCAACTGCTGGCAGCGACGCAACGCCGACAGACGCTCGGATTCATTCGCCGGCATCATTGCTGAAATCATTCGCCTTCCCTGAAATCAACGCTGAATTTTCGGATTTGCGGCACCGCAAAACATCTGCTGCACCACTACACTTCGACAGTAACTGCAGACTACTTTGTCCGAAAGATAGGCCCCGCTATATCGGACGTGAATCCGGGCAAACCGCTTTGAGAACGGTGGGATTCCTCACCGATCAGTTCATCCAGTCCTTGGCCGTCAGCATCGTCCAGGCTCCGAACGCCAGCAGGCTGATGACCAACGTCAGGTATAAACGGTACATGAATCGGTCGAAATCCGCCGTTCTCCGGGAATCGCGGCTGAGGAACTCCAGGAACCGGATCCGCTTGGCGATGCTTCCGTGGCACCAGCTTCGCGCGGCGATGGGAATGTTGTTCACCGCCGCCACACGCTCCAGCGCCGAACAGAAAACCGCGGCGCCGTGCCGGCCCACGTGATCCACCGCCGCATACTCAGCCTCCGCCAGCACCGCCGAACTGAAGGGGACGCGATCCTTAATATTAAGGATCGCGTCGCCTTCAGTTCCCGCATCGCCGGCGGCCTGTTGCAACTGGGGCCCCAACTCCCCCTGGATCGTCCGCGCCGCGAAAACGTCCGCCTGTCTCTCGAATTTCCGGCTCACGAACCCGAAGACCAGCGCGAACAATCCGATCGCCGCACCCAGCATCAACGCCATCTGCACCGATTCCGCCAGCCACACGCGCCCCCCGTGCGGCGCTCCCAGCGCGCCCGCCAGCATCTGCCCCGGCCCGGCCATCACCAACATCATCGTCGCCATCGCGGCCATCAGCCACGGAAGATGCCGGTGCGTCACGTGCCCGATCTCGTGCGCGAAGATCGCCTCAATCTGCTCATCGTGCATTGTTTCCAGCAGCAGATCGCTCAGCAGCACGTAGCGGAAACGAGATACGAAACCCATCACCGCCGCGTTCCCCATCTGGTTTTGCGTCTTCCACAACAGCACGCGCCGAATCCCCACCCCGTGCCGCCGCGCGATCTCCACCAGACGCCGGCGCAACGCGCAATCCGGCATCGGCTCCGTCTGCAAGACCCGACGCAGAATCTCCGGACTGAAAACCAGGAACACCCCCAACGCCGGCAGCGTGATCAACGCCTCACCCATGTCCTGCCGGTTGGCCAACAGCGGAATCCGATGAAAGATCGGCGGTAAAATCAGCGACAGCCCATCGTGCAAAAACAGCAGCAGCAGCGCCGGCGCGATGGTGAACAAAAGCTGCAACCGAAGGTTCACGAAAAAATAGGCTCGAAAGGACGGCGGCGGCTGTAGCGGCAGGTTCTCGTTGAGCTGAATCAGGATATTCTGCTCGCGCAGCGCCCGGTCCGCCGGGAACTGCGCCCACCACAACCCCATCCACGCCAAAAACGACGGCAGGCATCCCACCAGCAGGCCCGGGCAGTCCAGCCCCAATCGTCCCACCGGCGTCCGATCCAGACCGTTGGAAATCAACTCCTTCCATCCCAGCGCGAAAACCCCCGCCGCCAGCCAAAGCGGAATCATGATCCGGCTGGCGTAGATCACCGCGTTGAACCTCCGCAGCCGACGCTGAACGTGGCTCAGGTGCGCCCACCGCGCCACGTGCCGGCTCCAGACCGCCAGCACCGCGATCACCCCGACGTAAAATCCCAGAAAAATCGCGCACCCCACCCCCGGCCCGATCCCATCCGCCGGTGGAAGCGGGGGACTGGACAACCAGATCACAAAGATAACCAGCGGCAAAAAACGCGACATCTTCTCTCTCGATCAAGCTATCGGAGTTCTGGCGGCTTGTCGAGAAATTTTAGGCCCGCTCCCAAAGCCGGGGGATGGCCATCCCCCGGTATCTTATCTATCCTGCATTTCCCCGGCCGATTGTTGCGCGTGGACGTAATCCCGCATCGTCGCGGCACAAACCGCCGCCAGAACAATCAGCGCCGGCGCCAGCCTCGCCGCCAGCCGCCATATCGGCCGTTGCCGCCGCAAAAACGCGATCTCCCCCAGGAACGCCAGCAGCGGCGATCCAAGCAGCAGCGCGATCCACACCTGCTGCCGGCCCGTCAATTCATCGTCCGTATAAAAATACCCGTGCACGAGGATCAGTTGCAGAATCAGCGCGATAGTCTGCGCAAACCCTCGCGAAAAAGAAATTCGCGAGCTGCACGCTCCCAGCACGGCGCCGGCGATACACATCATCGCCAGCGCCCCGGCCAGAGCCCCGGAACTTATGATGTGCCATCCCAGTGTCAGAACTATCGCGCTTGCTCCGGCCGTCGCACCCAGAAGCAGGGGAACCGCCACCCCAGGACATCGCTCCGCCAGCCCTTCAAACGCCAGCCACCAGATCAGCGTCACCAGCGTCGAAACGTCGATCCACATCTCCATGCCGGAGGCGGAGATCGAACTCGGCACTTGCCGGATGAGCAGCAGCCGAACCGCTATCCGCCACAGAACTACCAGCACCAACATCCGCAGCCACCACGTCGGTCGAAACAGCGCATCCGCCTTCGCCAAAACCCCCGCGACCAGCGCGAAGTAGAACAGCAGGTAAAGGACGTTGGCGTTCGGCGGCCAGCCGATCTTCGGCTCCAGGTTCCAATAAGCGATTCCAAACGCAGCGCCCACCAGCGGCCCAAAGACCCAGCGCGCATCGGCAAACAGCCGCCACGCCAGAGCCGCGGCCAGACCCACCAGCGCCGCCGGCAGGACCAGGCCGCAGAGCATTTGCATCGGCGTATACGGCATGGCCGAACTTCGCGTTATTGCTGGACCGCTTCAATCGCCACGACGATGTGGATCTCGTTGCCGATAAACGGTTCGGGGTGGATGACCATTCCGTAATCGCGGCGATCGATCTTGAAATCCGCCCGGAATCCCGTGCGCGTATGGCCCATCATCGTGCCCGTGCCCGTGATCTCGATCGGAACCGTGATCGACTTGGTCACTCCGCGCACCGTCAGGTCGCCGGTGACCGCCATCGTCTGATCTCCCGTTTTCGTCACGCTCGTGCTCTTGAACGTCATCGTCGGGAACTGTTTGACGTCGAAATAATCCGGACCTTTGAGGTCCTTGTCGCGGTTCTCGTTGCGCGTCTCGATGCTGGCGGTGTCCACGCTCAGATCGAAGCTCGTCTTGGTCAAATCGGTGCTGTCATACCCGATCGTCCCGGTCGGCCCGGCGAACGTCCCGTAAACGTACCCCGCGCCCAAATGATGGACGTCGAACACGACGAACGAGTGAACGGGGTCGGCCTTCAAGTCATCCGCCAATGCCGCGGAAGAAAACACGAACGCCAATGCGAGGGCGAATCCGGCGCAAACGGACAGTGAACGGGTCATGAGAGCTCCTTGTGAAAATTCGAAATCCGAAATTCGAATGACGAATCAAATTCGAATGACGAAATTCGAAACCAGTGTTTTACTCATTCGAATTTTGAATTTGATTCGTCATTCGAATTTCGAATTTCCGGTTCTACGGCAAATCCAACAGTATCAACTCCGCATCATTCTTGGCAACGACGGTTAATCGCGTTTCGTGGTCGATCCGGGCCTGATCGCCCGCCGCCAGCGGCTTGCCGTTCAACTCGATCTTCCCATCCACCACAAACAAATACCCCTTGCGTCCCGCGGCCAGTTCGTGCTCCAACTGATTGCCGGCCGCCAATGTCGAGAGATAGATCGCCGCGTTCTGGTCGATCCGCAACGTTCCGGGGATTTGGCCGCCGGAAACCACCGGCAACAGCTTGCCGACCCTCGCCGTAGGGTCGAACTGCTTCTGCTCCCAACGCGGGGCGTTCCCCTTGTGCCGGGGAATAATCCATATTTGCAACAGCCGCACCGGCTCGGTGGGGGAGTTGTTGTGCTCAGCGTGCGTGATTCCCCGGCCGGCCGACATCACCTGCACTTCGCCCGGATGAATCACGCCGGCATTCCCCAGGTCGTCCTGATGCCGAAGCTCACCCCTGTAAACCACGGTGACGATTTCCATGTCCCGGTGGGGATGGAAATCAAACCCGCCGCCGCCTTGGATAATGTCGTCATTGAAAACCCGCAGAGCGCCCCAGTGCACGTTGCTGGGATCGTGATAATCCCCGAAGGAGAAATGCCAGCGGGTGTCCAACCAGCCGAACTGGCCATGGTGCCGCTTATCCGATCGAATAGTCCCGATCACAAAACCTCCAAATCAATTGTTGCGACATTATATGTTACAACAACTAAACTGTCAAGGCCGATTTGTGGGCGGTGCGGCAAAAGCTTGCCCCTGTCACGTATCGAGCAGCTGGGCCGGTATGGAGATTGTGCTGTTGGCATCAACCGAATGGCGCTTTATTATTGTTCCAACGAGGGAGGCGTTATGACCGCGCGGTTTTCTTCAAGTGGGCAGCAATTTAAGGTTCTTTTCAGCATCTTGGCCATATCGATCCTGTCGCTTGCGAGCCGAAATATCCGCGCCAGCGAACTATTCAGCGAATCGGTTTACGTTCCGCCTTTGACAGCTCTATACGACGGCAACCCGGTCACCGGCTGGAACGGATTCAACGTCCTCCTCTCCGCCGATCCCGTTTTGCCCGCCCAAAACGCTTCGGATACCAATACCGATCCATTCGCCGTCAATGGAACATCCACGATCACCGTCGGCCTCTACACCGCGTTGGCTACGGATGCCGGCATCCCCGTTGGCCCAGGCTTGTTCACGCTGCCCGGCCAGACCCGCGTCCACTTCAGCGGCACCGTTCCAATCAATCAATCCAACATTCCAAACCAGAATCTTTCCAATCCAACCGACCAGGTGCAGTTTGGCCTCGTCGGTCCGACCGACAATACTCCGCTGCACATTCTCGCCCAGCACTGGGTCGGTTCGTACACCGATTTTATTTCGGAACATTACAACTATCTGCGCGGCGTGCCGGTTGTGAGCATCATCCCCAATCCCGCACCGCCCGCGGCGCCGCCCAACGGGATAAGTTTCGACTACATCGTCGATTTCGTCCAATTCACCGAGGATGGAATCAGCGGCAGCGAGTGGGCGGAATTTCCTTACGTTCCCGGAAACCAACCCACCTTCACCTACGGCGGCTGGGCCGATCCGCTCGATCCGATTCATTTCACGAACCATGAAATTCAGCTCAGCGACACCTTGATTCCGCTTGACGATCTGAATTTCGCCGACGATCCGCTTTCAGGCGGAATCAACGGACCGGCATTCATCCCAGCGGCGCTTCCCGCGGACATCGTGCCGGAGCCGGCGTCATTCATGTTACTGGTCTTGGGAACATTGGGCTTACTGTCGCTTCGGCGGACGACGTCTAAGCGATGTGTTGCCCATGTCCAGGAGAAGCCCGGCAACACGTATCGCCGCCGCGCTGGTCGATGAGTCGAACTTATCCTTCCGCCCGATCGCGCGACTCTTCCAGCAATTCCAAAAGCAACCTCAGCCGCTCAGATCCCAAATGGCCCAGAGCTTTCTTGTTCGACTCCATGGCAACGCCGTCCAGTTCGGCCAGCAACGACATCCCGGCCCCAGTGATCGTGGCATGCACGACTCTCCGGTCGTCCACCTGTCTTTGCCGATGGACCAAGCCCCGCGATTCCATGCGATCCAGCAAGCGCGTCAAATCGGCGTCGCGCGTGATCATTCGTCGCGCAATTTCCTGGCAAGCAATGCCTTGCGGTGACACGCCCCGAAGAATCCGCAACACGTTGTACTGCGTCGGCGTCAGGCCCGAAGGCTTCAAGGCGCTCTCAAACTTCGCCGTAAGCCGATCCGCGGTCCGCAGAAGATTCAGCATCACCTCTTCCTCCAGCGATGCGAATGGCCCGCTCTTGGCAATCTCCTTTTCCAGTTTCCCAGCCATTTCAAATACCAGCTTATTTGTCTAAACAGCTATTGTCAAACCAAACTGCCGCCCTGGAGGATTGGGTAGCCATTATCGCCATCAAAATTATTATCTGTCTTAAGCAAAATACCCATTTTAACAAAGTCCCACGTCGATATGTCCGATGCTTCCAACACCAGGAATAACCGAGGAGCACACTTCTATGAGCCGGATGACCATATCAAAGCACCAGCCCGAAACAGCCAGCGAGTTGAAATCGGCCGCCGACCGGCGCGAACACCGCCGGCACGACCTGGAAACCCAGGACATCACCGTCGATCGCTGGGATGGCGGCAAGCAGTCCGAAAAAAGCTTCGGTCGGATCGTCGATCTGTCCGCCGGCGGCGTCCGCATCCGCACCGCACAGACCAACGTCAAAGCCGATAACCAAATCCGCGTCCGGCTGGAACTCCCGGCCTACGCCGGCATCAGCCCCTTCATCGCCTCACGGGGCAGGGCTTTGTGCCCCAAGAATGAATGGGTCGGCTGGATGACCGTCAGCCGCGTAGCCAAGATCAACAAGGACGAATACGACGTCGCCGGCCGGCTCGTTGATATGGACGAGATCGACCGCGGCATGCTCGGCCTGTATCTCTCCACGCAGCCGTTAGCTGCCTAAAGCCGCGCAAAGTCCATCGCTCCATTCACCGTACAACCCCACCGGCCCCCGGGTTCTTAAACCTTTCCGACCCGAGGGCCGGCCCCTTTTTAGGAAGTTGCAAGTTACAAGTGCAAGTGCAAGTTGTGAGTGCAAGTTGCAAGTTAGGAAGCGCGCTTCTTAACTTGCAACTTGCACTTGCAACTTGCACTTATTCTTCACGATTTCCCGACGACCAGGAGCATGAAGGACCCTGGCACGGCGCGGGGGCGCTGGCGGCGGGGGCGGGGGTTGTCGCCGCCGGCGGCGGGGGCCGTGGATGGAGCCGTCGAGGGGGCCTCAAACTGCGCGGTGCATAGAATGATATTGCCCGTCTTGGCGTCCAGAGCGCAGGTGCGTGCGCGGGGTTTGGTTTGCACGTTTTGCTCGACGACGAATTCTGTCGGGCTGTTTTCCTTGACGACGGTCAGCGTGGAATTTCCGTTGGAACTGAATGCTTCCATCGTGTCGGGATTAAACGTTCCGGCGTCCGTGCCATCGCCAGTGGGAAGAGTTGCCAGGATATTACCGCTGTCGGCGTCGAGGACGACCATCTTGGCGTTGCCGCAGCAGGAAAAAATGCGGTGATTCTTGGCATCCAGCCCCAGACCGGACGGCCCGTCCCCATCCCCCAGCTTGTATCGGGCGGTGACTTTCATGGCGGTGGGATCGACGACGACCACCTCGCTGGTGCTTTCCAGGTTGACGTACACGTGTCCATTGCCGTCGCTGGCGCCTTGTTCGGGCTGGCCGCCGAGGTCGATCGTTCCAACCACGGTTCCGTCGGCGGCGTTGATGACGGTCTCATTCGGGTCGGCATGGCTTTCGACGAAAATGTGTTTGGTGAAGGGCTCGTAGAAAATCCCGTCGGGGCGGCCGGTCACGGTGATTTTCTGGATCACCTTCAGCGTCTTGGAATCGAACATGGTGACGGATGGATCGCGCCCGTTGCTCGTGAAGCCGTGACCGGACACGGGGTCGATGGCGACGCCGTGACAGCCGTTGGTGTCGGCGATTTCGCCAACTTTTTCCAGAGTGTCGGCATTGAAAACGTCGAAGCGATTGCCGCGCGAGACATAAACGTTTCGGGTGTCCGAATCGACGTAAAGATAATCCCAGCCACCCTCCCCGCCGACCGTCACGCTCTTGAGAAGCTTGTACGGCCCGCCGGCGTCATCCGCCAACGCCGCCGATGCGAACGCCGATGCAAACAACGAGAACGCCGCCATCAATGCAAACACCAGTTTCATGTTGGACTCCCTCTAAAATGGTCGCCTCTTATAATAGCATCAAATGAAAGCCGCATGAAAATTCGCGGGAATTTGTGGGAACGCTCGATCTTCGCGGATTGAACGCCAGCGCTTAGAATTGCCTGACATGCGCATCGCCCTGGCCCAGATCAATCCTACCGTCGGCGACATCGCCGGCAATTGCCGCAAGGCGATCGAGTTTCTCGACCGCGCCAAGGCGCAGGCCGCCCAGCTCGTCGTCTTCCCCGAATTGTCGATCATCGGCTATCCCCCGAAGGATTTGCTCCTCAAGCCGCAGTTCATCGACGACAACCTGCGCGGCCTGCAATCCATCGCCGAACAAGTGCGGGACATCGATGCCATCGTCGGCTATGCCGAGCGAAATACCGATCCCGTCGGCCGGCCTCTTCACAATGCGGTCGCACTCCTGCGCGGCGGCCAAGTTGTCAGCCGGCACTTCAAGACCCTCCTTCCCACCTACGACGTCTTTGATGAGAGCCGATATTTCGAGCCCGGCCCGGACAATGAAAAACAAAACCTCGTGAAGCTCGGCGACGTGGTGGGGGGGCTTTCCATCTGTGAGGATTTGTGGAACGACGAACGATTGATTCCCCATCGCCTCTATCATCGCAACCCCATCGCCGATCTCCATGATGCCGGCGCCGAGCTCATGATCAACACCAGCGCCAGCCCCTTCATCGTCGGCAAGCATGAATTCCGGCTCAAACTCTTTTCCTCGCAGGTCCGCCAATACGGCCAGCCGCTGATCTACGTCAACCAGGTGGGCGGCAACGACGAGCTGATCTTCGACGGCAACAGCGCCGTCTTCGACGGCGCCGGCAACGTCATCGCCCAGGCCAAGGATTTTGAAGAGGATTTGATCGTCGTCGACGTTCCGGTTGGCGGGATGTCGCTTGCCGCGCCTTGCGGCCCCGTGAATCGCGCCAGCGAAGGAATCGAATCCATCTACCGCGCCCTGATTCTCGGCCTGCGCGATTACGTCCGCAAATGCGGCTTCAAGAGCGTCGTGGTCGGATTGTCCGGTGGAATCGACTCCGCGCTCACCGCCGCCCTCGCCGTTGCCGCGCTCGGCAACGACAAAGTCGTCGGCGTCGCCATGCCCAGCCGGTTCAGCTCCGGTCATTCCCTCGCCGACGCCCGGGCCCTGGCTATGAACCTCGGCATCGAATTCCACGTCGTCCCGATCAAGGATCTTCACGACGCCTACGAAAGGACTCTCGCCCCCGCCTTCGCCGGCAAACCCCCCGATGTCACGGAGGAAAACCTCCAGGCCCGCATCCGCGGCGCACTGCTCATGGCCTTCAGCAACAAGTTCGGCCATCTCCTCCTGACCACCGGCAACAAAAGCGAAATCGCCGTTGGCTATTGCACCCTCTACGGCGACATGTGCGGCGGCTTGGCCGTCATCAGCGACGTCCCCAAAACCACCATCTGGCAACTCGCCCGCTGGATGAACCAGCAATCCCCCAAGCCGTCAATTCCCCAAAGCAGCATCGACAAAATCCCCAGCGCCGAGCTTCGCCCGAACCAGACTGACCAGGATTCCCTGCCGCCCTACGACGTTCTCGACGCGATTCTCTACCGATACGTCGAGGAGGAAAAAGGCGTCGCCGAGATCATTTCCGAGGGATTCGACCGCGACACGGTCATTCGCGTGATCCGCTTGATCGACCGCAGCGAATACAAGCGCCGCCAAGCCGCTCCGGGCCTGAAAGTCACCAGCCGCGCCTTCGGCTTCGGCCGGCGGATGCCCATTGCGCAGAACTACGAGCAGAGTTCACCAAAGCGCGGGGAGCCGGGCGAGAAATGACCTTAGCCTTCCGGAAGCTCGACCCCCCCCAGTTTTCTCCTCAAAGCGAGCGCAGGAATTGTTTCAATGTATCGAATGTGGGACTGTCCCATGGCCAGAATCCACGGTATGCGGCGATCCCAGGAAACATCTGCGCATCTGCCTTCGTCGCGAGAAATGCCTGGGCACGGTTCTTTGCGCCGCGAACAGGATGAGGCACAAATACGCCCGATTCCTGAAGGCATGTAAAGAACGACTGAACGCAATTGTACGCTTCGGCCAGGGGTGCATGTTGCCGGACTGCGTCCATGCAAAGTGTTTCGATCATTCCTGGTGACACATTGTCCGGCAAAATAAAAACGGAACGCCGAACATGATCCGGAAGATTTGCATTTTCTATCGCCGCGTCGACCAACCGCCGAGCCGCGACCGCATCTCCCTCGGCGTCGCGAATGATTCCCACCGAGGTGACCAACGCCTTAAATTCCGAGGATTCCGCAAATGCCTTCAGGATCGTGGCAAGATCGGTATTCCCGCCGAAACTGCGGACCTCGACTTGGGGAGCAAGATCAATATGACGTAGTATCGCCTCGCAAAAGTGCATTGGCGAAACACCCTCCGTCAGTAAAAGTCTACTGAGCGTGATTGGAACTGGTTGTGGCTCTGGACGCGCAACCGACGGAATCACTATCTCACCTCGATTCCCGTATTCAGCGAGGCCTCAATTGTCTTGCGATCATAGGTGACCGCAACCACGTCGTTTGCCGTACGGTCAAGTCGATGCAGTCCAAGATCGTACTCGCTATCCCCAGCGAAGAAGTTATGGGCGGCGCGAATACATTCCCAACTGTGTGTTGTGCTCATTAGCTGGACGCCTGCGTCTCTCGCTCCGATTGCAATCGCCTTCCACACGTCACCCAGAACCGAATAGTGCAATCCATTCTCGATTTCGTCGATCAAAACTATGCCGCCCGGTGTTCGGTAAATGGCCACAAGAATCTCCACCAGTCGTGTTATGCCCTCTCCCATCATTCGTAGCGGAACAAGCGGACCCAATCCAATATTGGCAGCCAATTCAGGTCGGCGGGCTGTCACCCGAATTTCGATTTCGCGAAGCCGCGGTTCTAGCCGTCTCAAAATCGCCTCAATCGAATTGCGATGCTCGGTATCGAGCAGTTCAGAAAATGACTCGGCCACCTGCCAGCGTGGTTGTCGGGTTGTCCCCAGGAAAGTCGCCTTTGGCAGATCCGAACGTTTCGGATTATTTCTTGTAATTGCCAAACGCTCGCGCGGTATTCCAGTGCCCACCACACTTGGGGTCGCGACCGTTTCGATGTTGCTACCACTGGAATTGGTATAGAGATAAACCAGTTCAAGGTTTGGTTCTTGTGTAGTTGCCGGTCCCGTATCACTTGAGCCGGAACCCGAACTCTGTTCTTCCCGCCTGCTAGGAGGCTCAATTAACTGCACCTGAGCCTCGCGAAGGAGAATGTTCAAGGTGTGCTGAGTCTCGTTTGCAAGGACCGACGACAATTTGATTGGGTTGAAAATGGCCTGATTAAAAAAAAGGTCGCGCCATTCATCGAAATACCGAAGTCCCATCGGCAGAACCGGAGCGGTGCCGCTACCCTCGCCTCTATGCGCGAAACCAGTCGCTAGTTGCGGCTGGAGCGGTCCCATTTGCAGGTATATTGCTTCCAACAGCGCGGTTTTCCCCGTGTTGTTCTTTCCGGAAATGAGATTAATTCGAGGCCATCCCGACAATTGAAGCCGGCGGAATCCGCGGAAGTTTTCTATTTCAAACGATTTAAGCAGCATACGGCTGTTTCATCATCCCAATTTTTCTGTTGGCAGCAACTCGTTTCCCCGATTGGCAATTACTTTTGCTGAGGCCCGTCTTTGGTCTTGATGATTAGTTGCTCCTTCGTTTCAGTCGTTGAAGTCAATCCGCCCTCTGGCCGCTCCGCATGCGATTCCGATGCACATCCAACGCCATTTCGATTTTCCTGGCCGTCGCCGGATCGGCGGTGTGCTTGGCCTTTTCCAGCCGGTTGATCGTCTCAATCCGCACGCCCGCTCTGCGAGCCAACTCGGCTTGTGACCATCCGCGCGTTTTTCGCTGAACGATCAATTTTCTGGCCAGCGATGCCCGGGCGTATTCCAGCGCCGGCACGTTTCCATCAGCATCCGGCTTGGGCAACGGTGGAAGGTCCTTTCCGCGCACGGCCGCGGCGCCGTTCGAGGCAATGATCGATCGTCTGGGCGTCATGGCAGAATCTCCCGTCGCTCAGTCGGGCTCCGATGACATCCGCGCCTCTATCGCCGCGACGAGGTCTTCGAAGTCGGGCAAACCGTCGTGGCGCTGGCCGTTTATGAAGAATGTCGGCGTGCCGTTGACGCCGCTGCGCACTCCGCCGAGGAAATCGCTTTTTACGCGCGGCGCATATTCCCGGTCCATCAGCGCATTGCGAAGGTCCGGAGCGGATAGGCCCAGGGTTTCGGCCAGGGTTAGCAGCAGAGGCACGCCCAATTCTTGCTGGTTCTCGAAGATGCCATCGTGCATCTCCCAGAATCGGCCTTTCGTCCCCGCGAATTCCGCCGCCTCGGCCGCGCCTTCCGCGTTCGGATGCATCTCACTCAGCGGGAAATTCCGAAAGACAAACTTCAGTTGTTTGCCGAAATGTTTTTGTATCCGCTTGATGATTGGATAGGCATGGCCGCAGTGCGGACACTCGTAGTCTCCGTATTCCAATAAGGTGACCGGGGCGGCTTGGTCGCCCTGGATATGATCGCTTGCCGTCACGGGCGCCTTCAGCATGGCCATGATTCCTCCCTTATTTAGGCATCTCTTCCATCGCCTGGAGAATGCCGTCGGCGCCGGGATTGACGGCCACCGGCGAACAGTAACTCCAGAAGATCTTTCCCTTGCGATCGATCATGAACAGGGCGCGTTCGCAAAACCCGTCTTCGTCCCGGTACGCGCCGTATTTCTTCGCGACCGCGCCCTTGGGTTCGTAATCAGCCAGCAGCGGGAAATGCAGATGGCGGTCCTTTGTGAACGCCTCATGACACCAGACCCCGTCAACCGAAATGCCGAGCAGTTCCGCTCCGAATTTCTGAAATTCGGAAAGGACCTCGTTGTATAGCGCCATCTGGTCGCCGCACACCGGGCTCCAATCGGCCGGATAGAATGCCAGAATCACCGGCCGGCCGCGCAGCTCGCTGAGCGCCAATTTTTGATCGGGAGTGACATGCAGCGAGAAGTCCGGAGCCACGGTTCCCGCTTCCAAAATCTGACCCATCTTTCACCTCTCGGCGGACAATCGAAGCCGGCGCGAAGGATTCCACGCATCCGTTCGACCGCGCAGCTTGCTGTAAGTGTAGCCCCATCGCCGCGGGTTTTGCCACCGGGAAAATGCTACCGCAGCGTATCGAGAGTCTGACGTACTTCTGCGGAATGCGACAGGTTAAAAGAAATAGCTCACGCAGAGGCGCAAAGGCGCAGAGAAAGCGTGAAAAAACCCAAGGGTTCTTGCTTTTCTCACGTCTCTGCGCCTTTGCGCCTCTGCGTGAGATCCTTCTTCAATGCTTTCGGAAGAAGCAAACGTACGTCAGCACCGCCAGGGCATTTACCAGCGTTACGATGCCCGCGTTTCCCAGCACTTTCCGAACGATCGTCGGGCAGGCGTCGAGCGGGGCGTTGATCCACACCAGCGGCTTGAGATAAATCGGAACGTAGTCCGGGTGTTCCTGCACGGGCGGGGCATCTGCGGCGGGGGCATTGGCGGCGGAGGGATTGGCGGCGGGCGGATCGGGCGATTCAAATCCCGCGGCTTGCAGCAGCGCCGCTCGCTCATCCTCCATCGGTGGGGCGGGGGCGGCCGGCGCCGCGGGTTGGGCCGGCTCCGCCGGCGCGGGATTTGGCGTCTCAAACCCCGCGGCCTCCAGCAGCGCCGCACGCTCCGAGCCTTCCGTGACCACGTCGTCACCGGCGGCCTTCTCCTCCGCCGCCGGGGTCGCGGGCGCAGATGGATTGTCCTCGGATTCCGCTAGAAGCCGGTCGATCTCGCTGGAGGCCAATTGGGAGAGCAGGTCGTCGGTGCTGTTTGCGGTTGCCTGTGCCATCGGAATCCTTCCTCGAAGCAAAAACCTTCTGGCAAGCCATCGGTTTTTATCGCGCGTCCATGCGCATACTTCGGACAGGTTTCCATTCAGCATAACCTTGCCGATCCGCCAAAGCAACCGCCGTTGCCGTTGGCGCCGAACCGTCCGATAATCCCCGGACATGCGGCGGATTCTGGTGCCCAAAGCGATCGTCGGCCGGATCGACCTCGCCGGCCCGCAGGCCCATCATCTTCGCGACGTCCTGCGTCTGGCAGCCGGCGAGATCGTCGAGGTTTTCGACGAATCGGGGACCAGCGGCCGTGGACGGATCGCCTCCGTCACCCACGTCGGCGTCAGCGTCGAAGTGGATGAGATCGCCGCTGCCTGCACAAATGGCCCGCGCCTGACGATCGCCGCCGCCGTGCCCAAGGCCGCTCGGGCCGATTGGATGATCGAAAAACTCAGCGAGCTGGGCGTGGACACGCTGGTTCCCCTGTCCACCCGGCGAAGCGTTGTTCTTCCGCGTCGTTCGGGCAAACATAGGGGGTTGGGCAAAGAAGACCGCTGGTGGCGTTTGGCCGCCGAGTCCGCCGAACAATCCGCCCGCACCGGCGTCATGCGCATCGAACCCCTGACCGAACTGCCCGTCATGATTGAGCGTGCCAAAGCCGCCGGCAGCGCACTCTGGCATTTGTCGCTCGATGAGGATGCCGTACCGATTTTCCAATTGATCTCGGCATTGAATGAGGCATTGACGGTGTTCGTGGGACCGGAGGGTGGCTGGAGCACCGAGGAAGCCGACGCCTTCCGCGCCGCCCAAATCGTGCCGGTTCGTCTGACGCGAACGATCCTGCGGGTTGAGACCGCCGCCGTCGCCGCCGCGGCCGTTATCCAATCCGCCTTGACGCTCACGCTCCCCGCCGCGACGATTCTTTCCAACAACCCAAGGAAGCCCGCTTGAGCCAGTATCCTTATTCCCCCTCGCCGTATTTACCGCCGATGATCGATCCGCGCGCCTGGGCGATGTCCCGGCCTCACGCCGCCGGCCGCGCCGCCGGTCTCTGGCAACTCGTCCTGGGCGCCATTATTTTCCTCTCCGGAACCTGCGTCGGCGCTCTTTCCCACCTCGCCCCCGATGACATGATGTTGCAAGCCGTTCGCCAGCAGCAAACCGAGCTTCCTCCGATTGAGGGCTTCACTCCCATCCAGGAAATCCGCATGCTGACGATGGTTGGCTCGGCGATGATGTTGGCGGCGGGTGGGCTTCTGCTGATCCTCGTCATTTTCGTTCGCCGCGGCGGAAAAATCTCCACCGTTTGCTCGATTGTCCTCAACAGCCTCATCGCATTGTTCCTGCTCATGAATAGCGTGACCGGGCTGCGCCAGGTCGCCGTCAATCCGGTGGCGATACTTCCGCTGGCGGTGTTTGGCGGCTTGATCGCCTTGTGCGCGATCACCCTCGTCAAGCTCGTCGCCGCTTTCCAATCCGCCGACCCCGCCCAATTGCAGGCGATGCAGCAGGCCTATTACTGGATGATGCAACAACAACAAGCCGCCGGGGGATATGGCCAGCAAGGCTACGGATACGGCCAATCCCCGCCGGCGCCTCCACCGCCGCCCCACCCCATTTCGCCGCCTCCTCCGCCGCCGGATGACAAGGGATGAGAACTCATTGCCGATTGCCAATTGCCAATTGCCGATTGGAAGAAGGAGCAACGACCTCCCCTCTTCCAATCGGCAATTGGCAATCGGCAATCGGCAATCGGCATTCTCATTCGATCTTGAGCGACCGCGAAAAATAGTCCTGCTTCATCGCCCGCTTCGCCAGCGCCAGCGTTTCTTCCGCCAGCACGTTGGCCCGGCGGGTGCCCATTCGCAGCGCGTCCATCACGTCGTCCGGCCGCGATTCGTATTGCTTCCGCCGGGATCGGATTGGCTCGATCAGCGCGTCCAGAACCTCCACTAGCTTGCGCTTGATCGACACGTCCCCAACCTTGCCGGCGCGATACGCCTCCTCCTGCTCGGCCACCCACGCCTTGTCGGGGTTGAACGTCTGGTGAAAAATCCACAGCGGATTGTTCTCCACCGTTCCCGGATCGGTCGCCCGGATGCGCTTGGGGTCGGTGTACATCCCCATCACTTTTTTCTGCACGGCGTCCGCCTCGTCCGACAAATATATGGCGTTGTTGAGCGACTTGCTCATCTTCAGCAATTCACCATCCGGTCCCGGCGCGCCCGTGCCGACCAGCCGGCGGACGCGGCCCAGCTTCGGCTCGATGATCGGAAACACCCCGCCCCGCGACACGTAATCCTTGTCCTCCGTGTGCGGATCAACCCCGCAATAAATCTGGTTGAACCGCCGGGCCACTTCCCGCGACATTTCCAGGTGTGGAAGCTGGTCCTCGCCCACCGGCACCAGCGCCGGCCGAAACGCCAGAATGTCCGCGCATTGGCCCACCGCATACAGCGGAAAACCAAAGGGATATTCATCCCCCAGCCCCTTGTCGCGGATTTCGTCCTTCAGCGTGGGATTCCGCATCACGCGGTTGAACGGCAACAGCATCGCGAAGAAAAACGTCAGCTCGTCGATCGCCGGGACTTCGCTCTGGATGAACAGCGTGCTCCTGTTCGGGTCGATTCCCACCGCCAGGTAATCCGTGGCGATGTCGATCACCGATTGCCGGATGTCGCCCGGCTTGTCGGCCCGCGTGGTGAACGCGTGCTTGTTGGCGATGATGAAATAGCAATCATACTCGTCCTGAAGCGCCAGCCGGGTTTCGATGCTGCCCACGTAATGGCCCAGATGAAGCCGGCCAGTCGGAGTATCGCCGGTGAGAATGCGTTTGCGCGCGGTCATGGCGAGTTTATACGATGAGAAGCGAATGATGGCTAATGAAAAAAACTCGAAACTCGAAACTCGAAATTCGAATCAAATTCGAATGACGAAATTCGAAACCAATGTTTCAGCCATTTGAATTTCGAATTTGATTCGAATTTCGAGTTTCGAGTTTCGAATTTTCCAAGGACCCCTTCATGCCCGAGCCCAACAAAATCATCTATTCCATGATCGGCGTCAGCAAGTCGCACGAAAAGAAGGTCATCCTCAAGGACATTTACCTGTCCTACTTCTACGGCGCCAAGATCGGGGTCCTCGGCCTCAACGGATCGGGGAAAAGCTCGCTGCTGCGCATCCTCGCCGGCGTGGACGCCAAATACGACGGGCAAATCAGCCTCTCCAGCGGGTACACCATCGGGTTTCTCGAGCAGGAGCCGCAGCTCGACGATTCCCTGACCGTTCGCCGGACCGTCGAGCAGGGCTTGCAATCCACCATCGATCTCCTGGCCGAATACGACCGCATCAACCATCGTCTTGCCGATCCGCTCAGCGATGACCAGATGAACAAGCTCCTGGAGAAGCAGGGCCAGGTGCAGGAAAAACTGGACGCCGCCAACGCCTGGGATTTGGATTCGCAACTGGAGATGGCGATGGACGCGTTGCGTTGTCCGCCCGCCGATGCGTCGGTGAAAGTCCTGTCCGGCGGGGAGCGGAGGCGGGTGGCGCTGTGCCGCCTGCTGCTCAAGAAGCCGGACGTGCTCCTGCTCGACGAGCCGACCAACCACCTCGACGCAGAATCCGTCGCCTGGCTGGAGCAGCATCTGGCCCGATATGCCGGCACCGTGATCGCCGTCACCCACGACCGCTATTTTCTCGATAACGTCGCCGGATGGATTCTCGAATTGGACCGCGGCCAGGGGATTCCATGGAAGGGCAATTACTCGTCCTGGCTGGAGCAGAAGCGGGCGAGACTGGCGCAGGAGGAAAAGTCGGAGAGCAGCCGCCAGCGCGCCCTCGCCCACGAATTGGAATGGGTGCGAAAATCCCCCACCGCCCGCCGCGCCAAATCCAAGGCCCGCCTCGCCGCTTACGAGGCCATGCTCAACCAGGATGCCCAAAAACGCGCTCAGGAGATCGAGATTTACATCCCCCCAGGGCCGCGCCTCGGCGCCAAGGTCATCGAAGCGATCAAACTCACCAAGGCCTACGGCGATAACATTCTCTTCCAGGACCTTGATTTCGTTCTTCCGCCCAACGCCATCATCGGCGTGATCGGAGCCAACGGAGCCGGAAAGACAACCCTCTTCCGCCTCATCACCGGACAGGAGAAGGCTGATTCCGGCGAGCTTCGGTTGGGCGAAAGCGTGAAGCTGGCCTACGTCCAGCAGAGCCGCGACGACCTGGACCCCGACTGCAACGTTTGGGAAGCCATCTCGGAAAAGGTGGACAACATCCGTCTCGGATCGGTGCAGGTCAATTCTCGCGCCTACGTTTCCCGATTCGGCTTCAGCGGCGCCGATCAGCAGCGCATCGTCGGTACGCTTTCCGGCGGCGAGCGCAACCGCGTGCATCTGGCGCGCATGCTCAAACAGGGCGCCAACGTCCTTCTCCTCGACGAGCCAACCAACGACCTCGACGTCAACACCATGCGGGCGTTGGAAGAAGCCCTGGAAAGCTTCGCCGGCTGCGCCGTCATCATCAGCCACGACCGTTGGTTTCTCGACCGCATCGCCACCCACATTCTCGCCTTCGAGGGCGAAAGCCAGGCGCGATTTTTTGACGGCAACTACAGCGAATACGAGGCCGACCGCAAGCGTCGCCTGGGCATCGACGCCGAGCGGCCCCACCGCATCAGCTATCGCAAATTGACAATTGGGTAGCCCGCCGCCGTTGTGCCTGCCTACAATCATTCACGGACCGGGGAAAAAGTGTCACGGCTGCTCCTGGGGCCGGTGGTATGTCGCTTGCTTTGTTTTTAAGGACGTAACATCGAAAGGGATTTACCCATGGAACCCAAAACACGCCTCGGCGGATTTGCCTCAATGGACCGGCATAAACAGCGTGAAATTGCCCGCAAGGGCGGCATGGCCGCCCATCGCAAGGGAACCGCCCACGAATTCACGATCGAAGAAGCTCGTTTTGCCGGCCGCAGAGGCGGCCAGCAGGTCGCCGCCAACCGCACCCACATGATCGAAATCGGCCGCCTCGGCGGTCGCCGTTCCGCCGAGCGGCGAAAAAACCGCGCCTCGGCCGTTATGTCCGAGCCGGTCCGGGTCGATATCTCGCCCCAAACGCCTCAGGTTGAAGCGGGCGTCTCGGAAGACTCAGTGCCGCGTCAACCCGACGGACATTGCGACCAACCGCGACAGCTTGGCGCGATGGCGGACTAGCTAAATCTGCAAAGTTGAAATAATCGACGCCGGGTGAGATTCTATAATGGCGATTTTGGCGACTTGGAAGATTTCAACGTCAGAATGGCGACGACCAATAGACCGGCGAGGCTCAGCCATGCCGCCAGCGGGCTGTTCACGACTTCGCTGACAGTTCCCTCCGGCGATTGCTGAATCGTCAAATCCGCGTAGGAATTGCCATCCATGGTAGTTGACGGATCGGCCGCGACCGGCAGTTCATCGCCGGAGTTATCGCTGTTCCCATCCGAATTGGCCCCGAGTTGACTTCCAGAGAATTTGACGGTGGCTGGCGCGACGCCAAGCCGGGAGCCGGAATTATCGACCCCCGTATCCAGCGGCGGGGCAAGAACATCCGAATCGCTTTCGAACGTCGCCGAGCCCGTCGAATTCACCCCCGTGACGTTGAGTGGGATTCCCCGCTCGGGCGAAATTTGCCATCCGCCGACCGCCGTTGAATTCCCGCCCGCCACGCTGATGGGCGTTCCATACGACCGGGCGGCTCCCGCGCTCAAGATAAGTGACAGCGCAGCCGTCACCCCTCTCGTGCACCAAACGCTCATACTTCGAACTCCTTAACTCTCTCAGGACACCAAACACGTACAATGGTCAGGCGCCTCGATTTGACGGCAGCGACGGGACTTTTCTCATTCCGCTCGCATTGCTCGCAAGCCACCCAGCTTGAGAGGTACAAATTGCTACCCACGTCCAGCCCCCTGGCAAGGGCCGAACGTGGGCATTATAGCCCCCGTTACTTCCTAGTACAATCATTAAATGCGGTTAGGATGGCGTTAGCGGCGCCTCCGCATTAAAAGCACCCCGATTTCCCGCCAATGGACGGTTTTTCCCCGTTAAACCGCAAATCTGGAACGCCAGCAATTATCCGGAACAATCCAAAGGATTCCCGAACAAGCGTCATGCGTAAGTCTTTATAGGGATTATGATAACAAATAGGGCAGTCGGACTGTTTTTGGATTTATGGCAGAGCCGCACCCGTCTCGGCCCGGCCCGGCGCCCCGGCTCTATGTCTCAAGTTGACCCAGTACCACAAACAGCGATCGCCGGCGGTTTGCCCATGCGTCGCTTTTGCACAACGTGATCTCTATTTTCCGGCCGGAGAATAGTCGGTTCCCGACACGGAGTTCCGCGAATCGCTCTTGTGCACGGTCTGCCGGGCGGTTGCCAACTCCGCCGCCAATTCGCCGCTCAGTTGGGTGCCGGGGGGGAGCAGGCCGTCGATCTGGGAAAGATACCGGATCGCCGCGCTCGTCCGGTTATTGCTCGCGCACGCCGATGCCAGCCCGATCAGGATGTCCAGATTCTTCGGATCGATCGCGTTGCCCTTTTCAAACGCGGCAATCGCCTCATCGGCGCGCCCTTCCTTCATCAGAATCCTCGCCAGCGTGTCGAAGTAGTTGAACGCATCCGGATCGTTTCCGTGGCCGGCGATCGCCTGGTTGACCAGGCCTTCCGCTTCCTTCAGCGAATCGGCGTCGTTGGATTGCCGCAAAAGATCGGCCAGATTGTTCTGGGCGACGGCGTTGGTCGGATCGAGCCTGAGGACTTGCCGATACGCTTGCCGGGCGGTGGCGGCGTCGCCCGCCCCGGCGCTGGCGCCGGCGTAGGTCAACCACTGCCGCGAGCCCATCTTCGCCGTCTGCACGAACGGCTTGAGCGCGTCACACGCCAGCCCATAATCCTGCGGATAGTCCTGCTTCTCCGCGCAGGCCACGTACACTTCCGCCAGGTCCTCCTGCTCTTCAATCGAATCGGGAATCAGCAGCGGCTTGACCTGAGCGATCCAGCTTCCCGAAGCCGCGCCATCCATGAAAGAGACCGGCGCCAGATCGAGCCACGCCATCCGCCATCGCGATTCATTCTGCGCCAGCGGTTGCAGCAGCGCCGCGGCATCGGACTGGTGGCCCGCGCGAATCAACGCCTCGGAATAAGTCGTCAGTAATGCCTGATTATCATCCGCGTGCGCCCGGGCGTCCGCCACGTAGGGCCCAAGCCGGTCCACCGCATCCTGCGGCTGCTGGATCGCCAGGTCGGCCATGGCGATGAACTGGTCCGCCGAACGCGGATTCCCCGTGATGCGCCGCCGCCATTCCCGCGCTGCGACCATCGCGCCGGCCCAGTTCCCCGTCGCCGCGTTCACTTCGGCCATCGTCCTCGCCGCATCCTCCGAACGGGGGAATCGCCCCATCGCCTTGCGGGCTATCGAGACCGCTTCGGTCGGGTTCCCCGCCGACATCATTCGCCGGCTCGCCAATTCGTACAACGGCTCAAAATCCGGATATTTCTCCAGCAGCGACCGAACCTGCGACGGCGTGGACGCCGGGTCCGTTGCGATCGCGATCGATTCGTTCGCCGCGGCGTTTTGCGGATCGGTCGTCACCGCGTCGATCAGCGTCCCCATTTCATCCACACGCGTGTAATTTGCCAGTTCCGCCACGGCCTTGGCCAGGTTCGCAACGGACTCATTCGCCGGCCAGCGTCCGGCCGCCTTGTCGATGGCGCTTTGGGCCTTGGTCCAATCGTGCCGCCGCATCAGGAACCCAATCTGCCGGATGGATGCGCCCGGATCGTCCCCAGCCGATTTGACCGCGTCATCGTACAGCTTCCCCGCCGCCTCGACCGTTCCGTGTTCCTCCTCGAACGCGGCCTGGAGCAGTTGGCGTTGCCCGGCGGGCAGCGGCGTTTCAACCAGCCGGTCCAGGAACTTCCGCGCCTCGGCCAATTCGCCCTGCGCGCCAAAGAAATCCGCCGCTTCGCGAATCGTGTTCACGTCCAGCGTCTTGGCTTTGGCCAGATCGAAATAAATTCGCGCCGCGTCGTTCGGGCGGTTTTCCAGGCGGTATACCTTGGCCAGCGTCGCATCGTGCAGAACGTGGAAGGCTTCGCCTGCACTTTGGTTCGAGTTCTTCGGATATTCCAGCAGCATCTTTTCCGCGCGTGGCATGTCCCCCTCGGCCGCGATGATCGTCGCCGCCGCCAGGGCCAAATCCGGCGGAAGGCCGCTCATCGCCTGTAGTTTGTCGAACACCACCTGCGCTTCGTCCCTCTTGTCCGCATTGTGCAGGGCCTGGAGCAGCGCGAACTGCGCCTGCGGCGATTGCGGCGCCAGCTCCGCCGCCTTGTGCCACTCCTCCAACCCGCCGGTGAAGTTCTTCAGCCGGTCATACGCCGTCGCCAGCAGCACGTGCGGCAAATATGCGTCGGGGTTCTCAGTGGTCACCGCGGTCAGCAGCACAACCGCTTCGGTCGCGTCTTTCTCGGCTCCAGTGGAGGCGAAGCCTTCCACGCTGCCCGCCAGCAGCCACCGCGCATACGCCGTCTTCCATCCCAGCGCCTCTTCTCCCGTCAATGATTTCACGCGGTCGATGGTCTGGCGTATGAAGTCGCGGTCCGCCCACGCGGAATTGCCGGCGGTCAAAATCGCCGATTGAATCCCGATGTCGTTCGGATACGTGTTGCCGAGCTTCTCCCACGCGGCGGCGGCGCCGGGATCGTGCGACACTTCACGGTATTGGCAAATCGCCCGTTCCCAATACCCGGCGTCGTCGGGGGCGGACACGCTCTTGCTCTTCTGCTTGGCATCCAGCAGCAATTTCAGGCCGTCCGCCGCTTGCCCGGCGTTGAACAATTCCATCGCCCGGGCATACGCCAGCCGCGGAGTCAGACCATATTTCGCCTGGATCGCCGCATAAATCGACTGTTCCATCCCCAGCTTTGCCGCCCGGCTGGCCTGCACCAGGTCCATCAGCAGCTCTTCCCCGCCGTCCCCGGGGTTCTTGCACGCCCCCTTGATCGCATCGATCGCCGCGCCCCGCTGGCCCGTCTCCGACAGCAGGGCGACGTAAATCGGCAGCGTCTGCGGCTCGTTGGGAAGCTGCGCCTGAAGTTGCTTCACTTCATCCAGCAGCGCCGCCGTATTGTTCGCATCGGGCGTGGAAGGCTTCGCCTCCACTGATGCCAGCAGGCTGGCGTAGCTCACCTTGATGTCCGCGATCACCGCCTGGAGATTCACCGACCCCGCCGCATTCGTTCCCGCCAGCCGGGCCTCTTCCGCCGCCTGTATCGCCTCCGGACTGCCGCCCCGGCCTTCCTGAACCAGCAGCAGCGATAACTGAGCGTGCGGCTCCGACCAGCTCGGCATCTCCTGGCAAGACCGCCGGAACGCCTGCAACGCCAATTCGTTCTCACCCAGTTTCGCGTACGCGTCCCCAAGCAAAAACGCCACGTAACCATTGTCCGGCGACGCCGCTTGCGCGTCCCGGTACTGCCCCATCCGCGTCTTCAAATCCTCCGGCGGGGCGCCGTATTGCGCCTTCAGCGTCGTCGCCCACGCATACGCCGCTCGATCGTCCGCACCCCGCGCCGCCAATTGATCCACCAGCGCGTTGGCATCCTTGTCCTGCCCCATTTGAAACAGCGCCAGCGCCTTGTACGCGATCAGCGTCACATTGGTCGTCGGCGATCCCGCGTCCAGGGTCTTCAGCCGCGACACGACGTCCGAAAATTTCCGGTATTCCCAAAGCCGCACGATCAATTGCTGCGTCAATTGCGGATCGTTGAATTTCGCCGCCGCGCGGTTCAGCAAATCCTCCGCCACCCCGAACTCTCCCAGCACGTCCAGCAGACCGATCGTCGTCCTCACGAATTGGCTGCTCGGGGGAGCGTCCTTGGCCGCGCTCAGCACCAGTGCCCGATATTCCTTGCGATCCGCCTGGGTCTCATCCGCCGTCTGAAGGCGGCTGCGGCGGAAGGAATACGCCCAGGCCTTGACGATCTTGAAGCGCGGATCGGCCGGATATTTCGCCCGAAGCGCGTCGGCATACTTCTGCATGTCCGCTGCCGATACCCCCGTCGCCTGCATGATTTCAAAATTGACTCTCTGCATGTCCAGGTCCGTCGGCGCCAATTCGACGTACCGCCTGGCGGCGGGGGCGGCATCCGCGTATTTCTTCAGCGCGACGTTCACTTGCGCGATCGCCTTCAACGCCACCAGATCGTTCGGATTGCTCCGCAGCATTTCCGCCGCATCCTCCAGGACGTTCGGCGCGAAGTTCGGATGCGGCACTTCCATCTCCAGGAGCTGGTCCCTGGCCTGCGCGTTCTCCGGCACCAGCGTGCAATACCGGTGCAGCGTCTGGATCGCCAAAACAAGGTAATCGTCGTTCTTCGTGGGCACCTTGGCTCGCGCGTTGGCGAACGCCAGCAACGCTTCCGGATCCAACTGGTTGTTCGGCCGTTTGTGCTCGTGATTGATGTATTCCGAGAGCTTGTCAACCGCCGTCGGATAGTCCCCGTTGCGATACGCCGCCATCCCAAGCTGCTTGTCCAGTTCCAGCTTTCCCTCGGCGATGCCCATGCGGTAGCTGTAGAGCCACCCGACGGCGCTGGAGCAAATCGCCAGGACCGTGATCAGGATTAAAACGCGGCGCTTGGTTTTCGGACGAATGGTCATGAGCGCGTCACCTTGCGGATGACCTGGACGATCGTCTTCCAGATGATCCAGAGATCCAGTCTCCAGGAACGGTTTTCGACGTATTCAATATCGTACTTGATCCACTCCTGGAAGTCGGTTCCGCTCCGGCGCGTGCGATGGATTTGCCATAATCCGGTAATCCCCGGCCGCACGCTCAGCCTCGCGTCACGCCACGACGGACAATACTGGTTCTCCCCGCGCGGGCTGGGCCGCGGGCCCACCACCGACATGTCGCCCCACAGCACGTTGATGAACTGCGGCAACTCGTCGAGGTTGTACTTCCTCAGGTACTTTCCGGTTTTCGTCAGCCGCGGGTCCTTCTCGATGTAAAACTGCGGGCCGTCCGCCTGGTTCTGCGACTGAAGCTGCGCCCTCTGCTCCTCGGCGTTCTTCCTCATCGACCGGAATTTGATGCAGGAGAACTCCCGTCCCCCGGCCGATTCACGCCGGTGCGTGAAGAAAAATGGCCCGCCGTCATCCAGCCAGATCGCCAGCATGATGATCGGATATGCCCAGATCGTCACCATCAGCACCGCCAGGCTGAACGCGATGTCGAATCCGCGCTTGGACAAGCGGCTGAAGGCCGGCAGGTCTTTCACCGCGGCTTGGCGCGTAATGTCGTGCGGCTCGATGGTCAGCCACTGAATCTCCTCCGTCGGCGGCCGTTTTTCGGGATCGTCCCAGATAATCGCCGGACCCACGATGGTCGTTCCCCCGTCGATCCTCCGTCCGGCGCCCACCCAGACCGGGCCGACGAACCGCGCTTCCGGATCGACCACGCTCTGCGGGTCCTTCCACACCTGCGGCTCAAACGGCTCGGCCCGGCCGATCGTCGAATCCGGGTGGTTCCATGCCGCCGTCAAATCTCGCAAAAACGTCGCGATCTCCCGGTCCACGCTCCGGTCGAACGCGCTCCCGTCAATCGACAGCGTGCTCCGCTCGCGCTGCGGCGTGTAACGCCGCAACCGACGCCACCCCGTCAGCGGGTCCGGCGACGATTGCCACAGCCTGGCCACTTCGCGCTCCGGCGTCAGCACCGCCCGCGCCAGCCGCAGGTCCTCCGAACCGTCGTACAGCCTTTGAAACCTCAGGAACCGGTTGTGCCCATCGGTGATTACTTTTTCCCGGTATCCCCGCTCATGCCGGTCGTGCAGCCGCAAGAACAAAACCTGCGGCTTCAGCCAGTTCAGAACGTCGATCACGCTCGTCATCCGGAACAGCACCAGCGAACGCGGATCGGTTAGTAGATACAACTCGGCATGATCGACGATTTCAGACGGCTCGCCTTGCCGGACCACCTGGATGCCGTGCGCCGCCCAAAACCGGTGGTGCAATGCTACCGGGTCCAACCCCCAGATGGTGCGCGCCTTTCCCGACGACGGCCGTTCCTGGGCGGCGGCGAGCGAATCGGTGGCTGTATCCAAAGCGGTCATAGCTGCCAATGCGGAGGCTTTGCCTTCCGCCCGTCAATGGTCGTGTCCCGACGACGCCGACCGCACCGACGACGCCACCGCTCGCGCCACGGGACCGATCGCCTCGTTGCGGCGGCCATCCGTGCCGGCCGGAACCGAGCCCAGCCCCAGGCGATTGGTCGATCGCTCGAAATCGTGCGCCTGCGCCCGGTTGAATACCACTCCCGCCAGTCTGGCGCCGATCGCGTGCAGATGCGCCAGCGCCCTATCCACCAGTTGCCGTTGCTGCCCGCGCGAAACGCACAGGACCACCCCGTCCGATGCCACCGCCACCGGTGACGCCTCGATGCTACCCAGGATCGGGCCGGTGTCGATCAGGATCACGTCGAATTGCTTGCGGGCTTCGTCCACCAGCCGCCGCACCGCCGCCGGCGAAATCGTCCCCGTATATCCCCCCATCGCCTTGCCCACCGGCAGGAACGACAAATCCGCCACGTCCGTCGTGCGGATGAACGGCGTGATGTCGCGCGCCGCCATGGCTTCCAGCACCCCGTGTTCGGCGTTGACGTTCAACCGCGCCGTCAGCCCGCCCCCGATCATGTCGCCATCCACCAGCAGCGTGCGCGATCCGCTGGCGGCAAAGCTCAGGCCCAACGCCAGCGTCAGGCTCGTCTTGCCGTCCCCGGGCGATGCGCTGGTGATCGTAAACACCCGCTTCTCCGTGTTGTGCCCCGTGATCTGAAGGATCGTCCTGATCTGGTGCACGCAATGCGCCGCCGTTGCCGCCTGCGACGGATCGGTCAGCAGGTCCGGCAAATTCGGCAGGATCCCCAGCAGCGGGATACCCCCCAGGTCCGTGTTCGCCTCGTCGCTATAGCGGAACCGTCCATCCAGCACGCTAACCAACATGATCACCAGCATCGGAAGCAGCCCGCCGCCCAGGAATCCCATCACGCCCATCGCCTTGCGCTTGTCGGTGGAAGGCGCGCCCGGGACGATCGGGTTGCTGATCACGCGCATCTGGTTTCCGTTCATCAGGTCGCGTATCGACTGTAGCTTTTCGTATGCCGCATTCGCGATGTCCAGACCCTGCTGCGCGCGAGCCATGTTGGACTTCACGTCCCGGATGAACTGCGAGTATTTCCCTACGTCGGCGCACAGCGCCTTTTGCCTTTCGAGCTGCTTTGTCAAATCGTCAATCGTCACCTTCAACGCCACGATTTCCGCTCGAACCGACGTCAGCCCCAATCCCCCGCCTTGCGGATTGAGGCGATAACCCTGGCTGACGCTCTGCACGTACGCCGCGATCTCTTGATCCCACACGCTCAGGTCGGCATGCAGATTCTGCATCCTCGGAGCGGCGTCGCCGTAACCCTCGGCTTTCATCCGTTCGATTTCCATCGCGATTGCGTCGCGCTGCGCGCGCATCCCATTCAACTTCCCGCCGTCTCCCGCCGCGATCTGCTCTTCCGTTAAGGCCGTGGGCTGCGTCGTGGCGCCGCCGTCCGTCGGCCCACCGGGCTGATTCACGCCCATGATCTTCTCATCGATATCCAGCCTCGTCTTGTCATCGTCCAACCGGCTGGCAAGATCGCCCTGGTGCCGCATGTTCTCGCTCTGGAAAGAAACCAGGTCATCCGTGTTGTATTGGTTTTGCAACTCCCGCAATTGCTGCGCGGAAGACTGCAGGTCGCTGTTGTACTTCGCCTGTTGCTTCTGCAGTTCCTGAAGCTTCTCTGGGTACAGCGTCTCGTCCGATTGCTCGAAAAACTCCCGATACGCCTTCAGCACTGACTGTGCGCCTGCCAGCGCGAGATTCTTGTCCGGATCGCTGTAGCTGATCTTCAGCATCGTCGTGTCCGGCGGTGAATTCTCCGCCTCCACCCCGGCCGCGAAATGCGCCATTGCCGCGTCATCTCCCCGAGGCGCCCCGGTGGCCTTCCATTCATCCTCATCCAGCGCCCGCTGAACGATTTCATAACTCTTGAGCACCGCGACCTGAGACTGCAGGAACAGGTTGTATCCCGGCATCATCTCCCCCATGTAATTACTGGGGTTCTGAATTTGCGGAACGATCTCAACCACGAACGTGCTGGTGTACACCGGCTGTGCGCTCAGGAATCCCATCAGCCCCCCGGCCACGCCGAACAATAGCCCCAGCGTTATCACCAATGGATACCGCCCGCGCATCAGGCGGTGAATCTTCTTCAACCCCATCGGCTTGCCCTGCTGATTCGGATGTTGCCCCGTAGCCATGTCGTGGCTCGGAATCGGCAAGCCCGCCGCCTGCGCCAACTGCATCTCGTTTGTCATAAACTACTTACCTCCGGCATTCGGCCGGTTCTCAAGCGTCCAAAGCAATTTCTCGTTGGGACTCAGCAGGTCGATCAGCGCCCGATCCCGCTCCTGCGCCGACATCTGCGGCCCGGTCACCAGTTGAAACTCCGCCGCGCCGTAATATCGCCTCTGATAATCTTCGCCGCTCCTGTCCACGCTGTCGATATCCGGACAGATTACTCCATCCAGCTCCTTGTGTGAAACCGTCGAGGCGGGCACCAGCGGCATCACGAAAAAATTGTACACCACCTGCCCCTGGTCCGTCGGACTCTTCGGCGCAAAGTGGTATTCCATCCCCGTCAATTCAATATGCGGCAATTGCCACGTCCGCTGTTTCCTTTCCTCCCTAATCTCCTTTTCGCCCTGCGCGGGATAACACCGCGGCGGGTAATGCCCTTCCAGATACCTCGCATCCTCGCAATTCACGATCAGCAGCGAAACCATCTGTTTTGTCTCGTCGTTCACGAAATCCCGGCTCAGAGGATCGCCGTTCGGACGCAACAGCTTGATTGCCGGCTCCGGAACCGTCGTATCCCTTCCCGTCCACGTGCCCGATGGAGTCTCAATCGTCATCGGGAACGCCGCGATCGCCTCCCGGCAACGCTTCAAATGCGGCTCCGCCTCCGTCGGCTGAACGTGGGTGCGCGCCTCCGCAACCATCCCCGCCAGCATCAGGATCGAAATCGTCGGCCAAAGCCAAACGCCCCGACTCAATTTTCTAGCATTCGCCTTCAATCCATCTCTCCAAACTCCCTCATTGCGACAAACTCCCTCATTGCGATGCCAACGTGTATTCGTTCACCGGGATCATCGCCCATTGAAGCGTCCTGATCAGCCCATACAACATTCCAAACGCCAGCGGCAACATCGCCCAGCCGGCGTAAAAATGGAATTGCTTGGCATGTTCCGGCATGTACCCGTACATCCAGATGGTCGGGATCACCCGAACCACGTTGCAAAAAATCGCCGCCAGCGGGCTGAACAACAAAATGATCGCCCGAATGTAATTCCTCAACGGCATCGCGAAGCAGAACGCGAAACCCACCATGATCAGCGAAAACACCATCCGCAATCCGTTGCACGCCTCCGCCACCAGCACCGCGTGCCCGTTGATCGTCAGCGCGTTCCCGTTCACTTCCGTGTTTACCACCCCGCCCGCTTCCAGAAGATGCTGCGTCATCGACGCTGTCCAGTTCTGCAGCGGCGAGGCGATCGCCAAACGCAATCGCCCCGGCGCGGGCACCAGGAAAACCAGCAGCAAAAATGCCGGGAAGAACCGGAAGATCACCCCTTTGCCCAGCACCGAGAGCACGCAGCCCACCACCACCAGCACCGCGCCCCCGTGCCAGAAGCTCTGAATGCCCCTGTAGAATCCCAATGAACTGAAGAACCACCCGATCGCCACCACGAACGGTCCGATCAACCGCCCGGACGGCTTGCAGTGCCGCATCCGCATCCGCCTCACCCACACCAGGAAAATCGCCACCAGCGGCACCACAAAAATATGGCTGTATTCCTCGTCGTTGCGCGCGATCAGATAGATGTCCTGCCATGCGCCCAACGTCGCCAACACCCCCAGCGCGCCCATTCCCGCGGCCAGCGCCACGTGGGCCATCGTCAGACGGTCGTCTCGCAGCACCGGCAACTTCATGCCCGCGTCCCTGGAAAAACAACCTCAAACCCCCGCTTGCCCGTCCGTTCAACGCATTGATCCACCGCGTTGCGGTCTCGACGCACCGTTCCCGCAATCACCGACCTCACCACCACCGCGCCGGCCTCCACACTCGCCCCCGCCAGCACCACCGAGTCGTGGATGCGCGCACTCGGCGACACCGCCGCGCCCGGTTCCACGATCGCGAACGTCGATTTCCAGTCCTCCGCCCAAGGGTCCGTCGCCGTCGCCCGGATCGGCTGGTGCAACGCCCGCAATGCCGCGATGTAGTCCGATAACGTCCGAATCGAAAGACCCGTAGGCCTTCGGCATTGCACCACCCGAACGTCGTATGACGAGGCGATGATCGGCAACGCCTGCTCCTTCATATCGACGAATCCCACCCTCGGAATAAGCCGCAAGGCCCGGCAGGTTATCAGCATCAAGCCGCTCGGTTCCCCGTCCCGATGCCCAATCAAGCTCACCACGCCCCGCGTCTTTTTCAGCGACATCAGCAGTGCCGATAAGGGATCAAGCAAAATCTGTGCCGCATTCCCCACCAGGATCGTGTCGTCGTCATCGTATTCCACCGCAATATTCGCCAGCAACCCTCCGGTCCCCCGATACTCCGCCGTGTCCCGCTCCAGGCGATATTGGTCCCAAACTATCGTCCCCGCGCTCACCGGCTCCGTGGCTTCCCGGTCCAGCAGCAGCCGCACCGGCAACTGCTCCATCCCCAGCATCTGCGCCACGATCGCCGCCTCGTCCAGCCAGCGCGTCAGCACCGTCTTGCCCTTCCCCACCGGAAGATCCAGCACGTTTCGGCTCAGCGACATCGCCAGCGGCGTCGGGCGAACCCCTCCTCCCAACAGCACCAAACCGCGCAACCGGCCGCGACCCGTCGCCACCACGGGCACCGGCTCATGGAAGTGGCTCGATTCAACCTCGCTGTCCGCCGACTTCGCACGCGCCGCCTCCAACCGTGTCGCTATTTCGTTCACCGATTCGACCGTGTCTGCTGAAGATGCCCCGAACACCGCGTTGCCTCGGGCCAGCGTCTCCGGTTCATCTTCATACCCAGCGATTTCCGCCTCCAGCGCGGAGGCTTCGCCTTCCGCCGCGGAGGCTTCGCCTTCCGCCCGTCGAGGCATCAGGCGATTGCGGATTCCCCGCAACATCGACTGAAACAGCAGAATCCCGGCGAATGGAATCCCCGTGATCACGTACCGCTTGAACAGCCGCTTGGGCTCCTGAGCCAGCCGGTGGACCCATTCCAATCCCCAGTTTCGCATCCAGAGCGGCGCTCGCTTCACGTCGCCGCACAAAAAGCTGAAGCTCACCCCCACGCCCAGCCACCACGTTTTCGGCAGCGCGCCGCGAATCCGCTCGATCAGCCGCTCCTGCTTCGGCGATCCCAGCGCCACGTACACGATGTCCGGCCGGACCGCTTGCAGCGTCGCCGTGATTTCCCGCATCGCCGCTTCGTCGGTCTCAAACCCCATCGCCGGGCAAAGCGTGCCCGCGATGATCAGTTGTGGATACCGGCCCCGCAGCACTTTCGCCGCCGCCGTTGCCGTTCCATCCTCACCCCCCAGCAGGAAAATCGATCTCCCCTGTCCGGCCGCCGCCGCGCTCAGGCTCGATATCAGGTCCGACCCCGCAACCCGCTGCGGCAGGGGGGTTCCCTGCAACCGGCTGGCCCAGACCAGCGGCATCCCATCCGCCACCACCAAGTTCGCCTCCTCCACCAACACCGAAAAGCTCACGTCCTGCTGACTTCGCCGCAAATGATCGAGGTTCGGCGTCACCACGAATCCGCCCCTGCCCGCGGCAAGCTGACTCAGAATGTGCTCGATGCACGTATGTTCGTCGATGCGATGGATGCGCATGCCGCGCAGCCGGATGCTCGGTAACCGCCGCGCCGCCCCCGCGGGCGCCGTTCGCGCCGCCGTCAACGCCGACACCGCCGCGCCTACGGCCGCATCGCTCCATCGATATTCGCCCTCTTTCAATTGCATGATGCTGCGAACCTTGGGACGCGCCGCCATGGATGAGGCAACTTTTATCAAAAACGCGCGCCGAACCCACAAATGACCGCTGCAATATGGCTATCGCCGCTCCTAATTGCAACTCGCATTATAGGACCATGACGCCATTTGCCGACCCGTAATTTTGCTCCCGGGTAAGCTTTTTTCGGGCCTCGCCCGCTAACTTATGCGGCGCATTTCCTTTATCGACACAACCATCCCAAGCCATCAGCAACGCAAATGCCGTGCAAACTTTGTGCGTACAATCAGTGATTTGTGCAGTCGGCGAGCTCGCTCGCCATATTGTCTTCAAACGCGAAACGTGCCCCACTATTGAATCTTCGACTCCGAAATCCCCCCCGGGTTCCAAATATTCGCCTGCCTGGCATTCAGTTCCGCCGTCGCCGCGCGCTTCCCATGTAGCATGCTCGACCATTGATAAGCGCGCAAAAATCTGCGAAATTCCCGGTCCCCATACCGCGCCTTCCGCCCCATCAGGCTCTTGAAATACCCCCACAGCATTCCCATCGACCCCAAAACCATCGGCGGATGCACCACGCGGAACGCCGCGCTGGCGATCACATAGCACACCCCCGTCCCCATGAAATACTGCCCCACCCCATGCCGAACCCGGCCCGTCCACCAATTCTTGTCGCTCGTCCCCATCGGCCGCAAATGCTCGAAATTCAGCTCCGCATCATCCCACGACACCGCGATCCATCCCAGCATCCGGCAACGATGACAGTCAATTCCATCCCACATCAGCTCCCGAACGAACCCGCCGATCTGCACAAAACAGTCCGTCCGATAAAACTTCACCATCCCCACGGAGTTCTCATCCCCGCACGTCTCCATCACCTTCCGCCCGGTTTCTTGATCCAGGAAGAACGGCTTGCCGCTCGCGGTCCCGATCCGCGGCTCCGCATCCATCCGATCCATCAACCCCTCGAAATATCTCCGCGGCAAATCCAAATCCAAGTCCAGCTTGCACACAAAATCGAATTCCCGCGGATCGATCGTCTCGTACCCGTGATAAAACGCGTCGATCACCCCGCCCCCCAGCTTGCGAAAGCCCCGGTTTTCACGCCGCAAAATCCGCAGGTACGGATATTTCGCCGCATATTCAGCCAAAATCCCCGGCGTCTGGTCCGTCGAGCCGTCGTCCACGATCACCCACAACGCCGGCGCAACCGACTGCGACGTCACGCTCTGGAGCGTCCGCCGGGCGAACTTCGCTTCGTCCCGGCAGGGGGTGATCAGACAATATCGCCGATTCCCGCTCATGATCCTTGCCCCGCCACCAACCTGTGATCTGCCAACTCTTTCGCGAACAAACACGATTGAACCGCCACGACGCCAAGACGCCAAGGTGGGAATTGCGGGTTGCGTGACACTTTCTGCGGAGGACTTCCCCCTCCCCATGTACTCAGGGGGAGGGTTGGGGTGGGGGTCGAAGGTCGATTGCCCCACGAAACCCCCACCCCGACCCTCCCCCGGAGTACCAGGGGAGGGGGAGAAGATGGCTCGCCGAAAGTGTCACGCACCCAAAATTGCGCAATGGCATGATCGCATCTTGGCGTCTTGGCGTCTTGGCGGTTCAATTTCTGCTCTCCCGGAGATTTTGCCCCGCCACGAACCGGCGCTCCAGTAGGTCCAGGGTCGTCCCCAGCGAAAACTCCGTCGCGATTCTCCTTCTTCCCTCTTCCGCCAGGCGCCCGCTTAGATCTGGGTTTGCCCACAGCATGGCCAGCTTATCGGCCAGGGCGGCTGGTTTGTTCCCCTCCACCAACAGCCCGCTCACCCCGTCCTCCACCAACTCCCCAATCGCAGGAAGATTCCCCGCCACCACCGGCGTGCCGCTGGCCATCGCTTCCATCAGCACCACCGGAATCCCGTCCCGGTCCCCACGCGAATCCTCCCGGCACGGCAATGCCAGCACGTCCGCCTCTTTCAGCAGCGAAAAAACCCGCGAATTGGCCACCGCCCCCAGCCACGCCAGCCATTGGCCGCATCCCAACTCCGCCGCCAGCTTTTCCAATCGCTGCCGGTCCGGACCTTCTCCCGCGATCGTCAGTCTCAGGTGAATCCCACGCCGATTCAATTCCGCCGCCGCTCCGATCAGCGTGTCGATCCCCTTCTTCTCCACCAGCCGGCAAACCGTCAGAATTCTCAATTGCCCATCGCCCGGCGACAATTCCTTCGCCTCGCCCGCCTCCACCCCACATCGGATCACCTCATACTTGTTCACCATGTCCGCACATTTCGTGTTGTAAAAACTCTGATGCCATCGGCTGATGCACGCCACGAACCGCGCGCGCCGCAGCTTGGTCTTCAGAATCGCCCGACGCTGGAAAATGTCATTGGCATGGCCCGTGAAACTGAAGGGGATGCCCATTTGCATGGCGGCATACATCCCCACGCTCGTCGGCGCATGCGCGAAATGGCAATGGACGTGTCGAACCCCCCTCTGCCGCAGCCGCCGCGCCAATCCCATCCCCGCAATCGCCTGCATCGGCAACTTCAAGCGCCCGCTCACCGAAAGCCGTTCCCCCGGCCAAATCGCATCTCCGATCGCCGTGCCCAGCGTCGCCGCCGATCGAATGGGATGCGCGAACAATTCGCGCGCGGCCCCAAGCAGCGTCGAGCGGATTTCCCGACCGTACACCACCACGCGATCTCGCTCCAGGTCCTCCAATTCCTTCACCGCCTCCGCCGGATTCAAACTCACCGCCGTCACGCTCCAGCCTCGCTTGCGCAGGCCACGCACCTCGCGATAGACGAACGTCTCGCTCACCCGCGGAAAGACCGCCGCGACGTAGGCAATCGGAAAGGATGCCAATGACTCGCCCATTCAGCGCCCGCCGGATTCGTTCGTTTCCGCCGCCGCCGCTTCCGGCGCCGCGGATTTGTATTCGACCATCATGTCCCGCCGCCCCGACCGCCGATCGAGCCGGTATTTGACCGCCCCGGCCGCCCCGGCGAATTTTCCCACCACCGTCAGCATCGCATAAATCCGCGATGCGCTTCCCTCCACGTCGCGCGCACGCTGATGCCGATATACCCGCCAACCCAACACAGGATACGCGCCGCACGCGCACAATCCCCACCACGCCGGATGCCACGCAATCCCCGCCGCCGCCAGCGCCACCATCGCCGCCGGCAACGCCAATCCCCAAAATAGAAAGCTGCGCACCTCCCGCACGCAGAATCGCTCGGCCTCGCCGCCGTGTAGCTCGGCATTCTGCGCATATCCGATGGCATTGCGCACCGTTCGCCGCCACCACGCCCCGAATCGCAACAACGCCGCGTCGTGCCACGTCATCTCCGCATCCAGGCGCGCGATCTTCCACCCCCGGCGGCCCAAACGCAGGCAAAGCTCCGGCTCCTCGCGCGCCAGCAGGATGGGATTGAATCGCTCCTGCCTCATCGCCTCGACGCGCATCAGCGCATCCCCGCCGCACCAGCGGACCACGCCCGTCGGCGCATCCCACTCCAGGTCGAGCATCCGATTGTAAATCGACCGTTCCCCAAACCGCTCGCGCCGTCGCCCGCACACCGCCGCAAACGGCGGCCATTGGTCCAGGTATGCGCAGCCGTCCTCCACCCAGCCCGGAACCACCCGGCAATCGCCGTCCACAAACTGCACGTACGCCACCTCCGGACACACGCCCATCAGCCGCTCGAATCCCGCATCCCGCCCGCGCGCCGCCGTGAACGGCTGCGAGCCGTCCAGTTCCACCACCTCTGCCCCCAGCGATCTGGCCAGTTCAACGCTTCCGTCGCTCGATCCCGAATCCACGTACACCACCTGCCGCACCCGCCCGGCCAGCGAGTTCAGGCACGCGCGCAGCCGTTCCCCTTCGTTTCGCCCGATGACCACCGCGCCCACCTTCGCCAAATCCGCCGCCACCGGCGCAGCCGCCGCGTCCTTTTGCAGTACCATCGCAAACGCCCGTACGGGCTTGAAGAAATACGGAGACTGCCGCGCCAGCTCCCACCATTTCCCCGGCCGATAGAACGGCGCCAGCAGCCGCGCCGCCGCTCGTCCCAAATCCCGCCCCCCGCGCTCCGACTTGTTCCAGCGCCGCCAATTTCCCGAGTCGATGATCTCACCCCGAACCAGCCGTGTCCCCGGAAAATACGCCTGCATCTCCCTAATTGTCGGACGGAACATCGTGTCGATCGGATCGGCGTGATACGGATAATGATACGGCCCCGAAACAAAAATATACCCCCCGATCGGCAGCATGTTCAGGATCGCGTCGCATATCTCTTGCCGCCGGGTCACGTGCTCCAGCAGGTTCGACACCATCACCGACTTCACCTGCAACCGCCCGATCTGCCGCAGAAATCCCGGATCGAGCAGGTCCCCCACGATGTCCACGCCGTCCGCCGGCTTGATATCCAGGTGCAGCACCTTCCCGCCCCGGGCGCGCAGCGGCGCGAAAACGTTGGCGTCGATGTGCGGCTGAACCTTCGTTCGGAATTCGCCCGTAGACGATCCCACGTTCAGCAGCGGAAACAACTCGCCATCCGCGATTTCCGCCAGCCGACCGCCCAGCCATTGTGATTCCAGAATCTGCATTGCTCACGTTATGAGACGTTCCAACCGCTCGGCCACTTCCAGCGGCGTCAGGTGGGTCACGTCCAACTCGGCCGACATCGCCGCCCTATAGATCGGCTCGCGCAGCCGCAGAAGCGATTGGATTTCCTCGATTTCCCCGCCGAGATTCGTCAGATTGGGCCGATTATCGGAACTCGCCGGGTCGGCCTTGATTCGCCGCAGCAATTCCCCCGCCTCGCAGCGAAGATATACGATCTTGTGTCCCGCCAGCGCGCGCCGGTTTTCTTCCCGAATGATCGCTCCACCTCCCAGCGCGATCACGCAATCCGTTCTCGATGCCAATTCCGAAATGACTTCCATCTCCGCCTTGCGAAACGCTTCCTCTCCCCCAGCCTGAAAGATCTCCCGGATCGTTTTTCCCTGCCGCGCGACGATCTCTTCATCGCAATCCACAAACGCCTTCGCCAGTCGCTCGGCCAAAAGCCGCCCCGCCGTCGTCTTCCCGCTCCCGCGATAACCGATGAGGACGATGGCCATGCCGCCAACTATAAGCCGATGGGAGCGTCTCATCAAAAGGGAAGCCGCTGGGCGGAAACTCGAAACTCGAAATTCGAAATTCGAATCAAATTCGAAGGACGAAACTCGAAAACAAATTGGTTTCGATTTTTGAATTTCGAATTTGATTCGTCATTCGAGTTTCGAGTTTCGAGTTTCGAATTTCCACTCGGCGTCCCGTTTTCCCGCCGCCCCCAAATCCGTATAATCCCTACCCATGTCCCACCCCTCCTCTACCGGCGCCGCCTATTCCCGAGTCCTTCTGAAAATCAGCGGCGAGGGATTCTGCCACGAAGGCTCCTTCGGCCTGGAAGCGCCGGAACTGGAAAACGTCGCCCGCCAATGCGTCGAAGTCGCCAAAATGGGCGTTCAACTGGCGATCGTCGTGGGCGGCGGAAATTTCATCCGCGGGGCCACGTTCGCCGAGGACGGTAACATCCCCCGCGCCACCGCCGACTACATGGGCATGCTCGCCACCATCATCAACGCCGTCGCACTCCAGGAAACCCTGGAGAAGATGGGCCAGCCCACCCGCGTTCAATCCGCCATCAGCGTCACCAGCGTCTGCGAGCCCTTCATCCGCCGCCGCGCCGTCCGGCATCTCGAGAAAGGCCGCGTCCTGATCCTCGCCGCCGGCACCGGGAATCCCTACTTCACCACCGACACCTGCGCCGCCCTCCGCGCCACCGAGATCGGCGCCGACGTTCTGCTCAAGGCCACCAAGGTGGACGGCGTCTATTCCGACGACCCTAAAACCAATCCTTCCGCCAAGTTGCTGCACAATCTTTCCTACGATCAGGTCCTGGCCGGAAAGCTCCGCGTCATGGACCTGACCGCCATCACCTTGTGCATGGAACGCAAGATTCCCCTGGTGATCTTCAATCTCCGGACCTCCGGCAACGTCGTGAAAGTCGTCCGCGGCGAAAACGTCGGCACGAGAATCTCGATTTGATAATTCACTTATTTTCCCCTCCCATCTGCTTCACCAGCGAATTATATTTATCCGCCAGGTCGTTGAATTTCTGGATCGCCTCGTTGCGCTCCCCGGCCAGCTTTTGAATCTGCTCGCCCGCTTGTTTCAGGGCCGCCTTCCACTTGTCCAACGCCGTCTTAAGCTGTCCTGCCTGGGTCACAGCCGTCTTCAGTTCCGACTCCGACATCGACAATCGCTGGCGCAGATCCTCCAGGTCGGCCGCGTCGTCCTTCAGCGTGCTCTCCTGCTGGGCGATCTTCGCCGATTGCTCGATCCGCGTCTTGTCGAGCTGCTCGACGTTGTTTTCCAGCCGGCTGTTTGCCTGCCATTGAACCGCGCACAGCACCGCCAGCACCCCCACGCCCAGACAGTTGAAGATTGAAAGGAAACGGTTCACGGCGTCGCCTTCTTTCCCGAGGGGTTGATCTCAAACGCCACCTTTTCGATTCCCGCCAGGCGGACCAGGTCCAGCACGTGGATCACGTCGCCGTGCCGCGCCTCCGTATCTCCGCTGATGATGATCCGCACGTTGGGGTTGGCCCTTCGGAATCCCACCAGCGCGCCGACCAGTTCATTGTCATCCACGACCTTCTTGTCCACGTACGCCGATCCCGCCTTGTCCACCGAAATATCCACGAAATCCCGCTTGGATTCATTCACCGCCGAGACGGCCGTCGGCAGGTTCACCGGCACGCTCTTCAGGTTCACCATGCTCAGGCTCACCAGCATGAACGATGCCAGAAGGAAAAACATGATGTCGATGAGCGGGATGATTTCGATCCGCGCTTCGGCCAGGTCGGAAGGGAGCTTGGCATCCAGTTTAACCGGCATGGGCGGCCTCCTGCGTCTTTTCCCGTTGGTCGATGGCGCGCTTGCGGGCGAATTGCTCCAGATCGTGTCCGTGATGCTTGGCCGATTCCACCAGCAATTCAACGTGGTTGATCGTTCGCTCCAGCCTCGCCCGGAAATGCGCCAGTTGCCGGTTGAAATAGTTGTAGGGAACCAGGCAGAAAATCGCGATCCCCAGCCCGCAGGCGGTGGCGATCAGCGCCTCGGCGATTCCGCCGCTGACCTTCGTGGGTGCAAGCTGTTCCTCGCCGACAAAATGGAACGACCGCATGATCCCCGTGACGGTCCCCAGCAATCCAAGCAGCGGCGCCAGCGTGATCAGCGTTCCCAGCACCCATTGCCGACGTTCCCCCGCCTCCAGCTCCTTCGATGCCCGAAGCTGCATCGCGCCCAGCAGCGAGCTGTGCGCGTGAACCAGCCCTTCGTGAATGGTCTGAAGGAACGGATCGCGCCGATCGTTGGTCAGCATCATGGCCCCGTCAAAATCGCCGGCGGCGATCGCGTCAAAGCTCCGCTCCATCACCTCCGCCCGCGTCCGCCGCTTCAGGCTCCACCACCACAGCGACCGTTCAATGACCACCGTGACGGCGGCCAGCAGGGCAACCAGGATCGGCCACATGACCGGCCCGCCCTCCTGAAAATAATCCACGACGATGTTCGCCAAACCCATGTTCATCATTGCGACTCCTCATTCATGCCGATTGATTTGAAACTGGATGGAAACTTCATAAATCCGCACCGGGCCTCTTCGGAACCGCCATGTGCTTCGCACCGCGCGGACCGCCGCGCTGTTCAGCACCGGCCACGGACAGGGCGTGACGGCCTCGGCTTGCGTTACCCGGCCATCCTCTGAAACCGTCATTCGCACCACGATGGTCCCCTCCTGCCCGGCTCGAACCGCCTCCGGCGGATACTCCGGCGCGGGCTGCTGCCCCTCGCCTTCCCCGTACGTCAGCCGGATCACGGACTTCTCCGTCGCCGTGATCCGCGGCGTTTCGACCAGATGCACGGGCGCATCCACCGCCTCGGCGAAGGCGATCGCCGGACTGGGCGCGGCCACCGCCGGCGAATCCGGCGGCGCGGCCGCCGGCGGGGGGATTGATTCCGCCTGCCGCTGTTGGATCGCCTCGACGTTCAACAGCTCCGCATCGACGGGCGCCGCAGGACCCGCCAGCATCGCCCGCCTAAGCGAAAAGTGCATTCCAATCAGCCCGACCAAAACGCACCCGCACCACACCACCATCGTGGCCACCGCCAACAGGCCCGCCTCGTGTTTCGCTTCTCCATCAGAACTCATACGCCAGCCCCACGTAGAAAGTCCGCCGCTGTCCGTACTGCGGCGCGGCCACTCCGATTCCCGTGCCGCTGCGGATTTGATAGCTTTCATCAAACACGTTCAGCACGTCGAACCGAAGCTTGATGATGTCGCCCCGCGAGCCATTGGGGTGGAACGCGTGTTCGTATCCGACATTGATCGGGTAATACGGCGGTTCCGCAAATTGATTGGCGAACCCCGACCGTAAACCGGATCCGTACAACGCATCCACGTAAACCTCGTTGTTCTTCCACTCGTACGAAACACCCGCCGATGCCGTGTATTCGGATTGGTGGTCCAGCGGAATCGCCTGGTTTTGGATATACGCCAGTTCCGAACTGTCGATCGTGAACTGCTGGGAAACGATGTCCCGGCCCTGGTCCAGCGTCCAGGCGAAATTCCCGAACGCGGTGAATCCTCCCTCCTTGTAGGTCGTGCTGACTTCCGTTCCGTACACCAGGCCGTATCTGTAATTGAACGGCGTGAAAATCACCGCGTTTCCAAATTGCCCCAGATCAATCAGGTTCTTCGCCTGCTTGTAAAACCCATCCACGTTCACCTGCCACGGCTTGGTGATCTGCTCCGAAACCCCAACGTCGTAATAATTCGACCGCTCGACCAGCGGCGCCCCGTCCAGCGTGTTCGGCGGGGCGTTGGTCGTGTTCGCGAATTTCGCGATCGTCCCCGGCGGCACGTACTGCACCGGCGGCGGCACGAAAAACCGCGAATACCCAATATGCGCCGTCGTCTGCTTGTTCATCTTCCATACCAGGTTCACCCGCGGGCTGATCTGCCCTTCATTGTCGAAATTCGCCGCGAATTCATCGAGCCGGGCGCCGTAGTTCACCGTCACCTCCGGGAGGATCTTCCATTCATCCTGGACGTACACTCCCGCTTCCGTCGCGTTGTTTCGCGTGTCGTCCACGATATATTCGGGAAAGGCCGACACCGCCTGAGTCACGGGATCGATCGCGAACACGCTGGTGTTCGTGTTGTTCCTTTCCACCGTGTAATCCGCGATCAACCCCGCTCGAAGCGTGTGCTGATCGTTGATGTTGTACGAGCCGTCCACCTGAAGCCCGCTCGTGGTGAAGGAGTTGAGGATCTCTCCGGCCACTCCCTGCAACATCAGGTCCCCGACCGGGTCGGGAACGAAATGAATCTGCCCGTAACGAAAGAACGCCGACGCCAGCAGCGAGAATTGATCCACGCTCTTCTGATACGAGACGACTCCGTAATACTCCTGCTCGTTCTGGGTCTCGTTTTCGATCGATGAATCAAACGTCGAGTAGTTTCCGATCGGAAACGCCACGGGGACGTTGGGAACGTTGGGGATTTGAAAATCCGCGTCCGACCCGTTGACGATGAAGCTCAGCCGGCTCGTGTCGTCGATGTGGTACGTCGAGTAAACGAACAACTTTTCCTGGTCGGTATCGTCGTGGATGGGCCGGTAGCTCGGCGTGGGATTCTCAATCCCGTCGTCGCTGTGCTTGTACGACCCGGCGACAAAGTAATCCCATTTCCCCTGCGTCCAGCCCAGGTCGACCGATGGCTCCAGCGTGTCGTATCCTCCGCCGTACATCGAAACTTCGCCTCCCTGCAGCGCCTGGCCCGACTTGCTCGTCACGTCGATGATCCCCGCCGTGTGAAATCCAAACTGCGCCGGCAAACTTCCATCGATGAGCGTCACCGACTCGATCATGTGCGTGTCCAATTCCTGTCCGAACGTGCTGACCGGCTGGGGCAGCAGAACGCCGTCCACCCGGTAAGTCGTGTTCGCGTGCTCGCCGCGCACGTGTTCCTGGCCAAACGAATCCATCACCACGCCCGGCGTTCGCAAAAGCACCTGCTGGAAGTTCGCATTGTCTCCCTCCGGAATCGTTTCAATCTGGTTCGGCCCTACGGTGTACGTCGTCGCCCCCAGGCTCGGCGCGATCTGGTCGCGGGACAAATCCAGATCGGACGTGACCAACACCTTGGCCAGTTGTCCCCCGACCGGCGCCGGAGCCAATGCCGGCGCCGGCGATGGCGCCGTGGTCGGCGTCGGCGCCAGCTCGTGCATCGCCGGCGGTGGCGGGGGGGCCGGGGGTATTGCCGAGGTATCCGGGTTTTTGGACGGACTTACATTGGTCGCCGCTGGAATTTCTGCGCCCCAGCCGAGCGCGCCGCCCGCGGCAACAGCCGCGACGGCCCAAACGAAGAATAAACGCATGGGATTGCGCCTCCGAGAGATGCCATTGGAATTTCGTCAACGAAAAGCCATTTCAAATCCATCGGCGCATCCCGGAACGCCCACGGCGCTGCCGTGGGGAATTCCCGCGCGACAAAAAATCTGAAATGTCCTAATCCGATGCCGAAAGACTCGGCGGCGCACGCGCCGGAATGAAAACGACAAACGCCAGCACCGGCGCTTCGGGCTGCGGGAGGGGAACAATCTCAACGCTTGGCAGGGTGGGCTCGGGCAACGTCGGCGGCGTCGGCTGATGCGCCTTCATCGCCTTCAATGTCTGGCAAATCACGCAGTCATCATGATCGTCCCCCTCCTGTAGCGGCTTGGACGAATCCCTCTTCCCCGATTCAACCGCCTGCGGCTTTTCGTGATGATGCTCGAACCGCTCGTGCAGGCATTCGCCCAGCCCCGACGCCCAATAGGCGAACGTCAGCAGCACGAGGATGTTGGATACCCGACGAATCATGGATGAAGTCATCCAATATCCATCATCCTCATCTCCCGTTATTGATGCAAGAACCCCGATTTCTTGTTACCATATTCCCCATGCCACTGGATGACATTCTCATTGATGCCGAGATGCACATGGAGAAGGCGACCGATCATCTTCTTCAAGAGCTTCGGGGCATCCGCACCGGCCGCGCCAGCCCGGGACTCGTCGAGCACATCAAAGTCGAATACTACGGTTCGGCCACCGATCTCCGCTCCATCGCCGCCATCAGCATTCCCGAGGCAACCCAGATTCTCATCAAGCCCTTCAGCCCCAGCGATATGCACGCGATCGAAAAGGCCATCAACGACAGCAAGATCGGCCTGACCCCGCATAGCGATGGCAAGCAGCTTCGCCTGGTCTTGCCGTCCCTGTCGCAGGAGCGGCGATTGCAGCTTGCCGGACAATGCAAACAACTGGCGGAAACCGCCAAAGTCGCCATCCGCAACGCCCGCCGCGATGCCAACAAGATTTTGGAGACCGAGGAAAAGGGCGGCGTCGTCACCGAAGACGATTCCACCAAAGGCAAAGAACAGATCCAGGAGTTAACCAAGACCTACGAGACCAAAGTCGATGAGGTGGTCGAGAAGAAGCGCGCGGAAGTCATGCAGATATAACGGCTTGCCCCCAAAGCCCACGGATGTTCATCCGTGGGGTCCTACGCCCAGTACCGACATTCATTTATCCGAGAATAATTCTGATTCGGTAGCGTTTGATATGGTACAGTCCGCCTAAGGATCATGCCGGACCGCGGGGTTCGCTGGGGTGTGCGGATGGAAGAAACCTGAGGAGCGCATTATGCGTAAGCTATTGGTTATCCTGATGTTGGGGGCATTCGGCGTCGCGATGCTTCCGTCGGTTCCGGCCCACGCGGGCACCGTCACGCAACTCGTCAAGAAGCATCATTGCCGCCATCACCACCGCCATCACAAGAAACCCGCATAATTAATCTGGAAATTTATCCGACAAACGCGGCTTCAGACAGGCCGCTTTTTTATTGGGGCGAAATTCTCACCCGTCGCCCTTCGATCCGCAGCCGCCCGTCCTGGAAAAGCCTGATCGCCTCCGGATACGCGATCATTTCCTCCTCGAACACCCGTTGCGCCAGCGATTCAGCCGTGTCGTCCTCAAGCACCAGACAGGTGCGCTGGAGGATAATCGGACCCGTGTCATACGCCTGATCGACAAAATGAACCGTGCATCCGCTCACCTTGCAGCCATGTTCCAGCACCGCCTGATGCACCCGCCGGCCATACATCCCCTTTCCCCCGAAGCTCGGCAACAGCGCCGGATGAATGTTCATCAGCCGCCCGGAAAATGCCGCCGGAATCTCCAGCATCGACAGCCATCCGCCCAGGCAAACCAACTCGGCTCGCGCATCGAGGCAGATTTTGAACACGTCCCGGCTGAATTGGGCGTCGGAGAAATATCTACCTCGCTCGACGACCTGACAAGCCAGCCCAGCATTTTTCGCCCGTTCGATCCCCTTGATTCCCGATCGCGACCCGATCACCGCCGCGATCCTGGCATTCAGCGACCCATCCCCGATCCGATCCACCAGGTTTTGCAGCGTCGTTCCCCCTCCGCTGATCAGCACCGCAAGTTGAATCGGCGACTTCGACATTGGAATTAATTCGCTCCGGATCATTCACCGCGGAAATCACGGATGAAATGCGAAGCGGAAGAGCTCACGCAGAGGCGCAAAGGCGCAGAGAAGATAATGCCTTTATTTTCTCTGCGCCTTTGCGCCTCTGCGTGAGATCCTTCTTTCCTTTTATCTGTGTCCATCTGATTTACATCTGTGGCGAAAACTCTTGCATCTATCTCCGCGTTCTCCGCGGCAAAATCTGAATTTCGCGCATTGACCGCCTCATTTTAGCCGGCCGCTCGCACCACCGCCGCGTCGCGCATCGACAAATCCGGATACTCCGGATCGCTTCCGACATCCGGCCGGCGCTTCCAGCTTCGGGCGCAGGCTTTGTATTTCTCCCGCGTATCCACCACTTCCACGCCGTTATTTCCCGGCGGGCAGTCCACAAAGCTGTGAAACCCGGCGCCAACCAGGTCTTCCAGGTCCGGGCCGTATCGCTCAAGCCGCTGACGCAGCGTTGCATCCACGCGATACACCACCTCCGCATCCAACGCCTTGTTCAATCCAACGGATTTTTTTAGCCCATCAAGCTGCAACAATGCCTGATCCCGCATTTCCATCAATAGCGCCCATTCCCGCGTCTGCTCCTCGGTGGGCTGTTCGCCCGCTTCGTTCGGCCCAAGCAGCAGATGCACCGCCGCCAGGGCGGCTTCCTCGCCGCTCTTGTGCGGCAAATGTTCCCACGCCTCATCCGCCGTGAACACCAGCATGGGCGACAGCAAACGAATCAGGCAATCCGCCATACGCCGCATGACGGTCTGGCATCGCCGCCGCAGCGGCGAATCCGCCTTCTCGCAATACAGCCGGTCCTTCATCGCGTTGCCATAAACCGCGCTGATCTGCACCGCGCAGAAATCGTGCATCAGCCTGAACGTCCGGTGAAGCTGATACGCATCATACGCCGCCGTCACCTCGCCGATCAGCTTGTTCACCTCGGCAAGCGCCCACCCGTCGAGGCTCGCGGCCTCGATTGTTCGCGAATCCGTCGCCGGGTCGAAATCGTAAAGATTCGACAGCAGATACCGCAGCGTATTGCGGATTTTCCGGTACTTGTCCCCGAATTCCCGGATGGCCGTCGGACTTGCCGGGATGTCGTTCTGATAATCGACGCTGCAACACCAAAGCCGCAGAAGATCGGCCCCGTGCCTGTCGATCTCCTGCATCGCCGTCACGTATTCCTTATCAGACTTGCTCACCTTGGTCCCATCCGGCTTCACGACGAATCCATGCGTCAGCACCTGCTTGAACGGCGGCTTGCCGGTCGCGCCGAGACTAAGCAAGAGCGAAAGCTGAAACCAGCCGCGATGCTGGTCCGATCCTTCCAGATAAAGATCGACCGGGAATTGCAGACTTCGCAGCGCTTCCGCCACCGCATGCCACGAGCTGCCCGACTCGAACCAGACGTCGAAAATGTCCTTCTCTTTCCGGAGATTATCCGGCGAAAATCCATGCGGATACTTGAAATCCGCGCCGAGCAATTCGGCCGCCGAATCCGTGAACCACGCATCGCTTCCCTTGACGCCAAACGTCTTGGCCACTGCGCGGACGGATTGCGCCGTCAACAGCGCCTCGCCCTTCTCATTGTAGAACACCGGGATCGGCAATCCCCACGCCCGCTGGCGCGAGATGCACCAATCCGGCCGGCTTTCCAACATGCCCGCCAGCCTCGCCTGGCCCCATTTCGGTACGAATTCCACCGAACCGCCCGCCGCCTCTTCCGCGCGCTTTCGTAGCGATTCGGATTGCCCGTCGATCGCAAACGGCTTGTCCATCGCCACGAACCACTGTTCCGTCGCGCGGAAGATGATCGGCGTCTTGCTCCGCCAGTCGTGCGGATAACTGTGCGTGATCGTCTCTTCAGCAAACAACAATCCCGCACTCTTCAATCGCTCGACGATCAGCGGATTCGCTTCCTTTACGCTTTTCCCGCGCAGCCATTCCGGCACGCTGTCGTCGAACCGCCCGCTGGCCAGCACCGGGCTATACACCTCCAGCCCTTCCCGGATTCCGGTTTCGTAGTCGTCTTCCCCGTGCCCGGGCGCGGTGTGCACCAAGCCCGTGCCGTCGGTTGTCGTGACGTACTCCGCCAGCACCACCTTGCCGACCCGATCGACGAATGGATGGCGATACGTCGTGCCGGCCAGTTCCCGGCCGGTGAAAGATTTCCCAGCGGGGTCGCGTTCGATTCCCGCTCGTTTCAAGACGCTTTCTTCCAAATCCTCGGCGACGACGCCGATGCGTTTTTCCCCGTTTTTCACGTACGTGGCCGCGCGGTATTTCACGTCAGGATGGACCGCCACCGCCAGATTCCCCGGCAACGTCCATGGAGTCGTCGTCCAAACGAGCAAAAAAGTATTCTTGTTCCATTCGCCTCCGGAAACAATCGGAAACTCGACGTAGATGCTCTTGTCCTGCACGTCCTGATATTCCAACTCCGCATCCGCCAGGGCCGTTTGGTTGGCGATCGACCACGGCACCGGTTTGAGCTTGCGATACACCAACCCCGACTCGACGAATTTGGCGAACACGTCCAGCGTGGCCGCTTCATATCCCGGCGACATCGTCTCGTATGGATTCTCCCATTCGCCGAGGATGCCCAATCGCTTGAACTGCTCGCGCTGCACCGCCACGTATTTCGCGGCGTATTCCTGGCATTGCTTGCGCACTTCCAGCGTGCTCAATTCGCGGATGTTCTTGCCTTCCTTCTTGATCTGCTCCTGAATCTTGTGCTCGATCGGCAAGCCATGGCAATCCCAGCCCGGAACGTACGGAGTCTGGTATCCCTGCATCGACCGGAACCGCAGAATGACATCCTTCAGCGTCTTGTTGATCAGATGCCCGATATGAATGTCGCCGTTGGCGAACGGCGGCCCATCGTGTAGCACCCATTTCCCCAACGGCGCCGGCCGCGCCATCAACTTCTCATACAGCTTCGATTCATTCCACCGCTTCAGCCGCGCCGGCTCGTTGGCCGTGAGCTTGGCCTCCATCGCGAACGTCGTCTTCGGGAGGTTCAGCGTCGTCTTGTAATTCTTTTTCTCTTCCATTGGATTTCTCAAAGTGTAGCAGCACCGGAAAACAAAAAAACCCCGCCGTTGGGCAGGGCTTTACAAATCGTATGGATGAACGATCGGCCCTACCCGTCTTGTCGCGGGATAATAATCGTTCGGCCGATGATCGCGACCGCGGCTTTCCGCATAAGTCACAAATTGTATCGGAAAGATGGGGTTGGTCAATAAACCGATTCTCATTTTGTCCGCCATAATTTCCGGGGAAGCAGAAATTGAACCGCCAAGACGCCAAGACGCCAAGGTAAATTCTTTGCCGCATTTCCCCCTTGGCGTCTTGGCGTCTTGGCGGTTCAATTGTCTTTGCTTCCGAAAGAATTGGCAGACCCATTTTTATCCGCGGCATCGCTTTCCAAATGAATTCCCCGCCATTTCCCGCCCGTAAATCGCCGCAGCATGTAAACTCCCAATATCCAGCCATAAACGCACGCCACCGCCCACGGCCCGCCGAAACCCGCCTGGGGAACGAATCGGGCCACGCAATATCCCCCGGCCACCATCATCGACCAGCACAGCGACGCCATCACCACCGTCGGCGCGAACGTGTCCCCCGCTCCGCGCAGAGCGCCGCTGTACACGATGTAGAGCGCGTCGGAGATTTCGTAAATCGCCGCGAAGATGAGGTAACTCGCCCCGATGCGGACGACGTGCTCTTCGGCGGTGAACAGCCGGATCAGCGGCACCCGCCCCAGCACAAACACGATTCCGCAGCTGAGGATGTAAACCCCGGTAACCGCGAACCCCAGATGGGCCCGCCGCGCCGCCAGGTCCGGACGCTTCCCGCCGATATATCGGCCCACCAGCGCCGTCACCGCCGTCGATATTCCCACCGCCGGCAGAAAACTCACCACCATGTAGCGGAACATGAACGCATTGGCCGCCATCGTCTCCGCCCCCAGCAGCCCGATCACCACGTTGCAGAAAATCGACCACGCCAGCACGTCGCTGAACCATTGCAGCCCCGACGGAACTCCCACTCGGATCAGCGTCCTCATCTCGCCCGATCGCAGCCGGAAATCCAAGGCGTTGTATTTCCGGCGCACGTCTTTCCTCAGCGTCAGGACGATCAGCACCGCCAGTTCGCAGCTCACGCCCAGGTTCTGCGCCCACGCCGCCCCGGCGATTCCCCAGGCCGGAAAACCCAAACGTCCCAGCACGATGCACCATGCCCCCAGCGCGTTGATCGACACCCCGATGACCGACGCGATCAGCAGCGCGTTCGGCCGGTCGATCCCCAGCGAATATTGTCCCACCGCCGTGGCCGCCAGCTTCACACCCGCCGACAGCAGCACGATGCGGAAATACGTCGCCTCCATCGCCGCCTGCTCTGGTGGATGATGGAAAAGCGCGAAAATATCGCCGGCCAGCATTCGCAGCGGCAACAGCGCCAATCCGAAAAACAGCGCCAGCCAAATCCCCTGCCAGAGAAATTGTCCGCACTGCGCGAAATCCTTTCGTCCAAAGCTCTGGCTCACCAGCGTATTGACGATGACGAGCATTCCCATTCCGAACGCCAGCGGCGCGAACGCCAGCATTCCGCTGTTGGACGCCGCGGTAGGCGGCGTGTTGCCGAGCCGCGACAGGATCCACGTGTCGATGAACTGCATCGTGGTATACGACGCCATCTGCGTCACAGTGGGCAGAGCAAGGCCAAGGAGTTCAAAGATAGGCCGCCGCGGAGGTTCGGGCATGGGGGAAGTGTAAGGGATCGAAACTCGAAATTCGAAACTCGAAATTCGAATCAAATTCGAAATCCGAAATTCGAGTTTCAGACTTCGAATTTGATTCGAATTTCGAATTTCGAGTTTCGAATTTGTTTTACCTCATCCACCCCTGGCACAGCGTCGCCAGCCCCAGCAAACACGCGAACCCCGCCACGTCCGTGATGGTGGTGATAAAGATCGTCGCCGATTGGGCCGGGTCGAATCCCAGCCGGCGCATGATGAACGGGATCGCCGCGCCGCTCACGCAGGCAAGCGTTTGCGTGACGATCAGGGACGCGCCGACCACCGCGCCCAGGGCGATTCCGTGGTGATATTGCCACGCCATCGCGATCAGCGCGGTTGTGACGCCGATCACCACGCCGCTCAGGGCGCCCACGATCGTTTCCCGCGCCAGGACGTGGCCCAGGAGCTTGCGGTCGGTCCGGCCATGCGTGATGCCGCGGATGGCCACCGACATCGCCTGGGCCCCGGCATTGCTTCCCATGCTCGACACGATCGGGATATAGATCGCCAGCACCGATAATCTGCTGATCGTTCCCCCGAACATCGCCACCACCAGCCCCGCCAGAAACGCCGTTCCCAGGTTCACCTGCAACCACCCGATGCGCCGGGAGAAACTGAATTGCCACGAGCTGCTCAATCGCTCCTCGGCCCCGGCGCCGAACATTCGCTGAACGTCCTCCGTCGCCTCGTCCTCAATGACGTCGACCACGTCATCCAAAGTGATCAGCCCGCACAATCGTCCCTCGGCATCGACGACCGGCAGCGCCAGGAATCGCGAAGCGCGCATCTGCCGCGCCACTTCCTCCCGGCCCATCGTCGCCGGAACGCTTTTGACCGCTGGAATCATGATCGTCCTCAGCGTGCTCTCCGGCCGCGCCAGGATCAGGTCCCGCATGGACAGCACGCCCAGCAATCGCCGCTGCTCGTCCACGACGTAAACGTAGAACATCTGCCCGAGCTCCTGATGGATGCGGCGCAGCTCCGCGATCGCCTGCTCGACCGTGATATCCTTGTGCAGGCAGGTGACCCGCGTCGTCATGATCCCACCGGCCGTGTGCGGGGGATATTGCTCCAGTTGCCGCGTCTCCGCCGCCTGTGCCGCACCCAATTGCTGCACCAGCGCATCGTGCACTTGGCCCTTCAACTGCCTCAGCAAATCGACGCGGTCGTCCGGCGCCATGGCCGACAGGACGTTCGACGCCGCCTGCCGGTCCATCCGCCCAATCAGCCCGCCGGCGCGCCTCGGCTCCATCCCCCTCAGGATTTCCCCCGCCGCCTGCGGCGCAAGGTTCTCCATCGCCCCCGCGGCCACCTCGGCCGGCAGGAACTCCAGCACCACCGCCGCCTCTTCCGCGCCGATCAAACTCACCCGCCGCGCAATGTCACGCGGATCGAATTCCTCGCCGCCAGCCTCGCGTTGCATTTCTTCGCTCATTGGTCACTTATCACATTCTCAGAAACTCTGTAGCGGCCTGCCGACTTCAGTCGGCAGGGTTCTCACCCCAAATCGCTCCCCCTCCGCGGCGCCGTTGCGGCAACCGCGCTATTTCAACGTGAGATAGAAAAAAAGAACCACCGATTCCTTCACCAGGTCGTGATTGGAATGGTAATGTGTGTCCAACCCCGCCGGCTCGAAGCCGAGCTTGCCCAGAAGCTGCAGCGCCGGGAAATCGTCCGCCGCCGATCTGGCCATTACCGCGCGCAGCTCGCTCTGCCGTGCTTCCTGGATCATCCGGAACAACATCGCCGATGCCAATCCCTGCCGGCGAAAATCAAAATCCACGCGCACGTCGATCAGCCGCAGGACCCCCGCGCTCCGGTCCGGCACGGCCGCCGCCGTCGCCACCGGCCTTCCCTCGTGTTCCGCCACCAGCGCAATGCCCTCCTCCGCGCCGATGACGATCTGCTTGATCGCCAGTTCCCTCTCGTCGTCCAGCGCATGCCGATGCACCCGTTTTTCCCGCAACGGCCGCAATTGCGTTTTCCACGAAAACGCCAGCCCCTCGCCCGCCCGCTCAATGTGCAGATATTGCGACGATTCCACCGTGGCGTCGATATCGCCAATCGCCCCCAGATCGCCCGCCGTCATGGCCCGGATTTCCATCGCCAAGAGGATATCGCGTCGCCCCCATTCAGCAATCGAAAAAAGGGGTCATAAGCCATTTTCGATAAAAGCGATAATTATTCCAATTTTTAGCGGAAATTGCGAAAAAGGCTTATGACCCCTTTTTCTCGCCGCCGTGGATTTCGCCCCGCACCGGTTCGACGATCGAAAGATTCGGAACGCCCACCGCGACGCCGCGGGGGGTGCTCCCTGCGTGCGGCGCCGGCCCCACCTCCCTCCAACCCCAACTCCATGGAACCCCGCCAACCGTTCTTATACGATCCATCCATGCCCGCTTTGAGCGTCGATCAAGCGATTCAGTTGGCCCAACAACTCCAGTCCGCCCGCAAGCTGGCTGAGGCTGAGAACGTTTATCGCCAAATCCTGGCGCTGACGCCGGACAACGTCACGGTTCTCAACGACCTTGGCATCTGCCTGGGAGAGGCCAATCGTCTGACCGAGGCGCGCGACATTTTCCAGCGGGCTGTCGAGATCGATCCCAGCCATATCGACGCCTGGGCGAACCTGAGCCTGGCCTGCGAACGGCTCGATGATTGGGACCGCTCCGTCGCCGCTCGCCGAAGGACCATCGAACTCCGGCCCGATTCCGCCGAGCACTGGCATCGCCTTGGCACTTGCCTGGGCAAAAAGGGTGATTTCCCGCAGGCCATCGAAGCGTTGCGAAAATCCCTGCAACTGGACCCGAACGGCCAGGGCACGCATCACGATCTGGTCATGGCCCTTTGCCGGGACAACCAGCTCGCTTTGGCCGAGGAAACCGTTTTCAACCGAATCCGCGACACGGGCAAGGTGAACGAGGAAACGGTTCGGCTCCCGGCCGACGCCCTCAAGGCCGCCGGGCGGTTCGAGGATGCCACCGATGTCTGGCGCCGCGCCGTCGAAGCCGACCCGCGTTGCACCGAGGCCCGCGGACAATGGGCCATGTGTCTCATCACCCTGGGTGATTACCAAAACGGCTGGCTCCAATACGAATCCCGGTGGGATTGCCAATCCTTCAGCGACAACGTCCACCGCGATCCCTCGCGCCAATGGGGCTGCCCGCCGACCGGCCGTCCCGACGTCGCCGGCAAGACGATCGTGCTCTATTCCGAGCAGGGCGTCGGCGACACGATTCAGTTCGTGCGTTACGCCGACCTCTTCGCCCGCCGCGGCGCACGCGTCATCGTCCATTGCCCCTGGCCGCTTAAATCCCTGCTGGAGAAATCCGCCGGCGTCCGCCTCGCGTATGGGATGCTCGAAACTCTGCCGAGTTATGACTGGCACATCCCCATGATGAGCCTGCCGCTGGCGTTCGGGACGACGATCCAGACCGTTCCGGCCGAGATTCCCTACCTTCGCGTCGATCCGGCGCTCCGAAGATCATGGCTCGCGCGCGTCCACGCCGCCACGCCGACGGGGACGAAACTCCGCGTCGGCCTGGCGTGGGCGGGAAACCCCAAGCACAAAAATGACGCCAAGCGATCCATCCATCCCGAATTGCTCGCTCCCCTGGCCGAAGTGCAAGACATCGCGTTCTTCACCCTCCAGAAATCCAATGAGAACGAGAAAGCCGAAATCCTCCCGCCTCTCCCCCGGCTCGTCGACTTCACCACGTCGCTCCACGATTTCGCCGAAACCGCAGCCCTCATCGACCACCTGGACTTGGTGATCTCCGCCGACACCGCCGTCGCCCATCTCGCCGGCGCGCTGGGCAAGCCCGTCTGGACTCTGCTTCCCTTCGTCCCCGACTTCCGCTGGGGGCTGCGCGGTCCCCAAACGCCCTGGTATCCCACGATGCGCCTCTACCGCCAAACGTCCGTCGCCAACTGGCCCGCCGTGATCGACGCGGTCGTTTCAGGCTTGAAAGAACTGCATGCGGATTAATTCAACCCACCGCCCGCCGCCGGCGGGTCCGTCATTCCGATTGAAGGTCGCGCCGCGAACCGGCGCGCCGCGGCCCCAGGAAGTAAACGCCGGATGGACGAGTTTCCCATGGAACGATTGCCCCAAAAAGCTGAGTTGAGTCTTACTCGCCGCGCGTTCCTTTCCGCGGCTTGCCAATCGGGCGCCAGGGTTCTCGCGTCGGCGGCCCTAATTGGCTGCGCGGTATCACCGAATGTTAATCGGCAAAATACCAAGCTCATATCGACGCGCTCGGGCCGCAAGGCAATTCGCCCGCCCGCGGGTCAGGTGTTGTTTATCGCTGGCCAAGGCGCGGATCAGCTCGGCGGCCGTCCCGCCGAGGGCTTGGGAAACGGATATCTCGACAACATGCCGACGCGCCCAGGCGGATTCACTCTCTATTGCTCAGTGGCCTCCGATTGCACCGATCTGAACGATCTAGCTCGCGTTTCAGACCTGCCCGCTTTGAAAGACTCCGTGCTTCATCTTTCCGTGAGTTGGATTTCTGACTTCAGTCCCACCTCGAAAGACAACAACAGAGCCATCACGACGGGCGCTTTCGATGAGAACATTGACCAATTGGCAGATTGGTGTAGGCGGCAGCCTCGCCCGATTTTGATGCGCATCGGCTATGAATTCGACCGCGGATTGCCGACTCGTGATTTTCACTATGACCCCGCTTATTTCGCCCAGGCGTTTTGTCGAATCGTCGATCGCTGCCGAGCCGCCGCCGCGGACAACGTCTCGTCCGTGCTGGCGTCCACCAATTTCCCGAGCCTTGTGCCACCACTCACCACCGAATCGTTCAATCGCTTCTATCCGGGCGACGACTACGTGGATTGGCTTGGTTGCTCGATGTGGAACCCAACCGACGTGGACACAATCATCCTGAGCGAATCGCGAAAGCGCGGCAAGCCCGTCCTGCTGGCCGAGACCACGCCCATAAAATACAACATCGGCGAAACCGCCCACTACCCGTTTTGCCTCGGTAAACCGCGGAAGATTTCCGCACAAGCAATCTGGGATGGCTGGCACCAGCCCATGATCGATTTCATCCGCGCCAACATCGATGTCATCGGTGCCTGGCACTACATCGCCGCGGATTGGTCAACCGACTCGAACTGGAAATGCATTCCCCCCTTCATCAATTGCGATGCGCGTCCCTGGGCAAACCCGCAGTTTCTGCAGATTTGGAACAAGCACATGAATTCCGCGCCGTTCCTTCAGGCATCTGAGAGCTTGTTTCGGGACTTGGGGTGCTCATAGGGCCGTTGTGTATGCGCCTCTGTAACCTCAGAAGCCCGATGTTGCCGTTAATGGCTCACCCCCGCCAAATCATTCCGCCTTCATCTTCCGCGTCTTGTCCGGTTCATGAAGTTGTATTGTCGCCAGCGCCGTCGGCACGTTCTCCGTGAACTCGAAAATCTTGTCCAGACCGGTAATCAGAAACGTCGTCCATACCGGGTTGCCGACGTTGCACAGGACCAGCTTTCCGTTCAGGTCGTGGATTTGGCGGCGAAGCCGCAGCAGCGATGCGATGTTCGACGAATTGATGTAATGGATTGCGGAGAAATCCAGAACCCCGCTGTGGCAGGGCGGCGTCATGGCCGACGCCGCCTCCATTTCCTCGCCAAAGCGCGGGTCATCCCCCAGGTGCACCACCACGACGGAATCCGACCATTTTTCCACCGGCATGCGCCCAAAGGTAATCGCCCGCGTCATAAATCGCAAAGATTCAATCATCGAGAAACTTCCGCTGTTTCTCGAACGTCGTCTCTCCGGCCTTGGTCTTGATCTTTCCCATGGTTTTTGCGCCCTGGTCGATGAAGATCCGCCCTCCGCGGTTGAGGATGTCGCCGCCGATGACGCCGCTATGGATGACCTTCGCCCCACGCTTGACGATCAGCGAACCCTGGAGATTTCCGAAGATATGCGCCCGGCCGCCGTGTTCGATGGTCAGATCGCCGTAAATGCTGCCCCGCAGATACAGCTTGCCGTCTTCGACGACCGTCACGTCGCCGACGATCATTCCCCAAAGGGTGTACAGTTCGTCGATCGCGCAATCGCCGCTGAGTTTCCCGCGCTCTTCCCGCATGGCGTTACGACCTGGCCCCGGACGGTTGGTCCGCCGGCCCGGCGGGGGGGTTCTTACCAAACGCGGCGCGCAGGCCCCGCCCGCTGTGGTGATGGATCATCACCACCAGCACCAGCGCCACCGCCGGCCAGCCCACGAATCGCGCCCAATACAACAGCGCCAGCATCGGCCCTTGCGGATGGACCCGCGCCCGCTGCACAAGCTCCGACCAGGTGTACAGCACTCCGGGAATCTTGAATTCCGTCGATGTAAACGTCTGATTCATCAAAAAAGCCTGCCATGGAAACAGCAGCGTGATCAGCACGATGCAGCCCACGAACGCCCAAACCACCTTGGAAACTCCCAGCAATCGGCCCACCAGCATCACCTGCGCCATCAGCAGCAGAACCATCGCCAGCACGATCGGCGCTGCCACACCCAGAAAATCGGTCAGACCGACCGCGTATTTGAGGAAATCCAGCTTGGCTGAAGAGCCGTCGATCCCAATTTTGTAACGGGCCGCGAAGAAAAGCCCCAACTGAAACAGCAACGTCACCCCAATGATCAGGATCAGCCAGTTGCGCGCCTTGCGGGTGGTGATCAGGGCATCGGCATAATCCGCGATGCTGGCGAGGGCGGGGTCCACCATGGCCTTGGCAGTGTTAACCCAAAAACCGCCGATTGGCAATCGTCAGATGGATTTTGTCTAGCCGCCGCACTTGTGCGGCGTATTCTCTCAGGCACGTTTCATCTCCCGCACGACCTCCTCCAGCAGCGACTCATTGGCCGGTGGAAACTGGTATCCGGACAATTCCGAAGCCTCCACCCATTTGGTCCGCTGGCATTCGATGGCCGTCGCCTCGCCCTCAAGATGTTCGCACAGAAACGGATGCAACCTCACGCAGACATCCGGATAGTCGTGCTCGATCGGCGTCAACTTCCGCACCACTCGGGCCTTGATGGCCACCTCTTCCATCAGTTCCCGCGCCAGACACTCCTGAAGGCTCTCCCCCGGCTCGCATTTGCCGCCGGGAAATTCCCAAAAGTCCCCCAACGTATCGTCGGTCTTACGCTGGCAAATCAGGACACGCCCATCCCTTTTCACCACCCCGATAGCCGCGTCAACGCGCATCATTTCCTTATCAGCGTCCATTTTCAGTGCCGGCAGTGTAGTGACGCGTCGAAAAACGCAAAAAAACGGTACTGGTGCAGTTTGAAATTAAATCGCCTTTTTTGGGATTGTTCCGCATTCCGGACAACGATCCGGCGTGGCGCGAAGGTCGTAGCCACAACGAGCGCACTGACCGGCGAGCAGATGGTTCGGCTGGCGAGAGAACCAAAAGCAGGCGATGGATGCCAATCCGAAGGCGAATGAAAGAGACCAATAGGGTATCAAAGCCACACCTTGCTTCGCGAGGCGATAACCTGGCGCATAACCAATTGTCGCTCCAGATGGCGCTAATTTGAAACCAAAGCGCAAGAATAGCTCATCGTTTCTAAATCCGGAGTACCTGACGTCCCACATTGTCCCCGACGGACTTTGCCAGCCCCCTTTTCGCGCCGGGTGGCCTTGCTGCCATGAAATACTTAGAACTCCAAGATAGGACCTCGCTGTGAATCTATAGTCAGAGACGATAAAGTGTTGTTCAGCCGGGCTTTTCTTTCCATAGGTTGTAAGCCAGATTGCCAACGTCGCCACGCAAAGCAGCAGCGACGTTCCCCCAAGCCCTTTTAACACCCATTGGCGGAAGCGTTTCATTCGCGGGAATTGTACCTCGTTTCAGTCGATGAGCTTGAGCAAATCCTCAATCTCCCAAACCATCCTTGATAAACCAGCCGCCATCGGGGGTGTAATCCGCAAAGTCGAATGGATTTTGCGATAGTTGTGGTGCAAAAAAAACCATCCAATTCAACACAAGATACAACCGATGGCGTTTCAACGGAACTTTACACAACATGTTGTTGTTAATTGGGTTATAATCGAAAAATGTTCGCATTGCGCGAGCCTCAGTCGATTGACAGCCTCCAAGGCCACGGTTATAGTCGCGTCGTCGCTTTTTTGGCGATCCAACTTTGTGAACTAGCGGCTTGAAAGCCGTGGCGTACTTCCGGAGGTGGATAGGAGCCACCCCTCCGGAAGTCTTTTTTTTCGCGGGGCGCTTTTTTCCGGAAGTCTTTTTTCCGGAAGTCTTTTTCCCCGCACGTTGAGATTCACTTCACATTGCCTCACAATCCCGCTGGATGATTCGAACACCCGCAAACCAATTCACCGCCAAGGTTATCTCCAACTCCCGGCTTTGCCGCGATCATTACCGGCTGGTGCTTGACGTGCCCAATCTTCCCCCGACAAACCCTGGGCAATTCATCCAGATTTCAGGTTGCGACCTTCCCAAACTCGACGCCGAACCACCGGAAATCGTCTGCTCGCCCGCAACGGCCGTCCAAATTCACGATCCCGAGTTGAGCCAGCCTCTGGCCTTTCTCCGCCGACCGTTTTCTCTGGCCGGCCGCCGCGGCGACCAGATTGACATCATCCATCGCCAGGTCGGACTGGCGACCCGATACCTCGCCAGTCTGAATCCCGGCGATTGTCTCGGCATCCTCGGCCCCCTCGGCAACGCCTTTACCCTTCCCACTCCCGATCAACTGGCGATTCTCGTCGGTGGGGGGGTGGGAATTCCTCCGATGCTTTATCTGGCCTCGCAATTGCCCCATCGCCCGACCGTCGCCTTCGCCGGAGCACTTTGCCGCGATCTGATGCCCCTGACCGCCGGGTCGCGACCATATCAAGTGGCCGAGTTCGCCGACCACAACGTCCCCGCCATCCTCTGCACGGATGATGGCTCCCTGGGCTTCCACTGCCTGGTCACCCAGGCCCTGGAAGATTTCCTCGACAACCGCCTGGCTCCCGATATCCCCCGAGCCGGTCTTCAACCCGTCATTTACACCTGCGGACCCGAGGCTATGATGAAACGTGTTGCCGACATCGCCCTTCAGCGTAATATCCCCTGCCAGATCGCCGTTGAACGGGCCATGGCCTGCGGGATGGGCACCTGCCAAAGCTGTTGTATCCGCGTCCGCAAACCCGATCCCGCCAAGCCCCCGCTGCCCGGCAAGGATTGGTGTTACCGCCTGGCCTGCACCGATGGCCCCATCTTCACCGCCGCCCAACTTCTGTGGTAATTCTCTTCTTTGGTGATCCTTGAAAACCTTGCGGCAACCATTCCTAAACCTTCTCCTCCTGATCTGTCCGCTGCTGGCAGCGGGCTGCAACAGCTACGTTGCCAACAGATTCGTCCAGGCGCCGAACCGCGATTGGGCCATCCGCGGACTCGACGCGCCCCAGTCCGTGCTTCTCGAACGTCACGTTTCCCTGCAGCTTCGCCTGGACGTCGGTCCTCCCGCCGCGTCGCTGTCGGTCTGGATCGTCAACCCCATCCCCAGCCCGGATTATCCGTTCATTGATGTTCACCCACACGGCGTCCCAACCGTCAGCCTCATCGCGCCGCCGCAAGTCTCGCCCTCCGCCCAGCCCGCCAAATCGCCCCGCGGAACCGTTTTCCTGCTTCCCGGACTCGGCGACGGCAAGGAGGAGGCGCCGTATCAGTTCTTGTCCCTCGGCCTGGCCTGCCAGGGATATCGCGTCATCCTCGTGGACCATCGCGGCCACGGACGATCCACCGGCGACCGCATCAGCTACGGTGCTTGCGAATCGCGCGACATGGTTCAGCTCCTCGACGCACTCCAGCAACGCGGCCTGATCGCCGGCGAAGTCGGCGCCGTCGGAATTTCCTACGGCGCTTCCATCGCCATCTGCTGGGCCGCGATCGATCCGCGCCTTCGCGTCGTCGTCGCCCTCGAGCCTTTCAGTTCCCTCCACGACGCCGAGGCCGATGCCGGGCCCATGATGCTCGGCGCCTACCGCTGGATGTATTCCATAGATGACTTTCGCGACATCACCCGTCGCATGGGCCGTCTCGCCGGCTTCGATCCCGACCGTCAAAACGCCCTCGTCGCCATTACCCACACCAGCACGCCCATCCTGCTCATCCATGGCGAATCCGACGATTTTGTTCGTCCCACCCACAGCATCCACCTTCACCAAGCCGATCCCGATCACAGCCAACTCATTCTCGTCCCCGGCGCCGATCATTTCGATCTGTGGTTCAAGGGCGCCAACTTGATCATGGGCCAATCCGATGAATGGTTTGGCCGCTATCTGGCCCCGCCCGCCTCCGCCGCTTACCCCGCCACCCGCCCCGAAAGGATCAACTGACCCATTTGCTCTCCCTTCGCCCATTCGGGTACTTTCCCCCCATCATGACGACCATCGGCATGCACTACGACGTCATCTCCGGCAAGGAACGCGAATTCACCGACGGATTCCTCAAGGTCATCGATCACTTGAAAACCGTCGCCGGCCACGTCGATTCCCATCTGTACGAAGACGTCGCCGTTCCCGGCTCATTCCTGATCCTCAGCAACTGGACGACCCAGCAGGATTTCCAAAATTTCATCCACAGCGACGCGTTCAAACAGGTCACCAACTGGGGCAAATCCGAAATCCTCCGCGGCCGGCCGAGGCATAAGGTGTACACAAACGACTGAATCTTCGCTTTCGACCAGAGCGACATCCCTTGTCCAAAGACGTCGAGACGTCTACGATGTCGTCCCATGGATCATTTAGTTGAACAGCGCAGAAAGCCCGGCGAAATTCGCGACGCGATTTTCGAATTTCTTAGCAGCCGAACGCCCGAGGCGTCCGTTTCTGAAATCCGCCAGGCCGTCGCGCAGCGCATGAAGGGACAATTGGCCGAGTCGTCGGTGCGGTCCTATTTGCGGCTCAACACTCCCGGCGAATTCGAGCGCACGTCGCGGGGAACCTACCGATTGAACGGCGTTCCTTCAGTTCGACAAACCGTCTCTCCCGCGAGCGCTTCCGTCGAACCCGTTTTTTGCCACGGTCGATCCAAGCTCTATTTTGCCGATTGCTTCCAATGGCTCCAGGCCCAGCAAGCCAACTCGTTCCATGCCATCGTTTGCGATCCGCCCTATGGACTTGTCGAATACACGCCGGAACAGCAACGCAAGCTTCGCGCCGGGCGGGGCGGGGTCTGGCGCATCCCTCCCTCATTCGACGGGCATCGTCGTTCTCCGCTTCCCCGATTTACCGTATTAAATGATCGCGATCTGCTTGCGCTTTATCGATTTTTCCTGGATTGGGCCAAAGCATGTCTGCGCGTTCTTGTTCCCGGAGGACACGTCGTGATTGCTTCCAATCCGCTCGTTTCCCACAAAGTATCCGCCGCCCTGGCGGATGCTGGATTCGAACGCCGCGGCGAGATCATCCGCCTGGTCATGACGCTTCGCGGGGGAGACCGCCCCAAGAACGCCCATCTGGAATTTCCCGAGGTCAGCGTCATGGCTCGCTCGATGTGGGAACCCTGGCCGCTTTTTCGAAAGCCGTTTTCAGGCCGGGTCCAAGACAATCTGCGCCGTTGGGGAACGGGAGGCCTTCGCCGCCCTTCGTCGGGAAAACCCTTTGGGGATGTCCTGGTTTCACATCCGACCCGGCCCGCCGAGCGAAAGCTTGCGCCCCATCCGAGTCTCAAGCCCCAATCCTTCTTGCGGCCCCTGGTTCGGGCCATGCTTCCGCTGGGACGCGGTATCGTTCTGGATCCCTTCGCCGGATCGGGATCCACTCTCGCCGCCGCGGAAGCCGTGGGCTATGCAAGTGTCGGCGTCGAAAATGACCCGATCTATTTGAAGATGGCTTTTGAGGCTATTCCCCGACTGCATCGCCTTCGGCTGTCTTCTTCTCAAGACGATAGACCCAGTTTTGCCGAAAACGCGCTATTCCCGCTCGATTGAGCGTCGCCGTCCGGGTCCCCAGTTCGCCGCGCTCGTTCTTTCGGAAATCGCTCACGCGGACCTGCCCAAGGTAAATTTCGTTGAACGTCATGGGGCGGCGGCGAACTGCCGGTTCGGTCTCGTTGTCCACTTCGTATACGAACACCACCAACCACTGATCGCGGGCTCCATGGAAATCGACCGCTCCCCCGATCTTCCTCGTGGTTTTGATCTCAACGCCTTCCGATCCCGATTTCACCTTATTGGCTTCATAGATGCCCTTGACAACCAGGTCGGGATGACCGTTGAAATACTGGTTTTCCGTCAGGGATCGAGAATGCCTTGCGAAGCTTGCGGTCAACATATCCGACAGAAGACCCGACATGATTGCCGGGCGAAGCATGTCATCCAGCCGCTCCAGTCCCCGGCCACGCAATAACGAATTGACGTCGTGGAAAAAATCATAAACGTCCTGCATTGCCAACTCAAAATCCTTCAGTCGAAGGTTGTATGGAAGCTGCGCGCCGGCGTTAAATGCGGCCGCTACGGGCTCTGCTCGGTCGGAGGGCATTGCCTGTTAATATTCATTTCGCGTCCATGCCGCAAGTTCCCTTTACCCTTGCCTTTCAACCGCAAACGTCTAAAAAAGGCCCTCGTGCCCGATCTATCCCTCAACCTCGCCGGACTCCAACTCGCCAATCCGGTGATGACCTGCTCCGGCACCAGCGGATACGCTTTCGAATACGCCGATTTCATGGACCTCGCCCAACTCGGCGCCTTCGTCACCAAATCCATCACCCGTGAAGAGCGCCCCGGCAATGAGCCGACGCGCATCGTCGAAACCCGCGCCGGAATGCTCAACGCCATCGGCTTGGCCAACGTCGGCCTCGACCGCTTTCTCGTCGAAAAGGTTCCGCTGATTCGCAAAATGCCCTGTCCGGTGATCGTCAACGTCGCCGGGCACAGTTACGACGATTACGCCGAAACCTGCGCCGCCATGAACGATCTGGATTGTGTCTCGGCCGTCGAACTCAATGTTTCCTGTCCAAACGTCAAGGATGGACTGACCTTCGGCACGAATCCCGCCCGGCTCAGGGAATTGACCGCAGTGGTTAAGAAGGTGCTGTCGAAGAAGCCGTTGATCGTCAAGCTCTCGCCCAACGCGGACGACATCACTCAAACCGCCCGGGCGGCCATCGATGGCGGCGCCGACGTCATTTCCATGATCAACACCTTCACCGCCATGGCCATCGACTTCAATAAGCGGCGTCCGCGATTGGCCAACGTTACCGGCGGTTTGTCCGGCCCGGCCATCAAACCCATCGCCCTGCACCTTGTCAGCCGCGTCTATCGCACCGTCGCCAAGTCCGCTGGCGTGCCCATCATCGGCATGGGCGGCATCCAGTTCTGGTCCGACGCCTTGGAATTCCTGCTGGCCGGCGCCAGCGCCATCGGCATCGGCACCGCACTCTTTGTCGATCCCGCCACTCCCAACAAGATTCTCACGGGCCTGACCGATTATCTCCAGCGCTCCGGCGTCGCCCGCCTCGGCGAAATCGTCGGTGCACTTCAGCTTCCCGGCGATCAGCCCCAGTCCGCCCCTTATCCATAGTCGCTTGTTGGCAATCCTCAGCCCGCCGATATATTGAGCAGCGAATGCGGCTCCCCCTGCCAGTTTTCGCGGTGCTACTTTCAATAACGGTCGCGGTCCATGCCGACCCCACGCCAACCACCCGGCCCGGCGATCTTCCCTTTCCCCCGGTCTATACCGCCAAGGTCGCTTCCACCCCGCGATTCTATCAACGCGATCCGCGCATGGACCTGTCCGTCGCCGGCGACAACTTCTGCGTTCCCACCTCCGCCTCCGACTCCTTCGTTTACTTCGCCACCCACGGCTTCGATCGCCTGGTGCCGATCGACAGCGGCGACCTCGAAATCGTCCAGGGCGAACTGGTCAAGACGCTCGCCTCCCCCGGCTACATGTCCACCAACGCAGACACCGGCACCACCCCATCCAACGCCTTGACCGGCATATTCCGGTATGTCCAGGAACACGGATACCTCTGCCGGCGGCTTGAATATGCCGGTTGGCGACCGCTCCAGCGCCGCTGGTCCAGTGCCGCCGTTGCCCCCGTGCTCAATCTCAATTGGATCAAGGCCGTCGTCGCTGCTCCCAACGGAACGGCCTGGCTGGAGATCGGATATTACATCCACGGCGATTCCCCCGGCCAATGGCGGCGAGTCCGCGGCCATTGCGTCGTCGTCGTCGGTTATGGAACTGACGGCACGCGCACCGATGGCCGCATCTTCCTGGTGGACAACCCCGCCGTCGGCGCCATGGTGCCCGCCACGCCCGAACAACAGGCCAACGGCATGAAATGGCGGCCCGTTACCCTCCCCGACCAGGCCATCACCCTCACCCCCACCGGATCCCTCCAGTTGTTCGGAGAGAAGTCAATCACCCCGCGCAACGTCAGCCAACTGTTTCAGGTGGATGGGCCCGGTGTGCCATACTCCCGAAAGAAATACGCCGCCGCTTTCATCGACGGGGCCGTCATTCTGGTTATCGGACATCCCTCCTAAATCCCCCATTATCCCAAAAACAACACCATCGGCCTATTATCAACCCTAAATACGCCATTAACTTTCCCTATTTGCGGCTTTTTATTTGATCGGTTCGTCCGATTCAGGTAGGCTCTCGGCACTCGCCAGATTCGGGATCGACGAATCCTTATGAAGAAATCCGTCAACATTCTGCTTGGCATACCGGCAGACCTCGAATATGGCCGCGGAGTCATTCAGGGAATCATCCGTTTCGCCGCCACCACCAATTGGGTTCTCGTCGATGCGCCCGCCGCCGACGACGGAACTGTTCAGCATGGTACGGCCAGTTTTTCCGAGTTGGAACGCGGCGGGGTCATCGCCCTCATCGAATCGCCCCAGCAGGCCGATGCCTTCAGGTCCCTGGGCGTCCCCTGCGTCAGTGTTTCCTTCGCCCTCAACGACCCCGAACTGCCCGCCGTCGCCTGCGACGACAAAATGATCGGCGGCCTCGCCGCCAGCCACTTCCTCGAACGGCAGATGCGCCATTTCGCATACCTCGGCCTTCCCGGCCGCGTCGATTCCCAGGCCCGCCACGCCGGATTTTGCGAACGCCTCGCCGTTGACGGATTCTCCAAAATCGCCTTCCTCGACGCCCCCGAAAAATTCGACGCCGACACCTTCAAACAACTCGGCGAGTGGATCGGTGCCCTTCCCAAGCCCGCCGGTATTTTCACCATCAACGACGCCCTCGGCCGCGTCGTCATCGATGCCTGCCGCGCCTGCTCCATCCGCGTCCCCAGCGCCGTCGCCGTCCTGGGCTGCGGAAACGATCCCGTCATCTGCGGACTGGCCAGCCCCTCCCTCAGCAGCGTCGCGCTCCCCGCCGAACGCGTCGGCTTCGAGGCCGCCGACCTCCTGGCGACTCTCGTCAACCACAAAAAACCCGTCGAACGAAAACGCCTCGTCCAGGTCTCCAGCGTCATCCCCCGCGAATCCACCGACAACGTTTCCGTCCGCGATCCCGACGTCGCCAACGCGCTTCGCTTCATCCTCGCCCATGCCGGCGAATGGATCGGCGTCCGCGAGCTTCTCCTGTCCCTTCCCGTCCAACGCCGGTCCCTCGAACGCAAATTCCGCAAAGTCCTCGGCCGAAGCCCGCTCGAGGAAATCCGCCGCGTCCGCGTCGATCTGGCCAGGCAGCTTCTTTCCGGCACCGACCTTCCCATGCCCATGGTCGCGCGCAGGTCCGGTTTTTCCGAAGCCAAACAATTATCTCAGGTATTTCGCGCCCTGGTCGGAATGACCCCCACGTCCTATCGCGCCCAGTTCCGGCTCCCCGACACCGCTCCCAAAGACCCCACCATCGCCCCCGCCGGCGACACCCTCGCGTAACATGGCGACACAGTCTCTTCCCCCAAAGCCCAGGGAGCTTGCTCCCTGCGGACCCCGCGGGCCGTTTACCCATTCATCGCTTCCACGCCCCCCATGATCTCCGACAGTTCCGTCGTGATCTGGCTCTGCCGAGCACGGTTGTATCTCATCGTCAGCGACTTCACCATCTTGTCCGCGTTGTCCGTCGCGCTCTTCATCGACACCATCCGCGCCACGTGCTCGCTCGTCGTCGCATCCAGAAACGCCTGGAACATCGCCGTCTTCACCGTCAGCGGCAACAGCTCGTCCAGCAGCGTCTGCGCATCCGGAATGAAATCGTAAATCGCCTCCACCCGCAATCCCGCCGCCTCCGCCCCCGTCGCCTTTGGCGCCTCCACTCCCGCCAGCGGCAACAACGCCATGACCTCCGGCTTCTGTGACCCCGCACTCAGGAAGTTCATATATGCCACGTGTACCGAATCGCATTCCCCGGCCGTGAATTTCTCGATGAACGATTGCGCGATCTTTTCCACGTCCTCGAACTTCGGCGTGTCGCCGATCTCCAACCTCCGTGCGATCGCACGCCGCTGAAAATTGAAATAGCTCACGCCCTTTTTCCCCGCCACGTGCAACTCGATCTTCTTCCCCTGCGACTCCTGCTCGCGAATGAATTGCCCCGCCAGCCGCAAAACGCTTCCGTTATACGCCCCGGCCAGCCCGCGATTGCTCGTGATCACCACCAGCCCCACCGTCCCGCCGGTTCCTGGCTCCGGCCGTCTCAGCAGCGGATGCGTCACGTCCCCCACGCTCCCGGCCACCTCCGCCACCAGTTCCTTCACCTTTTTGGAATATGCCTTGGTTCCCACCGCCCGCTTCAGCGCTTTCTGGAATTTCGCCGTCGCGATCATCTGCATCGTCTTGGTGATTTTCCTGATATTCCGCACCGCCTTGCGGCGTTTCACGATCGCCCGAGCCTTGGCCATAGGCCCAAAATTGGATACGAAACCCCCGGACCCGTCAAGGCATCCGCATCCCCTTTTAGCGGCCGCACTTGTGCGGCGCGTCCGATCGGAAATCGATAACAATTGCGAATTTCCCACCGCTCGAACACCCAATATTCGTTGAGTCGGCGGACTGTGTTCGGATATGATTCAGCGTCGTCATGGACAAATCTGGAGAGGGCATAATTTTTGCGGGGATTTGTCTAGCCTTAACGACGACGGGGATCGTCCGCGCAGATTCTGTATCGAGCCCGGCGCCCGCCGGGCAAGCCAGCAAGGCACAATCTTCCGAGGATGTCTTTAAGTCCAAGGGACTCGCGTACCTGGGTTTCTGGCTCATTCTCTCCGATGAAGAGGATATTCACGACAACATCAGGGCGTTTAGGGCAGCCAAGATGTCTATACGCGATGACGTGGTGGCGCGGCGGGATTCGACCGTTGCCCTGAATCAAGCCCATCGAAACCTCGACCAGTTGGAGGTGGAGCTCAAGACGACGGAAGACCAGCTCACCCAGTCGATCAACAACCCTGTGCAGATCGATAACAAAAATGTCGAGCCATATAACAACTGGGTCAACACAAACAACAAACTCCAGGCGAAGCGCGATTCGCTGATCGAGGACATCCACAAGCAGGAAAGGGAACTCGACGAACTCCAGAAGCGCGATGCAACTATCAAGCATTCCCGCTCGCGGTACGTCAACATGATGATCGATATGGGGAGCAAGGCTGAATCGGTGGCGGCGGCCTACGCGGGACTGGCCAAGGACACGGAACTGGCAGCCGCTATCGATCAGTACAACCAGACAGCCCAGCCCCGCGCAAGACTCGGCCCGTCGGGACGCTTCCTCGACGACCTGCAGTTTATCCGCCAGTGCGCCAAGGAAGTGCTCTCCAGTCCCGTGCCGGTGGAATCGGCCGGCGGCGTGGACTGCGTAAATGCCGTGTTAAATGGAACGCTGACCGCCACCATGGTCTGGGATTCCGGGGCGGCTATGGTGACGCTCAGCGCCGCGACCGCCAGCGCCGCGGGCCTTCAGCCTAACGACAAAGATGAAAGCATCGACCTGACGGTGGCGGATGGGCGGAAGGTTACAGCCAAGGTCATGACGCTGGATTCGATCCGGTTGGCGGGATTTACCGTCAAGAACGTTGAATGTGCCGTGCTGCCTCCGGATTATCATGGGACCGACGACCTGCTCGGCGATACCTTCCAGAAACATTTTGTCTGCCGGCTCGACCAGCAGACCCGGCAGCTTCAGTTGACGCCAATCGATTCGTCGGTCACGCAGGGGCCTGTGGTCGGACCGCTTCCAAAGCCGCAACCCAAACCTGTTGCCGCCGCCGCATCAAACAGGAATTTGCTCAGCACCATGCAGGGAGATACGTCGCGGCTGGACAATGGGGCGATCGTGCTGCAGGGCCATGAACGGATCACCACCGCGCGGACATTTTCGCCTCCCGTGAAACTTACCATCATCGCCCAGACGGATTCCACGAATCTTCGCATCTCCTACGCGGCCGATCAAATCATTTTCAACTGGGAAATGAATCAGGACCAGCTTCGGATCGACGGCGGCCCCGCCGGTGGGCGGCACACTGACGGAGCCGGAAAAATCCCCACGAATCTATGGGTCAAGGTCGAGATCATAGTCCTTCCGGATTCCATGAAAATCCTTGTCGACGGCCAGCAGCGGTTCTTGACCCAGGCCGATTTTTCACACGTGAATCAGGGCCTCTCCATTTTCCCCGCAGCCGGCTCGGTCGTGAAAGTGAAATCGGTCGTTGCCAAATAAAGGGGACATTCAAGATTTCCATCGCCGTGCTACGTTTGCTGGCGTCGAAACCGCCGCGGTTCAATTCCCCGTCACTCCCCGATCACCTTCACCACCACCCGCTTGGCCCGTCTCCCATCGAACTCCCCGTAAAAAATCTGCTCCCACGGCCCGAAGTCCAGCTTGCCCTTGGTGACCGCCACCACTACTTCCCGCCCCATGATTTGCCGCTTCAAATGGGCATCGGCATTGTCCTCGCCCGTCCGGTTGTGCTGGTACGTTTTCGGCGAAGCGTCGAACGGCGCCAGCTTTTCCAGCCATTTCTTGTAATCCTCGTGCAAGCCCGATTCGTCGTCGTTGATGAACACGCTGGCCGTGATGTGCATCGCGTTTACAAAACGTATCTAGTTATCAACTCCCCTTCTCGCTTGCCGCTCTTCTTTCCAACCACAAAGGAGAACGGCCATGAAATACGCGGTCAAATCAGCCTGCGGCTTTTACACCAACGTCAACAGGAAACCCGGCTGGGTGCAAACGATCAAGGACGCGAAACACTTCCCGTCCATCGCCGCCGCCAGGACCGTGGTGCGAATTATTGCGCGGAACAACATCAAGGCAACGGTTGTGCCGCTTCCGGCGATCGGTGCGCCGATGCGAAAGTAGAAGTGGTGGACCCGATGGAAACCGGACAGCGCCGCCATGGAGATTCAATTGCTGAGTAAGCAAATGCAAAAGCCGACAGAACCCACAACGCCGCCAAACCCTGAGCCTTGGCAACCCGAACCACGGCATCAACGGCGAATCGAGGCGGTGTGGCATTCCACGTTTGAGGACATGAACTACTTGCGGTCCTGCGCCCAGGCGTTGGCGCTTGCCCATCGACGGCCTTTCCCGGTCGATGGCAAGCTGGCGACGGTCGCGGAGGGATACCGGCAATTCGTGACATTCTGCGGGTGGTTGGCGGTGGTCGAATCGCCCGATCCGTTCCCGCTGCCCCGCGCCAAACTCACGGCCTTATTCGACATCCAGTGGATCAACACCATCGGCGTTTGGGTTGAGTGGGCGGTTAGGGACGGATTTCTCCAAACCGTGACGCCCGCCGGTGGAGGCCGCTTTGCCATCGACCGATTCCCGATTTTGAAGGAGCGAATTTGATTCACGCGGCGGGCTAGCTTGGCCAAGCGAAAAGCGGGAATCCTCACCCGCCTGCCCGACCGCCTTTTGTTGAGGTTTGCTGCGAGAGGAGCAGCCGTATGAAAGAAAAAAAACGCCTTCCGATTGTCGAGTTTTTGAGGACCGAACTGACGAAAATAGTTGAGGCCGAGCCATGGGAACCGCGCTGCGGCAAATACAGAAGTCCGATGTTCCCGTTAGCCCTTGCGTTGAGGCGCCGCGACCCGGACTTCACTGGCGACGGCGAAGATGCGTGGCCAAGGGTAAACCGCTTCGTCACGGAAAAGCTCGGCGGTTGGCGTCAATGGAAGATTTGGGTATTCGTTCGCCAAGACGACGATGGACGCGGCGAATTAGAACTAATGGACGTGGACAGCATCCATGTGGATTTTGTCAACTCGTTCGATAAATGCCGCCCAGCAAGCCTAGATGCACCATTGAAGGCGGCTGCGAAGTTGGCGGTGGCTCACCAACCGTTCTTCAAGCCCGACCGCGACCACGGCTATGACGACTACCCAAAATTTCTGTCTATGTGCGCCTTTTTGCCGAAGGTGACGGGGCGAGGCACGGTCGAAGGGATTTCCGGTTTCTTCCTATCCCAGCGCCACGCCGCCGCTGCCTTGGGGGTGAATGATCCAAAGAAAATCGGGCGTTGGATCAAGCTGGCGGAGAAGGACGGCCACCTCATCTTGACGAAGAAATACCCGCGAGGGGTCCGAAAGGCTTGGGAATATCGCGTTGGGCCGCAATTGGAAGCATGGGCAGATCGGTAGGGCGTTAGCTACCACACAAGAACATAAGACCACACAGGAACATAAGAATTTAAGGAATTTAAGGAAATAAATGAGTCCCGCCCCCGCGTGGCGGTTGGCGGGACTATTTTCTTTTTCTGCTTCGCGGGGGATTTGGGAATGGACGTGAAAAAACAAACCGCTCCAAATGGCCAAACCAACGCCCCGACGATGATAAGGCTAAACAACGCCGCCGAGGCCCGACCGCCAGTGAGTATTTCTCATTGACAAAGGCGCGCCCCCAATCTCCAATTTGATCGCCGATGCCGCCGACGCGATGGATCAAACCAGGAGCCGCCAATGGACATGAAAAAGGTGATGGAGGAAGAACATCGGTTGGATACCGAAGAACACAGACCTCTTTATGAAAAGTGGATCGAACTGGGCAATTCGGCCAAGGATTTCAAGACGGGTTTCGGCAAGTTCTTGAGCGATTTATCCGGGGAGAAAATAGAGGCTTTGGCCAAGGGATACCATGACGCCCAAATAGAACAACTGAACGCGGCTGACTCCTGCAAAGAGGCGGGAAACCAAGAGGGTGCCCGTCGAGCGAAGGGTGCGGCGAAACGGTATCAACAGCGGTCAGATTCCTATCTGAAATTCCGCAAATAGGTTGCCTCGCTTTAGCGTAGATAGAATGATATGTTATTGCCGCGATGATTCAGACGCACGGTTAGCCAAGGAACGATAATCTTCGGCGCTCAATGTGATCGTAAGCGGTAAGCTGGCCTACGGGCCATCAAACGGAAGGGTGGCCGAGCGGCTGAAGGCTCCCGACTGATAATCGGGCGGTCGTTCTTAGCAATGACCCGTGGGTTCGAATCCCACCCCTTCCGTTTTTAGTTGGCATTGGTGGTTGACATTATTGGTTGACATTTTTGGTTGACATTTTGGAGAATCCCGCCGATAATTCTGTTGCTAAGAACGACCGCCCGGCCTTATCAGTTGGGCATCCGTAAGCTCCGGCGCTATCAACCCGGACAAAACGCCGCAACCGCTCGGCGTTTTTTTATTGGCTCATTTTCCCCGGCAGCAGCTTTCCGCAATTCTTGACTCCGAGCCGCTATGTGGGAGGGGCGAACGCCACCGCGTACCGACGCCCGGCAACCGGCTACCCTTTTTGAAAGTGTAAAGGGTCAGTATCCAGCTTTTCTGTTTACGATTTCCCGCGACTTTGCAAGGTTTCTCCAACCGACTACGCGCAATGAATGATTTATAGTTGACACTTTACAAATGGGTGGTGCCGGCGTACTGTCGTTGCCATGAAAAAACACATTGCCGTCTACATTCGAGTTTCCACCAAAGCTCAGGACACAAAATCTCAGGAACCGGACCTTGACCGATACGCCGAAGCCCAGCCGGGCCGTGTTGTGATTTACCGGGACAAATACAGCGGTAAGACGATGGATCGGCCCGGCTGGAACAAACTCAAAAACGCCATGGATCGCGGCGAGGTATCCAGCGTCGTGGTTTGGCGCTTGGACCGCTTGGGCCGCACGGCAAAAGGTTTGACCGCGCTTTTCGATGAGCTGCGCGAACGCAAGATCAACCTTGTATCCATCAAGGACGGAATCGACTTGAACACCACCGCCGGGCGATTGATCGCCAACGTTCTGGCCAGCGTGGCGCAATACGAAACGGAAGTGCGGGGCGAAAGGGTGCTTGCCGGGCAGGCCGTCGCCAGGGCAACCGGCAAGCGGTGGGGCGGATCAAAAAAGGGCCGTCTGATTTGGGTTAAGCCGGAGCAGGTGAAGATGGTCCGCCGCATGAGAAAAGAAGGCGCTGGCGTAACCGCTATTGCGAAAACAACCGGATTGACGCGGCCCACGATCTACAAATTATTTTCCGCCGATTAGGGCAAAAGCCCTTGCTTCATCGTTACGCGAAAACGTAGGGTTTGGGTGTCCAATAGGATTGCGTTGTAGCAAAAACGCAACGGATATGCCCCGAACCGTAGAACAACCACGCCACGACGGCAGCGATGCAAGCGCCAACGCCGGACGCGAGCTTGCCCACCGCAACGCAAGGGCGTTGGCCTACGTCTGCAACACACAGCCACGAAAACTACGAAAGCGCCGGACGCGCGGCAGAATGTTCCCGCCCCGCCCCAACGACCTCGCGGAGGACGAATGACAACCGCCATCGAAACCAAACGCCCGGAATATCCGAAGCACAAAACGCTACCCACCCGCTTCACCCCTCGTTTTTGGCAGGACGCGGATCGGCGTGTTGCATTGGTGCGTGCTATAGAGGATCGCGTGCGGCGGATGAAGGACGATACCGGCAGCGAATCCTACGCCAAGGAAATTCTGTGTGAGCGTGCGATCTTCATCGTCAGTCTTCTTGAAACTAGTGAGCGTGACGCTATCGAAGGCATCCGGGCGCTCGATGTCGGCAGCTACGTCCAATCGTGCAACGCGCTTTTGGGAATCCTCAAGTCGTTGGGGTTGGAGCGCCAAGTCAAAAAGCTCGGAAGTTTAGCAGCCTACGTTGAGGAACGAAGAACGTGACGATCATCGACGCGATCAACGATCCGAATTTGTTCCAGCCGTTCCTCGGCGACTTGACGACGTGGGAGGCATGGTTGGGCGGCGTATTGCCCGCAATCTTCGGCCTACCGATTGATCGCACTTGCTGGCCGCTAGTGCGCCGGGCCACGCGCCGCAGAATTAGCAAGTTGCCGCCCGAAGGGTTCAAACACTCCCTAGCTTTATGCGGGCGTCGGTCGGGCAAGTCAAAGATCGCCGGACTGATTGCCGCGTACCTTGCCTCCATGTCCGGTCTGGAAAAACAACTGAGCCGTGGCGAACGCGGTTTCATCGCCACGCTCGCCCCGACGAAGGAACAGGCCGAAATCACCCGGCACTATATCCGCGGCGCGTTTCAAACCCCCTTGCTCAATGCCGAAGTGGTTGACGACAACAAAGGCTGCCTTGTGTTATCCAACGGCGTGGAGATTAGGACGTTTGCGGGCAGCTTCCGCACCAGCCGGGGCTACACACTTTTGGGCGCGGTCGTGGACGAAATTTGCTACTTCCGCCACTCCGAGGAGTGCGAAATCAATGCCCAGGAATTGATTCGCGCGCTAAGGCCGGCGCTTATGACGATCAACGGATCGAAGTTGATTGCCATCGGCTCCAAGTATTCGCGGGACGGTTGGGCCTTTGATACTTGGAAAGGCGTTTGGGAAAGCGGGTCCGCCGATGCCGCCAAGACTCTCGTGTGGGACGCCGTGACCACGGAGATGAACCCCACAATTTCTCAAACCGAAATTGACGAAGCGATGGCCGAAGACCCCGAATCGGGCCGCTCGGAATTCCTCAATGAGTGGCGCGAGGATATAGCCGCCTTCATCCCGCGTTCGGTCATTGAAGCGGCGGTAGTCAAAGGCCGCATTGAATCTGTCCCACGCCCCGACATTGTTTACACGGCGTTTATTGATATGAGCGGGGGAAGGCTCGATGACGCCGGAATGGCCATCGGCCACCGTGGCATCGGCTCTACTGGCGGCGAACGCAAGGTCGGAATCATTGATAAAGTTTGCCGGTACAAACCGCCATTCGATCCCTACGCGGTAATTGCTGACATGGCGTCGGAACTGAAGCGCTTTGGTATTAGGCAGGCCAAGGGGGATCGTTACAGTGCCGAGTTCACACGCCAAGCATTCCGTTCCCATGGCATCGCCTACTTGCCAAGTGAGAAAAGCAAAAGTGACTTGTACCTTGAGGCGCTTCCGGTGCTATGCGGGGGCCAAGTCGAATTGCCCGACAATCCAAAATTGATCGAGCAGTTTTGCCAATTGGAGCGGAAGACGCGATCCGGCGGACGCGACATCGTGGATCATCCACGGAACGGACACGACGATTTATCCAACGTAGTCTGCGGTGTGATTTTCAACTTGGGCCGCAACCGGCAACTCGTTGGGGGCATTGGAGTCCTCGGCGGTAATGGCGCTGGCAGTGACAACGGCGTAACACTTGCCCGGCGCGCGCTGGCGGCGGCAGTTTCCGCAAATTCAAATTCAAACAGGAGCGTACTTATATGAGCATCATTGATACAACCGGAATGTCAAACGACATCGCCCAATTCGATAAACGCCACGGCGGCGACTATATCGTGAAGGACTACAGGTGCTTTTTCCAAGATGGGGCATGGCGAGAACAATCGCCGTTTGGGTTGCTCGTCGAGCCGCCAACCGACCCATACGAACGCGCGAGGCGGATCGTTTTTTACTGGAAACACGTCTTTGAAAAAGCCGTGAGTGATTTTGACGCGGGCAAGCAATACCTCGTGAACGTTTGCGGGGGCAACCTTTCCTCTTCCATTTGCGGGCCTGCGCCGGAACCGGGGCAGGTGGCCGAACTGAAGGCCCGGCATAAGGTGGCGCTGGACGCGAAGAAAAAGTACGAAGCCGCGACGAAGGCGCTTGAAGCAGTCAAGCCGCGTGAGGTGAGCGACCGCGAGCGCGGCGACCAGCACAACCGGGAATACAACCAAAACGTGTTGAGCGAACTGAACGCAATCTCGATCTAACTTCTTTAGAGGAGCATTTTATGAAGACCTACGTTGAGAATGTAATGGGCCGCGAGCGAATCGCGCCGCTTGGTCCCCCGCCACGATTGCGATTTGTTCGCAACGCCAGGGGCCGCGTCGTCGGCGATTTCCGCCGCGTGAACGGCCAGGACGTTGGCACCGATGGCCATCAGTCTGACGGCCGTACCCCCGGCGATCCGCCGCTCCCCCGCGTGGTGGGCAGCGTGTCCGCCGCAGCCGGTGCCAGGATGAGCGATGACGGCAATACATGGATTGACTCCGGTTCAGACGACGGCACGACGCCCGGCGATCCGCACGTTGCACTCGGCACCGTGCGCGATCCCCAAAACACGCGCGTAAATCGGACGGCGCAATGTCCGGCCTGCGGTCACACGTTCGACTACCAAGTTGACGTACCCGTCCACAACGTCAAGCCGCTTGGCGTATTGACCATGAACTTTGCCGTCAAAAAAGGAGCCGTGCGGGGCCGCGTGGCCGGTGGGAATCTGTATCCCGATAGCGGCCAGCAACGCGACAATGACTTCTCGGATTCTGGCGACGATGGAAATGCCGGCGGCGGCGCACGACTGACTGATCGCGTGTCGCCCGTGGATTGCCCCCGCTGCGGAAATTCGTTTGTCCCGGCGAATGACACGGCCCAGTATTGAGGTTGGCGATGAACTTCAAAATCAAAGAACTGGAGGGCAGGCCCCATTGGGTTGTGCCATGCGTCCTTGGCGTCGAGGGCGTGTGGAACGGCAGCAAGGGAAGTTTGCTCTACACGGCGAGCGATTTGGCCAAGTCGGCGGCGTTGTGGTGCGGCAAGCCCGTGGTGGTTTATCACCCCCAAATGTCCCTCAGCGGGATCGCGGGCGACCCGGCCATATTCAGCCGGCAAAAGATCGGCACGATTTTCAACGCGAGGTTTGATCGCAGGAGTCGCGGGCTGAAGGCCGAGTGCTGGATAGACCCACAGCGCGCCGCCATTGTCGATCCGCGCGTCTTAGATGCGATCAAAAACGGCGACGTGATGGAAGTCAGCACCGGCTTATTTACGGAGAACGAGCCGACGCAAGGCGTATTTCAGGGACGCGGCTACGTTGCCATTGCCCGGAGTCATTTGCCGGACCATTTGGCGATTCTACCGGACCAGCAAGGAGCGTGTTCGGTCGAAATGGGCGCTGGCCTCTGCCGTAACGCTTGGCTCGGCGTAGCGCCGTTGGGATTGCCCGAATTGATGTTTGCATAAGCCGCACTGGCGGACCGTTGCCGTTGTGGCCGTGGGGTATGGTGGTCACTCCTGCTGCCCGCCCCCGGCCACCTTTTGAAACCGCCGTGGGTGCGGTGGTTGGCTCGCGCCTTCAACCCACCCACGGCCCATTTAACGAGCGATCAACATCATCAGCCGGCGGGTTGGGGCGTTCCCGGCCCCCGGCTGTTTTCAATGGCCAGCGGCGCTTGAAACGCCACAATACTCAACAATCGCCGCTGTCCGCACCACTGCAACGCTGGCGCGTTCGCGCCGTCGGGCGTAGGGGTTGCCGAAAAGGCCGCTGAGGACGCAGGAAATTGGTGCGCATACGCGGTTTTGGCGGTTTTCGACCGGCTGCCTATTTCACCCGATCAAAATACCAATTTGTCCCTAGGTTGTCGTGGTCTTTACAAACCAGCGACCACCCTTGCGCTCCAATAGCGTTTAGCACACCGATCTCCGTCGCGTTGCATCCTAGCTTGTGGGCCAGATCAGGTATGCTACTGGCGTCAATCATTCGCTGCGGGGTGATAAAGTTGCAGACAATCCCATCACCCGTCTCAAACAGCAGCGCGTATTCCAACTGCGGATGGGGATAGGGTTGTGGGGCGGTGGATTGTGGGCTGGCGGGCTGGCCGTACGCGCTACCCCTGTATTGCGCTCCAGCCCGGCCAACAATCAAAACCGCTACAGCAACGCACACGGCCAGAAGAATCGAAATTCGGAACGTCCTCATAGAACCTCCCAAAAAAGGGCCACGCGGTTCGCTGATCGCAGCGAACGCCAAATTGCCATCAACAAGATAGCCGTTCTCATGCGAGTTTTGAATTTTCCGCCGCTTACGACTTGCAATCTAGTTACGCCAGCGTTATAGTTATAGACATGAGGCAACAAATGAAATACCTGGGAACGGCGGCAGCGGCTAAACGACTCGGCATCACAGACGGACGTATCCGCCAACTGATTCTCAAGGGCAAATTGAAGGCCGACAAGACGGGCCGCGATTGGCTCATTTTGCCCGCCGATCTCGACGCGATCAAAAACCGCAAGCCGGGCCGTCCGTGGCCGAAGAAGGGAGCAAGCCGTGGAAAATAACAAGCCCATTTCGTTCGCCGCATTGATCCGCGTATCAACTGATCGCCAGGCCACGGAAGGGGAAAGCCTGAAAACCCAGCGCAGCGAAATTGAACGTGTGGTGAAGCAACTTGGGGGCACAGTGGTCGAATGGTACGGGGGTCAGGAACACGCAACGCCGGGCTGGGAAAAGAAGGAACTCGCCCGACTGCTTGCCGACGCCGCGAAACAGCACCGGCGCTTTAACGCCGTGATTGTTACGCACCCTGATCGGTGGTCGCGTGACAACAGCGACTCCAAAAAAGGTCTGGAAATCCTCCGCAGGGCCGGCGTGAAATTTTACGTTGGGAGTGTGGAACACGATTTGTTCAACCCGACGGCGACATTGTTCCTTGGCATGTCGGCGGAGATCGGGGAGTTTCAATCCCGCCTGCAAAATCAAAAGTCGATGCAGAACCGGATCAAACGCGCCGAGCGCGGTAGCCCGACTTGCGGCAAACTTCCATTTGGTAGGACGTTTGATAAGGCGACGGGGAAGTGGGGGGTCGATGCAAAAAAGAAGCGATTGATCGAGGACGTTGCACGTCGTTACTTGGCGGGCGAGCCGATGCCGCGACTGGCCGAAGAACTTGGCGTAAACCACGCCAGCTTGCACAAGACGCTGACGAAGCGGTGCGGGGAAAGGTGGAAGCAGACATTCGATTGCGATGAACTTAACATTCACGAGACGGTAGAAACGGCGATCCCGCCGCTGCTATCACCCGAAAAGATCAAGGCGATTCTGGCGAAAGTCGAGGCCAATAAAACATACCAGCATGGCCAGACGAAACATAAGTATCTGCTTGGCCGGATGGTGATTTGTGCGGAATGCGGATACGCCTACTTCGGCCAGACGAATCACGGCGAACGCCGCTACTATCGGCACGCCCATACAAAGCGGGTGCGGAAATGTGAATCGAGCAAAGGTTGGGTGCCGGCTGACGATCTGGAGGATGCCGTCCTCCGGCATCTGTTCAACACGTTCGGAAACCCGGTAGCCTTCGAGCGGGCGGTTGAACGGGCTATGCCAAATCTCGATGCCCACCGCCAGCATCAGGCACGTCTCGCGGAACTGGACGCGCTGATCCGCAAGGAGATGGACGGTCGCCAGAAGGTGCTGAAATTGGTCCAGCGCGGCCTGTGTGACATGGACGAAGCGGGCGAGGGGCTTGGGGAAGCGAAAGAAAAGATTGACCGCTTTCAGGCCGAGCGTGATCGGCTGGCTGCATCAACATCAAACATTCCCAGCGTCGCCGAAGTGAAGGAAACCGCCGCGAGCGTTGCCAGCAAGTTTAAGCGGGTGAGCAAGGCGCAAGCCCGGATCATCGCGGCAAAGGGCGTTAGCGCTGGTGATTTCGAGAAAATGAAATGGGAGGACAGGCGCGACCTACTTCAGCGGGTGTTTGCTGGCAAAACTCCCGACGGTAAACGGGCGGGCGTTTACATTGAATGGCCGAAAGGCAAAGATAGGCCGTGCGAGTATACGATCAAAGGTCTGATTACCCGGAGCGACGTGCTGCCAATGACAGCGGAAGAAAAAGAACAGTTGGTGGACCCTGACAGTGCGGCGGAACAGCAGGAAGCATTAACTAAATACGCTTTGCGTTGACCAGCGCCAATCCTTCCCTCACGCCGGATTCCGTCACGATCCGCTGCACCTGCTCCGTGATGCGCTCGAATCCCACCCGCCTCGGCAAATTAAACGTCAGATATTCGGTATGCGATTTCATGCCTGCGTACCTGCCTTGCGAAAAGTTTCCAACGTCGCGCTTCCGGCCAACACGATCCCCGCACAAATCCAGACCCATCCCCACGCCCCGCCCGCATGCCCGGTCCCCGCCAGTTCCGCCAGGTTCCACCAATACCACAGGTGCACCCCCGTCAACGCCCCCAGCGGCGCGACCAGCAGCGGCAACGTCAGGTTGAACCGCTTCTTTCCCTTCTCCTGATTCGCCCACATCGCCGACACCATCATCCCCGAAACCACGATCATCGTTCCCATCGCCGGAAACACCGCACATTCCCATGTCGGTCCCCACCGATCCGCGTTCCAATGCAGGTCGAAATGCACCGGCGCCCGCGCCGGCCACGGCCTCCGCGCCGCCGTCAGCGCAATCATCGCCACGACCGCGACGATTCCCGGCAAATGCACCCACCACGAATTTCGCAATCCGCGTTTCACTTCCATCCGCCAATCATACGCTTTAATGCGGTAGGGTGGGCGTACCCGCCCACCGTTTGAATGTGGCGGAACGGTGGGCGAATACGCCCACCCTACCCTTTCCCGCCCCTCCTGCCATATCATCCCGTTGCCATGCCCCAAGCGTCATCGCCCCTGATCCTGCAAATCACCACCCCGCAGGGTCAGACCGCCGAGCGCGAATTGGCCGCATCGCCGGCCGTGATCGGCCGGCTTCCGGATTGCGACGTTCAACTCGACAGCCAGCGCGTCTCCCGCCGCCATGCCCAGCTTGTTCGCGATGACCTGGGTCGATGGCTCCTTCGCGATCTCGACAGCCGAAATCATACCCGCGTCAACGGCGAGATCGTCGCCGAACGCCTGCTGGCCAAAGACGATCTCATCGAGATCGGCCAATTTCAGCTTCGCGTTTTGCCCTTGGACCCAGAACCTGCGAAGGATTCGCCGACGACCGCCTGGTCCGCCGAGCAGCCGGAATCGACCGACATCCGCACGCTTTCGTCTTCGCCCGCTCAGCGCCTGAACGCCTGGCACCTGACCAAGGTGAATGCCCTGGGCCAACGATTGGCGGAGATTCCCGATGCCGGTCAGCGGTTGGTCGAGCTTTGCCAGGCCCTGGTGGCGCAGGGGATGAGTTGCAACTGCGCGGTGGCGTTGCGGATCGCGCGCCAGGAGCATGCCCAGCCGCAGCTTTTGTGTCCGTATCAACTTCGCCAGGGCGCTGCGCCGCTGCCCGGCATTTCCCGCGCGGTCGTCCAGGCCGCCGTCGAGGCTCAGCAGCCCGTCCTGGCCGGTGGGGCCATCTCCAGCGGATTGACCGTCAATTTCTCCGATGCCGAACGCGGCGTCACCGCCATCATCGCCTGCCCCCTGCGAATCGAATCCGACCTGGCCGACATTCTCTACGCCACCTTTCCGCGCGATTTCGGAACCCTGGATTGGTTGGCGCTGGTGACTCTCGCCTGCGAGCAATACAAGAAGGCCGAGCTTCAGATCGAGGCCCGCAAGACCACCCAGGACAACGCCGCCATCCGCCATGAACTGCAAAAAGCCCGGAAGATTCAGATGTCCCTGGTTCCGCTTAATCCCACGGCGGCGGGCTTGGAAGTCGCCATCGGCTTCGAGCCGTGCCTATGGATCGGCGGCGATTACGCCAACGTCCTGGGCGCTCCCGACGGCCGCGTCCTCCTGATCGTCGCCGACGTTTCCGGCAAGGGTTTGCCCGCCGCCATGGTTGCCACCGGCGTTCACAGCGTGGTCGACGGCTCCGTCGGCCAGGGCAAATCGCTGGCCGAAATGGCACAGGGGCTCAACCGCTTCCTCATCAATTCCATGGATCGCCAAAGCCATCTGACCGTCCTGGCGGTATTGTTCGATCCCCGCACCGGCCACGCCGAATATCTCAACGCCGGTCATCCGCCCATCCTGATTGTCCGCCCCGACGGCGAGGTGCGCGAACTGAATTGGGGATGCAATCCACCCCTCGGCGTGCTGCCGACAAGCCCCGTGATTGATGCCGCCGACCTTCAGCCGGCCGAACTGTTGTTTCTCTACACCGACGGTGTCAGCGAGATGTACGATGCCGCCGGGAAAATGCTCGGCGTCCAAGGCGTGAAATCCCGCCTTGGCGAACTCTATTCCGCCAACTCCGGCGCGCCGCTCGCCCAACTGCGCGATCGGCTTTCGCAAAAGCTCGACGAGATTCGCGGCCCGTCCCCCGCGACCGACGACCGCACTTTTCTGCTCGCCCGGCGATTGTAAACTGCTCTCTTTCCCCCTCCCCTGGTACTCCGGGGGAGGGCTGGGGTGGGGGCGTTTTACGGAGTTGTTTTTGCACGACCCTCAACTCGAACTTCAGGAGAATTCATCCATGCAATACCGCATCCTTGGCCGAACCGGCGTGAAGGTCTCCCCGCTTTGTCTGGGCACGATGAATTTCGGCGGCCGAACCAACCCCGCCCAGTCCAAAAAAATTCTCGACCAATATCTCGAACTCGGCGGAAACTTCATCGACACCGCCAACGTCTACAACGACGGAGAATCCGAGGAAATCATCGGCCAATGGATCAAGGAACGCGGCACGCGCGACCGGATCGTGTTGTCCACCAAGGTCCACGGCCGGCGGTCCCCGAACGTCAACGATGCCGGAAACCATCGCTGGCACATCGTCCGTGAAGTGGAGAATTCCCTGCGCCGCCTGGCGACCGAGCGAATCGACGTCTATCACGTTCATCGTCCCGATCCCGATACGCCGGTCGATCAGACCCTCCGCGCCCTGGACGATTTGGTGCGGCAGGGCAAGGTGTTATATCTGGCCAGCAGCGTGTTCGCCGCCTGGCAATTGGCCGAAGCCCATTTCCTGGCCCGCGAGTTGGGAACCGCCCGCTTCGACATCGAGCAGCCCCCGTTGAACGTCATCGACCGCCGCATCGAAGCCGAAGTCCTGCCGTTCTGCCGCAAGTACGAGATCGCCACGATCACCTGGGCCCCGCTGGCCCGCGGCCGACTAGCCGGCGCCTACACCCGCGGCGGCCGCAAAATCCCCGACGGAACCTGGTACAAATCCCAGGGCAAATCCGATTTCCCCGCCAGCCAATGGCCGCTGATGGAAGCCGTCGACAAGCTCGCCGACGCCCACGGCATATCCTCCAGCCAATTCGCGATTGCCTGGTGTTTGCAAGTCCCCGGCGTAACCTGCCCGATCATCGGCCCGCGCACGCCGGAACAGTTGCAGGACAACATGTCCGCCCTGACGGTATCGTTATCCGACGACGAACTGAAATCCGTGGACGCCCTAAACCCCTCCGGCGAACTATGCCGCGACCGGGCACTTGGGCCGGTTCCACGGTGAAATCATTTCGCTCAAGCGGAAAGCACGGCGGCGTCGATTCCCTCGAGCATTGGAGGGAATTTCAGTAGGTTCGGCATGATTGCGGTGGCGGCGGCGAAAGGCACTGACTGGAGTGTTACAACCGCGGCGGGGGTCGCCACAGTCTGTTTTCCGCCCTTATGTTTTGATTTTCCCGACCGATTTGTCGTCGTTTGGGTGCCGGTTGTGCTAGAAGTGGAACTTCCCGCCATCGTGGCGCCGCTCGTGACGGAGCCGGAACCGCCGGCGAGCGTCGAGGTGGTCGTACCGTCCAGACCGGTCGTCGGTGGAAACTGCGTGTCCGGGGCGGCGACGATCGGGGATAAAATGGTCGGCGTGACGCTTCCTCCTTCGGATACGGCGAATCCGGTGATCGAATTCCCCGCTTGCGTCAGCACCAGACTTTGCGCGACATCGAGCCCAATCGAGCCGGCGGCTGCGGCAGAGCCCAGGGAGAATGTATTATCCACCAGCGTCAGGTACGTGGTGGCCGTTCCAAAGTTTGCAACGTCCAATGCCACTGGCGCGCTCGATACAATGTTACCTTCAAAAATCAGGTAAAACGGCGATCCCGAAGTATCGCCATCTCTCGACCCGAAGTAATCGTAATCTCTCAAAAGAATTCCAGCGTAGCCCGGGCTGAGCATGCTGATATGGTTGAAGCGAAAGACCGAGCCGACGTTGCCGATTTCATTTGACGTGCCATCGTTTTCAACCCAAAAGCCGCTTTCTGCGTTTGTGATCGTGTTGTTTTGAAAGAGATTGAAATAAGCGGGCATGACGTTGCCGCCCGAGTCCAGTGCGACGTCGTTGATCCCCAACCGGGTGTTGCTGATGGTATTGGAATCGACGACGCAATTGATGGCCGTCCCCCAGAACTCCACGCCGGCGGACGCGGTCTCGGTCACTCCCTTGCCTTGCAGCAAGTTGTCGTACACGGCGATGTTGTGAATTACCAGACCCACGCGAATGACGCTGGTGGAGTCGGGAAGAGCGGCCCACGTGCCGGCCAACGTGATCACGCCGGTGGTCGGGTTATAGCTGCTGATCGGGACATATTCACCGACGCCGTCGCCGGCAACGACGATCGCGTTATATCCCACGCCCAGGGCCCCAAGTCCGGGGTAGGTGACCGTGTTGGCGGTCGCGCCGACGTAGGCGCCTCCGGATACCAGCGAACCCGACTCCCACAGCAATTGCTCGCCGGAATTTTGGTTCTCCCCGTTGATGGGCCGCGGCCCCAGCGCGATCGTCGTATTGTTGGCGATGTAAGTGTCGGACTGGTCTCCCCAAAGGTCGTTGCCGACGAAGAATCGGCCCTGCCCCCATCCCGCGCCGGAGTTGGGGTTGGAATTGTCCAGGTCCTGCACGGTGCAATTGGTAATGCTGATGCCCGCTCCGCCCCAGGAGTAAAGCATCTCCCCGGCGTCGTTGGTGGCGTAGAAATTGCATTGATCGAAGAACACTTGGGACGCCGTCCCCAGAAAACTGCTGTCTCCTATGAATTTGCAGTTGTCGAAGAAGACAAGCTGATCGCCGTGGATGTCCACGTCGCTGGCCAGATCGCCATTGAACGTCACGCCGGTGAAATGAACATTGGACAAGAACCGGCCGTAGACGACGTCCACCAGCGAGGTATTGTTGTCATCGAGGGTCAGATTCTCGATCTGGCTGTTTGAGGCCAGCCAGACTATCGGGTGGTCGAGCACGCCCGTTGCGTTGGGGCTCTCCAGAATGTTGGATTTTCCTGCTCCGTCGCCGACCAGCAGCGCGTTTGCCGCCAAATAGAACTGGCTGACGACGTAATTGCCGGTCGGTACGTAGACGGTTGCGCCTGGAGAGTTCTGCGCCGCGTCCATCGCGGCCTGAAACGCCGCGCTATCGTCTGTCACGCCGTTTCCGACCGCGCCGAAATTGACCACGTTGAATACCGGGCCATTGAACGCCGCCGCCGCCACAACCCCTAGCGTCATCGGATTGCTCCACCCGTATTCACCGCCGTGTCCGTTGTGGACCCACACCTGATAATTGCCGCTCGCCAGACCCGTGGGAACGACAAAACTCACCTGGTACGGATTGGCGCTGATCACATTCGCCCATTGTCCCGTGCTGCTGCCCGCCTGCGTGACGTACACCCACGACAACCCATCCGTCGGCGAGAAAGTCAGATTCTGGCCGTATACCGCAACGGTTTGGCCGGCGCTGGCCTGGTTCGGGCCGACCCACCACGCATCCGCTTTATTGATTGCCACGGCCGAGCTGTAACCATCCCCGTTCTTCGCCCAAAGCAAGTACATCGAATTGCCGGTGTTGGCCGAGCTGAGATTCACCGATGCCACTCCCGCGCCTAGTTGCTCGATCGTGTCGTTGACCAGTGCGCCGTTAGACGCGGTCGTCTGGCCATAGGTGAAGAATTCCGTGTCCGAACTTTGATTCGCCGCCGGCAACGCGGTGGGGTTGGTGATGCTGACCGCAATCGTATCGTTAGCGCTGCCCGACTCCGTCCACTGGGCGATTCCCGGCGAACCGGACGCCGGTGAACCGGTCAGTCCCTGCGGCGAAAAAACGTCAAAACCTGACGGCAACGCCGGATCGCTCGCCGGAGCAACGATTGCCGGCAACGTCGGCAGCGCTACTGCCAATAATCGCCGCGCTTCCAAATGTTCCAGACGAAAATTGCGACGCTTCGCGCCAGAGTAAAACAAATTTCTGGGTTTGGCCATCGGAGCGCCTCCTCGCCCTTTGTAATCGGCCGGAAGTTCGATGTAGAGGATTTGGTTTTCGCTGAATTCCGGGTTTTCATGTCCCGGACCTTGCCGTCTGTGCCGACGCTGTGGTGTTTATGACGTGGAAAAAGATTGCCGCGCACAGGCTGCTTTGCCGATTCAACTTGTGTCCGCTTCCTCCCGGAGATCGCGCAACAATCACGATTCCCTCCCCCAACCCCCACGGCGCGGACGGCAAAGCCTTCGTAGCGGACGGCGAAGCCTCCGCGGCCGCCGCACGCTTCACTTCCCCTGCATCAACCCCGCGATTTTCGCGGCAAGCTTATCGCGCAGATCGGGCGAATACCCCACTTCCATGTCTCGCACGACCCCATCGGGGCCAATGACGATCACCGTTGGAAATCCCTGCACGTGATATTGCTGCACGATGTTCTGCTCCACGTGCAGGATCGGATAATCCAGCCCAAACGTATCGACGACAAACTTCGGGTCGGCCGGATCGGCATCGGTGTTCATGCCCAGCACCGCAACCGGTTTGCCGGCGAAATCGGCGGCCAATTGTTTCATTTCCGGCATCGCCCGCATGCACCACCCGCATCCCCGATACCAGAAATCCAGCACCAACACCTTCCCCCGATAATCCTCCAGCGAATGTTTCGAACCCGACAGATCGGCCAACTCCCACGTCGGGGCGGGCTTATCCAAAACCGCCTGACGGTTCTCGGCCTCCTGTTTGGTGTATTGTGCTTCGCTGTCGAGACCGGCAATCTGCTTGTCGAGCAGATCGGCGATTTCGGGCGACCCCGCCCGCTTTCGCGCCGCCGTCAGAATATCCTTCGCCTTCGCGAAAAGAGAATCACTTTGACCCGGATCGAGGTCCGCCTTTTCCAGCACATCCGAAAATTTTGCCTCAGCCGCCAAATATGCCTCGCAATCACGCGAGAACTGATCGAGCCATTCCCGCGGCTTGTCCGTTTCGCTCATGAGGGTGATAACGTCCCCGCCCTTGCCGACGAAACCATATCCCTGTGAATTCTGCGACATGGCGCCGGTCAAAAGCCCGCGCCCCGGATCGAACTGATACGTCGTCTGATTGGTCATCAGGTATATCCTGTCGATGGGATCCGTCGCGACGCCGGCGAATTCAGTCAGATTCGGCCGCGTCGTCGGCAACGCTTTGTAGGTGATATGTCCGCCGTACGGCCGATCGCGCTTCCAGCTATTTTCCCATTGCGACTGATCCGCCGGCAACGCCGGAAAATCGCCGGGAGTTCCCTCCCGAGCCGAAACGCCAGGCGACATCGTCGCCGTGCCGTCCGGACGCAGATCGAACGCGATCAGGTCCGTCTCCGGCTGCGCCGGATTGTCGCCTTGCGTTTCCCATGACGAAATCCGCCCGATCACGTGCCAACCGCCATCGGGATTCTTGGCGACGACATCGTAGATGTCCGTCGATCCGCTCTTAAGCGTGCCGCCCTCGTATTTGAAAATGCCCGTTGACGCATACGTCAACTCCTGACCGAGCGACAGACGATATCGCGGCAACGCCGCCGAATCGGCTCGAACATACGAGCACAAAACCATCGCAACGACAGGGATCGTCCAGGAAAGCAATCGCATGCGCAGCCTCCGTCTCGGGGTGAATGATTCCAACATTCTAGCCATTAGACGGCACGCCTGCCCATCAATTGCGGGGAATGTGGATTTGTCCATCACGATTCCCTCCCCGAAGGGCGTGGCCGTGTTTTGTGGCACGCTTCCCCTCTTATCCCCCCTCCCCTTGTACTCAGGGGGAGGGTTGGGGTGGGGGTTCCGCAGCCATGCCACAAAACATGGCCACACCCCCCCCCGAACGCCCACGGCGCGGAAGGCGAAGCCTCCGCGGCCGCCGTGGGGCTGATCGACTGCAGCGAGGTACAATTCCCCCAAATGAAACGCCTCCGCCGATGGATGTGAAACGAACTGACAAGTTGTTCAGCAATAGCTTGTTTGTTTTGCTTATGGCGAGCCGGAAGTCACGAACACTGGTTTGTTAACGGGTATATCGACATCGCAACGGACAAGATCGTTCACGATCCGGAAGATCGAGTATATGCAAAAATGTGGGCGATTCCGGTGGTCCCCTTGGCAGTATTACCATTGGCTCGACTGTGTTGGAATTGAGTGTTTCTTAGGTCTCGGCATCGACGAATGAAATGATCCATGCCCCGGCGCTGTCAGCATTGTGGCTACGACCTCCGCGCCACCCCCGACCGCTGCCCCGAATGCGGAACGATCCCGCCGAACAAGGAAACGATTTCAAGCTGAATTCCGCCCCGTAGCCCCGCACGTACGTGCGGGTCTTCTTCCAACCGCGATGCATCAATCTCCTACGTCGCTTGCTTGTCTCTACCCACCGCCCCCCTATACTTTCCCAGCCTAAACTCTGGCATTGGAGCGATTTGCGATGGCCCGTCAGCCGTTCTTGGATTTGGTTCGCCAGCGTGTCGTCGTCCTCGATGGGGCGATGGGGGCCACGCTCCAGACTTTCCCGCTCGATCTTCAGCGTGATTGGCGCGGCCAGGAAAACTGCTGCGAAATCCTCAACCTCAGCCGGCCCGATCTGATTGAGCAGATTCACGAGGGCTTTCTAGCCGTCGGCTGCGACGGCGTGGAGACCAATTCCTTCGGCGGGAGCCGAATCGTCCTGGCCGAGGCGGGTCTGGCCGATCGCACCGTCGAGATCAACCGCCTCGCCGCCCAGACCGCCCGCCGGGCCTGCGACCGCTTCGAGACTCCCGACCGCCCGCGTTACGTCATCGGCTCCATCGGCCCGGGCACCAAGATCATTTCTTTAGGTCAGACCAATTGGGACCAGATGGAGCAAAGCTTCTTCGAGCAAATGCAGGGCTTGCTCGAAGGCGGCGCGGATGTGCTGCTGATCGAAACCCAGCAGGACCTGTTGGCCATCAAGTGTGCGATTGCCGCCGCCAATCGCGCCTTTGCCGCCGTCGGCCGCCGCGTGCCGATTATGGCCCAGGCTTCGATGGACCAGCAGAACGGCCGGCAGATGTTGACCGGCTCCGATGCCACCGCGCTGGTCGCCGCCATTCAGCCGTTTGATGAAGTGGACGTGCTCGGTCTGAATTGCGCCTTCGGCCCATACGAACTGACCGAGACCGTCCGTTATCTCTGCCAATCCTGGCCGCGCTTCGTCAGCGTTTTGCCCAACGCCGGGTTGCCGGTGTACGTCAACGGCAAGGCCCATTTCCCCATGACTCCGCCCGATTTCACCAAGGGCGTGATGCGCTTCGTCGAGGAATTCGGCGTAAACATCGTCGGCGGCTGCTGCGGAACCACCGCGGAGCATCTGAAACTGCTGTGCCAAGCCGTCGGATTCCGTCCGCCCAAACCGCGCCAGCCGGTCTCCAAGCCGCAGCTTTCCAGCCTCATCAGCGCCGTTGATCTCCGCCAGGACACCAGCTATCTCATCGTCGCCGAGCGGACCAACACCAACGGCAGCCGCCAATTCAAACGACTCTTGCAGGAGGAGAACTGGGATGCACTGGTCAGCATGGCCCGCGACGAGCTTCGCGAAGGCTCGCACCTGCTTGACGTCTGCGTCGATTTCGTCGGCCGCGACGGCGTCTCCGACATGAAGCAGGTCGTCTCGCGCTACGTCAACGCCCTGGCCGCTCCCCTCATGCTCGATAGCACCAATCCCGACGTGATGGAAGCCGGCCTAAAACTCGCCGGCGGACGTTGCGCGCTGAATTCGATGAACCTCGAGGACGGCGAGGAGCGCGTCGCGCGAATCTGCGCCCTGGCCAAAAAATACGGCGCCGCCGTCGTCGCCGGAACCATCGACGAAGACAAGAAAAACGCCATGGCCCGCACCGCCGACCGCAAAATTTCCATCGCCCGCCGCATCCGCGATCTGGCCGTCGCCAAATTCGGCCTGACCGACGCCGACATCCTCTTCGATCCCCTGGTCCTGCCGATCAGCACCGGAATCGAAGAAGACCGCCGCAACGCCCTGGAAACCATCGAAGGCACCCGCCGCATCAGCAAGGAATTACCCGATTGCCACACGGTCGTCGGCCTGAGCAACGTCAGCTTCGGCCTGAAGCCGGCGGCGCGCGTGGTTCTCAACAGCGCATTTCTGCACGAATTGACGGCTGCCGGCCTGACCGCCGCCATCGTCCACGCCAGCAAAATCCTCCCGCGCAACAAGATCGAGGATGAAAAGTGGAACGCGGCGATGGATTTGATCTACGATCGCCGCCGCGACCGCTTCGATCCCCTCACTCATTTCATTTCCCTGTTCCCCGACGATACCGACATCGCCAAGGCGCCCGTCCAGGACAACCTCACCATCGAGGAGAAGCTCAAACGCCACGTGATCGACGGCGAGAAGCGCGATCTCACCGCCCATCTCGACGATGCGCTCAAGAACTATCCCCCGCTGGACATCATCAACACGATCCTCTTGGAGGGGATGAAAGTGGTGGGGGAGTTGTTCGGCACCGGGCAGATGCAGCTTCCCTTCGTCCTGCAAAGTGCCGAGACCATGAAGGCGGCCGTGGCCCACCTGGAACCGCTGATGGAAAAGGCCGACGGTCAGAGCCGCGGCCGAATCGTCCTGGCAACCGTCAAGGGCGACGTCCACGACATCGGCAAAAACCTGGTCGATATCATCCTGACCAACAACGGCTACACGGTCTTCAACCTGGGGATCAAGCAGCCGCTGGACGACATTCTCAAGGCCGCCCGCGAGAAATCCGCGCACGCCATCGGCATGAGCGGATTGCTCGTCAAATCTGTCGCCGTCATGAAGGAAAACCTCGAGGAATTGAACGCGCAGGGCGTGACGCTTCCGGTGCTTCTCGGCGGGGCGGCGCTGACGCGAGATTACGCCGAAGACACCCTGGCCGAGCTTTATCGCGGTCCGCTTCTTTATTGCAAGGACGCCTTCGAGGGATTGCACGCCATGGACGAAATCTCCCGCGGGACGATTGCCGCCGCCGTCACCCGCCAGCGCGACCGCGCCCAGCACCGCAAAACCCTCCGCGCCGAAAGCGAAAAGAAATTCGCCCACATCCTCGCCGGCGAGCCGGCCGAATCCTCCGTGGCCCGCGACAATCCGATTCCCGATCCGCCCTTCTGGGGCCCCGTCGTCGTGGAGAAAATCTCTCCGCGCCAAATATATCCTTTCATCAACAAGACCGCGGTCTTCACCGGCCAATGGGGCTTCAAGCAAAAGGGGATGTTACCCGAGGAATATCGCCGCCTGATCGCCGAGAAGGCCGAGCCGGTCTTCCAGGCCCTCCAGCGCCGCGCGATTGAGGAGAAGCTGATTCAGCCGAAGGTTGCCTACGGTTATTTCCCCGTGCAATCCGAAGGCGACGACGTGATCGTCTACCGGTTGGACGAATTCCGCCCGGGCAGCCGTACCCCGCGCGCCCAACCCCGCGAGCACTTGCGTTTCACGCTCCCCCGGCAATCCACTCGCCGGCGCTTGTGCATCGCCGATTTCTTCCGATCCAAGCAATCCGGAGAATTCGACGTCCTCGCCCTGCAATTGGTCACCGTCGGCGACCACGCCACCCATGCCGCCGAAATCCTCCGCCAAGCCGACAAATATCAGGATTATCTTTTCCTCCACGGCTTCGGCGTCGAGTCGGCCGAGGGTCTGGCCGAATTCTGGCATAAATACGTGCGCCAGGAACTGGGTTTCGGCAGCGAGGATGCCTCCTCAATCGAAGAGCTGTTTCATCAGCGCTATCGCGGCAGCCGATACAGCTTCGGTTACCCCGCCTGCCCCAACCTTGAGGACCGCGCCAAGATATTCGATTTGCTCAAGGCCGAGACAATCGGCGTCCAGCTCAGCGAGAATTTCATGCTCGTCCCCGAACAATCCACCGATGCGCTTATTGTGCATCATCCTCAGGCAAAGTATTTTGATGCGTAGGATTGGAGCTGGAGATGGGCCGGCGATCATTTCTCCACGGCTGTTTCTGGTGAGTTAGTACGGCACCAACGAGCGCTCGTTATGAACGTGGCTTCAATTCGGTCTGATTGGCACAGGCCCTCCCTGGGGGCATCCATTCTCTTTTGCGCGGTTTTGACGGCGCTGCTGGTTTGGCTGCGGCTGGTCATCTTTCAGCATGCCTCCGTCGGCATCGGATACAGCCTGCCCATCGTCCTGGTCGGCTGGACCCGCCGCCGCGCCTTCGTCTGGGGAATGTGCGCGATTTTCGTGGCCATGGCCGCGACCAAATTCGTCATCAACGTCCACGTCAGCGCGCTGCCGGAAAATCAGCGAATCCTCAACTTCCTCCTGCTCATGGGCGATCTTCTGGTCGTGGCCGGAATCGTCGACCTGGTCATCCGCCGCCAAGCCACGTTCCATTTGCGCGGGCAGGAACTCCACCGCCGCGAGCAGGAACTCAAGATGAGCAACGAGGGATTGCTCGAACGCCAGCAGACCATGGAAATCCTCCTCAAGCTCTCCCGCTCCCTGACAGTGGGCCAAAGCCGCCAGGAGATTTTCGCCGCCATCGCACAGACCATCCGACTTCTGTTGGGTTCCACCGCCGCCGCCGCCCTCTGGGAAGCCCGCGGCCAAAACGTCGAGATGACCGCTCACCAGGGCTTCGGAAAAAATGGACCCCAGACTCTCAGCGCGCCTCGTGCCGGCAGCTTCGCCGGCCTGGTCATGGAGCAACGCAAGTCCGTCGCCCTGGGGACGCTGTCCCAGCGCCCGGAGCTCATGCCCGAGCGCATTCGTCAGGGAGAATCGTTCAATGCGATGCTCGGCGCGCCTCTGATATCCGGCCCCGACGTCGTCGGGGCGCTTGTCGTTTACAGCCCCCAGCCTCGCGGTTGGACCGAAAGCGACGTCTCCCTGGTGGAATCCCTGGCCGCCCAGGCCTCCGTCAGCATCGCCGCCACCTCCCTTGTCGAGCAACTCGAAGACGAGCATCGCGAATTGCAAACCATCGTGGACGCCGTTCCCTTCGGCATTCTCCGCACCGATGCCCGCGCCTCGCGGCTCATCTGCAACCCCGCCGCCGCCGCCATGCTCGGCTTCCCCGAAATCGTCCAGGCCCAATCCCAGGACTGGCCCAAAATGACCCTCATCGGTCCCGATGGCGAAATCCCTCAGGGCAGGAACCCACTGCTCAGGGCCCTGCGCGGCGAAGTCACCGCCGCGATGGAACTGGATTTGCGCCTGGCCGATGGCGAGATATTGAGCACCCTCTGCAACGCCGCACCCATCCGCGATCGCTCCGGCGCCATTACCGGCGCCATCAGCGCTTTCGTCGATATCAGCACCCATCGGTCGTTGCGGGAAGAGTTGGATCGCCGCAGACGCCAGACCGACGATGCCTCCTCCCGCAAGAGCCGCTTTCTCACCGCCGTCTGCCACGACATCCGCAACCCCGCCAGCTCCATCAATCTCATGGCCGAACTGCTCCGCAGATCCGCCCGCGATCCCGCCCAAATCGCCGAGATTCCCGAGATCGCCAACGAGTTGGAACGCACCTCCAACAGTCTGGTCAGCCTGGTCAGCGACGCCTTGGAACTCGTGCGCCTGGACCTGGGCCGCCCCGAACTCAACGAAACCGAAATCGAATTGGGACCCTGGGTCGAAGAACAATGCAGCCGGTTTCAACCCCTGGCACAACGAAAAAACCTTGAATTCATCGTTACCAGCCCGGATCCTAAAATCTGCCTTCGCATCGATAAGGCCAAGCTTTCTCGCGTCCTTGGCATCCTCGTCGATAACGCCATCAAATTCACCCACCGAGGAGAGGTGCGCGTTGAAACCGGCCTGATGGACGACCGCACCCTGCGATTTGACGTCACCGACACCGGCATCGGCATCGCCGCCGACGCCTTGGCCTCGATCTTCGATGAATTTACCCAATTGAAAAATCCCCAACGCGCCAAGACCGGTGGATCGGGTCTGGGATTGGCGATCGCCAGGCGGATCGTGGAATTGATGGATGGCAAGCTGGAAGTCGCCAGCGAGCTGGGCAAGGGCTCCACCTTCTCTTTTACCCTGCCCGCTTCAAACGTCTTCGGGTGATATGCGTGAAAGTCCGTTTTCGAGCCATCGGCCGATGGGCGCCGGCAGACGTTGTCGTCCAATGGGTGGGCGATCGCCGGCCTCGCATCGCCGAGATCGACCGAATGATCGAGCAAGCCTGGCAGGAGGCCCGCCTCCAGCCCGGATTGAACCTGTTTGACGGGCCGATGTGCCGCCTCGAACGCCTCGTTGCCGCCGACAAGCTCCTACTCGAATTAAGCCCCACCTCTTACAAAATCTTCTGGGGGACCAACCTCCACAATCCATGGCTCGGCTTCCGATACGGGCCTGAAGCCCTCGCCAATGCCGTCGGCTTGAGCTGCGCCCTGGAAAGTTCCGAAGGGTTTTTGATGTTGGGTCGGCGAAGCCCCTCCCTGGCCTATTATCCCTCCCGCGTCCATCCCTTTGCCGGATCGCTCGAGCCGATCCATCCCCTCGACCTCTTCGCCGAAATGCGCCGCGAGCTTGCCGAGGAATTGCGCTTTGACGATGCGGACGTCCCGTCGATGTGGTGCGCCGGCGTCATCGAGGACGTTTCCATCGGACAGCCCGAATTGGTCTTCAGCGCCAAATCCTCCCGCACGCGCGCTGACATCGAACGCATGCTCGACGCATCCGAGCACGAGGCTTGTCTGGCCATCGAGCCGGATCGCAAAAAACTCGAATCCTCGCTGAATGATTCGGCCATGACGCCCGTCGCCCTGGGCGCCATGCTCTTGTGGGGCCGCGATCGTTTTGGCGCCCCGTGGTTTGACGCCGCCCAGCGCTCGGTTAATCTCGGCGGACATGAACCTCCATGACGAGCTGCAATTGTCCGCCGAACTGGCCCGTGCCGCCGGCACGCTGGTGCTGGGAAAATATGGGAAAGTCGATCGCCTCCTGAAGCGCAACGACGAGGCCGTCACCGACGCCGACCGCGCCAGCCAACGCCTCATCGTCTCCGGCCTCCGAAGACGGTTCCCCAATGACGGGATCGTCGGCGAAGAAAACGACGCCGGCGATGCCATCACCTTTGACGTCTCCAATCCCGCCGGAAGAAACTGGGTCATCGATCCCATCGACGGGACCAACAACTTCATCGCCGGTCTCGGCATTTTCGCCGTCTGCATCGCCCTGTTGGATGCCGGCAAGCCGGTGCTGGGCGTCGTTTACGACGTCACCCGCGATCAGCTTTACTCCGCCGCCGACGGACACGGAGCCTGGCTCGCAAACCGCCGCCTCCACGTCCTCAAGACCCCCCTCGCCGACAACGCCATGCTCATGCTCACCAGCAATCTCCTCGGCCCCGACGGCAAAGCGCCCGCTTACGCCCGGCGCTGGCTCGATCAGACCAATTGGAAAATCCGCATGTTGGGCGCCGCCGCCATCGAAGCCGTGCACGTCGCCGCCGGCGTCGCCCACGCCGCCGTGACCTTGAACGGCAAGCTTTGGGACATCGCCGCCTCCGCCGCCATCGCCATCGAGGCCGGCGCCATTATCACCGATCCCAACGGAAACGCGATTTTCCCCTTCCCTCTCGCCGGCTATCGCGGCGACAAGGTCCCCTACGTCATGGGCGGCCCCGCCGCGCACGCCGAATTGGTCCGCGATATGCAAATTTGAACGAAACAGGGAATGCGCGCTACTTCTGCCGGAAGACGATGCGCCCGCGGGTCAGGTCGTACGGGGAAAGCTCCACCTTGACCTTGTCGCCGGGAAGGATGCGGATGAAATGCTTTCGCATTTTGCCCGAGACGTGCCCCAGAATCTCGCGCGTTTGCCCGCCCTGATCCAGACGCAGCTTGAACATGGCGTTGGGCAACGCGGTGGTAACGGTGGCTTCCACTTCAATCGGCTCTGATTTGGCCACGGATCGGTTCTCCAGTTGGGGTATGCTAACGGATGAACGAGGCTGGGACAAGGCGAGATTCCTTCGTCGCAGGTTCTTTGCCTTTACCGCCCCGTTGGGACCGAACTGCGGCGGCTAAAGCACGTTGCAAGTCGGTGTACACCAGTCAAATCCCACCCGCGCGAATTCTGCCCCGAACGCCCACGGCGCTGCCGTGGGGATTCTCTCTCGCGACGGACGCTCTGAAACAGCCTCTAACCGCATGCGCAGTGTTTCACGCCGGGCTTGAGCGATGCTAAGATTCCCAGCGTCTATGGCAAAACGGGATTATTACGACGTTCTGGGTGTTTCGCGGTCGGCGTCGGCGGACGAGATCAAAGCGGCGTTCCGCAAGATGGCCAGGAAGTTCCATCCCGATGCCACCAAGAACGACGCGAAATCGACCGAGCGGTTCAAGGAAGCCCAGGAAGCGTACGAAGTGCTGTCCGACCAGGGAAAGCGCAAGAACTACGATGAGTTCGGGCATGCCGGCGTGGGAGCGGCGCCGGGAGCGGGCGGAGATCCGTTCGCCGCGTTTCGGCGGGCGCAGCAAACGGGCGGAAGATCCTGGCAAGGCGGGCCGGGGGTCAGCGTCGAGGATTTCGATCTCGGTGGCGGGGATTTTGGCAGCGTGTTCGAGCAATTCTTCGGCTCAGGCCGTGGCCGGGCCGGCCGCGGTCGGGCGCGCACCCAGCCCCTGCCGCGCGGGCAGGACCTTGAATACCCGGTCTCGCTCTCGTTCGAGCAGTCGGCCCGCGGGACGCATTTGCCCTTGCAGATCAATCGCGACGGGAAGATCGAGACCATCGACATTCGCATCCCCGGCGGCGTGAAGGACGGAAGCCGCGTTCGGGTGAAGGGGCGCGGCCAGCCCGGAGCCGGAGAGCCGGGGGATTTGTTCATCGTCACCCGGGTGACGCCGCACGCGTATTTTCGCCGTGAGGGATTGGACGTGTATCTCGATTGTCCGATCAGTTTGTACGAGGCGATTTTCGGGGCCAAGGTGGACGTTCCAACGCTCGACGGCCGGCGGACTCTGACGATTCCGCCGCTGACCAGCGGCGGCGCGAAGCTGCGCATCAAGGGCCATGGGATTCAGCGTGGCGAGGAAAAGGGGGATCAGATCGTGGTGACGAAGATCATCCTTCCCAAGCCCCTGGACGAAGAGGACCGCAAGTCCATCGAGCGGATTGCCGAGAAACATCCCATGAATCCGCGGGCAGACGCGTGGTAAGACAGGTGAGCAGGTGACAGGTGAGCAGGTGAAAGACAAAGAGTCGGATTTTCTCTCCCGCTCACCTGCTCACCTGTTCACCTGTTCACCTGTCTGGCGCAGCGCCCGTTCGGTCTGGCCGTTCGTCGGGTTTCTGGGGTTGTTTTGCATTTTGCTGGTGATGGTGACGAGGTTTTATCTCCCGGAGGCATTGGCGGCTTTCAAAGGGGCCGACGAGCGCGGCCGAAAATTGATCGCGGCACATGCGCTTCTGATGCTGTTCGTGGTCTTGGTGATTCTCGGCCTGAGTTGGATGCTGATCTTTCGGATTGGCCGCTATTTCTTTCCACGGGGCCGCCAGCCAGAGCCGAAGACAAAATACACCGATGCCTGGACCGAGGCCGGCAAGCGCCTGCGCCCGCCGGAGGAATGAGACCCCGCGCCCGCTGGGCATTGGTGTTTTGTTGCGCTTGTCCGAAAGGATAAACCGCGACCTTCGTTGATATCCGTATCCGCCCAATGAACTACGCCCCGTCTCGACAGGGCCATCGCACTTGGCGATGGCGTTCAAAGGTTCAAGGGTTCAAAAGTTCAAGAGGAACGTCTTTTCCCTTGAACTCTTGAACCCTTGAACCTTTGAACTCAAGCCGCACACTCCAATGCGATGGCCCTGCCCGTCTCAATCTCGTCCCTCGCGCCAACTTGATCCTCCCACCACAAATGTCTACCCTCATCCGCGTGCGCGAGGCGGTGCCATTGGGCATGTCGGTCGATTTTAGAATGAGTGTTTCAAAGAAAAGGAGCCGCTGATGAAACGAGCTTTTGCCATCTTCGGAACGTGTCTTTCCGTCATTCTCTTCATTGCCAAAGTCGCCGCGGCCGATACGCCGGCCACTCAGCCCGACGACGGCGCCATCCGCATCAAGGCCGGCTCGGACAAGCCGTTCACCGACCCGCACGGCCACGTCTGGCAGGCCGACAAGGGCTTCGACGCCGGCGAGACCACCGACCGCGATGCCGACCTGAAAATCGAACACACCGACATGCCCGACTTCTATCGCAACGAACACTTCGACATGACGAAGTGGACCGGCGACGTTCCCAACGGAACCTACATCGTCAAACTCTATTTCTGCGAAACCTACGAAGGCATCACCGACGTCGGCCAGCGCGTCTTCAACGTCAAGATCGGCGACCAGCAACTGAAGGATTTCGACGTCTTCAAAGAAGCCGGCGGCGCCGACAAGCCGATCATCAAAACGTTCGACAACGTCACCGTAACAGACGGCAAGCTGACGATCACATTCGAAGCCGGCCAACAGTCGCCAGAAATCAATGGAATTGAGATTATTCCCAAGAAGTAGAGTGTGGCATCAAAGGATTTCCTCGCGCAACTCCGCGGGACCCGGCGTTTAATCGCCGGGACCCCCTTCGCGCCTTCGCGGTAATCCATGTTTTGAGCCCCGTCAGCGCAACAAAACCCGGATGAAGACAAGCGCGAATCACTCCGACGGCGGATGCGCATGCATCGCCGGCGGAGAATGCACAGGCTTGGAATATCGCGGAGCGTTGATGCCGGGGAGTACGCGCTGGCGCTGATGATACACCCAGGGGAATTTTTCGTGGCCGGCGCGATAGGCCAGGCCGAGAAGCCAGGCGAAATAGTGCATCAGGAAGATCCCGATGATGAGCATTTCATAAGCGGCGCCAAGAGTGTCAAACCAGGACTTGGGCGCCGGCGAAGCGATGGCGTGGCGGCTTATCACAAAGGAGAGGACGGACATCGCATGCCAGAGAGTGGTGACAATACCGCAGATATAAATCAGGAATGCGACGGTGTAGAGCAGCACTAGGTACGCATATCGGGGTCCGATCTCGGCGATGGTGCCGAGGACGCGATCGGGCCGCAGGTTCAAAAGCGAGCCGCTGGTGACGGTCGTCAGCACCACGGCGGGAAAGAAAACCAGGCCCACGGAATCCAGGCTGAATGAGATGAGGTACCGGGTGCGATCCGGCCAGTCTTCGATCATCGCAACGATCCCCGCCAGCCTCCCGAGTCCGAAACAAATCATGCATGCCAGGAAAACGCGGACGAACGGCAACCAGATGTCATCGGTGAAATTGAATTGGCGGAGGAACCGAGGCAACTCGTCGCGTTCCTCGATGCCGACATCCTCGACAATGTTCGCGTAATGGGCGACCAGGGCGGCTCCGCAGCCGAGGATGGCCAGGACCACGAGATAGATCGAAAGCGTCGCGAAGATCAGAAACAGGTGTGCCAGCAGCACGAAAAACATCGCGGCAAGGTTGATCGGAGTCAAAAGCTCCAGCAGCGGCCGGAAAAGAGAGAAGTCGGCGTTAAGGTCCGGCGTGGCATAATTCAAAGTGGTTTGGGCCAGTGGAATCTGCGAAGGATGCGGCGCGATGCTGTCGTCGGGGCGGACCTGGAGAGGGCGAAGCAGCTCGCCCGTTTCCGGATCGTATTTCGGCGAGGTCGGGAAATTCTCGAAATCGTCGATCGGCTCGTTGGTTCCCGCGGCGGCGATCTGTTCGCGGGTTTGCCGCAGATCGACCTCGACGCCGTTCTCGTCCACTTTTCGCTTGGAAAAAGCGCGGAGCATCGCCTGGAATTGTTCGTGGCTGCGGCCGGGCGGCGGGGCGTCCACCCGAAACGTCCCGTCCGGCGTTAATTGCGCCAATTCATCCATCGTCGGGATATCCACCAATAGCTGGCAATTGGGGCACTGGACCTGTTTTCCCGCCATGTCGTCGGGAAACTCGAAAACGTGTTTGCAGCGACATGGGAACTGGATCATGGATTACCGCCGGCTTTCCATTATATACACGCTTTTCGACCGCTTGCGGCCCATCTGTTAAGATGATCGGGCATAAATAAGACGATCCTACAGTCGGGGTCTTTCGCTAAAAGAGGATTCAAAATGCGATGGGTAACGGGTTGTCTGGCGGTTCTGATGTTTGCCGGAACGATTCGCGCGCAGGACGTGAAAGGGGACGAATTGAAGAACATGCGGGCGGAGCTGAAGGCGGCGCAGGACCGCAAAGCGGAGCTGTCCACCCGGGTGGCGGAGCTGGAAAAGCAGAATCAGGCCCAGGCGGCGCAGTTGGAGGAATTGAAACGCCAGGCCGCCGGCGTCGCCGACCGCACCCTGTTTCTCAGCGTCCATTACGCGGCCTGGACTCAGTTCATCGCCGCCAATCCCGCGATCAAAATGCGGTGGGAGCTTTTCGAGCAGACCGTCGCCTCCGCCGACGCGCCCCAGCCGGTGATATTCATGGACCCGAATTGGCCCCTGTCGGTGAAGCAGTAAGAGTCAGAGTTCCTTTTTCACTTCAACGTTGAGTGTTGAGTGTTGAGCGTTGCATTAATTCCGAATTGAATGCAACGCTCAACTTTGAACTGAGCATTTGGAACGCCGCCCCTGCACCAGGACGGTCGGAGGATGGCCCCGCCGGAGAATCTCGAAGCCCATGCGGCGAAGCTGATCGATGGCGGCATCGACGTCGCCGGAATCGGGATGCAACTCGGCGGCGATCACGCGCGCATCGGAACATCACCCGCGATTGTACGGGGAAAATTGCCAGTTGCGAGTTGCCATGATTTGTCCTCAACTCGCAACTCGCAACCCGCAACTCGCTTTACTGCCCCACCTCGATGCGCACGTATTTCTCGATGGTGACGCCCTTGGCCTTGAGGTAATTCGTCACCGAGCCTTTGAATATCTCCGGATTGACGTACTCCTGATCGAGGAGCACGCGCTCGGCGTAAAACCCGTTGAGCTTTCCAATGGCGATCTTCTCGGCGATCTCCTGCGGCTTGCCGGTGGCCTTGGCCTGCTCGACGGCGATCTCCCTTTCCCTGGCGACGATTTCGGCGGCAACGTCCTGGCGGCTGAGCGCGATGGGGCGGGCGGCGACGATTTGAACTCCCAAATCGCGAAAGACGGTGTCATCCGCCTTTCCCGCCACCGCGACCAGAACGGCGCTCTTGCCCTTGCCGGCGACGCTGTAAACGTAGCTGCCCACGGCGCCGGATGCGGTCGAAATCGCTGCCGACCGGCCGATCATCACGTTCTCGCCCGTCTGCTGCGAGACGGTGACCAGTTGTTCCTTGATGGTCGGATCGTCGCCAAGTTTCAGGTCGGGATTGGCCAGGAGTTTTTCGGCGGCGGCCGCGGCGATTTTTGCCACGGGATCGCTCTTAGCCGTGAAATCGGTGTTGCAGTTGATCTCGATGATGGCGCCGCGCTTGCGGTCCGGCGAGACGGCGACGGCGACGCGGCCCTCGGTGGCGGCACGTTGGGTGATGGACGTCTTGACCCCCTTCTTGCGGAAATAGTCGATGGCCTTCTGCACGTCGCCCGCCGTTTCCGACAGGGCCTTCTTGCACTCCATCATTCCCAGCCCCGTCTTGCTGCGAAGTTCGTTGACCATTTTCGCGCTGATTTCTGCCATGATTTCTCCCAAATCAGTTTAGCCACGGATAAAAATCAGATGAACACGGATAAATCGAAAGAAGAAGCTCACGCAGAGGCGCTAAGGCGCAGAATTCCTTCTTTGCGCCTTTGCGCCTCTGCGTGAGATCTTCTCTTATGCAGTTCATCCGTGTCCATCTGATTTTTATCTGTGGCAATAATTTTCGGTGACATTTCTACGCGGGCTGGACGGCGGGGACGTTCTCCGCGGGCGGCGGGGCGGGTTGTTCCGCGGGCGGGGCTTCGGTCGCTTCATCGGCCCGGAAGGCGGCGCGCGTGCTGCGGCGCCGGGGTTGCTGCGGCTCCTCGCCCTTCACCTCGCCTCGACCCGTCTTGCCGTCGATCACCGCATCGGCCAGGTCTTTCAATATCATCTCGATCGCCCGCATCGCGTCGTCGTTGCCGGGGATCGGAAGGTCGATCAGGTCGGGATCGCTGTCCGTGTCGATCAGGGCGACCGTCTTGACGCCGAGCTTGCGCGCTTCCTTGACGGCGATGTGCTCGCGGCGCGTATCCACGATGAACATGACCCCGGGCATCCGATCCATGCGGCGAATGCCTTCGAGATTGGCTTTGATCTTGTCGCGCTCGCGCGCCAGGGTGGACGTCATTTTTTTGGAATAGGAGTCGATGGCCGCCTTGCCGTTGGGGCCGGCCTCCCAAAGTTTTTCCAGTTCCTCAAGGCGGTTGAGTCGAGCGCGGATCGTGCGGAAATTGGTCAGGGTCCCTCCCAGCCAGCGCTCCGAGACGTAGTGCATGCCGCAGCGCTTGGCTTCTTCCTCGATGGCGTGCCGGGCCTGGCGCTTGGTTCCGACGAACAGCACGTCGCGGCCGCCGGCGACGGTTTGCTGGATCAGCTTCCTGGCTCGCAGCAGTCCCTTGAGGGTCTCGCGAACGTCGATGATGTGAATCATGTTTCGCTTGCCGTGGATGTACGGCGCCATCTTCGGATTCCATCGTGAAACGCGATGACCGAAATGAACGCCGGCGTCCACGAGCGCTTTAATCGTTTCCGCCTGGGATTGTGGCATCAGCAACTCCAAAACAATCGGTCGTCCGGTTGGGACGGGCCGGCAGCCCTTGCCGCGATTGGATGGCCAAGACATCCACCGCCGCCCTGAGGCTTGTGGTAAAAAAGAAGTTTTAAACCAGACCCGGGACGCGGACATACCCACGTTCGGGAGTTCGCTCCGGGCGGCTCCTGGCGAGCCAAGTCAAGCACGTTAGCCCGATTGCGCCTTTTTTGCAAGACATCCCTCATTCATTTTTGGGGGAAGAATTGAAAGTGCCAATGCAGGCCGCGGGCGGCTAGAATCCCTCAGCTTATTGATTGGAAAAGGCGCCATGGCACATCAGGATGCGGAATTATCGGACGTAGTGGTCGTGCTGGTGGATGAGCCGGGCATGACCACGCAGGACGCGGCGAACAAACTGCGGAACCTGGGTCTGGCGGTTTCCGACTTCGACGAGGCCGACGGCGTCGTCCAAGGCACCATCGAAACCGAGAGGATCAGGTCGCTGGAGCAATTGGAGTTCGTGAAACACGTCCGCAACGTGTTCAACTACATCGCGGACTATCCCACCGGCGATCCCCGCAATCTCGACAAGGACGAAGACGACCTCGATTCGCAAGCCGACGACGCCGGGGCTTAATCAGCGTTAACGCGCTGACAAACCCCGGCGCCGCCGAATCAACCGTCAATCGGGATCAACGCCAACGGCCAGCGACATGGACGTAGCCGTGAGGGCCGCGTTCCCAGCGATCGGGAATCCAAGCGCGGTGTCCGTATGGGGGTCGCCCCCAACGGCCGTGGTACCAGACGTAGCGTCCGCCGTACCAGCCCCAGTATCCACCGACCCAGACGAAAGTCGGATCGGGCTGGGGCGGCGGCACCTCAACCTGAACGGGGGGCGGAGCGTCCTGTACGACCACTTCACCGGGGGCGGGCGCGTCAGGCGGCGGCGGGGCCGGGGAAACCGTGACGGTCGGGGGCGGCGCTTCCTCGCGAATGATGCATCCGCTTAGCCCGCTGAATCCCAACACCGCCACGACCGAAGACGCCAACAGTGCCTTGTTCAATGCCCGATTCATACAAACCTCCAGGAAAATAGTGTTATCCGCCATCAAATCGTTAGCTCCAATATCGGCTTTCGCCACCGAACTGAACTAACGGGTAATCCACAACACCCTATCGAACGCCCCGGAAGGGCAGTTATTGTGAAATGAACGCATCTTTTTATCCAACAAGTAGTTACATTGGCTCATTTTTGACGGTCTCATCGAAGATTTTGAGCAGCTTGGCTTTGTCGAAAATCATTTCCTGACGGGTTAGTCCGACAATGTCGTAGACGTGGCTGAGTTCGATGGCGTCGACGGGGCAGGCCTCTTCGCACATACCGCAGTAGATGCAGCGAAGCTCATCGATGTCGAACTTGGCTGGATATTTCTCGCGGTCGGGCCAGGGGCTTTCGGCGGCCTCGATGTGAATGCAGCGCGCCGGGCAGGCCGTGGAACACATGAAGCAGGCGACGCATTTCACCCGGCCTTCCTCGTCCTTGTTCAGCCGATGAACGCCCCGATAGCTCTTCAGCAGCATTCCGCCCTTTTCAACGGGGAGATCCTCGCGGCGTTCCTCGGGGTACTGAAGGACGCGGTGCTTGTCGCGAACCACGACGTTGAACATGTGCTTCATCGTCGTGCCCAGTCCGATGAGGACCTGCGGCAGATAAAACTGGTCGGCCCGCGACAGCCTGGGTTCTTCCAAAATGATGACGTCCGAGTCTTTCATGGTTTCTCAATTCTGCGCGACTAAAGTTCACCCGCCGGCCGGCAGCGGTGTTTCAGCATAACGGCTTCCGATGACTTTCACCCGCCGGTTGGTCGCCGGCGCCGGCGGAATCATGGAGCTGATGAGCATGATCAAAAACGCGGTGCACAGGTTGAAGATGAGCAACACCAAGGCCGCGGTTCCGCCCAGGCCGTTGTAGGTGTTGCCGTGAAAGGCAAAGACGACAAGCGCGGTCATCATGAGCATCGCCAGGGATATTGGAATCAGTCCGCGCCAGGCCAGCATCATCAACTGATCGAAGCGGAATCGCGGCAGGGTCCAGCGCACCCACATGAAGAGGAAGATAATCAGCCCGGTCTTGGCGAAGAAGACGACCGCGCGAAGGATGCAAACGATGAGGCTGGTGGTGACGGCCGGGTGAAGGGCGTCGGGGCCGCGAAGGCCGGGGAAATCCCATCCCCCGAAAAACAGCGCCACGCAGATGGCGCTGGTCGTGATCATGCCCGCGTATTCACCCAGGAAAAACATCGCGAATCGCATGGCGCTGTATTCCGTGTGATATCCGCCGACCAATTCCTGCTCGGCCTCGGCCAGATCGAAAGGCGCCCGGTTGGCCTCGGCGTGAATGCAGACGAGGAACATGATGAACGCCAGCGGCTGGGAACAAACGTTCCACGCGGGGAAAATGACGGCCCAGTTGTGGCATTGCTTTTCGACGAGCTGCCCCAAATCCAGCGTGCCGAACAACACGATGACACACAGCACCGCCAGCCCGAGAGGGATTTCGTATGAAATCATGTTGGCGGTGGCGCGCAATCCACCGAGGAAGGAATATTTGTTGTTGCTGGCCCAGCCGCCGATGACCACGCCATAAACCGCCAGGGAGAGCACGGCCAGGATGTAGAGCACGCCGATGTTCAGGTTGGCGATTTGGAAGGGATATTGATAGGTGACGCGGTATTGATCGCCGCCGAGGTGGACGGGTTGGCCGACGATCTCATCGCCCTGCGCCAGTTGCCGCCGGGCCTGGTCGTGCACGTTGGCCGTGCCGGGCGGGATTGAGATGATGCGATCGGTTTGTCTCGTGCCGCCCCAGGGCAACACGGCAATGCTGATGACGATGACCAGCACCATGAAGCCGGGGGCGACCGTGAAGAGGATTTTGTCCACGCCGGCCGGGCGGTAATCTTCCTTGACGATGAATTTGAGTCCATCAGCGAGGGGCTGGCCGAGGCCGTTCATTTTCCAATTCTTGATGATGGGAATAATGCCGAAGCCCAGGCCCACGCGATTGGGGCCGAGGCGGTCCTGCACCCAACTGGCGACTTTGCGCTCCAGAAGAATCAGGTACGCGACCGTCAACATGACCGTGCCATGCGCGATCAGGGCAATCACCGCCCACGGCGGAATGTTCGCCGTCCACCAGTCAATTCCTTTTTCGATCAGTTGCATCATGCTGGCAAAATCTCTTTTTCTTCAAAGCTCCGAGAATTCCATGGCCCGCAACTCGACGCGGTTGATCGGCAGCGTCACGGACGCAAACGGTTCGCCCATCTCGTTGCGGATGGCTGCGGCATTGTAAAGCCCCGTGCGATTCAGCAGGGAGAGATAAAATTCCCCGTCGCGGGTCACGCCCTCGGGCGGCGGGACGGCGGCCAGGAAGGGCTGAATCTTCCCGGCATAATTCTCCCAGCACCCGTCCTTCTCGGCCCAGGCGGCGGCGGGCAACACCACGTCGGCCGAATCGCTCAGCAACGTCGGCAGCAAATCCTGCACCACCCTGAACCCGGTTTTCAGTGCCTCCGGAAGCTCCCCCGTGATCCAGTTCGACAGATATCCGCCGACGATCCAGCCGCCCTTGAGATTTGGCGGTTGGGAAAAGACGAACTCATCGATGGTTGCCGTCGGGCCGCCGAGCATGGACATGACCCGCCGAACGCCCGCGGCGTTGGGGACTTTCTCAGCCTTGATGACGAACGTCTGCTGGCCCGTCTGCGAATGCCGGAAAACCTCGTCCTGCCCTGAGGTCGGGACCGGACCAAGGACCAGCAGCGCCTGCGGGTCGAGCGAGCGAATCGCGCTGCCAAGCAGATACGCCTCTTCGCAGGCCATCATCGGCGACAGGACCGCGTAGAGCGCCCCGGGCCCCTGCGCCGCCAGCGATTTCAATTGTTTCACCGCCACGGCAAACGCCTCATGCGACGCCGTCGCCGCCAGCGCGCCGTGTTCCCTCTTGTAAGCCGACCTCAGGCGATCGCGGTGCTCGATGATCTTGTAGGAATAGCGCGTGTCGTCGCTGATCCACCAGGCATTCACCTGCGGGTTGTATCTCGGCTTGATCCGGTAAACGACCCCTTCGTTGTGTTCCAGGAAGACGTTCTCACCGCCGGAATCCACGGGGGAAATCGACGGCGATTGCTTCAGAAGCCAGACACGCTGCTTGAACAAAAAATCCTTGTCCAGCAGCGCTCCCACCGGGCACAGGTCAACCACGTTCCCGGCAAGCTTGTTGTTGCACGGCTTGCCCGGGAAGATGTCGATTTCCTCGCGAAATCCGCGGCCATCGACGTACAGCTCACTCGTCCCCGACACCTCGCGCGTGAACCGCACGCAACGGCTGCACATAATGCACCGGTCGGCATACAGGTAAATGTGCTCCCCCACGTCCTTCTTCGGCTTCTTGGCCTTGTCCTCCTCGAACCGGGATTGGCTTCGGCCATACTCGTAGGAATAATCCTGAAGCGTGCATTCCCCCGCCTGATCGCAAATCGGGCAATCCAGCGGATGGTTTATCAGCAGGTATTCCATCACCTGTTTCTGATTCATGACCGCCTTCGGCGAGCGCGAATGGACGACCATCCCGTCGCGCACCGGCGTCTGGCACGACGGCACCAGCTTGGGAATCCCTTCGATCTCCACGAGACAAATCCGGCACGATGCCGGAATGGAAAGACCCGGATGATAGCAATACCGCGGCAGTTCGTGTCCCGCATCCAGACACGCCTGCAATATCATCTGCCGATCCTTGCATTCGATGAGCTTGCCGTCGACCGTGATCCTTGCCATAGGGCGGGGATGGTACACGAGAATGGATTGGATTTCATCCAGCCGAAAACGATTTGCGGGGGACGCGCGTGTGGACCTGACGCGGGAAATGAGGCGTCACTCGGCGATAGGCCAATCCCCCATCACAATTCCACCACCCGCAAACTTCTTCCCGCCTGAACCTCCGCCACCAGATCATACCCCCTTGACCCCGACACCTTCGCCGTCACCATCTTTCCCGCATGAAGCTCCGGCCCACTGACGATCGTCACCGAATCAATCTGCGGCGCCTGCCCGCTGGTCCTCCCCGTCCATTGCCCCTTCTTTCTTAAAGTCCGATCGACCAGCACCTCAACCTTTTGCCCTATTCTTCCCCGGGCCTTGGCAAACGCGATCTCCTGCTGCGCCAGCATCAACTCCTCCACTCGCGCCTTCTTCACCGCTTCGGGAATCTGCCCCTCCATCCTCCCCATCGCCGTCCCCGGCTCGGCGCTGAACGCGAACACCCCCATCATGTCAAACCCAAACTCCCTCACGAATTCCACCAGTTCCCGATGCTGTCCATCCGTTTCCCCAGGCGATCCCGCGATGAACGTCGTCCGGATCGTTATCCCCGGCACCCATTCCCGCAGCTTCCCCAGCAACGTCTCAATTTGCTTCCGGGTCACTCTCCGCTTCATCGTCGTCAGCATTTCATCGTTGACGTGCTGAAGCGGCATGTCGATGTACCGCGCCATCCGATCGCTTTGCGCCAGCGCCCGGATCATCTCATCCGTGAAGCACGACGGATACGCGTACATCAGCCGCAGCCAATGCACGTCCTTCATCTCCTTGTCCAACGTCTTGATCAGCCCCGACAACCCCGGCTCATACCCGATATCCGTGCCATAGCTGGTCGTATCCTGTCCGATCAGGTTCAGTTCCACCGCTCCATCCGCCGCCAGTTCCCGCGCCTCCGCCAGAACGTGCTCGATCGGTTTGGATCGCATCGGCCCGCGTATCGACGGGATGGTGCAAAACGCGCATCCCTGGTTGCACCCTTCGCTGACCCGCAGAAACGCGTAATGCCGCGGCGTCAGCCGCAGCCGCCCACGGTCATCTTCCGTGTAGCCGGCGAGCTTGCTCGCCGTATTCCCTTCCATCCTTCGCGAAAGCTCATGATACTTCCCCAAAAAATGTCCATCCCTGCCGGCGTTCCCCGTTCCCCGCACCGCCTCGACGATGTGGTCCCGATCGAACACCCCCACCAGCCGGTCGATCCCCGGCGCCTCGGCCAGCAATCGCGTCTTATGCCTCTGCACCAGACATCCCGCCACCACCACCCGTCGACATTTCCCTTTTTCCTTCAGCCGGATCGCTCTATGAATCTCCCCCATCGATTCCACTTTCGACGCTTCCAAAAACCCGCAGGTGTTTATGACGATCGCATCCGCCTCCTCCGCATCCGACGTCACCACCAGCCCATCGCTGGCCAATAATCCCAGCATCCGCTCGCTGTCCACCAGGTTCTTGGGACAACCCAGGCTCACCAACGCAATGGATTGAATTTCATCCGCCATAATCAAACCACCAACAGCTCAATTTCCCCATCCAAAGCCCTGGGAGCTTGCTCCCTGGGCAATCCAAACCGCAACCTTCAACTAGGCCCGCAACCGACCCGCCGCCTACCATACCTTCCCCCCTCACAGTTACGCCAGAGCGACCGCCCCTTTTGTTGCCGTGTTATTACCGCCTAACTTCAACGTCTATAACGACATGGGGAAATTGAGGTTAAGTGAATAATAAACATGAACTTGCATGCAAAGTTGAAACCACTCACTTATCCTGATAAACTCATTTTTATGGCGGTGCGCGAGAAAATCCGTCGACACTCTCACATTCGAAAGCCCGGGACCACTCGGGCCAGCCGCCCATCCCTCAGGCATCGCAAGCCGGTCATGATCGACCTCAAAAAAGGCCGCCTTCATGCCCCGGCCTCGAAATCTGCAAGGCCCATCTATAGCTACAGCAAGGCCTTACGATTCCTTTCCACCCTGAGCGATTTCGAGCGTCTTCGCATCGTCCGCTATAACTCGGAGAATTTCAACCTCGAACGCATGCGCACCTTGCTCAAGCGCCTGGGCAGTCCACAGGATCGCTTCCGATCCGTACACGTTGCCGGAACTAAAGGTAAGGGCAGCACTTGCGCTATGATCGCGGCGATGCTCCAGGCCAACGGCTACAAGGTCGGCCTCTACACCAGCCCTCATCTCATCGACGTTCGCGAGCGCATCGTCATCAACGGCGAAATGATCCCCCAGGCCAACTTCGCCCGCCTGGTTCATCTCCTGGAGCCTTGCGTCGCTCGCATTAAGCCCACCCCAACCTACTTCGACGTCCTCACCGCCGTTGCCTTCAAATACTTCGCCGACAACAAGGTCGATATCGCCGTCGTCGAAACCGGCCTTGGCGGCCGCCTCGACAGCACCAACGTCATCCGTCCCGAAGTCACCGCCATCACCAGCATCAGCCACGACCACAATGCCCAGCTCGGGCCGACGCTCACCCACATCGCCACCGAAAAGGCCGGCATCTTCAAGCACGGCATCCCCGCCCTCAGCGTCGCTCAGGATCCCGACGCCGAGGCCGCTCTCAAAAAAATCGCCGAAAAGGTCGGCGCTCCACTCGATTTCACCGGCCAGACTATCGAATTCAGCTACCGCTTTGAATCCAGCCGTATGCTCGGCCCCCACAACCGCGTCTGCCTCACCACACCTAACAGCAAGTTCGAGCACTTGGCCGTTCCCCTCATCGGCGAGCACCAGGCCATCAACTGCGGCCTGGCCCTGGCGGTCATCGACCGTCTCAAATCCCGCGGCATCGCCATCAACGACGCCCGAGCCTTGGACGGTCTTTCCAAGGTCTCCGTCGCTGGCCGAATGGAAATGGTCTGCCAGGTCCCCCGCGTCATCGTCGACGGCGCCCACAACGCCGCCAGCCTCGACGCTGCCATGAAAGCCATCGGGCAACACATCCCCTATGACTCCATGGTCGTTATCTTCGGTTGTTGTGGCGACAAAGACGTCCCCGGAATGCTCGACCGCATCACCAGCGGCGCCGACAAGGTCATCTTCACCCACATCGACAACGTCCGCTCCGCCAATCCTCACGAACTCGCCGCCCGCTACACCGAACTTTACGGCAAGATGGCCCAGGTCGCCGACAGCCTCCAGGACGCTCTCGACATCGCCTACCGCGCCGTTACCAAGGAAGACATCATCTGCATCACCGGCAGCTTTTATCTGGTTGGCGAAGCCAAGAAACTTTTCGCCGCCAAAGCCGCCGCCGCCCAGCTAGCCCAATCCCCGCGCAATTAGTTTAGCCGCGTCGCTTGCGACGCGTTCGAGTTCAAAGCTTCTTTGAACCCTTGAACCCTTGAACCCTTGAACCCTTGAACCCTTGAACCCTTGAACCCTTGAACCCTTTTGAACCCTTGAACCCTCGAACCACCAAACGACCTGAGAGGAAATACCCTTGAATCCAAAATCATCTGCGTAATGGTACAGTTAGTACCCGTCGCTATCCCAGCGGCAACCCCCTCGCCAGCCCCAGATAATTCTCATAATTCCCCCGAATTTCCCGCATCGAATCCCCTCCGAATTTCTCCAGCATCGCCCGCGCGATCTCGAACGCCACCACGTTCTCCATGATCACCGACGCCGCCCCGATCGCCGAAACGTCCGACCGTTCCCATCCCGCTTCCGATGGCTGCTTGGTATTCAGATCCACGCTCATCAGCGGCTTGCCCAGCGTGCTGATCGGCTTCATCGCCCCGCGCACCACCACCGGCTTGCCGTTGGTCATCCCTCCTTCCAATCCTCCCGCGTTATTGCTCCCGCGCACGAATCCCAACGCCGCCGTCCCTTTTTTCGCCGGATCAAATCCGATCTCATCGTGAACCTTCGATCCCGGCCTTCTCGCCGCCTCGAACCCCAACCCAAACTCCACGCCCTTGAACGCCTGGATGCTCGCCACCGCCCCCGCGATCCGCCCGTCCAATCGCCCGTCCCACGTCATGCAGCTTCCCAATCCCATCGGGCATCCGAAAACGTGCGCTTCCACGATCCCGCCCGCCGTGTCCTTGGCCATCTTCTGCTCGTTGATGAATCGCCGCATCTCCTCATCGGATGATGGATCGGGACAATAAAGCTCCGACGCATCCCGCTTCTTCAGCATCTCCCGCCAATTCTCTTCC